>SMTZ1_10002959_pt1 | contig 34644 bp, 39 predicted proteins | sample DeeMarSWOR136_30_FD_25667 | JGI IMG/M metagenome (IMG submission 25667)
TTTTCGGGTTTTTGGGAAATTTAAATCCCTGTGAATTCCAACTACTTAGATTGTCAAAAAAGCCAGACGAGCAAGCTCGTCCACTACAGTTTTGTGGCTTTTCAACACGCCCTTAAGGTTCACCCTGACTTCGTCCCGACGACTCACTTCGTGCCGCACTTCGTCCTGAGACTCAGTGTCGAAGGAAGCGCACTCAGTGCGAGGCGTCTGAGGGAAGGGCTCCTGGCCCCGCAACAATCGGGCGGGCAGGTGCTTGCCCTACAAACTAACCTTTAACTTTAGAAAGGAGTGCATAATGGCAAGGAGACATTATGTATTGTTGGGGCTTGTTGTTCTAACTTTCATTTTGGTCTGGACGCCGGTTCAAGCAGAGAAAAGGCCAATTCAGATTGCTCTGGTGACACCTATTCAAATCTTCCCGGAAGATGACCCCATCGTCGGCGTCAGATTTAATCTGCTTTATGGCCGGAACGTCTCGGTATCGGGACTGGATTTGGGGTTGGTCAATCACACCACCACTGGCATGTTCAAGGGGTGGCAGCATGGTTTGGTTGGCATTGCTGATACCGACTTTATGGGCTGGCAGGACTGTGCAGTGAATGTCACGAACGGCAGGTTTGAGGGTTTCCAATGGGGGATTGTAAACTACGCCCATGCTATGAACGGATTCCAGCTTGGTCTGGTGAATTATGCCCAGACCATGAAAGGTTTGCAGATAGGATTTGTAAACATTATCCGCCAGGGTGGACAGTTTCCGGTCTTCCCTATCGTTAACTGGTCGTTCTAAGGATCCTGCAGTTCGGTATTACAGGTCAGGCATGGCGCAGCCTGCTTGGTAAAAAAAGATTGTCAGCCACCTCATTGTTCATTTGGATTCATTGGAAGCCAAATGGCCTTTAGGATGGTTGACCTGCAAGAATGAACCGGACACGAAGCAGCATCTGGATACAAAGTGGCTGGTTGAAATGATTTTTTCGGAAAGAGGTAAAAGAATGCTAACGGTGAGACAAATTGCAGGTATATTTGTTTTTATTTCAATGCTTCTACCAAGGACTGTCTTTGGGCAGGATGAGAAGAAGGAGGATGTGTGGGAACCCCTCAGGTTCTTTGTTGGCTCGTGGGAGGGTGAAGGAGAGGGGCGACCTGGAGCCTCAAAAGCTAAAAGAGAGTATAGATTTGTTTTGCAGGGGAAATTTCTTGAGGCAAAAAACAAATCGGTCTATGAGCCACAAGAGGATAATCCCAAAGGCGAGGTGCATGAGGATTGGGGTCTTTTCAGCTACGATCAGAACAGAAAGAAGATCGTTTTTCGACAGTTCCATGCAGAAGGATTTGTCAATCAATATGTTTTGGATAGCCTTTCTGCGGACGGCAAGACTTTGGTCTTCGTTACGGAGAGCATAGAGAATATCCCTTCTGGCTGGCGAGCAAGGGAGACGTATAAGATTGTAAGTGATGACGAATTCACTGAGACCTTCGAGCTTGCTCCTCCGGAACGAGACTTCGAGGTATATATAGAGAACCAGTTCAAACGAAAACGATGAGGTGGTTAACCATCCTTCGGGGCTGCTCCTCAAAATAAACCTTCCGGATGGTTAACCTGCGAAACTTCGGGCCTTGGTTCATTATATGGCAACGTGTTGAAGCTCGCTGAGGAAACGAGGTGACCAGATGAATGCAAACAAATCTTCACGTAAAAAGCGAAGCTGTTTCGAGTTAGCTCCTTTGGAAAAAAAAGCATTGAGTAGCATATTCAAGACGATATTGGAATTCGGAAGGGCTCCGACAGTAGAAGAGCTTGAGCTGTCCATGAAAGAATCCGGGAGCAGGGTAATCACTATTTTAGATGAGCTTGAGGAAAAGGATCTCCTCTTAAGAAGAAAAGGAACTCAACAGGTTGTAAGCATTTATCCATTTTCCCTGACGTCTACAAAACATCAGATCGTACTGGAAGATGGTAAGGCGTTATTTGCCATGTGTGCAGTTGATGCCCTGGGAATGCCGAACATGTTTAACAAAAATGTCGAGGTGATCTCCCAGTGCGAATGGTGCAAGCAAGAAATAACTATCGAAATCAAAAATGGAGAGGTCACAACAAGATCTCATCCGCACATTCAGATATGGAATCTTGAAAGGCAAGAAGGCCCTTCTGCCGAAACCTGTTGCCCAGTGATCAGCTTCTTCTGTTCGGATGAGCATTTTAGAGAGTGGCAGGATAAAAATTCTGATTTAGCTAAAAAAGGGCAGAATAATGCGTTAGACCAAGCATATCCCGACATAAGAGAACGTTGGAAACGCTATGGAGAGACAGTGGGGGTCCGGGGAAAGAAATCATAGGCAGCTTGTATGGCTGTCTCGTAGGTGAAGCGTATCTGTACGGATTGCTTGACAAGATAATTGTACAATAACTACGGAGGGTGTTATATGAACCTATACGATTTGATCATGAAGCGAAGGTCGACAAGAAACTTCAAAGATCAAGAAATCCCAGAACATATCATTGAACGACTTGTTGATGCGGCAAATAATGCTCCATCCGGAGGTAACATTCAGCCCCCCTCGGTTATCCTGGTACAGGAATCGGATGCCAGGAAAGAACTGGCGAAGATGGTTGGAGATCAACCCTGGGTGAGAAATGCTCCGCTCTCGATGATCTTCTGTATTGATTTCTTCCGGATAAAAAGATGGGCATCCATATTTGATACTGATTTCAAAGGAGAGAAAGCTTTTTTACCATTCCTGATAGCATACGCTGATCTTATGTGTGCCGCCCAAAACGTCGTAATTTTGGCCCAAGGCCATGGGCTCGGATCGGTCTACATAGGCACGATCCTGGATGTTATAGACAAAGCCAGACAGTATTTTGCCATACCGAAGTATGTTCTTCCCATGATGGTCTTATCCATCGGGTATCCCAAGTCCGTTCCTAAAAACGTTCCCAAATTGAATAGGAAGGTGATCGCGCACAGGGAAAGGTACAAAAAATTAAGTGATGATGAGATTAAAAAGGCTTTTGAAGATAAATATGGCAATTTCGAGGATAATGTGGAGAACTACCTTCACCGCACTTATGTGGAAGCTGTGGAGGCAGAGAAGCAGCAGAAGCCAGAATGGGCTGACATAGAATCGATCAAGAAAGAGATGAAGAAGCTGAACATAAGAAACAATGCTCAGTTTCTGTTCAAGCTCAGATACCCTTCTGACGAGATGATCAAGCTGAATGAGAGTTTGATTCGTGCATTCAAGAATGCGGGATTTGATTTCTTTTGATTATAGCTGATTAGATTATCCACGACAATAATATTCACCCAAGGGCTGCGTGGCGGACAAACAGGTGGAGGGATAGCCGAAATTGGAGGAAAGGAGTGATAATGAAGATTCTTTTTAAGCACGTTTTGGGAATCGCTTTAGTCTTTTCTGTATTGCAGTTTTTCATCGGGGCATTAAGTTACGCGCAATCTACAAATCCTGAAATATCCGATGTGGACGAGATGCTTAACGTAATGGCGAACACTTTCAAGAACAAAATTGAAGATGACTTTTCAGCAATCGCGCAGTTTGATATTAAGGACCAAAAAGATTCTTGGCACGTGATTGTGAAAAAGGGACGGAGTGTAATCGTGGGTAGGGGTCCACACAAACAGGCTCGTTTCTACTTCTCTGCTACTACGGATACGCTGCGTCTTATTTACCAGGGTAAGATGACGGCGATGACAGCGGCGGGTAAAGCAAAAGGCTCCGATAATGCACCATTAAACTTAGAATTGGCTGAGGGTTTGGAATTCACTCCAGAGATCAGAACTCAGCTTTATACCTTTCTTTACCGCTTCTTCAATCCCTCACTCCCAGAAAGAATTTTGCTGGGTGAGGAGTATTCTCGCGTCGTACATGGTGGGCATGTTGTTCCTCTATATTATCATCCAGGATTCCGTAGCGCTTGGTATCTATTGAAAAAAGGGGAGAGATTAAATGAGCCGGGTGATACTAATCCCTATCCACAGGCTTTCATTTTTATTGAGGGCGAAGGCTTTGGAAAGATCGGGGACCAAACAATTAGAGTAAAAGCAGGTGAGTCTTATTACATTCCACCCAACTCCGACCACGTTGTTTGGACAGAAAGTGACAAGCCCCTAGTTTTGATTTGGCTTGCTTGGGGAGAAGGAGCTTGAAACTATATGCCAACTTCGACTAACCCGGGACTTGAAGATCTCGGCAATAGCTTACAGGAGATGAAACAATGAAGGATATAATTACTACGCTGCTCAACTCAGATGAACCATCGGTGCGGTTCAAGGTCTTGGTGAACGTTTTGGGGGAGAGGCCAGACTCACCCAAAATAAGAAGACTTCAAGAAGAGATAAGGTCGTCACCGAGGGTGAGGCTACTTCTTTCCTTGAGAGACAAAGATGGAACAATGCCATTTAACCCTTATAAGAAATGGATCGGTGCTCATTGGGTGCTGGCGGACCTGGCAGATATAGGCTATCCACCTGGGGACAGATCACTTATTCCATTAAGGGAGAGGGTATATCAATGGCTTCTTTCAAAAGAACATGAAAGGAAAATAAAAAACATCAATGGCCGGACAAGAAGGTGTGCTTCTCAGGAGAGCAATGCTTTGTATTGTCTTCTCACACTTGGGTTAGCCGATGACCGAACCGACGAACTGGCAAGGCGATTGGTGAGGTGGCAATGGCCCGACGGGGGATGGAATTGTGATAAAAGTCCTGAAGCGGTAAATTCCTCCTATCACGAAACCTGGATTCCCCTTCGCGCCTTGGCTCTGCATGCTAAACTTGCCGGAAACACAGAATCGAAAAAATCTGTAAGACGTGCCGCCGAAGTCTTCCTTAAAAGAAGGCTGTACAAAAAACAAAAAGACGGATCCGTTATCTCGGAGGATTTTGTTAAGCTGCATTATCCGTGTTATTGGCATTATGATATATTGTGTGGTCTGAAGGTATTGGCTGAGGCAGGCTTTATCAATGACGAACGCTGTAATGATGCTTTGGATTTGCTGGAATCGAAGATATTGCCGGATGGGGGATTTCCGGCTGAGGCAAAGTATTATCGGGTCTCAGGTGAAGCAAAGAGCGGACGCTCTTTGGTTGATTGGGGAGGTGTGAGCAAAAGGAGAATGAATGAGTTCGTAACAGCCGATGCTTTGTTCGTGTTGAAGAGAGCAGGACGATTGAGGTGACCTGCCGAATTATCGCTTCACCCAAACACGTTCGAGATTTTGGCTGAATCCGGTCCGGGCCAGGATCCATTTTTCCAAAGAGGTTTTGCAAATCACCCTTTAAAAAACCATGGCAAAAAAGCTTTCATTAGAGAGGAAATGAATGATGGAGCAAATAAGGATAATTGACACTAATGCAGACAATATCTGTGAATACGGATTCTGTGGGTACAAGGACATAAAACAAGAAGGATATAAACGAAAGATAGATTGGCTTAAGAAACGGTTCTCTGAGGGCATGAGATTTAAAGTTTTGCATTCAGCTAAAAAAGGAGCTGTCGGAGCCATTGAATATGTTCCAGGTAAATATGCATGGAGGGCCATAGATGCGGATGGATATATGGTAATTCACTGCATATTCATAATACCGAAAGAATACAAAGGAAAAGGCTATGGATCGCTTTTGGTGAAAGAGTGCTTGAAGGATGCAAAAAAGGGGAAAATGTACGGTGTAGCAGTGGTCACTCGTAAAGGCACATGGATGGCGGGCAAGGAATTATTCTTGAAAAATGGATTTGAAGTCGTTGATGAGGCGCCTCCTGATTTTGAGTTACTGGTAAAAAAATTCAAAAAGAGCGCACCTTCACCCAAATTCAAGGAGGATTGGGAAAAAAGACTTAAGCCATATGGCAAAGGCCTGACGATCATTTGTTCAGATCAATGCCCTTATGTTGCTAAATCTGTCAAAGAAATAAACGAGACGGCGCAGAGGGAATATGGCATAAAACCGAAAATAATCGAGCTGAGAAATTGCAGAAAGGCCCAAAGTGCCCCCACAGCATATGGGATCTTCAGCATAGTATACAGCGGGAAAGTGGTTGCCGATCATCCCATAAGTAATACAAGATTTCTTAATATTATGAACAAAGAGCTGAAATGACGAGGTAGAGCCCGTGGTGAGAATAACTGAAAAGCTATATGTAACTAATAGGAATGATTGGCGCGCATGGCTTGAGAAGAATCATGACAGCAAAAAAGAAGTGTGGTTGATCTGCTATAAAAAACACACGGGCAAACCCAGAATCCCCTATGATGCTGCAGTTGAAGAAGCATTGTGCTTCGGCTGGATAGACAGTACCGTGAAAAGGATCAATGATGAAAAGTACGCCCAAAAATTCACTCCGCGTAATGCTAAAAACAAATGGTCTGAATTGAATATCAAAAGGACCAAGAAGATGATACGAGAAGGAAGGATGACCAAGGTTGGGCTAGCAAAATGCAAAGAGGCGTTGAGGAGTGGAGGAAAGGAATCGAAAACAAAACCATCAAAGAAGAAGCTGGTTATTCCGCCTGATCTAAAAGAGGCGTTAGTGAAAATTAGAAAAGCTTGGGAGAATTTCAACAGCTTCGCACCCAGTTACAAAAGACAGTATATCGGATGGGTAACAAGTGCAAGAAAGGAAGAAACACGGGAAAAACGAATCAATCGGGTCGTCGAATGGGCCGCGCAGAATAAAAAGCCAGGTATGATATAAAACTGCTTGCTGGTCATCCAACCGGGAATAAAAGATTCATGAACATTATGGATACGGAGATAAAATAACATGTTGCCGGATTTGAGTAAAAAAAGTATTGATGTTGAAGGTGTGGCTAAAAAGGTATTGAAGGATGAAAAAGTGCTTTCAGAACTGTTAGAGGGGATCTTATGTAAAAAGGAAACAATAAGATTCAACAGCTATGAGGTTTTATTGTTCTTAAGCGAGAACCACCCAAAAGTGGTATACCCCAAATGGGATTTCTTCGCAGGATTGATTGATAGTGATAATACCTACTTAAAGTTCATTGCCATCAACGTAATTGCAAACCTTGTTAGAGTTGATACAGAAAACAAGTTTGAGAAGATATTCGCCAGGTATTATACTCTGCTCAATGACAGTGTAGTTGTGGCTGGACACATTACAGCTAATTCTGGAAAGATTGCCAAGGCCAAACCGAAACTTCAGACAAAGATAACAAACAAGTTATTGAGCATAGATAAGACCAATCAGAAACACAAGGACCTGATAAAAGCCGGTGCCGTAGAATCTTTCGGCGAATACTTTGAAGAGGCCGCGGACAAGAAGAAGATAATAGAATTTGTCAAGGCACAATTGAATTGCAAGAGCCCGAAGACAAAAAAGATTGCAAAGGAATTCCTAAAACAGTATGAGAGATGAGAGAGGATGTAGTGCGACATGTTACGCGAAATCCGATGCCATTGCAAAATACTAATTGAGGCAGAAGAGTAAACAAGAATGCTTAAAATTATATTGATCATTTTGGGGATATTGATCGTGGTTGTGGCATCAGTTATAACTGCTGGCAATGTTGTGTTTAAACAAAAAGTAAAAAATGAAGTCGAGGAGCTTTTCAAAAAGAGTGGAGAAATAAAACCAGAAATAGTCACTGAAGCAGGTTTGAAAGCACTGCCCGAATCGGTTCAACGGTGCTTAAGATTCGCACAAATCGTAGGCAAGCAAAAAATCAGAACGGTGAGACTAAGACAAAAAGGTTTTTTCAGACAAAAGCCAAACCAAAAATGGACCCCTTTTAAGGCTGAACAATACTATACAACTGATCCTCCTTCTTTTATCTGGCATGGAACTTTGAAAGCTGCTCCATTGTTCTCAATAAGTGCAAGAGACTCATACTTTGAAGGTAAAGGAAATATGCTTATCAAGTTGTTATCCACATTCACAGTTGCAGATGCAAAGGGAAAGGAGATGGACGAAGCTAATCTATTGCGATACCTTAATGAGGTTATGTGGTTTCCAACTGCCTATTTGAGTCACAATGTCCAGTGGGAACCCATCAATGCCAACTCTGCGAAAGCGACAATGAGTGATAAAGGAGTGACAGTTACTGCGATATTGTATTTTGATGAAAAGGGCGAGCTGACGAATTTTGTCGCAGAGCGTTTTTGTGCAGTTACCAAGGCGAAGGAAACTTGGGAAACGCCAATTCACCAATACGAAGAGATAAAAGGTATTCGGATTCCGATCAAAGGTGAAGGAGTATGGAAATTGAGTTCAGGTGATTTCAGTTACATACGATTGGAAGTCACGGATATTGAATACAATAATCCTTCAATATATTGAACTAATTTCTAGCAGATAGAGTGGTTCAGTGAGTACTTCGAAGAAGTAAAGAATAAGAAGAAGATAATAGAATTTGTTGAGAGAAAATCAAAGGCAGGAGTCCAAGGACAAGGAAGAAAGCAAAGGGATTTTTGAAGAAGTGGGATAGAGAATGAGGAGATTTGAGTATGAACAAAAAGTTTGATTCAAAGATTCGGATTGCGGCAAGGAAGGTAATGAATGATGAAAAATCACTTTCAGAAGTAATTAGGGGGCTCGCCTCAGAAAAACCTAAAATTAAATACCAAAGCGGCAAAATACTGATGTTTCTAAGTCAGGAAAATCCCAAAATGTTATATCCCAAATGGGATAGCTTTGTGGACCTATTAAACAATGAAAACACCTTTATGAAATCCATTGGCATAATCATAATTTCTAATCTTACCAGGACGGACACTAAAAACAAGTTCGATAAGATATTTGATAAGTTCTACAAACTGCTTAATGACGAGAGCATGATTACCGCAGCCAATCTTGCAGGTTATTCTGGCATGATAGGTCAGGCAAAACCAGAACTACAAACTAAGATAACAAACAGTTTGCTAAGCATAGATAAGACCCATCACAGCCCGGAATGCAAGAACATTATCAAGGGGAAGGCAATTTTATCATTGGGTGAATACTTTGAACAAGCCAAAGATAAAAAGAAGATAATTCAGTTTGTAAAGCGAGAATCAAAGAACACTAGATCCGCCACCAGAAAAAAGGCAGAGAGATTTTTGAAGAAGTGGGATAAAGGCTGTTTGTGAAAAACAGGTTTGAATCGTTCGATTCGGCTGGATCAGTTTATCGCATTACAAAGAGGTAGATGAAGAAAGATGTCAAAAGATAAGTCTAAAGATATTGAAGGTATAAAGAAGAAATGGGATAAGCACGCCGAAAGATATGATCAATGGTATGAGACTTTTGAGGGCGCCGTTGAACACCATGTGGACTGGGAGCTTTTAAAAGGTCATCTCCCCCAGAACAAAGATGCGAAGATCTTAGATGCTGCTGGCGGTACCGGTAGGATAACACTCCCTTTGGCGAAGATGGGATACCGAGTTACTCTATGTGATATCTCACCCGAGATGCTAAGTGTTGCTCGGGAGAAATTGAAAAGAGAAGGTGTCTTGGATAAAGTAGAAATCCTGGAGTGTAATGTCTGCAAACTCGGTTTTGCTGACGAGAGTTTCGATTTTGTCCTCTGTTGGGATGGAGGAATCGAAGCCACAAAGGAGCTCATACGAGTGACAAAGAAGGGAGGAAGGATTTCAGTATTTTTAGTTAATAAATGCGGTACTGCTATCAGCAAGTTTCGTGAAGATCCCCATTCTGCTCTTGCCTTACTTAGAACAAAATCGAGGTATATCTACGAAGATGAAGAGAAACACTTGGCTGTTGGCCTGGAAGAGGCCAGAGAGCTCTTTGAGAAGGAAGGAATAAAAGTTATCGAGATCTATGCCGTCTGCGGTTGGTTGGAATTTCTCTCTATCCCAGAAGAAGTTCAAGAGTCTCGCAGCTGGGACGAAAAATTCTTCAGACAGACGACTGAGCTGCTACTGGCATTGAGTAAAGATCCTTCAGTTAAAGGATTGTCAAGACACCTGGTTTTATATGGAGAGAGAATTTAAGAAAAGAAATGTTTGACGACAAAACAGAAAATATTAATATCGAGGGAGCAATCAGTTATCCGGGACCAAAAGCGGTGAAAAAAACTTCGTTTCTTCACGCCAAGCTCGCCTGTTGAGGAGCTTCTTTTTCAGTAGACAGAATTCACGCCGCCTTTTATAATAAATCCTGGCAATATATTTAAGGTCGTATTTATGGAAACAATGTTTTTCATCTGGTTTGGAATATGTTTTGTATGTTATATGGTCCGCACAGTATTTAATATACTACAATATAAGAAAAGCTCATTAGCAGAGAACAAAAAGGTTGTGACCTCAATATTTATTGTCATGGGTATTTTGTGGTTTTCTTGGGCGCAGATGTGTTTTTCAGATCCGATGAGAATGAACATTCCTAACTGGATTAGATGTATTGGCTTGTTGTCATTTCTAATTGGAGTTTTTCTTTTTATTTTTTCACACATTAAACTGAAAGGATTTGAAGATAAGGAAAAGCTGATTATGACTGGCATCTATTCAAAAATAAGAAATCCGATGTATTTGGGATTTATAATATGGATTATAGGCTTTCCCATATTCACCCAAAGTCTCCTCACGCTCGCCTCCTCAGCCATTTGGGTATCACACATCATATATTGGAAGATATTAGAAGAAAGAAATACAGAGAGTATAGAGAATATAAAGAGAAGACCTGGTTTTAGTATCGATAAATGAATCTTCTACCTGGCGTCGTGAACTCAAGAACTGCTTCGCAATTTTGCTCTTTGAATCACGTAACAGCGGATGAAAGGAAATTACAGAGTGCAACAAATTTCCTACCGCAAATTTCTTTTATCCGTGGAACGGCGTGCCAAATCGCCTTTTAAAAGAAAAACAGAAGGGAACTACCATGGACAAACCAATGCCCAATTTCCACTTCAAATGGATGTCTTTGGAATTCAAACTCCGCGACTTGCTTTATCCCCGGGTGAGGATTTTGAAAGAGGTTGGAATAAAGCCAGGCTTTCGGGTACTCGATTATGGCTGTGGTCCGGGGAGTTATATAAATCCTCTTGCCGAATTGGTGGGCGAATCAGGGAAGATTTACGCCCTGGATATCCATCCATTAGGGATTCAGAAAGTCCAGAAGATGGCTTCAAAAAACAGACTTACCAATGTTAAAACAATCCATTCCGATTGCAGGACCGGATTGCCGGAAGGCAGCGTGGATGTGGTACTATTGTACGATACCTTTCACGATTTGAGCGACCCTGATGGAGTCCTTGAAGAGTTACATCGAGTATTGAAGCCAAATGGGATTCTGTCGTTCAGTGATCATCACATGAAAGAAAAGGAGACAATATCGAAGGTTACAGATGGAGGATTGTTTAGATTGTTGAGAAAAGGCAAAAGAACATATAGTTTCGTGAAAGAGGAATAGCAATGGGCGACTTAGTACGACATAAAACAAAAGATCCACCCACCGGACACAACCAAATCGCAAAATATTAAGGACCTCTTTTATCCGCAAAACATTATATGGCATGAATTGGGAAGGAGGAACTATGTCGGAATGGAAAGCCATCGCTCATTTCTTGTATGGAAAGGGTTTCTGGTATGCTGATCCGCTCAGAGAGATTGACGGATTAACTGAGGAACGGCTTTTTTGGGTTCCCGATCCAAACAGCCTCTGTATTCTTTGGCATGTGGGGCACATCGCGCATAGGGAACGGACACATATAGGGAGATTCCTTCAAGGGTTTAAAGAGTCAATAATACCGCCCCAGTTTGATGTCTTCGGTACAGAGTGGTCCTCCGTTGAGAGGATTCGTCAGTCTGTGGATTCTGTGACGAGCGTGCTTGCGTGGATGCGTGAGGTCCGTGAAAAAAGTCATGAATATATTGCATCTCTTAATGACAGAGATTTTAGCTCGGTACCGCCAACATCGGAAGAGGGTCTGAGCGTGGCACATTGGCTTTTCATTACTTCAGCACATACCGCCTTGCACATCGGGCGAATACAGCTCCTACGCGCACTTATCGAAGGGAAGCCCGAAAGGGCGTGCTGAGAGGCGCATAATTAATCTCAGGATCGAACATAGAACAAGCTCCTTGGAAGGTTGACCCGGAAGACATTGACAGAAGGGAGAAAAAAACTAACATACAGAAAGGAGAAAGCCATGAAGCACACAAAATCTTCTATCTGGCCATGCTTTTCAGGATTGTTCCTCGTTTTAGCAGTAGCATTCGTCATTCCAGTTCTGTCTGAAGGACCCCCTTCGAAGTTGGTGAGCACAGAGTGGCTGAATGAGAACCTATCAAAAGAGAATCTGAGAGTAATAGATGTCCGTGGGGAGATAAAGGACTACTGGCAGGATCACATCCCCGGAGCGGTCTATTTCAACCTGGAGACTATGAGATTGGCTGACCATGGTGTTCCGGTGAAGCTTACGCCACCTGAAGCCTCAGCCATTATGCTGGGGAAAATGGGAGTGAATGAAAAGACGATGATCGTTGTCTATGCTGAACAAAACGATTACAAAGCCACCTACCTGATTTGGGCTCTGGACTTTTTGGGACATAGCTCTTTTGGCATATTGGACGGTGGATTTGACAAATGGCAGAAAGAAAAGCGTCCTGTTACTCAAGACTATCCTATGATAAATCCTGTTGGATACGCCTTACCATCTAAACTTAATGAAGAAGTTAGGGCCACGTTGGAGGAGGTTAAGGAATTGGTCAATGTAGGTTCCGGGATCTTGTTAGACGTCAGACCGGTGCAACTGTATACAGGCGAGAAGGGATTCTGGAAGAGGAACGGACACATCAAAGGAGCGATAAACCATTTCTGGGGTGAAGACCTCGAAGACGATGGTACCTGGAAGAGCAAGGATGAATTGAAGCAGGCGTATGAAAAACTTGGAGCCACTCCGGACAAGACAATCATAGTATCCTGCGGACAGGGTCTGATGTCGGCTCATAGCTATTTTATGCTTAAACACATTCTTGGTTATCCGAAAGTGAAAAATTATGACGGAGGCTTCAACGAATGGTCCAATATAGATGAGCTACCAGTTGAAACCGAAACAGGCAAGCCATCGCCGGACGGCGAGAAGCTGGTGAACGAACGTTGCAACTCCTGCCACGGACTTGATCGTGTTCACAAAGCCAGAAAAGACAAAGCCGGCTGGGAGGAGACCGTTAATCGAATGATCCGCAAGGGTGCCAGGCTCAATGAGGCTGAGCGCCAAGCGGTGGTAAATTATCTCTCCGGCCATTAGCTTAAGGAGGTGCCAAGCAGTGAAGATATGGTATGAGCAAGATACTTTTTGGAAAAAATGGGCTCCATTTCTATTTGCTAAGGAACGCTGGGAAAATGCGCCGGAGGAGGTAGCCAACCTCCTTTCCTTGCTAAAGATTACTCCGGGAGCTTCCGTTCTTGACCTTTGTTGTGGACCTGGGAGACATTCATTGGAACTGGCCCGGCGTGGCTTCTCCGTGGTGGGTGTCGACAGAACCCAAATATATTTGGAGCAAGCGCAGAAGCAGGCAGAAACTGAAAAGCTGAAAGTTAAGTTCATTCAGGAGGACATGAGGCGTTTCTGCAGACCCGATACTTTTGATGCGGCGATCAATCTTTTCACGTCTTTTGGTTATTTTGAAGATGCAAAAGACGACGAACTGGTCATAAAGAACATGTATCGATCGCTGAAAGATGGTGGCGTCTTTCTGATTGATACTATGGGGAAAGAGATACTTGCTCGGATATTCCGTGAGCGCGATTGGCAAGAGATAGATGGAGCAATTATGTTAGAGGAGCGGAAAATTTCGAAAAACTGGAACTGGATTGAGAATCGTTGGATCATGTTGAAAGATGGAAAAGCCGAGGAATTCAAGCTCGCACTCCGTATGTACTCGGCGGTTGAGCTGACTATGCTCTTAAGTAAATCAGGCTTTAACACAATCGAGGTTTACGGGGATCTGGCTGGTGCGCCATACGACCACAAAGCTAAGAGATTAGTGGTTGTGGCACATAAAGCAAAGGCAAAAGTGTGATAGTCTTCGTCACTTGACAGAAGAGGTCTTAGAGGTCAAGCCTGCCCCTTCCTTCCCGGTAGTGTTCTTCACCAAAGGGAATTGGACAGCAGGAGAGGAGCACCTGAATGAAGCAGAAGTAAAATTCTAAAAGGTGTTTAAAGGTGAGTTTTTTAAAAAATCCAACTCTTTTAGCTTTGTTACAAACTATCCTCGCTATCCTTCTGGGTCTATTTGTGCTTTTAGCATCGTCGGCAATAATTTTCATGGGGGGATTATTCAAAACTCGAATGAGTGCATACGCATTCCCCCCTATAAAGTGGTCTCCAGGATCACAGGACTGGGAATTGCATTCTTAATCTGAATTCGTTATTCGATTTTTAAAATTTCCTTTGCCTTTTTCCATTTTTGAGTTATACTTCTATTGATTTCACGATACCCAAGAGATAGAGTTTGGTCAACCCCCTAACTTCAAAAAAAGGAGCCAAAAATGGCAAAAAAGTTATTCATTTTAGTGATTTTGCTTTTGGTAACAACGCCCACTTTTGCCCAGGTTGACACCGCCTGGGTGAGAAGATATAATGGCGGCTACGAGGATGTTGCTTATGCCATAGCGGTAGATGGTTGTGACAATGTCTATGTGACTGGATATAGTTGGGTAAGTGGGTCATGGGAGGACTACGCCACTATAAAATACTATCCTAACGGAGAGACTGCTTGGGTGAGAAGGTACAACGGACCAGGAAGCGGAGGTGATGTGGGTCATGCTATCGCAGTAGATGTTTCTGGCAATGTCTATGTGACAGGACCAAGTTATGACAGTGTGACAAATCATGACTACGCCACAATAAAGTATTATCCCAATGGAGAAGTTGGTTGGGTCAGAAGATATAACGGACCCGGAAACAAGGATGATGTCGCTAATGGTATAGCTGTAGACAGTTTGGGGAATGTGTATGTAACCGGATACAGCTCGAATGGCACAAACTATGACTATGCAACCATAAAGTATGATGCAGAAGGGAATCAGGATTGGGTAAAAACGTATGATGGAACTGGGAGTGCAGATGATTATGCCTGGGCAATAGCTGTAAGGGCTTCTAATGTCTACGTTACCGGACGTAGTATTGGCCCTGGAACACACTATGACTACGCCACCATAAAATACTACGGTAATGGAGACACCGCCTGGGTAAGAAGATATGACGGAGAGTCATATTATGTGGATGAGGCGTATGCCATAGCCGTAGATAATTCGGGGAATGTTTATGTGACCGGAAAAAGTTTTAACCCTGGAACACGCTTTGACTATACCACTATAAAGTATTACCTAAATGGAGATACAGCTTGGGTAAGAATATACAGAACCGGGGAAAATCTTTTGGATATAGCTAAGGCCATAGCTGTAGATGCTTCTGGTTGTGTATATGTGACAGGAGAAGGCATGAGCTATGGATCCTCCACCAACATTATCACTATTAAATATTACCCGAATGGAGATACCGCTTGGGTGAGAGGCTACAATGGCCCAGGAAACCTGTTTGATTCTGGAGATGCTATAGCTTTAGATGATTTTGGAAGTGTGTATGTGACAGGCCACAGCTGCAACGCTAACCCAGACGATGATTACGTCACCATAAAGTATTATCCCAATGGAGAAGGCGCTTGGGTAATAAGGTACGATGGGCCAGACCACGGGCTTGACGACGCTTCTGCCATAGCTGTATCTCATTCCGGCAAAGTCTATGTGACCGGCTACGGTTTCGGCGACTACGCCACCATAAAGTATGTTCAGACTTTGCGTGGCGATGCCAACGGAGATGGAGTGATCAATTCGGCTGACGTTGTGTATTTGATAAATTACCTCTTTAAAGGCGGACCCGCTCCTGAGCCTTTGGAGGCTGGGGATTGTAATTGTGATGGGATCATCAATAGCGCTGATGTGGTTTATCTGATCAACTATCTGTTCAAAGACGGTCCCCCACCCGGTTGTTAGTCCTTACCTTTCGATCCATCTGATGTTCTAATGTTAGCCCTAACTTTAAACAGGGCTGGGGTTTTTCGTATTGATTAGGGGGGACCGCTCACTCCCGACCAATTATTGAGGTTTGTATAAGTAAAGGAACAATTTACCTCTACCTTGAGACTTGGTCCCGAGAAATCTACGCCCGACACCCTTCGACTATGCTCAGGGTAAACAAAGATCGGGCGCTACGGCAACTGTAGCCTCCGACATTTCTGCACGACTTCTGTGTCTTGAGATCAAACGTTCAAGGGCTTGAAAATGGAGATGTTCCATTGTTTATGCAAAAATCAATAAGGTTCAGGCTGAGGGCACTCTGAACCAATGTCCTATTCTTCTCCTTTGGATTCCGTTGACCTTCTTGCACATTTGGTATCCTTCATACGGTTCATACCTTTACAGAAAATATGGGACGACTTCAGAATTTTTGCTTGACATGGTAAAATTAAAATATTATCGTTTGTCAAACATGGAAAGGGGGTAATCACGGAGGAAAAAATCTTGGAACAGTCAAAGTCGGACGAACCGAAGAACCCTTATCCCCAGGAATCGAGAAAGGAAGCTGACGTAAAAACGGAGGAGGTCTCCGAAAAAGAGAGGAAAATCTTTTTTGAAACCAAATCCATGGCGGAGGTTTATGCCAAACAGGGACATACCACAATCGCCTTGGAGATTTATAAAAGGATTCTTCAAAAGGATTTCTCGGACTTGGAAGCTCAGAAAAGAATCACGGAACTTGAGGCAAAACTTTCTTCCAGAAGGGAGAGATTCGCAAAACCTCAAAGGAATTCCAGATGAGAAATAGAATCAAAAGAATAAAAGAAATTTTGGAAAGCGAAAAATTAGATCTTCTTTTGGTCACCTTTCTGCCTAATGTCCGCTATCTTTCCGGATACACTGGCACCAATGGACTGGTTTTGATTTCCCCAAACGGATCGATATTTTTGACCGATTTTCGATACAAAGAGCAGTCCAGGGAGCAGGTTAAGTATTTAAAGACAGTGATAGCGGAAAGGGATCTTATTCAGACCCTTCCCACCCTATCGTTGTTTAAGCCAAAAAGATTAAAACTTGGTTTCGAGTCCAATCACCTCAGTTGTGGGACTTATCGTAACTTGAAAGCCCTTTTGCCGGATTGCCTGTTGGTTCCCACCGAAAACTTAATTGAATCCGTCTCGGTGAAAAAGGATCAAATCGAAATTGATAAAATAAGAAAAGCGGTAAAAATAACTGATCAGGTTTTTTTCGAGATTCTGGATTTTATAAAACCTAAAGTGAAGGAACAGGACATAGCTGCAGAGATCGAATATAGATTTAAAAGATATGGTTCAACCACTCCCCTCTATGAGACCATCGTGGCTTCTGGAAAAAGATCCGCTCTGCCGCATGGGAGGGCTTCAGGCAAAAAGATTGAAAAAGGAGATTTGGTCACTCTGGATATGGGGGCGGTTTATGAGGGTTATACTGCTGATTTGACCCGAACCGTGGTGGTGGGAAAAGCAAACAAACGGCAAAAAAATCTGTATAACATAGTCTTGAAAGCCCAGAGAGAAGCCTTAGGCAGAATCAAACCGAAAATGAGAGCATGCGACTTAGACAAAGTGGCCCGAGGGGTAATTAAAAGGGCTGGATATGGAAAGTATTTTGGACATGGTTTAGGACATGGGATAGGACTGGTGATTCATGATAACCCCGCGATAAACACGAGAAACGAACAGCTTCTGCAACCGGGGATGATTATCACCATCGAGCCGGGAATTTATATCCCCAACTGGGGTGGAATAAGAATAGAGGATGACGTATTGGTCACTAAGAAAGGATGCGAAATCCTGACCAAAGCAGAAAAGAACTTAATTGAATTATATTAAGTAATTGTAGGGGCGGGGCTTGTCCCCACCCGTGATTTTTACAAAAGAATAAGAGCTTTTGACAATTAAGTGCAGATTTTTTTGCTCTACAAAAACCCTCAAAACTGAGGGGGTACTTATGCGGGTTTCTAAAATTAGAAAATTGATAAAACTGGTGGAGGAATCAAACATTGGTGAGTTGGAGGTAGGGGGTTGGGGACAAAAGGTGAGAATCACCAAAAAGCCCAAACAGGAAAACAATCCATCCCCTGACCAATCGGTGACCAGCATCACCGTGGAACCTAAAAGTGAACCGACACCAAAGACTCAAACCGTTCCTCCGCAGCCACCAAAGGTGGTAGAGGAGACAGACCACCTGGTTCCCATAAAATCCCCTATGGTGGGGACCTTCTACCGGGCTCCCACTCCGGATGCCAAACCTTATGTGGAGCTAAACCAGCAGATTGCAGCGGGACAGGTAGTTTGTATAATCGAAGCCATGAAACTTATGAACGAGATAGAGTGCGAGGTAGCGGGGAGAGTGGCCAAGATACTGGTGGAAAATGCCAAACCGGTGGAGTTCGGACAAACCCTCTTTTTGATTGAACCAGCGTAATGGCAGCGTGAAATTTTGGATTTAAGCCTACTTGTGTTCTTGGAATAGTATCCAATTATTTTGGCAAGCAAAGTTAATAACCCCTATGTTTATGTCGAAGTTAGTGGTAGAAAAGCTAAGAACTGAGCTGGACAACGGCTTGGATGAACATGATATGAACAAAAAGGAGGGGAAATATGACTTTAAAACAGATGTTGGAACAGATGCTTTCCACCAAAGCTTCGGATCTTCATATCCGGATCGGGGTTAGACCAACTTTGCGTATTGACGGTATGCTTCGTACTATTGCGGAAGAACCCGTGAGTCCTCAGGAAATGGAAGAGATAATGAACCAGATCCTAAACGAAGATCAGAAAAAAAGGTTTCTTCAAAGGAGCGAGTTGGATCTGGCATTAAGCGTCTCCAAGATGGGGCGTTTCAGGATCAACTTTTACCGGCAGAGAGGAACCGCGGGTGTTGCCATCAGAGCGGTGAATACCATTATTCCCTCATTTGAGGAACTGAATTTACCTCCGGTGCTTAAGAATTTAGCCGATCATAGAAGAGGATTGATTATCCTCACCGGAACCACCGGGAGTGGGAAGTCCACCACATTGGCATCCATGATTGACCACATCAATTCCACTCGAGGAGAGAACATCCTGACCATCGAGGACCCTATAGAGTACATCCATCGCAACAAGAAAAGCATCATCTCTCAAAGGGAGGTGGGTGCGGACACGGAATCCTTCATCGCCGCCTTAAGGCACGCTTTTCGTCAGGACCCAGACGTGATCTTGGTGGGAGAGATCAGAGATCTGGAAACCATGTCCATAACCTTGACCGCTGCAGACACCGGACACCTGGTATTAACCACCTTACATACTCTGAATGCGGTGGAGACGGTGAACCGAATTATCTCTTTCTTTCCGCCGCATCAACATCAGCAGATCAGACTTCTTTTGGCCGCCACCCTGAGGGCCATAATCTGCCAAAGGCTTTTGCCCAGATCCGATTGTCCGGGGCGGGTTCCGGCAGTGGAGGTTTTGGTGAACACGGGCTTGGTAAGCGAATACGTAGTTGATCCTCTTAAAACCTCTTTGATCCCTGAGCTTATCGAAAGCGGTGCCATTCAATACGGCATGCAATCTTTCGATCAATCCATCATGGATCTTTATAAGAAAGAGATGATCTCTTATGAAGAGGCACTCCTTCAGGCAACTAATCCCTCTGACTTTGAGCTCAGGGTTAAGGGAATTATGGGTGCGTCCGATCGGGGATGGGATGAATTTCAGAAAGCCGCTCAGAAGAAGGAGTCTTAAAGCAGTTTTATCGGAATTTTGGATTTGGAATTAGCCACCATAGGGAACTGCAATCTCCTAGATGGGGTGTAGCCTCACAAGTGGGCATCCGCTCATCTGGGGAAGAATTAGTTGGGAGTACCCTTGTTTAAAAAGATATTGATCGCCAATCGCGGAGAGATTGCACTCCGTATCATCCGCGCCTGCAAGGAGCTGGGCATAGCCACGGTGGCCATCTTTTCCGAGGCAGACAGAGGTTCTCTCCATGTCCGCTTTGCAGACGAAGATGTCTGCATAGGTCCTGCCAAATCCCAGGATAGCTATTTGGACCCTAAAAGAATAATCAGTGCAGCCGAGGTCACCAACTCAGATGCCATCCATCCCGGCTACGGTTTTCTGGCTGAAAATCCCGATTTTGCCGAGATCTGCGAATCTTGTGATATGAAATTCATTGGTCCCTCCTCTGAGATGATCAGGTTGATGGGGGACAAGGCCTGGGCAAAAAAGACCATGCGCGATGCAGGCGTCCCTGTCATACCAGGAAGCGAAGGAGTGGTGGAGTCGGTGGAAAGAGCTTTAAGCATCTGTTACCAAATAGGCTTTCCGGTTATCATCAAAGCTGCCTATGGGGGAGGAGGGAAAGGAATGAGAATTGTCAGGGATGAGGATGAGTTGAAAAAAGGACTGGAGATGGCACAATTGGAAGCGGGAAGCGCTTTCGGTAATCCTGCAATTTACGTCGAGAAATATATCCCCAATCCCAGGCATATAGAATTTCAAATTCTGGGCGATGGCTTCGGAAATATCATTCATCTGGGAGAGAGAGATTGCACCGTCCAAAGGAGACATCAGAAACTTCTGGAAGAATCCCCATCCCCAGTTCTGGATGACGATCTGCGTAAAAGGATGGGAAGGGCGGCGACAGATGGTGCAGGAAACGTGGGCTACCAGAGTGCGGGGACCATGGAGTTTCTATTAGATGAGGACAGGAACTTCTACTTCATGGAGATGAATACCCGGATTCAGGTAGAGCATCCAGTCACCGAGGAGGTCACGGATATAGATTTAATAAAGGAACAAATTCGTCTGGCCTATGGGGAAAAACTTGCTCTTTCGCAAGAGGATATCTCTTTGAAGGGACACGCTATCGAGTGTCGGATAAATGCTGAAGATCCTCAAAGAGACTTCCTTCCCTGCCCTGGAGTTATCACCAGCTTTCACATTCCCGGCGGTCACGGCATCCGTGTGGATACTCATGCCTATGCTAAGTACGAAATCCCCTCTTTCTATGATTCGATGATTGCTAAATTGATTGCCCATGGAAAGACAAGGGAGGAGGCGATTTTGAAAGCCAGAAGGGCTTTAGAGGAGTTCATCATCGAAGGAGTGGAAACCACCATCGAATTTCATAGGAAAATCCTTTCGGACAAAAGATTTATAAGTGGCAGATTTGGCACCTCTTTCGTGGAAGATTTGTTCAAAGAAAAATTGGAGGAGGTGGGAAAATATTAATTTGAGGAATGTTCGGTTCACGGTGACGATGCTCGTATCGTTGCTCGAAGCTGGTCAATCGAAGTTTCGGTTTTTTTCGAACATCGGGTTTCGACTAACGAGTATCGATACGAGCTTCGTAAACGATAAACTAATAACGCGAATACTTTAGATCCAAGGAGGAATCGTGGAAGTAAAGGTGGAAATAAGGGACGATCTGAAATATACTAAAGAGCATGAGTGGGTGAAGGTGGAAGGAGATGAGGTCACGGTGGGGATTACAGATTATGCTCAAAAACAGTTGGGGGATGTGGTCTTTGTGGAGCTGCCGCAGGTGGGAACACAGGTGGAGCAGATGAAGCCTTTCGGGGTGATTGAGGCGGTAAAGGCAGTTTCCGATCTTTTTGCACCTCTCTCCGGCGAGGTGACCGAGGTTAACACCCAACTGGAATCGCAATCCAACCTGATAAATTCGGACCCTTACGGACAAGGATGGATCATCAAGATCAAGGTGAAAGATCCAAAAGAGCTTGAGGCTTTACTCTCTTCTGCTGATTATAGGAAACTGGTGGAAAGCAAAGCTTGATCATGGAACCCCCAGCCGGGAGGAAACCCGTATGGTTTGGCGTCAGCTCCTCTAAGAAAAAACTAAGTCTTAAATTCATTCGTAGAGTTTGCCTTTGTCCACACTGCTTTAGCTTCTTTGGAGCTGCACCGTCCATTTCCTGATTAAGATTATGGTATCATATGAGCAACGTTCCCAATACCGAACATGACAGAGAGGAGATGCTGAAAAGAATCGGGGTGGCAAGTTTTGAAGACCTGATTCAATGCATTCCTGAATCCATCCGCCTTAAAAAAGAATTAAATCTTCCTCGACCTCTATCCGAGCCTGAGCTGAGCAGGCTTTTAACGGAATTATCTTCTCAAAACAAAAATACTTCTCAGGTCATCAGCTTCTTAGGAGGAGGAGCATATGATCATTTCATCCCTGCAGTTGTGGATCACATAATCTCCAGATCAGAATATTACACGGCTTATACGCCTTATCAGGCGGAGGTGAGTCAGGGTACACTTCAGACCGTATATGAATTTCAGTCCCTGATCTGTGAGCTAACCGGGATGGATGTAGCCAACGCCTCCATGTATGACGGAGCCACGGCAGTGGCGGAGGCGGCTTTGTTGGCTCACGGGCAGACCCAAAGAGAGCAGGTTCTGGTGGCCGGCTCACTCAATCCCAGCTATAAGGAAGTTCTTTCTACTTATTGTGGATCAATCAGGCTCAAGGTAAAAACTCTGCCTTCAATTGATGGGTTGGTTGATCTTGAGGCGGTCAAGAAAAGCATTTCCGAAAAGGTCGCCTGCGTGATCTTACAAAGCCCCAACTTTTTTGGATTGATTGAAAATATCGAAGATATAGAACCTATGGCTCATTCAGTGGGCGCTCTTTTGGTTTTAGTCTGTGATCCGATCTCTTTAGGAATTTTGAAACCTCCAGGTGAATATAACGCTGACATTGCGGTGGGCGAAGGGCAGGCTTTGGGAAACAATCTATCCTTTGGAGGGCCATACTTCGGTTATTTTGCCAGCAAACGAAATTTGGTCCGAAGGATGCCGGGAAGGATTGTGGGCGCCACAACTGATACTCAGGGAAGAAGGGGCTTCGTTCTAACCCTTCAGACCAGAGAGCAGCACATAAGGAGAGAAAAAGCCACCTCCAACATCTGCACCAATCAGGCTTTGTGCGCCTTAGCTTCTTGTGTTTACCTTTCCCTCCTCGGGAAATCCGGAATCAAAAAGGTAGCTGAATTGTGCTTACACAAAAGCCACTACGCTTTTGACGAAATCACCAAAATGGAAGGATTCAAAAAGAGATTCGATGCGCCCTTCTTCAAAGAATTTGTAGTCCAAACGCCGATCCCACCGAAGAGAATAATAGGATCACTTATGAAAAGAAATCTCTTTGCTGGAACCGATTTATCACAGTTCGATCGAAAACTGAAGAATTGTCTTCTGATGTGCGTTACCGAAAAGAGAACTGAAGAAGAGATCGATTATTTGGTGGATGAGTTGAGAAAATTGGTTTAAATAGCAACAATGAATTGTTGCACTCCTGGAGTGCAAAAAACTTTGTTTTTGCGAAGTGCTAAAAACAACAATGATTCTATAAGCCTCTAAACCGCACGGTTCGGGGCAAGCACACCAGAGTGGAAAAACTGTGTTTTTGCAAAATACTTGAAATGGATTATGTTTTGCCCAAATTGTAGATACGAGTATAAACCGGGAATAGAACAATGCCCCGATTGCGGAGCAGACCTGGTGAAAAAGTTGGACGAGCCAAAGCTGGCGGTTGAAAAAGAATCGAAGTTCGTATTTCTTTGTGTCGCTCAAGATCTAGTATCTGCCACTCTTATAAAGGAAACATTGGAATTTAATGATATACCATGCTTGGTGAAGAGTGCGGGAGGGATAATGGCGACCCTTGAGCCGTTGTCGGGGCAAGCTGAAATTTATGTTCCAGAAGAAAAATATGAAGAGAGTCGAAAGATCAAAGAGCAATTGGTGAATGGTCTTTAATAGAAGATGGTTTTGGGAAAGGCAGTCGGGAGTGTCTGCCTTCAGGCAGACCATAAAACCGCTGAAGAAAGTTTTGGATTTTGATCCAGAAACCTATTTTATGCTTTTAGGCTTCTCATGAAATTAAAGAGATGACAAAGGGTTTTTCTACAGTCTTATTTGGAGAAAAGAATTATGCCGTTCTGTCCTTTATGTAAGGCTGAATACAGTCCGGGGACAAAAAGATGTCCTGACTGCGAATGCGATTTAGTGGACGAGCTTCCGGAAGAAGAGGAGGCGGAGGATTTAAGGGTGGAGGATAAACCTGAAAATCTGGTTCTTTTATACAGCACTCGCAATCGTGTCTATGCAGAGTTTCTAAAGGAGACTTTGGAGAATGCCAATATCCCCTGCTATATAAAATCTCTGGGGAGCTTCTTAGAAGAAGGATTGGGTTATGCGACTAAGGGGAAAGGCGGCTACAGAATCTATGTTCCTGCGGATAAATATGAAGAAAGCATGGCCATAAAAGAACAAACCGTGGGCGATCTTTGACCCACCCTTTAAATCATTTAACTCTTAGCGGGAGAAGCACAAATGAAAAGGGAAGCTTTGGTGATAGCAGTTTTGTTTTTGGGAGCAATTCTTTTTAGCTCCTGTACCCAGGAAGTGCCTGAGGGAATCGAATGGGCTTCCTCTTTGGACGATGCCTTGAAAACTGCCCAGGATCAAGGCAAGTACATAATCGCTGACTTTTGGTCAGATGGGTGAAAGTGGTGTGAGAGGTTGGAGGATTCAACCTTTACTAGCGAAGATGTGATCGCTTTGTCCAGAGACATGATCTTTGTGAAGGCTGAGGCTAAGAAAGATACTGCCGTAGGGGAACAGTATGAAATTGCTGGTTTTCCCACCATCATACTCATGAAGAGCTCGGGTGAGGAGATAGACAGAATTTACGGTTATCTTCCGCCAGAAGAGTTCGTGTCGACCATTCGAAATTACTTAGAAGGTAAAGAAACCCTGGAAGATATAAGAAATAGATTTCAAGCAGATTCAACCGATGTGGAGCTTGCCTTTAAGTTGGCGGATAAATATGAAGCGCGCAGAGGGTATGACGAGGCTTTTTACTACTACCAAAAAGTGGTGGATTTGGATCCGGAAGATGAAAAGGGGAAGTCACAAGATGCGCTCTTTAACATAGCCTGGCTGGAAATTAGAAAGAAAGACTATCCTGAAGCTGTAGATGCCTTCAAGAATTTTTTGGAGAAATATCCGGAAAGCAAAATGGCTCAGGATGCTGAAATATATATTCCCTACGCCTATGCCCAAGCCGCTGATACCGCCAAAGCTTTAGAGCTTTATCAAAAATTCTTAATAGATCACCCCGACTCTAAGGATAGCAGCTGGGTGAGGGAAAAGATCGAGGAATTGAAAGAAGGATCAGCGGATTAAAGGGTCAACGGATGGAGCGGATTAAACGGATGAAAATATCTATGTCGGGTTGCGCCCCCGCCTCTGGCGGGAGAGCTACCCGACAAAAGGAGACCGATTGTAGTTGCCCAATTTATTGGGCTCCTTATAAGCTCGATAAATCGAGCAACTACAGTTGGGTAATTTTTCCAGAAACCTGAGAAGACCTGCTGGACAAGATTACAATCACGGAGTTTTGAATAGATGAGCGAAAAACTGATATTTGAACTTTCTTCACCCGGAAGAAACGGGTATTCCTTGCCTCAATTGGATGTGCCTGAGAAGAAGATAGAAGAGTTATTGCCTAAGGAGAAAATTAGAGAAAAAGAGCCTCTCCTACCAGAGGTCAGCGAGGTGGATGTGGTCAGGCATTTTGTCAGAGTCTCCATTATGAACCATCATGTGGATAAGGGATTCTATCCTCTGGGTTCCTGCACCATGAAATATAATCCCAAAATAAATGAAACCCTTTCACGCCTTCCTGGATTTTCGTATCTTCATCCTCAGCAACCCGAAGGAACTTGTCAAGGCGCGTTAAAATTAATGTTTGAGCTGGGAGAGTATCTCAAAGAGATTGGTGGAATGGATGAGATAACCTTGCAGCCATCCGCTGGAGCGCAAGGGGAATTGGCGGGTTTGTTGATGATCCATGCTTATCATAAGAAAAAAGGGAATCCCAGATCCAAGATCATCATTCCCGACTCAGCTCACGGCACCAATCCGGCCTCCGTGGTCACATCGGGGCATACCACAGTTCAGATCAAATCCAATGAAAAGGGACTGGTCGATTTGGAGGAACTGAAAAGGGCAACCGACGAAGAGGTTGCAGCTTTGATGCTGACCAATCCCAATACCTTGGGTCTTTTTGAGTCTCAAATATCGGAGATTTCCCAAATGATCCACGATGCCGGAGCACTCCTTTACATGGACGGAGCCAATCTAAACGCCATGATGGGTATGGCTAAGCCAGGAGATATGGGGTTTGATGTAGTTCATTTCAACCTGCATAAGACCTTCTCCACGCCCCATGGTGGAGGTGGTCCAGGTTCAGGGCCAGTGGGAGTGAAAGAAAACTTGGCTCCTTTTCTTCCTGTCCCTTTGGTGGCTAAAAGAATAAATAAGAAGGGGGTGGAGGAATATTACTTTGATTTCAAGCGTCCCGATTCGATCGGAAGAATGCATAGTTTCTATGGTAACTTTGGAGTATTGGTGAAAGCCTATTGCTATATCCGGCAAAACGGAGCATCCGGCTTAAGGGAAGTCAGTGAGAATGCAGTTATCAACGCTAATTATTTGAAAGAAAGTCTCAAAGGGCATTATCACCTTCCTTATCCTGACCATTGTCAACACGAGGTGGTTTTTTCTGGAACAAATCAAAAAACCAAAGGAGTAAAGACTTTGGACATCGCCAAAAGGCTTTTGGATTTTGGACTGCATGCACCAACAGTATATTTCCCCCTGATCGTTCCCGAAGCTTTGATGATAGAACCCACCGAGACTGAAAGCAAGGAGAGTCTGGATGAATTTATCCAGGCCATGATTCAAATTGCAGAAGAAGCCGAAAAGAATCCTGAAATAGTCAAATCTGCCCCACACAATACACCGGTTACCCGGTTAGATGAAGGCAAGGCTGCCAGAGATTTGGATGTGAGATGGAAGGGGTAAGATTTTTCTTCAAGATTAAATCTCATTCCACAGTCCTCCTCTCCATTCCATGTTGAAAATTCTGCCAAGGGTGGGGAGAGGGAGAGATAGGGAGTGAGGTAAAGAAGCATAAAACCGGTTAAACTCTATGCCCATCAAGGAGGCTCTAATGTTAGTTTCTTTTAGCATTTTCCCTTTGGACAAAGGGGTATCAGTGGGGAAATATGTAGCAAAAATGATAAATATTGTGGACAGAAGTGGTCTGCCTTATCGCACCTCTGCCATGAGCACCGTGATAGAGGGAAGTTGGGATGGTGTTTTCAAGGTGATCAAAAAATGCCATCAAGCGATGATGAAGGATTGCAAAAGAGTGTATATGGTGATGACCATAGACGACCGGAAGGGAGCAAGAAACAGAATAAAAGGCAAGGTGGATAGAATTGAACAGGTTCTAAAAAGGAAGATCAACAGATGACAGATTATATTGTTGTTTTTGTGACTGCTGCATCTGAAAAGGAAGGCGAAAAAATAGCTCAAGCTTTGGTGAAAGAAAGATTAGCAGCTTGTGTGAATATTGTTCCCGGAATGAAATCTGTATTTCGCTGGAAAGGGCAGATTAGCACGGAAGAAGAAGCTCTGTTGATAATTAAAACTAAAGATAGGCTCTTCGAGAAGTTGAAAAAGAGGATAATCGAACTTCATAGTTATGAGGTTCCGGAGATTGATAAAGGGGTTCTAAAAAAGTCAAGCCGGGAAAGATTTTACTGGAGTGTCAAGCTTCAGCTTGACCCGAAAGCTATCGAAACTCAAAGAGCTTTTACATGGTTCACCTAAAGGTGAACACTCCAAATACTCATACAGGATAAATTCAGGAATCGATCTGATCCCCTGATCCGCCAGCAGAAGAGTTAAGTCAATTACAGGAGTGACGAAATGCATTTCAGAAAAACTCAAAATGGTTATTTGGTAAGGTTGGTTAAAGGAGAGGAGGTAATAAAAAGCCTGTCTTCTTTTGTGGAGGAGCAGAAGATCTTGGGCGGTTTTGTTTTTGGTTTGGGAGCGTTCAGGGATCTGACCTTAGGATATTACGATTCGGCAAAAAAGGAATATGTAAAGAAATTCATTGGAGATGATTTGGAATTTAGCAACCTCACCGGAAGCATCGCTTATGTAGAAGGCAAACCCTTTGTGCACGCCCATGTGAGCGCGGCAGGTTCTGATATGAAGGCATTCTGCGGGCATCTTTTCTCTGCCACCATCTCCGGCACTGGTGAATTCATAATCATTCCCTCTGAAAGCAAAGTAGAAAGAAAGCCTGACCCCGAGACAGGATTAACTCTTTTGGATTTATGATCCAAGAAATTGTCGGCTAAGGATAACCTTACAGGAATGTTGAAAAAGTGTAAGGAAGGGACTGCGCAAGCTTGCTTGCGCACTCGAAGATACTTCTTCAATAATTCTTTTCTTTGATCAATAGTTTTCAAAATATAAATGGGAAACAAGATAATAACCCTGCTCACAGATTTCGGCACCAAGGACGGCTATATAGGTGCAGCCAAAGGGGTGATCAAAAGGATCAACCCGCAAGCTGAAATCGTGGACATCACACACGATATTGATTCATGTGACGTATTTGGCGCCTCCTTTGCTCTGAACAATTTCTACAGATATTTTCCCAAAGGAGCCATTCATCTGGCGGTTGTGGATCCGGGAGTGGGAAGCCAGCGTCAGCCGATGTTGATAAAAACTAAAGACTTCTTTTTTGTAGGTCCGGATAATGGGATCTTCAGTTTCACTTATGAAAGAGAGGATTTGACTGACATTGTTGTGATTTCAAACAAAAAGTATTTCCTGGCAGAATTGTCCAGCACCTTTCATGCCAGAGATATCTTCGCTCCGGTAGCAGCATATCTTTCCTTAGGTGTCAAAACCGAGGAGTTCGGATTACCCGCAAAAGAATGCATGAAATTTATCATTCCTCGACCTGAATCAAAAGGTAAAGGTCTAAAGGGGCAGATCATACATATTGATCGCTTTGGCAATCTGATCACCAACTTTCCAGCCGATCTTTTGGAAAAGCAGAAAATTGCGGAAATAAGGGTGGGAAAAAGAAGGATAAAGGGAATAAGTGCATCGTATTTTGAAATAAAGGGATTAGGTGCTCTTATTGGGAGTTCGGGCTTTTTGGAATTGGCAGTGAATCAAGGCAGTGCACAGAAGCTTTTGAAAGCAAAAGTCGGCGAAGGGGTAGGGATTGATTTTGAATAAAAGGAAAAACTTCACATTGGATCGGAAAATAAACAAACCCCTAAAAAGAAAAACAAACGCCCAGAAATCCCCTCTCCCCGCTGGGGAGAGGGATAGGGTGAGGGGGCAACATCGCATCAAAAGCGAAAAGGTTGGTATCAAACCTAATAGAACCCGCCCCTCCTGGGATGAATATTTTATGAACATAGCCGAATTGGCGGCTACCCGCTCCACCTGTTTGAGGCGTCAGGTGGGTTCGGTGATCGTAAAGGACAAAAAAATATTAACCACAGGGTACAACGGTGCACCATCCGGACTCAAACACTGTCTGGACATAGGTTGCCTCAGAGAAAAGTTGGATATCCCTTCAGGAGAGAGGCATGAGCTGTGCAGAGCCACTCATGCGGAACAGAACGCCATCGTTCAAGCAGCTTTGTTTGGCGTAAGTATAAAAGATGCCACCTTGTATTCCACCACCCACCCATGTATTTTATGCACGAAGTTAATCATCAATGCGGGTATACAAAAGATGGTGATCAAAGACAGCTATCCAGATAAGATGTCCAGAGAGATGTTGAAGGAGGCAGGAGTCAGAATTCAGATTTTTAAAAGTCAGAAAGTTAAAAAGCGAGGAAAGACATGAAATGCCCTTTTTGTGGACAGGAGAAAGACAGGGTAGTCGATTCAAGACCCTCACAGGATGGAAGATCGGTGAGAAGAAGAAGGGAATGCGAATCCTGTGGCAAACGTTTCACCACCTATGAGTACATCGAAGAGGTCCCCTTGACCGTGATAAAAAACGACGGCCGTAGGGAGCCATTCAATAGACAGAAACTGCAAACTGGAATCGAGCTGGCTTGTAAAAAGCGTCCCATAAGTGCAGAGAAGATAGCCTCCATGGTGGATGAAATCGAGGAGCAATTACAGAGCCTTTCTAAAACCGAGATCACCAGCAAACAGGTGGGGGAGACGGTGATGAAAAAATTGAAGGATTTGGATGAAGTGGCTTACGTCCGATTTGCCTCGGTATATCATAAATTCAAAGACATAAACGAATTCATGAATGAGCTTAAAAATCTTTTGGGATAATCAGTGTTAAACTAATTTCACCACAGGTTGGTTTCCTATAGCATCTGGATTTTGTTCAATCTGGATGCATTTTTATTTTTGTTTTTGATTGACAATCAATTAAGGGGATATTATTTAGTCGAATGCATTTTATTTAACCTGAGACGAAGCGATATGGTGAAAGAACTAAAACAGATGGGCTTTCTGGAGCATCTGGAGGAATTAAGAGGAAGGATAATCAAATCTCTTGTCTCCATCATCCTTTTTTCCATCGTGGCGTATTTTTTTTCAGAAAAACTGATAGATTTTGTCTCCAAGCCCATTCCTGAGCTTTATTTCATGTCACCCACAGAAGCTTTCGCCACAAGGATTAAGCTCTCCCTGATAGCCGGGATAATTGCCAGCGTGCCGGTGATATTTTATCATTTGTGGCAGTTTGTGGTGCCAGGACTTTTTGAAAGAGAAGTCAAACTGGTGGTTCCGGTGGTGCTCTCTTCCACCATTTTCTTTTTAATTGGAGCAACCTTTTGCTTTTTGCTTGTGTTACCTTTAAGCATGAAAATTCTTTTGGGATTCGGGACGTCAAAACTGAAGCCCATGATAAGAATCGGAGATTACATCAGTTTCATAGGTTATCTAACTTTAGCCTTTGGAGCTGTCTTTGAGCTTCCGGTTATCTCTTATTTTCTGGGAAAACTGGGAATAGTAACTCCTCAGACTTTGATAAAGGGGAGAAAATATGCTGTCGTGGGAATCTTAATTTTGGCGGCGGCGCTTACCCCTGGTCCGGATGTGTTTTCTCAATTAATGTTAGCGGGGCCTCTCTATTTCCTTTATGAAGTCAGCATCGTGGTGGTCAGAATCGTTCAAAAGAAAAAGAAGGGGGAAGAACAAGAATGAAAAAAGTGATGTCAATCCTATTATTGGGTTTGGCAATCTTTTCCGGAGGTTATTCTCCAATAAGCTCTCAACAGGAAACGATTTTGCTGAGCGATTCAAAAGCATCATGGCAAGCTGCGCTTCATGATGCTCTAAAATGCATAAAGATGACCCCAAGCGATTTGACTTTCAGAGATGATTATGTGGATGTAGATTCCTTTAGGTTAAAACTTATCGATTCTTTCATGCACAAGCCTTTGGATGTTATCCTTTTCAATAATTCTATCAGTCAAGACTTCAAACAAGCCACTCTGAGTTCAGAACTTGATTTGATTCCTTCTTTTGCCGCTTATCTTCAAGCTAAATCTATAGAAGATTTGCTATCTAACCGAGAAGCCAAGGATTTAGTGATTGATCCCGAAGCCAATAGATTTCTAATGCATTACTCGAAGGCATTAAAAGACCTTCCTTTTGCTCTAAGGAACTCTCTTTGTTATCTATTCGAGGGTTTATACCTGGCAGATTCTCTGTCCCGGGAAGCCTTTGTCGATCTTACCGACGAAGAGAGAAATTTCATCAAGAACAACTTTCCGGTTATCCTTTTAGAGGACGTAAGAGATGAATTCAAGTCTCCAGAGGAATTAGACCAGGAGATGAAATACGAAGAAGGCCTTGCCAAAAACATGATCCCTTATTTGGAGAAAATAAAGAGGGAGAAGATTTATGAGGCAGGGATAAAACTTTCTTTAGCAGCCAAAGCCTCTCTTTCGATTATGAAAGATTATTTGGAGAGTGAATCTCAGATAAAACCAATTACAAAAGATAAATTGAAAATCCCGCCAAAGGCGGGGAAAGATTTAGAAAATGATATCATCTTTAGATTGGATACCTCTTTTGGCCAGTTAGTCATTGGAGGATTTGGATCCACTAACTATCGGGGAACTCCCGCAGTGATAATAGATCTGGGAGGAGATGACCTTTATTCCTTGTCAAAGATTGACGAGGAGAGCACAAACTCTTCGGCGATCATCGACCTGGCTGGAGATGATATTTATCGATCAGAAGGTGACTTCCTCTTCGGAGCTGGCTTCTTGGGATGCGGCATCTTGGTGGATGTGTCCGGGAATGATACATATCTGACAGATAATTTCTCCTTAGGTTCCGGTCTTTTTGGCGTGGGGATGCTTGTGGATGAGGAGGGAGATGATAAATATTTCGGGGACACTTTCACTATGGGAGCAGGGAGCTTCGGTTTAGGCGTTTTAGTTGATATTAAGGGAGCTGACCAATACACTGCTGCCCTTTACGCCCAGGGTTTTGGATTTATATCCGGATTTGGGGCTTTGATTGACTCATCCGGAAATGATAATTACTTCGCGGGAGGAAAATACAAGGATATTCTTAGATATAAAGATCATTATATAAGTCTATCTCAAGGTTTCGCATATGGCCTAAGACCCATGATGTCGGGTGGAATCGGACTGCTCTATGACCTATCGGGAAACGATCTTTATACTTCCGATATTTTCGGCCAGGGATCAAGTTATTGGTGGGCATTGGGAAGCCTCGTGGATAAAGAGGGGAACGACAAATATGTTTCTTATCAATATGCTCAAGGTGCAGGAACACATCTAACCCTGGGAATTCTGGAAGATGGATCAGGAGACGACGTTTACATATCTAAGGGCGTATCGCAGGGATGCGGTCATGACCTGGCTTTGGGATTTTTGTATGATAAGTCAGGCAATGATGATTATATCGCTTGCGATCTGTCTCAAGCTGCGGGAAGCGCCAACGGAATCGGAATGCTTATAGATGAAGAGGGAAATGATGGTTATTATGTGGAGAAGACGAACAATACTCAGGGATATGGAAATCCAAGAAGGGATTATGGCTCGATAGGAATCTTTTTGGATTTGTCGGGAAGTGATCATTATGATGGAAATGGAAAAGACAGCACCTGGTGGATCATACCATCCAAATGGGGAGTGGGAATAGATAGGTAGGCTGGACAAACATGAAGCTGAGCTTTTGGTGATACAATTAAAAATTGCAATTCAAAACTCAAAAATTCTATGGCCTGAATTTCCGAATTTCTTTTAATACAGACTCATTCTTTTTTGATCCGAAGTTGCCCCCTCACCCTGACCCTCTCCCCGAAGGGAGAGGGAAGGTCGAAAATTCCACCAGAGGTGGGGGTGAGGGGGAAATCGAATAGAGTGTAAAAACATTTTGTGCATTTGCATTATTAAATGATTTTAAATTTTTAGTTGTAATTTTTCATTTTGTGTTTTGAATTTCTAATTTCATGCAGAGATGAAAAGACTAATTTTATTCCTCATTTATTCATTCGTCATCCTTCATTCAGTTTATGGTGAGGAAAGTCGAACCACTTCGGCAGATGAATTAAAGGAGAGAGTTGATAGTCTTTTCATAAAAGCGTGTGGGGGACTGGAAAAATACAGAGATTTGGCAGAGCCTTCTAAAGAGGCTTTAATCGAGATGGGGGAGGAGGCGGTTCCTTATCTTCTGGATAAATTGGACACTCAGAGTGCTCGAGAAAAATGGACCTTGATTGACATCGTGAGCAAAATCGGTGAGCCGGCAGTTATGCCATTGATCGAATATCTAAAAAGCGATAACAAGGATGAAGTCAAACTCGCCTCACGCATCTTAGGAGATATAGAAGACAAAAGGGCAGTCAGCCCTTTAATTGAGCTTCTGGATAAAGAGGATTTTAATATTCGCGGTTATGCCTGTGAGTCTTTGGGCAAAATCGGAGATACCACTGCTTTTACAGATGTATCCTCTTGTCTAAAAGATTCAGTGGAGGTGGTCAGGAAAAGTGCGGCAGTAGCTTTGGGGAAAATGAAAGAGAGTCGCGCAGTTCCCCATTTGATTGAGGGGTTATCCGATCCACATTTCAGCGTTCGTATGACTTCTGTATCCTCTTTAGTGGAGATAGGAGAACCATCTCTTAAACCTTTAATTAAACTACTGAACCTCTCCACCGATCCTATGGATCCTGCGGACACTATGGCAGTTTTTTTGGCAATAGAATCTTTGGGCAAGCTCAAAGACAAACGGGCACTAAAACCACTTATAAAAAAATTGAAGGATGACGATTGGGCTACCAGAGCTTTTGTGGTTGAGGCTTTGGGAGAAATTGGTGACAAGAAGGGAATCAAAGCTATTCGGAACTTGAAAAAAAGAGAAACCCATCCGTTTGTTCTAAAGAAAATAGAAGAGGTTTTGGGTAGGTTAGATAGATAGTTATGGCAAACGAATCAAATAGAGTGACATAATCACCCTCCCCCCCCCCCTCCCATTCCGCCAGAGGCGTCCGCCTGCCCGCCTTAGGCGGGCAGGCAGGACGGGCAAAGATCCGCCTTCGGCGGACAAGGGAAGGGAGATTTCCGAAGTCCCCTCTCCCCTTGTGGGAGAGGGTAAGGTTGTAAATCCCGCCAGAGGTGTGAACCGTATGGTTCACACCAAAGGCGGGGGTGAGGGGGAATCAAAATGTAATAAGTTTCCGTTGTGGGGG
>SMTZ1_10001252_pt1 | contig 34637 bp, 32 predicted proteins | sample DeeMarSWOR136_30_FD_25667 | JGI IMG/M metagenome (IMG submission 25667)
AAAGATGACGAAATATCTTGATTCTTGTTTTGACAAGCGGCATCCGAAATAGTACGGAATACGGCCGACAGTATCCAAAAAACAGCAATGTCTGTCATCGCTGAAGCCCGAGCACGTGCGGCTTGCAGGTAAGCGCAGCATTCAACTGACTGTGCCGTGCTTGTTATCCGGTATCCTACTCATGTTGACGTGCCTTATGCCGGCCTCCAGGAATTCTTCCCCGTACGCTTCAAATCCCATTTTCCTGTAGAAGCCTATCGCGGTAATCTGGGCGGACAGATGAAAGTCTGTTATTCCCTTCGCCCTGCCGCAATCCATTATCGCCTCGAGCATCCCGGCGCCGATTCCCATGCCGCGATACTCCGGCAAGACAACCATTCTCCCAATCTTCCCTTTACCGTCGATTCGTGCGGTTCCGACGGGATTGCCGTGTTCATCGCAGGCCAAGACGTGACAGCAATCAGAGTCTCTGCCGTCTATCTCAATACCTTCAGGCACCTTTTGCTCCTCGATGAAAACTCCCCGTCTGACCGAAAATCGAAACACAGATCTTTCCTTGTCGAAGTATGCCCAACTTCAATTTTGCAAGGCTGTTGACGTGTTATGACCACTTTGCGAAAGGTCTCAGTTGTAAGGCCCTACCTCCTGTCCGAGACTCCGCTCGGAAGAGGTGGCCCCTTCGGGGCAGTTGCATCGATAAACAAGCTCTGTTATCCTGTCTCTGTCTTTCTTCGGAAAGGTTTGGCGAGCACAAGCAAAACTGGGGCGTTGCCCCAGAAAAGCAGATTCGTCGCATTTGGGCCAACAGCATATTGTGAACAGATGATGACTTTGAAGGCAGGCATAAGCCAGGTGAGAACGCTTGACGATTTTAGTGCATACTATGAGGATTTTCTGAACGGCACGTATGATTGTATCGGTGGCATTGTTCTCAATGCCTATTTCATCATGGCCCAATCCAATGGTGGCTTCCGCGCCTGGTGGCGCAGACTGGCCGGTGGCGACGACAGTCTCGACAATATGCAGCTGATGCGTTTTGCCGAACGATTTGCCCGCCGAGTTCGCGCTTGTGCTAATATGAATAGAATCCTACCTATTCACTGCCAACGTGGTCACCGTCAACATGAAATTGCCGAACAGTATCTGCCCAAAGATGCGACTCTCAGAGGTCTTTTGTGCATTCTGGCCGGACGCGCTCCTGGTGCGTGACGTGAGACATTACGGCAACGGTGGCATGGATATCCGCAAGAAAGAGCCTCAGCCCTACGTCAATCATTATTCGTCTCATATCATCGATCCTGAGTAGGGACATATCACGATCAAGCTGTGCCCTCATCCTGCCGTCAACACTCAGATTATGCTCAAAGGCCATGAATATGTAGCGCTTCAGCCAAGGAAAGAGAACATATTGTTTACAAAGGAAGGTAATTGCTTTACTGATATATCCGATACCACAGGCTTTAAGGGCCTATAGTCCGTTGCACGTGTGGGTAACAACTAAATGACAGCGCCGTATCCACAGCTGGGGACGATTTCTCGCGAATCGTGCTTTGTGAAGCATGAATCGTATGTCGATTCTTGCGTCTTAACCAGTTAACCAATCACTAATTCGCCATTCTCGTATCGCATATATCGTATCGCGTAACTGGTGCGACCAGCATCAATTGAGAACTGACCACTCAAAACTCAAAACTACTGGCCCTGATTGCGAGTGACGGCTCCGCGATCCGTGCCCCGTGTCCCCAGTGACAAGCGACGAAAAACGCTCTTGCAACTTTCAAAACAGCATCCGTAATACCATCAGCAGAACTGGGGGCCAAGGGACAGCCTGTCGGATTTGTTAGCTTAACTGGACTGATTCTTATGACAGATGAACCGTCGTGCGAGAGAGAAAGACGCTGCGTATCACCTGACATTGAGCCGATCACGTGTCATGTGCACGTTCTGACCTGTCTTAATCCGGAGATTCCACAGTCAGGCACCTGCGGCGAGCTACTCATCAGTCGCCAAGGCCTGTGTATCAAACCCAGCCAGAAGCCCTGCACCATGTGGGCCCCTACCCCTGAGATCGAGGTCTCGTGGGAAGAGCTGCGACAATTTAAGAATAACATCATCAACCGTAGTCGATTCTCGGCAAGTTTCGGCAGAGGTTTCGAAGGGCACCCCAACGTGAATATCGTTCTGCGAATTCAACTAAAGGAAAAGGATAAGAAGGAGCAGATCTCAGCAGTGTTTGAGGGCTTGCCGGCCGAGGTATCTGCCAAGAGAGCCAAAAGACCTCTAAGCGGTGCGGGCGTCCTACCGGCAAAAGGCGATGTTCGCATGGCAGGACTTAAGAATATAGCGGTGTCGGGAGTCTGGTTTGTGATTTCTGCACTTCTGTTCGTCTCCGGTATTGCCATGCAGATCAACAGGGTCTGTACGTGGCCGCAACGGGCACTTTCCGGCATTCTATCGGGAAGATGGTATGCACTTGTCCATGTGGCGGGCATGATTGGCATTATTATCTGGGCGGCCATCATGATTGGCTGGGCCTTTTCCCTTCCACACTCGCTGTTTATGATCTTGACAGGAAGGGAATCTCATTCTCTCGATAAGCTGTTCCCTGCTTTTTTCAAAGCATCCAAGTCGATGCCGAGTGCAGCAGAACAGCAGGAAAAGACAGATAAAGACGAAAAATAGTGCCGCCAGCGGAATGCGCGAGAAAACTCGTGACGGCTACCTGTTCATAAAATAAAATAGCGAAGCGAAACGGGGGATTGTCGCGAATACACGAATAGAAGAGGAGATTAACGATGTGGAAATTAAGCAGACCAGACAGATTTTCCATTATGCTTACTTGCGCGTGGGTAACGCTCTCGGGTGGGTGTGCCGGCACTGCACTCCACATTGCTGCTGGAGACGGAGACATGACAGAGGTCCAGCGCCTCATTCGCAAAGGGAAGGATGTAAATGCAGGAGATGAAGACGGCGATACGCCTTTGCATAAAGCGGTAAGAAAAAGCCATACGGAGATCGTTGCCTTGCTCATTGCAGAGGGTGCTACCGTCAATACAAAGAATAACTCTCACTATACACCCGTGGAGATCGCCGCTGCGCGGGGCAATAAAGAAATCACTGCTTTGCTCATTTCGAAAGGTGCTGACAGGAACGCGGCTTTCCTCAGGGCTGCAAAAAGTTACCACGAAGACCTTGTTGTTTGGCTTCTTTCTCAGGGTGCCAACTTAAATGACAGAAACAGATACGGAAGGACCCCTCTACATGAGGCTTACGGCTGGGAAAAAATGGACATGGTAGATTTGCTTCTTTCGAAAGGAGCAGATACAAATTCCAAGGACAAGCACGGCAGAACCCCTGAGTCAGTTAAGGGATTGGCCCTCAAATCGGAAAAAGAGCTCATCGCCCGAATTCTTCAAAGGGACCGGCTGAGCGGAAAGAGGGACTACAACTGCGAATTCGAAAAGGTGTGGTCTGTGTTGACTTCGAGCGGCGCCATTTACATTGCGTCGACAGACGAACGCTCGGGACACATGAGAACTACGGTTTATACGACTTCTACATATCCACCAGTAGAGTATGTTATCAACATTTTCGTCACAAGGAGAACTCCGGAACGAACGACTGTTAGGGCAGAAGCCGAGATTAAACGAGCGGGCTTGGTAATCGCCGATTTCGCTTTGGACTTGATGGAAAGCCGCGTCAAAGAGGTCTTTCGAATACTGGATCGTGAGTTTCCACCTGAACCCGGGTGGTGGGATTGAGCCTGCGTACAGACTCCGCCTCAAGTACCACAGCGATAATCAAAGAAACCATTAATAGCCACGAATGAGCAACCGAGAATAGCGCTACGTGGCTTGTGAATCGTGGCTCATATTTCTAAGAGCTATACCCTACCCGCTACCTGCCAAGCGCCATCTTTTATGGTTGACTTAGGTGCGAATACCGCTACAATTCGTCCCTCGTGAATCGTGGTTGGTGAAGAGTCACATACGGACGGCAATGTAACAGGAGAAAGGAGCGGTATTTAGGATGAAGACGCTATCGGAAATACTGGATGCAAAAGGGCGCAACGTCTGGTCGGTTTCGCCGCAGAACACTGCCTACGAGGCCCTCGAACTGATGGCCGACAAGGACGTGGGTGCCCTTGTCGTCATGGATGAGGGCAAATTAGTCGGTATGTTCTCCGAGCGAGACTACGCGCGGAAGGTCATTCTTAAGGGCAAGTCGTCCAGGGAAACGGCCGTGGCGGACGTGATGACCAAGCCGGTTTGCTGGGTCCATCCGTGGAGCAATCTGAACGAGTGCATGGCCCTGATGACCAACAGGCATGTCCGCCATCTACCCGTCCTTGACAAGGACCGGCTCGTCGGTATCGTCACCATAGGCGATGTGGTCAAGGCGATTATCTCCGAGCAGAAATCCGTTATTCACGAGCTCAAGGGCTATGTCGACGAGGCGTTAAAGGGCCGGCCGGAGGAGAATCGCAAACCTTAAGGCCAACATATATAGGAACGACGACCTATTGTTGGACGGGAACAGTATCTCGTGGTTCGAGAATCGTGGCTCGTGATGCGTATTATAAACTGTCATTCCCACGGTAGCAGGAATTCACAACCGAAACGCTATCTGCTAAACGCTATCTTTTATGGTTGACTTGGGCGCAAATCCCGCTACAATTCACTTCTCGTGGATCGTGAATCGTGTTTCGTGTCTTGAATGAGGCATCTCATTGATAAACACCAAGAAACGGATAAGGAGAGAACTGTTGGGTTACAACTGCGTTGTGCTGATTAAGCAAGTACCCGATACCAAAAGGATTACGGGCGAGGTGATGAACGATGACGGCACGGTGAAGCGTTCTGCGCTGCCAGCCATCTTCAATCCGGAAGACCTGAATGCGCTCGAACTGGCCCTGCAGATCAAGGACCAGTTCGGCGGCCATATCACCGCGATGACAATGGGACTGCCGGCGGCCAGTGCGATTCTTCGCGATTCGTTGTTCCGCGGAGCCGACCAGGCCATCCTGATCACCGACCCGCGCTGTGCCGCGAGCGATACGCTGGCAACCAGCTACATCCTGAGCTGTGCGGTCAAAAAAATCGGTTACGACCTCGTTCTGTGCGGCAGGCAGGCGATTGACGGCGATACCGCACAGGTCGGCCCACAGTTGGCGGAGAAATTGGGCGTTACGCAGATCACCTACGTCGAGGAGCCTGTGGAGATTAAGCGCAAGACGATAACGGCTAGGCGAAATATCGGAAACGGCTGGCAGCAGGTCAAGACGAAACTGCCGGTCTTGCTGACCGTCAGCGGCGATGCGAACTCACCGAGAGTGGCAGCAGCCAAGAAGATGATGAAGTATAAAAACGCCCGCACGCCGATCGAGGTCGAGCAGAAGATCAGGGCGGAAAATCCGAATGCGGATGAGGCGGATATAGAGCAATTGATCGAGCACAAGTGCGGCGAATTAGAAGAAAAAGGCCTGCTGATTGAACAATGGGACCTGGACGCCGTTGGGGCCGACTTGAACTGGTGCGGCCAGAGCGGCTCGCCGACCAAAGTCCATCGCATCCAGAGTGTGGTCCTTGCCGCCAAAGAGAGCAAAAGCGTTGAGCCAACCGACGAGGGCCTGTCCAACATGGTGCATGAGTTGATCGAGGACAAGATAATAGCATAGCAGGCACGAGCGATAGCACGAAAGATGAAAGAGGCGGAATCCTCTTCACCGCGGCGCGTCCCTTGCCGATGCGCACTGAAAGGGCCAAACGATGGTACACAAGATCAAAGTGACTTGGCCGATAATCCTGGTCTTGGGGGCCTTTTTTCTTGGCGGTTGCGCTACGACGATGAACGACGTGAGTAGATACGAACAAGAGCGAAATGTGGAAAAACTCATCGGCGTCTTAGAGAGCGACTACGTGCAGATACCCGAAGTCCGGTCAAAGGCGGCAGAGGCATTGGGCAACATTGGCGACAAACAAGCAAGGGCACCGCTCAGTGTTGCACTCGCGGATACGGACTGTCATGTCAGGATAAAGGCAGCGGAGGCATTAGCCAAAATGGGGGACATTCAGCCCCTCATTGCTGCCCTGGAAGATCCGCACTTTTATGTCCGGACCCAAGCTGCCGAAGCGTTAGGCAAGATAGGCAGCAAGACAGCGATAGATCCGCTTGCCGCCACGCTGAACGATCCGGAACTCTGGGCCCGATACGCGGCAGCAAAGGCATTAGACGAATTAGGCTGGCGACCCAGAAACGAGACTGAAAAAGCGATGCTCGATTCGGCAACTCAATCCTGGTCCGCCGCCGGAGAAGTGCTAAAGAACGGCTGGAGAATTAAAGCGATCTCTGCAAGCAGACTCGGCCTTCTCAAGGCCAAAATCTACGATCCATATATCAATTCATATCGAGAGAAACACGTGGAACCACAGGGAGTGTTCCTCGTCGTCGCAATTGAAGCACAACAAATTGAAGGGGACATCCCTCTGAGAATTGCGCTGAACCGCACATACGTGATTGACAACGAGGGCAGGTATTATGGGATACAGGGCATGTTGAAGCAGATACCGGGAAAGGTGGTCCTTGATGCCGAGGACGTGTTCGATGAAGTGGAAGCAAGGGTGCTTGTGGGCACCACGGGTGAGACTTTTTATCGCACGCCATCGCATAAAATTATGATTCCCTTTGACATCGCCAAGGATTCGAAGAAATTTAAGCTGTTACTCTCAGACGATTTCCCTGATATCTATTTGCCGTACGACCCTTTACTCTATTTTCCTTACGTAGGTCGGGGCAATTGACTTTTGGTAGCCAAAAAACGCCAAAGAGAGTGAGCCGAACGAAGAAAGCAATCTCAGATATGATACGTGAATCGATCGAACATAAGATAATCTCATGAAAGGAAAGGGGAAAGCAGCGTTTGGGGCATAGCGGATAGGCTGTAGCAGGGAGGGCTCTTCGCTTCGCTCAGAATGACGACCCGTGATACACAATACGATATACGAATAGTGAAGTTCTCGGCATTGAAGGCTTGACGCGTGTTGGGCCATGCCGAAAGCTAATATTGCTAAAGGCCGAATTCCACGGCCAGGAAAGGAAACTAAAATGAATATCTATGTGGGTAGCTTGTCACACGACGCGACAGAAGATGATGTGCGTCAGGCTTTTGAGGCCTTCGGCGAGGTCATTTCCGTCAATATCATAAAAGACAAGTTTAGCGGTGAATCCAGAGGCTTCGGATTCGTAGAAATGCCTACGAAAAGCGAGGCCGAAGCCGCGATTGCCGGCCTGAACGGCCAGGATCTCAAAGGCCGAGCCGTAAATGTGAACGAAGCTCGGCCCAGAGCACAAGGCCGCGGGTCCGGCGGCGGTGGACGCGGCGGACGCGGAGGTTCCGGTCGCGGCCGGGGCGGTGGAGGCGGTGGAGGCGGTGGAAGACGACGATACTGAAAATCACCCCCGCGCTTTCTTGCCCCCGCCTTCGCAGGGGTAAACTTCTCCGCGCGGAAGCAGGGAGCAAGAGCGGGGGCATCAAAGATTTGAGGCTCGATTTCGTATGATAGATGTGAACAGAGAGGGTGAAGTCTGGGTCTTTGCCGAGCAGCATGACGGGCAGTTGGAAGATACGCCGATCGAGCTGATGAGCAAGGCTCGGCGCCTGGCTGATACCCTGGGCGTGAAATTGGCTGCGGCCGTCCTGGGTGACGGCGTCAAGGACCTAGCGACAAAGCTGATCTATTACGGGGCCGACAAGGTTTACGTCGCCGAGCATCCGCTGTTAGGCGCTTACCAGACGAACAGCTACGCAAAAGTCATGTTCGATCTGATTCACAAGCACAAGCCGCAGATTGTGCTCTATGGAGCGACGATTGCCGGTCGGGACCTGGCGCCGCGGATTGCCAGTGCGACAAAGGCCGGCCTTACCGCCGACTGCACCGATCTGCAGATCGGCGACCACGAGACCGTAAAGGACAAAAAGCGGCACAAGAATCTTCTGTTTCAGGTACGGCCGGCCTTCGGCGGAAATATCATCGCTACCATCATCAATCTCGACCGCTGGCCCCAAATGGCCACCGTTCGCGAGGGCGTCATGCCGATGCTCGAGCCGGACGTGAGACGCGAGGGCAGAATCATCGAAGAGAAGGTGAAATTGGCTCGCAAGCATTTGCCGCTGGAGATTCTGCAAGAGCACAAACGACCGAAGAAAGTGGACCTCAAGGCAGCGAGAATCATCGTCGCCGGCGGAGCGGGCGTGGGCAGCAAGGACAACTTCAAGCTCATCTGGGATTTGGCAAATTGCCTGGGCGCGGCTCCGGCGGCGAGCCGAGCCGCCGTGGATTTGGGCTTTATCGACCACGACCATCAGGTCGGCCAGACCGGCACGACGGTGCGCCCGAGCCTTTATGTCGCCGTCGGGATCAGCGGGGCGATCCAGCATCAGGCCGGAATGTCACATAGTCAGAAAATTGTCGCCATCAACAACGACCCCGAAGCGCCGATCTTCAATATCGCACATTACAAAATCATCGGCGATTTAAACAAAGTTGTACCGATGATGATAAAATCCGTTAGAGAAAAGAGCGTAAAGGAAAGCTAACCACAGATTTCACTGATTGCACCGATAGAGAGTAATCGAGCGACGAGAGTCAAGAATGGCCAATTTCTATAGGGATAACAACGACATACAATTTCTATTCAGGCACACGGACTTGGCCACATCGGCGGAAATTTGCGAGGAGGGCTTCAAGTTCGCAAGCGAGTTCGACACCGCCCCGGCCAACGCCGCCGAGGCGATAGAAAATTATGACATGGTGCTGGATTCGCTCGGGCAGCTCTGCGCCGAGTTCATCGCCCCGCGGGCCGAAGACGTGGACCGCCAGGGCAACGTGCTGAACGAAGATGGTTCGGTCACGCGCGCCAAGGGCATCGCCGAATCTCTCGAAAAACTCGGCCAGGCTGAGGTGATGGGTTTTACGCTGCCCCATCGGTTCGGCGGCCTGAATTTCCCGAATCTGGTCTATTCGATGGCGATCGAGATTCTCTCCCGCGCCGACGCGGCACTGATGAACATCTTCGGCCTACAGGGAATCGCCGAGACCATCAACGCATTCGCCTCCGAAGAAATCAAGCAGAAGTACCTGCCCGATTTTTCCGCCGGCAAGGTCACCGGTGCGATGGTCCTGACCGAGCCGGACGCCGGCTCCGACCTGCAATCGGTCAAGCTCCGCGCGTTCCAGGACGCCGACGGCAACTGGTTCCTGCACGGCGTGAAGCGATTCATCACCAATGGCTGTGGCGACGTGCTGCTGGTCCTGGCGCGCAGCGAGACCGACCGAAGCGGCGGCCTGGGCCTGAGCCTTTTCGTCTGTCAGCCCGGCCCGACGGTGCATATCCGCCGGCTCGAAGATAAACTGGGCATCCACGGCTCGCCCACGTGCGAGATATTCTTCGATAACACCCCCTGCGAAATCATCGGCGAGCGCCAGCGCGGCCTGGTGACATACGTGATGAGCCTGATGAACGGCGCCCGCATCGGCATTGCGGCCCAATCGCTCGGCATCGCCGAAGCCGCTTACCGCGTGGCTCGCGATTACGCCGCCACGAGGAGTATGAAACCTCACGCGTCGTGGATATGGAAATCGGATACGCCAGGCGACTCGAAACGAACCCGCCCGAAGATAAAGCCGAGGCCAAACAGCTCAAAAACGATTCGCGAAAACTCAAGAGACTCGCGGCCATGCTGACCCCGATGAGTAAATATTATTGCTCCGAGATGTGCAACAAGGTTGCTTACGATTCGATCCAGGTCCTCGGCGGCAGCGGCTACATGCGGGATTACGCCTGCGAACGGCACGCCCGCGACGCCAGAATCACAACCATCTACGAGGGGACAAGCCAGTTGCAAATCGTCGCGGCGGTCCGGGGCGTCTGCAGCGGGACGGCGGAAAAATTCATGGCCGATCTGGCAGAAAGGGAATACGACGGCGAAGTCAAAGATTTGCTCGAAACGCTCGCTGAAGGAACCGAACGATTGAAGGAAACGATAGCCTACGTAAAAGAGCAGGGCAACGAATATATGGACCTTTACGGAAGAGCACTGGTCGATATCGCCGTCGACTTGATCAACGGCTACCTGTTCTGTGGCCAGGCCAGCACAAAGGTGGATATGGAAATTCCCATCGGCGGAAATGGTCCCGGCTGTAACGGCCAAACTATTCCGATGAAGAAACGCAAGGCCATGCTCGCCCATCGATACATCACAAAGAACGCCCCGAAGATCATCGCCCTGGCCGAACTGATCAAGACCGGCGATAAATCCACGTTCTCCGAATACGAGGCCCTGGTCGGACCGGTGCCTGTAGAGTGAAGAAGTAGATGAGTAAATGAGTGGATGAGCTGATGAGTAATCGCATCAACGCATCTGCGCATGAACGCATCCGCAAACAACAAAATACGACTCACGAGATACGGGACAATGCTCCGAGCAGTTATATTTGATTTTGATGGTGTCATCACCGATTCCGAGGTTCTGCACCTTCGCGCGTTCAATCGGTCGCTGGCCCCGTACGGCGTCGAGATAACTACCAAAGATTATTACCGGAACTATCTGGGTTTCAACGATTTCGATTGCTACAAGGTGCTGATAGATCAGGGCCTGCTGAAAGTGGATAAGCGGGAAATCGGCGCTATCATCAAGAAAAAGACCAAGATATTCGAAGAGCTGGCGAAGGCCGAAGGGCGGACAATCGAAGGCGTACACGATTTTCTAAGAATGCTCGAACAAAACAACATACCGATGGCGATATGCTCCGGCTCGCTGATGGCCGAAATTGAACTGATGCTGGAAGAGGCCGGCCTGCGCCATTTCTTCGCCGCCGTAGTCTCGGCCGAGCAGGTAAGAAAAGGAAAGCCACACCCGGAAGGATTTCTGCTGAGCTTGAAGAAGCTCAATGAGGGCTGTCAGCCCCCTGTTGCAGCCGACCAGTGCATTGCCATCGAAGATTCACATTGGGGCCTGGAGGCGGCCAAGAAGGCCGGCATGCACACCATCGCCGTGACGAACTCCTACGACGCCGACCAGTTGAGCATGGCCGAAAGGATCGTCACGCGACTGAGCGAGTTGAGCATGGACAATTTACAGCAGCTTTGTGCTTAGAAGCGCTGCGAATAAACGGAAGATACAGCAATGGAGTTTAGATGCTGGATGCTCGATACCCGATGCTCGCCGTCGTCTCGATCTAAGTCACTACATAAATCAGTATAAATATGTACGTAGTCCTTTTGATTAGTCAAAAGGACTACGAGCCTTCATCCGTATCTCATGAAAAGTATTGCATGAAGTACTTTATTTCGTCCGAAGATAGCCTTTAGCGCTGAACCGGCCAAAGCCCTGAGCGAAGCCAAAGGGCAAGCCGAATGGGCTGGAGATGACGGAAACGGCTCTGTAAGAAAATAGGTAAACGTGCCGAATGACACTCCGAGTTGCATTACCGAACGGCATTACCGGGCGTCACGCATGAAGATTAAAGCCACTTTTTCGGACTCGCCGAGTCCGCCGGCTGGCAGGACCGTATTGACCCATCTCCATCCGTCGTTTCCTTCTGAGTTTAGGACGTTCTCCAAATCCTCAGACACATCCTTCGTGAAGATTCCCTTCACCGGCAGCTTGACGAGCTTGTACTCGACTTTGCTCGTGCTCAGCTCCCTCCTTGTTGATTGCACGATGATTAGGAACAATTATTCTAATCTCTCGAGGCGTAAAGCGTCCTCGTTATCGGGATCACCTATTCTCAGGTGAATGATGTAGGGTGGTTTCTGGTTTTTCAAAGCGAGCATACTATAGTGGAAGGGACGGTCGCTCGTATCTTGTGAATCGTGAATGGGAGATGCGATGTTCGATGCCCGATACTCGATGTCACTGCCAGCGATACAGGGCCGAGCGTGGTGATCTCAAGACCTTACTTTGGCGCTTTTTTAACAGCTCCGCTGTCACGACTTTTTTCCCGGGTCAGCGGCCCTTGATCTTTGCTGCCAGACGGGCCACGCGCTCGCCGAGCCGCCGCGCACCGTCAAGTTCCGGCTCGCTCACGCCCGGATCCAGCGGCCCCGTAATCGCGGCGGCACCCGGCTCGGCCCAGATGCTGCCGGTGTTTTCGTTTCGATAGAGTGGCCCGGCCACCATCATCCGGTTGTTCAACATGAACAGAAGCAGGGAGACCACGACGTGCTCCTGGCCGCCGACCTGGCCGCCCGCGGTGGCGAAGGCGCCTCCGACTTTGTCGGTGAAGTCCACCTTCATTTTCCAGTTCCAATCGTCAATGACCGTTTTCATCTGGCCGGGGAGGTTGGCAAAGTAGGTGGGACAGCCCAAGATGATCCCATCGGCGGCATCGAGGTCCTCTTTGGAGACCTCGCTGACCTCCTTGAGCGTGGTGACCACTCCCGGCACGTGCTTGGTTCCTTCGACGACACCGCGGGCCATCTGTTCCGTATTGCCGGTGCGCGAGTGATAGGCGACCAGGATGCGCACAGAGACGTTACGATTGGCTCGCAGAAACCGGATACAGACCGGCCTTGCGACGGAAATCTTATGCCGCGTCGGCTCGAGCGCACCGGTTTTGCGGTCGATCTGGAAGACGACGACACTGTCGGCACCCTGGTTGGCGACGAGGCAGAACTTGCCGGTTGGCTCGATGTTGAAGTTCCGCGGCGTTTTGATATCGGCGGTCTCATGCTCGACGAAAGTCAGTGTCCCTTTGGCCGGGTCGATGCGGTAAACCACGATGCTGTCGTGCCCGCGGTTGGAACCGTAGAGAAACTTCCCGCTTGGGTGCACGCGTATCTCGGCGCACGCATTGAATCCACGGAACTCTTTCGGCAGCGTCGTGACGGTCTGGATGGCCGTCAGGGCGCCCGAAGCCGAATCGTACGCAAAGGCCGTCACCGTGCCATCGAGCTCGTTGATCACGTAAGCGAACCTGCCGTCCGGGCCGAATGCGAAGTGCCGCGGCCCAGCGCCGGGCTTGAGTTCTGCAAACGCAGGACGATTGGCAGCGATCGTCCCCTTTGCAGTGTCCAGCCTGTAAATCATGATCTTGTCGATTCCGAGGTCGGCGACGAAGGCAAAGCGGTTGTCCGGGCTGACGTTGATCGAATGTGCGTGCGGACCCTTCTGGCGCTGGGGGTTCACGCTGGAACCGGCGTGCTGCACAAAGCCGGTCGGTTCTGCGAGCCTACCGTCCGTTTGGATCGGAATCACCGAAGCGCTGCCGCCGCCGTAATTGGCGACGAGCAGATTTCTTCCCGCGTGGTCGATGCTGACGTGGCATGGCCCCGCGCCACCCGAGGGCTGTTGGTTTAGGAGCCTGAGCTCCGGCGTGTCCGTGTCGATCGCATACGCACTGACACTGCCGGCTCCGCCGGCCTCACTGACCGCATACAGGAACCTGCCGTTGGGATGGATCTCGAGAAATGAGGGATTTTTGGCCTCGGCCGCAAGAACCGGAGCGGAGAGTTTTCCCGTCTCCAGGTCGAGCACACTGCGGTAGATCCCCTTGCTGGAATCCTCCTGCCGCGTGTAAGTACCGAAGTAGACAGGGAGCGATTCGGCGGAAACCGCGGACAACCCCGCAAACGAAAACGCCACAGTCATAAATGCTTTGATGCCCATACGCAAACACCTCCTTGGACCCGTGTTAAATATTGAATATCGAATCCTTCGCCGCCCGCCATCCGATATCGAACTGCAAGGCCACCGGCGGCCTTCCAAACGCTACGAATGCAAGAGATATCATCCTGCCGAGAAATTACATATCACATGGCTTTAATCATCAGCGGAAGTCGGGCTCGATCACTTTGCGCTATCTGTTAGAGTATAAGTGGTATCAACCGTTTCGTTATTTCTTTCTTATAATCTATGGATCCATCGCCACATTTTTCGATTGGGCTTCTTTTTCCAAAAACATGCGTCCAGAACAGTGAGGCCGGAAAGCCAAATTTTCGCTCAAACACCGGAGACCCCACCGGTCGAGCTTCAACTGAATGTCAACCAGAAGTCGGACGAAGCCTCCAATTGCAATCTTATCGTCTTATCCAAAGACGCAGCCAGCCATCGCTTTACCGTTGTGGCCGGTCCTAAAGACGCGAGGACGTCGCGGTCTATGTCTTTGATCCTCTTACTGCCCCGCCAGAAGGACCTGAGGGTATTCGAAATAGTCCTCACTCTATCGCACAGGGGGCTCAGCCCGAGATTTCGCGAACAGCAGGCAAACGGCCTGGGTGGGTGAAGGTCTCCACCGATCGCCTTGAGAATAGTCACAAGACTACCGACGAAGTCCCAGTGACACGGCATCAGCAAATCGATAGACAACCCCAGGGAAATCCGGGCTTTCCGGCCATCGACCGTATCATGGATGAGTGTGTTCTTGGTCTGCTCCAGGAAGCTCGCGTCGTCTCTGTAGTATTCTCCCGTCGGATAGGCGCCCGGCTCGCCATAGTCTCCGAGGTCCAGCACCATCCGATGAGAGGGGCGGTTCGGATCTAGCGCTTCGATCACCTTATCGACGACTCGTTCCACCTGCCATACCTTAAGAGGGCTTGGCTCGCCGATGAAACTCAATAGCTGGTCTGCCCGTATGCCACCGACATCCAGATTCAGATCCCGAATCGTTGTATTCTTGCACCAACGCGAAAGTATACGGCGACTATTTTGCAACTCCTTCCTGCGTTTTGGCGGTCGCGCGCTTGATTCGGTCGGGCGGCGCCCGGCACCGATGGCTTTGGCAATACGCTCCGCCTCTTTATCGGCCTGATGATAGCACGATTCGAAGCGCGCGATCAACTGCCTTATCTGAGTTGTATGAGTGTCCAAGGGCCCAATAGAGTCTTCCATCTGATCGATGGCCAGAATCTCGCTGTCAGCTTCCACATCGCAGTTGCGCCACCAGCTTCTGCACCCGCCTCTGTTTGTGTTGGCCTCCTGGTTCATCTGATTACCAAACGTTTGAGGTCACCGGCTCCGAAGAGTCGCCACAAAGGGCGGCTATCTCGTCGTCCAGCGCATTGCCTCGTTCGCACTCCTGAGATCACTTACCGAGAAACAGCCAGATATTTCCACCCACGGGCCTCTTGTGGCTATAGAAGTTGCCGGCGAGGACGTCGAGTTTGCCGTCTCCGTTCCAGTCCGTGACGTCGATGCGACATCTATAGCCTCTGCTGAAGTCATCTCCGATCAACTCTATCTTCTTGCCTGGCTCCAATTTCGGCTTCTGCTTAGTTCCTATGTTTCGGAAGAAATAGACCTCCGGGCGCTCCGTCCCAAACAGGAGATCCAGCTTACCATCGCCATCCCAGTCAACCAGATAAGGTGATGGTCTCGACATGCTGGGACCTGGTAATTCCAAAGGCTTCGGTTGGCCAAACTTCGGATCGCTTTGTGTGCCGATATTCTTGTAGAACAGGAGATTCCGGCCACCGGGACCATCTTGGCCGATCAGCAGGTCCTTAAGACCGTCACCATCCCAGTCACCCAAATGGATCTTGGAATATATGCCCATCAGTTTCTCGGGGTCCCTTTCAACCTGAAGTCCGCCATCACTATCGCTATATCGAGGCGGATTTCCCAAGATGGGCTGTCCGTCCGCCTGGACACGAACCCCCTCGGCTAACTCGGGGGCCTTCTGGGTCCCGGTGTTCAGGAACAACCAGACCTGACCCTTCGTGTCGCCTGAAAGCAGGTCCTTTTTTCCATCGTTGTTCCAATCCACAACATGTGGATAAGCGCCTATGCATCAGCCTGCATCCAGTCGAATTTGCTTGCCACCCGCCTGGAGAAGGGAAAAGTCATTGAAAACGGGCTCGGTGTCCGTTCCCTGGTTTAAGTAGAGGCGTATTGCTCCGCTGTTAAACTGTCCCACAATCAAATCCTTTTTCCCGTCGCTATTCCAGTCGCAGACACACGGAACGAGGTGTCCGATCTCCACGTCAATTGGTTCGCCTGCGGCTTTTAGCTTGATACCTTGCCGCAGCGTCGGCTGGGCACCAACAGCCTTTTCGGTTTCGGGTGTGGTTGGCTGAACCTGACGGACCTCAGGTTCGGGTGCTGGTTCCCGCTTTCTGCACCCGGTAATGGCTATCAAAGCCAGCGTCGCGGCGAGTGCGTAGATCGCCATCTTGTGCATTCTGATCATTGCTATTCCTTTCATATTGCCCAAGAGCCATTCAATTCATGCAATAACCGGCATCGCCCGGCCTCTGGCCGGACACACACAATCCCGGTCGGCATCCCGCAAACGGGGCGCACACCTGAGAACCTTCGCTCGTGGCTCGAAAAACTCGCGGTCTAACCGTCACGACAAGTCTATACCACAGGAACGGGATTTGCAACAGAAAAATGGGAACAAGGGGACACGAGCACGAGTCATGAGAGCATAACCGGACAAGGGCCGGTAGAAGGCTTGTCGAGTCTGCAAAGGACCCTTCGTCAGCGTTTGATCCGTTCCGTGGGCTACCTGGGCGTCTGCAGCGCACCGGGGACGGGGATTTCAAATTCGACTTTGCGGGTTTTCAGGTCGTATTCAATCGCATCAACAAGCGCACCATTCAGGTAACACGGCTGCGAGGCGTTGCCGCTGACCTTCATCAGAGACTTCTCATGGTCGTAGGACAACTGGCTGCCGATGAATTGATTATCATCATCTTCATAATCAATCCCGCCGGAGGCGATCAGCGTTGACAGTTCCGTCTGACCTTCGGCGGTCTCGGTCAGCAGGGCTTCTACATGAGAAGCGATCGCCTTGAAATGTTCGTCATACTGACCATCGATAACAGGGAAATAGTCGATAAGCAGCCGCTGTGAGCCGGCATCGGCCACGATTCGATTCTCCCGGAGGAAATATTTCAGCGTCTCAAAGTCACGCAAAAACGCCCAGCACGGTTTCCGCAAACTGAATTTGCCGGCTGGCGCATTCGGCTCCGAGGCCTCAGCATTGTTAAAAATGATGACGCCCGGCCCGGTCGCGAGAAAAAGCTGCTGCTCAGCATCATACTCGCATTTATGACACTCCAGTTCGATCCCGCCGAGCAGCTTCTGTCCTGCTTTGCTGATTGTGCTCAGCTTGACCGTACCGCCGCTGGCAGTCAGATGTTCGATGTCGATGGTCGATCCAGGTGCGCGGTCATTGGTATCTTCGGGAAAATCGACAGCGATCTGTTCTGCCGAGAGCATGTATTTTACCAGGGCATTCGGGTCTTCCTGAACCATTGTGCACCGGCAATCCCCTTCAAAAATCACCTGATTTGATGCGGCCAAGAAACGGACCTGCTTTTGAGCGGTTGCTTTGGCCGGCAAGGGCGCTCTTTTAGTTTCCTTAACTGTCAAATCATTTACGTCTGTTTCGGTTCCTTGTTTCTCCTGCAAAGCGGGCTGTGCGAAAAACGTAAGCTCCGCAGGACCGGCGGCAAAAATATCGGGCTGTTCGGCCTTGTCTTTCGGCAACTCTATCGTAAGCTGCGGCGAAGAAAACGTGCAGTTCTGTTGTGGCGTCAAACCCTTCTGCGGCATCGTACACAGACAATCGCCTTCAAAAACAATCTGATTCGACGCAGGCAAAAATCTGGCCTGTCTTTGAGCGTTTATTCTGACCGGAACCGGCTTTTTCTCGGTGCCGGCATCGTTTGAATCCTCCATGTAAAATACAAGCTCCGCCGGACCGGCGGCAAAAATATCGGGCTGTTCAGATTTCTCTTTCGGTACGTTGACGGTGATCTTTGGGGCGGAAAACGTTGCATTTTGTGGTTCGCTGAAACCCGTTTGCGGCATCGTACACAGACAATCGCCTTCGAAGATCACCTGGTTTGGCGCCTGAAGGTACGTCGCTCCTTCCCGGGCAACGACCTTTACCGCCACGGGCGCCTCATTGGCCTCGGCCGCCGTTGCATCGCTCGCATCGGTTTGCGTCTTGCGCTGGGTCTTAAATACGGGGCTCGCATAGAATCTCAACTCCGACAGACCGGTGGCAACCGCATCTCCGGTCGCCGCGTTATAGTCAATTCTCTGGGTGAAAAACTGCGTTCGTTCTGTGTCGTCATCAAGCACACCGAGCGGTACGGCGTCTGAGGCGGTCGCCTCGATAACATCTTTAACAGAATGATCGATTACTCTTGGTGAGTCCATCGGCACAACGAGAACACCATTGTCACAGGTCACCACAATATCGATAAACTGCACAGACGGCTCATTCGGCTCGCTCTGCGGCGAAACAGTGACTTTCTGCGCTTTGCTTTTATCCGCGCTTTGCGGAACTTGTGAGCCAGCCTCGACGATCTTTGGGGTATCATCCGGGCCCCCGGCATCAACCTGGCCGGACCGACTGCTTGACGCCTTTGACCAGAAGATGTCATTGATACAAATTTCCTCATCGGCGAAAACGAATTGCTCGGGAGAATCAATGATCACGTTTTTGCTCAGTACACATTGATAGTATTCGCCTTGTTCTTGTGTGGTCGGTTGTCGAGCGGGCGCCAGTGAAGCCTCCGCCTTCTGAGAGCCACCCGTCACAGCCGGTTCAGCGGGTTGTTGCGTTTTAGCCTGGCTGACGGTATCGGCGGGTCTGTCGGTCCGCCCCTTCCCACTCCCAAGAAACGTCTGCTGCGACCTTTTCGTACGCAGACGCAGACTTTCCAAATCAATGATTCTGAAATATTCAAGGCGCTCGGTCTGTTCATTATAGACAAGCTCCATGCCCTTGCCCCGCATCTGGGCATCCTCCGAAACAAATTTGACCGGACCGCCCGTCGAAAGTTGTGACCTTTCGCTGAGAAAAATGACCTCGTCAAGATAGACAAAGCTCTCTTTGATGCTGCTTGAGGCTTCAGGCACAATGCGCACAACGACATTTCCGGTAAATGTTGCGTCCTTTGGTGTGGTCTTGCCGACCGCAGTTTCCACTTGCACTTTTCCCCTGTCCGCCGTGATGTAACATTGAAAATTGTGCCGATAGACATTCATGTACGGCTTTTCAATATCCCATATATCTCTGATCTCGTGCAGAAGTCTCTCGAACCCGAATTCTCGCTCAACTTCTTTATCCCTGTTGAGGATGACGTACTTGGCCTTGCGGACCGGGCCGATCCCAACCTCGCCAATCTTGCCGATTTCATCGTCCAGTCCGCCCATATTACTGTCGGCGACGGCCTCAACGAACTCCGTTCCCGGTCCCGTATCAATCGGCAGTGTTTCGCTGAGACGGTTGTAGAGCAGATACACTGCAAGCACAACCGCCAGCGAAATAAATCCTATCAAGAATTTCCGCATTTCAATCACCTCATTTCGCCGTTACGGCAAGTACCTCTTCATAAGCTCCTGCCATCTGCCGGTATTTTTCAGAATGTATTCTATGACTTCCCGCACCGCACCGTGGCCACCGGAGCGGGTGGCTACATAATCGGCATATTGCTTGACTTCGTCAACGGCATTGGCCACAGCGACTCCGAACGCAACGTATCTCATGAGCGGCAAATCCGTTAAATCGTCCGCGATATAGGCCACGTTGTCCGGCGAAAGACCAAGCCGCTCAAGAAATTTCTCAAACACAGGCAGTTTGTTGTGGCAATCTTCAAATACGTATTCTATCTGCAATTGTTCAGCTCGACGTTTTGTCGGCTCCGACGCCCTGCCGCTGATCAGAGCAACCTTCAGCCCCGCTCTTTGCCACATCCGGATCCCGTGACCGTCCAGCGAATTGAAGCATTTGCTCTCACTGCCGTCGGCGTTGATGACCAGCGTGCCGTCGGTCAGGACACCGTCAACGTCCAGAGCCAACAATTGAATGTCCGCAAGGTTGGCCGTCATTTCGTATCTCGTATTGCGTATATCGTATTGCGTTTGGGCGGTACGCACCACGCACAACGCAATACGAAGTCTTATCCGACAACTTTTATTGTCACGATATCCTGCACATCGATTAGGCCAACGGGCCTGTTGTCCGCATCAACCACAGGAAGCTCATCTATTCTGTATTTATGGAAAATGGCCGTCGCCTCCGAGGCAAGCGCATCGGCCCTTATTTTCTTGCAGTCCGCCGTCATCACATCACCGACTCTTGATTCAAAAGCGCGGGGTCCGTCCCGAGTCATCAAACGTCGCAGGTCCGCATCGGTGATGATCCCCGCCAACTTGCCGTCCGTATCAACGACCATTACCGCGCCGTGACGTTTTACCTTCAAATCGCTGGTTCTTTCAAGCATTTCTTCTATCGTGTCGCCCACCCGAGCAACGGGCAATTTTTCACCCGCCTTGAATATCATTGACTGCTCCACCGTCATCAGCTTCACACCGAGCGAACCGCCGGGATGGAACCTGACGTAATCCTCGACACTAAAATTGCGTGCCTTCATCACCGTAAAAGCAAGGGCATCACCAACAGCTAACATACAGGCCGTGGAAACACTCGGAGCCACACCCAGGGGACAAGCCTCGCTCTTCCTGCCCATGCACAGCGCCACGTCACTGTGCTTGCACAGAGTGGAGTCGCTCTCACCGGTGATGGCGATCAGTTTAATCTCTAATTGCTTGACCAGATTAATCAGGCGAACGACCTCGTCCGTTTCACCCCCGTAACTTAAGACGATCACCACATCGTTTCTGCGCAGCCTGCCCAAATCGCCGTGGACGGCCTCAGCCGGATGAAGGAAATGACTCGGCGTGCCGGTCGAAGCCAGAGTTGCGCTTATTTTCTGCCCGATGATGCCCGCCTTGCCGATGCCGCTCACGATACAGGAGCCGCTGCAATTATAAATCATCTCCGCCGCCCGGGCAAAAGACGCATCAACAATCGGCGTAACAGAAGCGATCGCATCGGCTTCAGCCTCGATTACATTCCGCGCATATCCAAGATCAAATTCCACTTCTTATTCACTCCCCGACCAAGCGATTACAGATCACTACGGATTACCGCCGGTCGAAACGCCTCGCCAAGCAGTTGTGGCGAGGCCATGCTCTCACTTGCCAAATACCCCTGAGATACAAATTCACAATTTCACGACGCCGCCGCGCTCGTTGTAACAGACCAAATCGTGTTTTTCGCCGGCGTAATCGGACGCAGAATGAATGATCACGCGCTTGTCGCTAAATTGCTCGATCTGGGTCAGCGCTGCTCTCTTGACGTTCTGCAGGTAGTCAGCGACTTCCGGTGAGACAAACAGCTCAACGCGCTTGATCTGCTGTTTCGACGCCGAGAGATTCAAGAGCCGAATAATCTCAATCGCCGAGGATTCATGGCTCTTAACGAAGCCCGTACCGCCGCAGTGCGGACACGCCAGATAGGTGGCCGATTGAAGCGAAGGACGCATTCTCTGGCGGGTCATTTCGACGACGCCAAACCTGCTGATGCTCAATATCCTCGAGCGAGCGCGATCGGTCTTGACCGCCGCTCGAAACGCTCGTTCCACGGCCTTGCGGTGCTTGGCATTACGCATATCAATGAAATCGCAGACGATCAGCCCTCCGAGGTCTCGCAATCGAAGCTGGCGGGCAATTTCGGCGGCCGCCTCTATATTGCTCTCGTAAGCCGTCTGCTCTGCGCTTTTCTGCTTGTGGTATCGCCCGCTGTTGACATCAATCGAGACCAAGGCCTCGGTTTGCTCAATGATAACTGACCCTCCGCCCCTCAGCTCCACCTTACGAGACTGGACCTTGGCAATTTCATCCTCAATTCGATATTTGTGGAACAGCGGAATTTTGCTGTCATAATAGACTATCTTTCGTTTCGCACGCGGTGTCGCGATGGCAAAAAAGTCCCTGATTTTTCGAACCACGCTTTCTGAATCACATATGATTTTACTGATTTGACTGTTAAAGACATCTCTCAGCGCCCGGATCACCAGATCCGATTCCTGATAAAGCTCGCCGGGCGCGCCCTCAGTTTCTATCCGTTTTTCAATCGCTCTCCACAATCGCTTCAGATACCTCAAATCGTTCTGTATATCTCTCTTCGAGCAGCCTTGCCCGGCGGTCCTAATAATAAAGCCTCGGCCCTTCGGCGGATCGCTCTGCTCAAGAATCTGCCGCAGCCTTTTGCGCTCATCCTCGTCCTCAATCTTGTGCGAGACGCCGTGCTTTCGCATCCAGGGCATCATCACCAGGTACTTGCCCGGCAAAGCAAGATATGTGCTCAGAGTCGCCCCCTTGGTCTTTAAGCCTTCCTTCGTGACCTGAACGACAATTTCCTTGCCCTTGCGGAGGCAGTCCTGGATGGGCGGCCGGTCCTTTAGTGATTTCCTGCGACCAATACTTTCGACGTGCGCGCCGCCGGCCCTGGAAAAATACCGAGGATGCAGATCGCTGATGTGAAGAAAACCGTTTTTGCCTGTACCGAAATCGATGAACGCTGCCTGTATCCCGGATTCGATATTGACCACCCTCCCTTTATAAATATTGCCGACGTGGCTGTTCAGGCTCGCTCTTTCGACGTAGAGTTCCTCAAGGCCGCCTCTTTCAACGACCGCCACCCTGCACTCTTCGCTCTCAGCCACATTGATAAGCATCTCTCTTGCCATCGTTTTTCCTCATATCTCGTCACCCGATTCACAATTCACCCATCACGATTCACTGACCTGCCATTGCACCCTCGTCCTTCTAATCGGCGCTGCCAGTTTCTCGACATCAAGGTCCAGCAGATTTAGAATCTCCTCAACGCGTATCGCACCATCGGAACTTATTGTGCATTCGACAGTCACCGTTTCGTCCCCCAACTCAATCGATTTCAAAAAACCTCTGACATCTACATCTTTAGGTTTTGAGTTTTGAGTCTTGGGTCTTGAGTTTTTCGGAGCTGTCTGTCGCCGGACATTGAGAGTATCACTTGCCAACAGGCGCGCAACCGTCGCCTTTAGCCTGTCATTAACATACTCCGGCCACACCACCAACACGTATGTCGCCGAACAAGGCCGAAACGATCTATTCGCCTCAGCAATACTCAGCGAAAGCAGCTCACAACCTTCGGGCAGTTGCGTCGAAAGCTCGGCCTTAATTCGCTCCTTGTGAATCGTGGCTCGTCGCTCGTCCCGGCCAGGGTGCACTGACCACGGGCCACCCGCCACCCGAAGACACAGCAATTCATCCGCCGACTCGACACCTACCGGCCGCGGCAGCGGCAATGACAGCCTCGGACGAGGATTGAAGCCCTGACTGTACCGGACCCTTATACCGGCTCGAACGCAGGCCCGCTGAAAAACCCGCAGCGTCTCAGCATGGGACAGAAACCTCAGACTCCCGGCTATCTTGAACCTCATTACGAGCAGAATTGTCTCGTTCAAAGCGGCTATGTGCATATCTCCTAAAAAGCATTTGCATGTACCATTTAGCATTATGCCCGCCTGTACTCGAAAAACAAGAATTTTCTGCCAAATATCCGCCAGGTTATAGCATATCCAGACCCAGAGCCACGAGAACCGCCGGTCGGACTATCAAGCTGGTTTTGCCATCAGAATACCGATCTGCCTGGAGAGGCCCGACCTGGTACAAGCACGAAAAACGATGGAACGCGCGAATAATGGTCGATGGCGATAGAGGGAGGAAATTTGACTTTGGGCGGCTCCCAGGCTACTCTGGACCCGTTTCTTGCTGGGAGTCTGCCGCTTGCCACCCGTAACCGACTGGCTACTTTTTTTCGCCTTTTTTCTTGCAAAATCCTGCTTTTGGAGTGTAATTGTTCTGTTGCAGTGCGGACTTACCTTGAGTTTTTCACCACGACAGTGCATTGTCCGTGGCGCAAAGCGGCCGGAACACGACGCCGACGGGGACGGAGTGTGGCCGGCCACGGGCGGGAAGAAGCGGGCCCGTACGTGAGTTGATGCGTGGATGAGTGCATGTCACCGAAAGAGTGAATAACGCAGTTGAAATTGCCCGCCAGCTTTGTCAAAAAGTCCGGGCATAACGATTCAGACAAAAAACGTCGAGAACACATCGATATGACAACGCCATCCAGCGAACCCAAGCTGCGCGGCAACCGGTTTAGGTTGTGTGGTTGATTTCAAATGTTGTGTAGGTCATATTTCAGGTGAAGAACAAATGGATCCAGACTTAGTCGCAAGCGCATTTGCACACGCGAACAAAAGAAGGCGTATAGAGAAATCTGCTCCTCCGACAAAACCAAAACCTGAGGAATTATCAGAAGAGGAGCAAATGCTTATCGATTCCATTAATGAGCAATTTGGAAAAGACGATCTGCCCATCTCCCAAAAGATTTGCCCAGAATGTAATCGCCCATTTGTGATCATACGTCTCGGCAATATCGAGGTGGACACGTGCCCCGATTGTGAAGGAATTTGGTTCGATACCGGAGAACTTGCACAAATATCGGGTTTCTCACAGGACATTCCAGCGGATGACCTTCAAAGCAGAAGGTCCCGTTTCAAATGCCCCGTTTGTTCGACTATAATGAAAGAATGTGTGTTTCTCAGAACACACAATTTGTTGGCCGATAAATGTCCGAATCATCACGGTGTTTACCTTGAAAAGGGCGAGTTAGAAAGGATTTTCAAACTGATATAGAAACGACCCTGCAACCCGGCTTTTGAACGGAACGCGCCGCACGCATCCGCCGAAAACTTACGTTAGGCCCATAACCGGCAAGAGCAACAGAAAAAGGGCGATGCATGACAAGATTACAGATCGTTTTCTACGGCACACGGAAACCATATCATCAATAGTCATGCGGCCAAAGAGCCTGGCCGTGCGTACTGAAAACGGGAGGAAAAAGGATGTTTCTTGTCGATGATCTTCTGCTCAAGGCGCTGGACCAGCTCGTTGACTACTTCAAAGGGAGTCGACGGGCGAGATCCCAGACAGTCTCCCATGGGAGAAAGGCGCTTCGTAAACTGGCTGCGTCTCTGTCAGAGACAATCGAGTACCTGGAGGGCGGGCTTCATAGACTCGAACGAAGCACACCCAATCGCAAGGCCTTTTCGAAGGCACTGAGTGATCTTGTCGATCACCAAAATCTGCAGAAAAATTGCAGCGAGGCAGGGGTCTGCGAGGATCTTCGGGTCGCCCAGGACGAACTATCACGGTTGCCGAACCGGCTTCGCCAGCGCGGGGGCCAAAAGGGCTTGATACGGGAGCTCATTCATCAAATCGACGGCTACGAGCACCAGTTTGTTTTGGGGGTACGAGAGTTCCTCAGCGCCTCTCGGGCATTCGATCTAACCGCACAACATGAGCCGAGCAAGATCAATCCCACGAAGGTCCTGAAGGCCCTAAAGGAGCGGCTCAAGCGCCTTCGGTCGATACGAGACCGCATCGACAACGCCTTGGGCGCTCTGCGCAAGGTTTCAGCGTATCGGTAACGGCAGTGACGGCACTGCATGAGCGCTGACCGCGCTTTGACGACCGAATCAGCGTCGTTTGGGGCATGCAGGCACTGTATCATTGCGAACATTGTTAAACTTCTTAGATAAGGCCTGATTCAGATGAGGACCGGGTCGGCTTTCTGTCGAACAGCGGCACGAAGCTCACGTCAAGGGCTAGCGAGCGCCACACCGCTCATGCCGACCCTGAGGCGGCCCCCAGTCGGGCCCTCCGGCATTTTACACGTGCGAGACTGATGAGAAAGCGCTACGTGAAGCCATGACTCGCCAAGCTGTTTTTTATCAGGGAAAGAAGTGGGGATGACGCGGCCCGGCACTACGCGCAAGAAAGCGGAGGCATCTTCACTCTTTCATGCAGAGAAAGGAGAATACCGATGGACTTTGGATTGTTTTTTCTTGGTATGCTGGGCGCCATCCTGACGGTGTATCTGGCCAAACAGGAGGTCGTCCCGGAATTCCGCCTGCTCTTCGATACATCCGATAAGGAGAAGGAGGCCAACAGACATCGAGCTCACATCAAGCAGACAGAAGACGACATCGATGGCGTCCAGACTCAACTCAAGACACCACAACTCGAAGAAACGCTCGCGCAACGCCTGATGAAGGTGCTGGAGAGCAATCAGGTAGAACTTCGAGATGAGAGGACGAGGCTGCAAACCCTGGAACGGGAAATCAAACAAAGCCAGGTCTTCTCGCGAGGCATAGGCTTTCTGCTCTACATCGTGCTGGGCGGTGTTTTCGGCTCCCTGTTGTCGGGCAAGGTGAAAGTAGAGGGCTTGAGTGGAGATCTTCCCAACTTCTTCGAAGCCATCATTATTGGTGCCACCTGGACCAGCTACCTGTCCGTGATCGGATCCAGCCGGGTCAGCAAGAAGGTCGATGAGAAGATAGAGGCGGCAAGAAGCGAAATCGTGGAACGAGCCAATAAGAGACAGAAGGAAGCGAGCCAGCAGCACAAGCCTGAAGCGGCCGAGGCCTTCTCCGAGATGGTGATGAAAATCACGCCTGAGGTCTTCGATATGGCTCGAATGCAGGTCCAGAGGGACGTCAAAGGCCTGCTGTGAATCATTACCTTCCCCACGGCCCGAAATCCGCAGAGCTTAACAACAATAGATTGTCAATAGAGACCCGGCCCCTTAAGCTCGGCACTCACCGTTCCACGTTGCCATAGAGGCTGAGTGTCGTTGAAGCAGACAAACATAGGCGCGGATACCTCACCTGGCTTATTTTACCGAACCACCTATCTTCCTGTTAGGGAAACAGCCTGTAACTCCGCGGGACTTTTCCAGTTTGCATACCGCCCGGCTAAAAGGCTTCCGGCAGGATCTTTCTCGCGGCGTCGCGCAGGTAGCTCGAAATATGCCTTTCGGAGCTCATGCTCAGCACTTTCCTGGCCACCTTGTTGCAGTCTTCCATTGTCACCGAGCGGATAATCTGCTTGATCTCCGGTATCATCGGCGGGCTCAGCGACATAGTTCTAACGCCCATTCCTAAAAGCAGCATAATATACTCCGGCTCAGAAGCCATCTCGCCACACACGCTGAGGTCTATTTGCGCCTTGTGCGCATCCTGAATCACGTTCCTGATGAGCCGAAGCACGGCGGGGTCCGCCGCCGAATACAACGGGGAAACCAATTCGTTGCCCCTATCGACAGCGAGCGTATATTGCGTAAGGTCGTTTGTTCCGATACTGAAGAAATCGACGTCGCTGGCAAGCGAATAGGCCGTCAAGGCCGCCGAGGGCGTTTCAATCATGATGCCCACCTGTATGTCTGGATTGTACGGGATGGATTCTTCGCCGAGGTCTTCCATCACATCGCGCACAATCATCTTCGCCTGCATCAGCTCCTGTCGATTCGTGATCAGCGGAAACATGATCTTGACGTCACCGAGAACTGATACGCGCAGGATGGCACGCAACTGCGTTTTGAACATCATCAGGTTCTGAAGGCAGAATCGGATGGACCTTAAGCCCAGAAACGGATTCGGCTCAGGGGCAAAGCGTTTGCTTTGAGTATACTTGTCCGCTCCGAGGTCCACAGTTCTTATGACCACAGGCCGGTCGGCGAAGACGCTGACTGTTTCGGCATAAGCCTCATAATGGTCTTGTTCGGTAGGCTCGCTTTCGGTATTGAGATACAGAAACTCGGTACGGTACAGCCCGATGCCGTCGCCTCCCTTTTTCAGGACCACCTCGGCCTCAGCCGGAAATTCAATATTGCCCAACAACGTGATTTCCGTACCGTCGCGGGTGACGGCCGGCTTTTGTCGTATCGCATCAAGCCTGTGCTCAAGCGCCGCAAATTCTTTCGAATACTCCCGGTACTGCCTGATCGTCTCGTCATCCGGATTGACAATCACAATCCCGCGATTACCGTCAACAATGACGGTATCTCCGCCCAGGACGTATTCCGTAAAGTCTTCCAGCGCCACCACCGCCGGAATGCCTAATGAGCGGGCCACGATCGCAGCATGGCTGGTTCGCCCGCCGGCATCACTGGCCAGGCCCTTGACGAATGTTCGGTTGAAGCCAGCCGTCTGGGTAGGGCTCAATTCCCGAGCGACAATAACCACCTCTTCGGTCAGATGCCCGACATCCTCGCGTTTCTTGCCGAGCAATTGCCTGAGCAGACGTCTTTCGATATCGTAAATATCCGCCGCTCGTTCGCTGATATAAGCATCCTTTTCCTTGGTAAAATGCGATGCGATTTGCCGCAGGACGGTAGATACAGCATACTCGGCCGTGACCGATTCGCCATGAACCAAATCCGTTATCTTTTTTCGCAGGCTTCTGTCGTGCAGCCAACGCAAATGCACGGCAAAGATATCCTTTATCTTGCCCCCTTCGGTCTGGTCCTGTGCGGCCTCGAATTGGGTCAATTCGCCGATCGCGTCCTTGAAGGCATTCCTCACACGCTGGATCTCAATCATCCGTTGCGAAGATTTTATCTGCCGACGGGGAATACGATAGTCTTCAGAATCAATAATCAATGATTTCGCAATAGAAATGCCCGGCGAAGCAGCTATCCCCTTTTTTATTTCCATAGTACGCTTCTCTCGTTCCGTATGGATCCACTATCCGCTATTTTTCGGGGTCGGCTCATCAAAATGTTTTTCCTCCACAAGTTCTCGCAAAGCGTTGATCGCTTCATGGGCATCCGGACCCTCGGCTTTGACTCTGAGCTGGGTCCCGCAGGTGGCTGCAAGCATGCTCATCTGCATGATACTCTTGCCGTCCACATGAGTTTCGCTGTTGCTGACGGTAATATCACTGTCAAATCGATTGGCCAGATCAACAAATTGCATGGCGGGGCGCATATGAAGTCCTTCTGCGTTCTTTATCTCGATTTCCGTTTCACAAATCACGTTTTCCGATGTATCTTTCGGTGTCTGCATCTCCGGATGCCGCCTTCTTCATTTTGCATAGGTCCGGTTATCCGCTATAAGGACGGATCTTCATCAGCCTCCTTAAGGAGATCTTCAACTTGCTCGGCGCGACCGCACTGTCTAAGAAAGCTTCGGAACCTTTCACGCTGCAAATGCTTAAAAACACTCTCCATTACCTGCAAATGTTTGTCGGGGTGATCAACCGGACTGATTAGCAGTATGACCGAATAAACCGGCTGTTTATCCAGGGCAAAAAAATCAATGCCGGCACTGCTGCATCCGACCACACCCACCACGTCTTTGACTGCTTCGTGCTTTATGTGCGGCACGGCAACGCCTTTACCCATCCCCGTACTGGCTTCTCTTTCTCTTTTTATCATTTCCCTGATAATCACCTGACAGTCGCCCTTTCCGAGCTTTCCGGCTTTATTCAGTGACAAGACAAGCTCAGCGATCGCACCGTCACGGTCGCGAGCCTGGAACTCCGCTATCGTTGCCTCAAAACAGACAAAATCCGAAAACTTCATTTTATCTGCCCAAAGTCATCGCCAAGGGCCTAAAGGACCGAATCAACAAGCGACAAAGCCGCACATCGCAAAAAACACAACCTACGTCAACTCCGAACCGCCCGAAGCGCCCAGACCACCTGCGCGTTTGTTGTCTCGTTCCTTGCTCTTTATTCTCCTGAGCTGTCGTTCAAGCTTGTGGACGGCCATATCAATGCAGCGGTAAGCATCTTGACCTTTTTCGGTACCAACGAAGACTTTGCTGTGCTCGGCTCTGGCAATTACCTCTACGCTGGTATGACCACCCTCGCTCCCGTCTACGATCACTTCGACCTGATTGATGCTGTTATAATACTTGGGAAGCTTGGAAGCCTTGTCCTCCGCGTGCTTTCTGATGGCTTCGGTTATTTCGATGTGTTTACCACTGATCATAAAAAGCAAAATGATTCTCCTTAACTTGAACTATATTTCCACAGGCTCGTTCAAAATCCCTTCTTATTCCGGAGTTTCCGAATCAGGCGCGGGCAAAGCGTCTATGGCCTGCTCGTGACCCGGGGTAATAACACCCCCGCTGACAATAAATCTCAACGCTTCTTCTACGGTCATATCCAAGTCTATCGTCTGCCTCTTCGGAACCGTTATCACAAAACCGGTAAATGGTGTGGGCGAAGTGGGTATGAGGACAGTAACAAATTCTTTTCTGACGGCGTTCGCGACTTTCTCAAGCCCGGAGCCGGTAACAAAACCCACCGACCATATGCCCTTGCGTGGGTACTCAACCGCAACCACCCTTGAGAACAGCTTTTTTTGCTCCTCCTGCGTCAGTACGAAATCGGTGACCTGTTTGATGTAAGGGTAGACCCGCCTTAGAAACGGCGTATTCATGATGAAACTTTCGACCATTCGCCAAAGGGTCTTGCCCACCACGCTGGCCAGCAAGGCGCCCAGAATGCAAACGCCAACCAGCGCCACAATAAAACCCGCTATGGAGCCGGGACCATGCACCCAGATCCTCTCAAGGTGCTCAATCCGGGCCCCACGCTGGACGTCGGGCCGTTTCATCTCTGTTGCCAGCAGGCCTGGATTATCAGCCAATTTGGGCTTCTCGGCCACCAGAAACGCCCGAACCTCCTCCTCGCCTACATGAATCCGTTCGCCGCCGACCAGCACGATAAGGCGAACCAGACCACGATTAATGTGGCTGCTGATATTGGCCTGGATAAACGTGTACCCCCAGACGAACAGCCAGATCGTCAGGATGCTCGGCAATAACACCGCCAATCCGTGCAAGAAATAGCCTTTGAAGCGTCTGGTAACACTCATATCCTTGGCACCAAGTCCTTTGCTGTCATCAACTTACCGATTACCACCCGACTGAACGCGCCGATAACGCCACATCAGAACCGAAACACCATAGACTAAGCGATAGACTGATCATAGTCAATAGAAAAGTCTCTCGGCAAATGTGCGCCGATCAGATGTATCGCTGCTCCCGGTAGTGAAGCCAGCATCCATACCGCCCGCTGGCACAAGGCGATCGCCCACGCGGACGCCTCTTCGATACCCGCGACCTGAACAAACAGCAGAACAAGAGAAGCTTCGACCACACCGGCTCCGCCAACACTGACCGGGATTGCACCCAACACCCATGTCAGCGTAAAGAACACGTAGTAGTACTTAATGCTGGCTTCAATCCCCATGTTCAGCCCAAGAAACCAAAAGCCCGTGATCACCATAAGCTGCATAAGGACTGTTAGACAAAACACCATAAGAATCGCCTGCGGCTTGCTGCAGTAGATGGTCATGGCGTCTTTGAACTTGATAATCAGCCGAACGCTATGAGCTCGAATAGAAGCCCACCCTCTGCTTAGTATCTCTCTGCCCCGTTTGTGTAACAAGAATCCCAGAAAAACAACAGCAACGACTACAATTACCCAAAGGATGATGCCCTTGTACTTGGCAATAGACTCAATGAGGCCGACCTCGTCTTGCTTGTTGGAAGTGATAACAGCACCTCGGCCCCGCAGGAAAAGCATATAGAAAAAAGCCGCAATGAGCAGGGTACTCAACAACCCGACGACCCGGTCGACAAAGACGCTCAAAACCGCTTCGAACCTCTTATCGGTATGCTTGGTAACATACCAAGCCCGCATCAAATCCCCACCAACCGAACTGGGCATAAAATTGTTGTAGAAGAGCCCCAAGAAATGCAGTCGCACCGCCGCCCAAAGACCGATAAAGATTGATTGAGTCCTCAACAGCAACCACCAGCGCAATCCGATGATCGCCTGGCCCAAGACGAAAATGCCTAAAGCACTTGCAAAGACCCACAAGTGCATCCGACGGAAATACTCTACAAAACTATTCCATCTTTGCTCCTGGCCAATCCGGGATACCGCCCAAATAACCACGGCCGCAATAACCGCAATACGCAAAACCAAAAATATGTGTTTGCCTTTTCTCTTATCGGCATCAGCCATTCGAATACCCTGCCACAAGAAACTTGTTTTCGCAGATAATAACGGGTAAAAGTCATACTGGCAAGATGTTAAAATAGCCACAAGAATTTTGCACAACGCAGCGTCGGGATATATTATCAGGCTTGATGATTTCGTGGGCGGAAAAAGTACCGGACACTAATTTCTGTGTGAGATGGTATTTGCTTGAATGACAGCTGCAATGTGTTATGATGTAGTCTGAGATCAAAGACTGGGTATTTGGTGCAGGATGCGACATCGAACTCAGAGGCCAATTATGTTCGACGAGATCTCGTATTCGAGGGATGGCGCGGCTGCCAGCTCATTGGTCGAACGGCATCGCCCGGCCTTCACGTTGGTCGAGCTGCTGGTCGTCATCGCGATTATCGCCCTTCTCCTTGCGATCTTGCTGCCGGCGCTTTCTCGGGCCAAGGCGAAGGCTCGAGAAGTGGCTTGCCTGAACAACCTGAAGCAGCTTCAGACCTGCGCAAAACTCTATTCGCTGGATAACGACGACTTCCTGCCGCCGAATCGATATGTTTATTACATCGACACCGAAACGCCTGCGATCGGCTTCAGCAACAACCTGACATGGTGTGCCGGGCTGGCGCCCTTCGATACCACCACCGAGAACATCGAACGCGGCCTGCTCTTTCCTTACAACGAATCAACGGACATCTATCGATGTCCGTCCGACATGTCGCGGGTGCGAACACCGGAAGGTGAATCCCTGCATCTTCGGCGGACACGTAGCTACAACATGAGCCAATCCATCAACGGCTTGCCGTATCGCGACAAGGTGCTCTTCCCCCCGAGCTTCGCCAAGGAATCCGAGATCGACGATCCACCACCATCGGAGCTCCTCTTCTTCGTTGGTGTCCACGAGGATAGCATCCTCGATTCCCACTTCGGTATCCCGCCCCGGGGTTGGAGCTTCGACGAGGGGCCGCGGTGGTGGGATCTTCCGGCCGGCCGGCATTCGCAGGGGGGCAACTTCTCCTTCGCCGATGGCCATGTCGAGCACTGGCGATGGGTTAGGCCAAAGATCTTCACTGGACTTGGCCAGCCCGTCGGCCAAGACGGCGAAATCCAGGACTTCCTAAGGGTCCAGCGAGGCGTCAAACCCGAGACACGGTTCTGAAGGAACAGCACCATCCGTCAGCTTGTGGCCGGTAGGCTGCGATGAACCGCACCAATTATCGTAGAATGGATAGATGCTGCAGGAGAATGAATCAATACAATGCAAGGCGCGAAATATCGCATCCTGGATGGCTGGTCTCTCAGCGGTCTTCCTCGACTTCGCTCGGGACGGCGTTTGCGATCCCTGCGGTTGGTCAAAAATGCAGGTTAGACCTTCGCGAATCAGCCGGAAAGATTGTATTTTCAGATGGATTTGATATTCTATTTGAAAACAGGCTCAGCGGCGTCGATGATTGCTTCGACAAGCTCAGGACAGACAAGGATATACTTTTGTTTATGGGAAATCCCAGATTGAGGAACCGAACAGGTGGCTACCAAACAAAACGTCGAAGAAGGCGTGGAATTTACCCCAAAATTCGATGATAACGGCCTGATCCCGGCCATCGCTCAGGACAGCCGGACCGGCCAAATCCTCATGGTCGCGTATATGAATCGACAGGCGTTGGATGCGACAATTCAAACCGGCTACGCGACGTACTTCAGCCGATCCCGCCGGCAATTATGGAAAAAAGGCCAGGAGAGCGGCCATCTCCAGAAAGTGGAACAAATCCTCGTCGATTGCGACCAGGATTGCTTGATTCTCAAGGTAACCGTCGATGCCGGCCAGTGCCACGTCGGTTACCAGTCCTGTTTTTACCGGGCATTGAGCAAGAACACCGACCAAGACCTCGTATTTATCGCAGAGAAAGTCTACGATCCCAAAGAAATCTACAGAAAATAACCCTAAACCTGTCAACCTCAGCACCATTTTACCCGACATAAGGTAGAGAAGATTGCACCATTTGTGCTTCAGCGGGCTAAAAAGGTGAATTATTCTATGATTTTTTTCTTGTTTTCAACATGACAATGTGCTATTTTATTATGGGTTGTGTCCGATAAATTTCGTGAGGAGTGGCAACGATGTCTTATGTCTCATTTTTAGGTCTTTTGCCTTGGCGCAAAGCGCCGAATGTCCGGAAAGAACGTTTCGAAACTAAAAACTCTTATTATCTTAAGGAGGACTCAATTATGAACAGTTATAGGCTAAATGTGTTATTGGTTTGCGCACTGACGTTACTGCTCGGCCTCACACACGTCGCTCCGGGTGTGGGGGTCCGCCCGGTGATTATCCCAGTGGTCGGCAACGACGACTGCGACAAGGCGAAGCCGGTCGGTGACGTCACAAATCTGCCGTTCAACACGACCCAGGCGACCTTCGACGGTCCTGGCCACTGCATGGTCAGTCCAAACATCTGGTATTGCTATACCGCCACGTGTACGGGCTGCGCCACTGTCAGCCTGGCAGGCAGTAGCTTTGACACGATGCTCGCCATCTATGATGGGAACACCTGCTACCCCGAGGCCAGCGACATGCTCAAATGCAACGACGACTACTCTGACCGCACGTCGCAGGCCACTTTTCCCGTGTGGGCCGGCAGCAAGTATCTGATCGAGGTGGGGGGATGGAGTCCCGCCGACATCGGCCCGGGTCTGATGACGATCAACTGTGATGCACAGTCCGGTCCGCCATCCAACGACGACCTCTATGACGCCGAGCCGGTCGGCAACGTAACGGACATGCCGTTTGACACCACATGTGCGACATTTGACGGCCCTGGCCACTGCATGGTAAGCCCAAACATCTGGTACGAATATACCGCGACGAGTACGGCCGATGTCACCGTCAGCCTGTGTGGCAGCAGCTTCGACACCATGCTGGCCA
>SMTZ1_10000949_pt1 | contig 34599 bp, 34 predicted proteins | sample DeeMarSWOR136_30_FD_25667 | JGI IMG/M metagenome (IMG submission 25667)
AGAAAAGTTGCCATTGAATTAGCAGCTCAAACTGCTTTAGGAGCGGCAAAACTAATATTAGAAACTGGTAAGCATCCAGGAGAGTTAAAAGACATGGTATGCTCACCTGGAGGGACTACTATTACAGCCTTACACGAACTTGAAAGAGCTAAATTGAGAGCAACATTAATGAGAGCAGTAGAAGTAGCCACTGAAAAATCAAGAGCATTAAACGAATCTTAGGTTAGGTAATTGGCAAAAATTCTGGCCTATTCTTATTTATAGCTGAAATATATACTTTAACTTCGGGTTTAAAAGTATCAAAAGTTTCTAATACTTTTTTTTGATCTGATTTTTTGCAAATTGCATAAACGGATTGTCCTAATTGATTCATACTTGCTCCATATATGTTTAAATTATTAAGATTCTCAATTAATTCCTCTATTTTTGATAGATTCAAGATATTAAGTATGTTAGTATCCCTTACAAATTCAAATGAAGCTGTAATGAACATTTTAATATTAGGAGTGTTTAATAATTTTTTTAAAGCTTTTTTACCAGCTTCTTTTATTTTTAATTTTAGGTGAGGAGAAGTCAAAACCGATTTTGTTTGAATTGCTCCAAAAGAACCACAAATTATCCTAAGATTTTCTGGAACTGGAATAGACTCATAATTACAAGGATAACCGGGCTCTTTTAATACACATAGACCTCCTGCTAATAATCCACATACGGTCCCTAGTCCCGTCCTATTTATAACTTCGGCGATATGTGCGATACGACCTAGCTCAGTGTAGCTTAATCCTAGATTTAAAATATTGTTTAATCCAAAGATAGTCCCTAATGCGCCAGAACCACTTGCTCCATATCCACATCCAACGGGTAAATCAAAATGATGATATACTTTGATATTAATTGACTTTTTTAAATATGATTCTATATAATTAATAATGAAATAGGTTGTTTCGGCTTTTTCATTAAACTCCTCATTATTAATATAGATCTTGCTCTTGTCTTCCTCATTATTATCAACAGATTCAATAAATATCGTAGTTTTCCCAACTGCTCTAAGATTAAATCCAGCGCCTCTAGACCCTATAAGTTCTGGATCAGTTATTTTTATGCCATTAATTTCATCAACAATCTCAAAGAATCCTGATATCCTATGGGGTACTTCAATACTAATGCTTTTTGCGTTTTCAGTCATGAATCCTAAGTAACTTAATTTATCTAATCAACTATATATTAATACAAAGAAAAATTGAATGAAAATATTATGAACAGAAAAGGAAGTATTGTCATAAAAATAGGTGGTTCGCTTTTATTTACAAAGGATAAAAAGATTAATCTACAAAAAATTTCTGATATCTGTGAAATAATAAAAAAAAACCTTGATTTCGATACTCTTATTATTGTATGTGGAGGTGGTTTATTAGCAAGAGAATATATAGACTCAATAAGGGCTTTAAAAGGAAATGAGGCTTTATGTGATATAATTGGAATTGAAATTTCTCGATTAAACTCTAGATTACTCATTACAGCTTTTGGAGAATTAGCATACCCTCAAGTTCCGAAATCAGTCGAAGAGCTTTCAATAGCAGCATTATTCAAGAAAATTATCATCATAGGGGGTCTACAACCGGGACAATCTACTACTTCAGTTGCACTTGAAGTAGCGGAATATTCAGGTGCAGAAGAATTGATTCTTCTTACCAATGTTAGTGGTATTTATGATAAAGATCCAAAAAAACATAAAGATGCAAAATTATTCCATAAGATATCATATGAAGAATTACAGGACATTATTCTAAAATCCTCCAATGATAAACAAGCCGCCGCCGGAGAATATCGTATTTTTGATGCAGTTTCCTTACAAATTCTAAAAAGAAGTCATATGAATATCTTAGTCATGTCTGGTTCTGATTTAAATAACTTTGAAAAGTATTGGAATGGAGCGGCTAAATTTATGGGGACCATTATTACACCTAAAGGTAAGGGAAATTAATTAGGGACTCTCTATTTTTTCATTTAATAAATCGATTTACTCAAACAACATCGATTTATAACTTTCTCTATTTATCTTGATATGGTTTAATATATTCTATTACATCATCATAGTCAATTCTTAATTCCTTTATGAGCTCTAATGTAGGACATCCCTCTTTCGTCCACTGGCGTTCCTTATATACAGCATCTTGAAGCTTTATATATTGATCTTCACGATATTCTCTCAAAAATTTCATTTTTTCTTCTGTAGTTAATCCATTTAATTCAAAACCTAATTCTTTAAGTTGCTCATCGTATCTCTCCTGACGACTTTCATATTCTAATTTTGTTACTGGTCCTACCGCACGATATGGTAAATTTGAGTCGTGTTGTCGAAATCCCTTACCTTGTCGAATATTAAAGATTCTTTGAAAATTGTATACTCTTTCTGAATCCCTAATTAAGTCATCTATAGTTGAATCTCTTCCCGTCACTGCTGAGAAATATTGAGCATACCATTCAATATGATAAAGAATTTTAGCTTGAATTAATTCTCCCGTATCAGGATCCTTTATTGGCAATTCATAATTCTTTTCAGAAACTACATCGTTCCAAGGGAGCTTACAGAGCCCATTTAGAGAGAACCAAGTTCTCCAATAGGGAAAAAATCGCAACGCTGCTGCCTTATCCCTAAAACTTGGGATTGATCCCCTTACGACGTCTTCAAAAATTAACCATGCTTCGTCATGCTGGGGGCCTTTATTTGTGAATCCATAGCCTCCTTGCTGAGTGAGACTCTCCTTTGTAACATATTCAGAAAATTCTAAACCTTTATGTTCCATTCCAATGTCTTGAAGAAAGTTAGGATCTGCATTATATTTTTCAGCAAAAATACGTTTCATTTCTTTTACTCCTTGCCCAACAATAATACCAAATCCTTTCCCTCTTGCCATCTGATGGATTAACTCTATAGCAGCTTCAGCATTTCCGAAGTTCAATTCAAGTCCATTAGTAATATCTTTATTAAGAATTCCTGCCTCATAACATTCCATTACAAATGCGATTCCGGTTCCAACTGAAATTGTATCCAATCCGTACGTATCACAATAGAAGTTTGCTTCGAGTACCCATTCTGGATCCCATACTCCCCAATTTGAACCACATCCCGCGATTGTTTCGTATTCTGGGCCATCAACAATCACCGCTTGACCCTTGAAGGGACCAGTTTTTACTATGTAACCACGCTTATAATGTGAACAACTTACTGAACAGCCAAGCCAACATCCATCAGCCCCAGTGCCTGTATCATCTTTAAAGAGTTCATACCAAACTTGTCTATTGAATGGAATTTCTTTATCTTTAATCTGATGGTGTTGACCAAATCGAAAATTTTCTGTAGGAAGTAAATCGGTAACATTCATTATATCTGGAAGATATCCAGTTCCAACAAAACGCATTTGATTATGACTAGGATCTAATTCTATTATCTCCCCGTGATGTTGTTTTCCAATTTTTTTCAAAGTATCTAGATCAGCAGGATTATTCATTTTTGCATCATATTTTGGAGCTCTACATACAACAGCCTTTATATTTTTATTAGAAAAAACCGTCCCAATTCCACCCCTCCCCGCCTGCTTATAAGAAGCCCACTTTCTCCGTCTACTAAACCAAGAAAAATTAAGAATGCCCCAACGTGTATATTTAGCGGCAGGTCCCGTACTTACCACGGAAACCTTCTGCATTTCTCCCGGGATTGGTTCTTTTGCAAATTTTTTGGTTAGTTGTTGAGTTAAAATATGCGAAAATTCAGAGATTTCCTCCGATTCTTCTATAATTTGAATAGTATGGTTTTTTCCATTAATAAATAGAATTACTTCTCTATCTGCTTTCCCTTGAATCTCGATTGCATCAAAACCAGAGAATTTTAAATATGGACCAAAATATCCCCCAACATTACTATCTACAATGATACCCGTTAAAGGAGATATGGTTGTAACAATTGATTTTCCCCCTCCAGGATAATATGTACTAGCTCCTAAAGGTCCTGTTGCTATACAAATCTCATTTTCTGGATCATCCCATTTAATTATTCGATCTTTAGGAAGGCTATTCCACATGAGCCAAAGATCAAAACCTTTTCCTCCAATAAACTTTTCTCTCATATCGTTCGAGACTTTCTTGATTATAATCTCATTTGTACTCAAGTTAATATATAAAGTTCGATTAGCATAACCTCTCTCCATATCCTGATGATGATATTTAAGTTCTGCTATAATCATTTTTTGTATCACGTATTTAATTATTTCAATTTTGTTTTACTGATCTCGTGATAATAAATCTAATTGTTCAATTCAAATTAATTTTAATGTTTTAAAAAAAGCAAAATAGATTATAATCTTTAAGATTAAAAAGAGGATATTCATTGATACAATTTTCTAAATTTTAAAATAATTGTTTCTCTTTAAAAGTATGCATACCAAGTTTAATTAAAAAATTTTTAAATCATATCAACATAAGAAGATATGATAAGTTATTTTAATTTTCTTTATTTAACTATAATAATAGAAAATATTAAAATAAAAGTTTTAAAAAATGTCTCAACCTTCTTGGAAAGACCAAATTAAAAAAAAATGGGGCCCACATTCCCACTGTAGCATATGTGGAAAAGCTATTCCCCCCGATAAAAAGTTTTGCTCACAAGCATGTAGAGATAAATATCTCGGCTATGAACAGAAACAAAAAAGTAAAGGAAAAATACAAATGATCTTCCTTTTAGCAATGATGGGGGTTATGTTCTTTCTGCTCTTCTTCGTATGGCGTTAATCTCCTAAATTAGTTTTTATTATCTATTTTTTCAAACTAATCTTAAATCTTTAAAGTTTTTTATTTTTAAAGAGAGATATAGAATATCTTATTTCAATGTAAGACCTGTTTTTAGCTAGGGATAATGATATTATATATTAAAGAGGATAACTTTATGATATTTAAAAGGCATTTAAATGGTCCACATAATATGGAAACTGAAAAAATAAAAATTTATCAAAAAACTGAGAATTCATGCCGACATAAAACCGACAAAAAACCTTAATAACTAAATAATATTATCTGACCCTTTTTTTCATATCTTTATGATTTTATCAATTAATATTAATGATTTGTAATCAAATTTATCATTAAGTAGAATTTTTCAAACTGAAATAAATATATATTTATTAGAATACATCACTAGATGTATATTAAGACTAATAGATTAAATAAAACTTATATTAGATAGTACTATCTAATCTAAATTTATTTAATAGATATCTATTTTGGTTTCAATTTTCCGAAATTGAAAAATGGGAGATTAAAAAACTAAGTTTTACGTGAGATTTCAAAAATTAAGGTAATATTCTGATTCCTAATCCAATATATATTAATTAATAAGACAGATTTCTTTATATTCATTATAATTTTTAACTAAATTACTAATTATGTCGGGTATTCTTTCGGCTGACAATTCTTCATTAAATGGCCAAGTTCCCAACAGGATATCTCCCGATTTTTTTTCATTTCCAATTAAAAAACCTCTTCTTTTATCATCTATTGATGTATAAAGGATTATAAAGTAGTAGTTATAGGTAAGTAAAGAAGATTCTTTTCCTACTTTTATCACTTCTGATATATTTTGATAAGAAATTACATTTTGGTTTGATTTACTAATTTCTTTTAATTCTAAGATTAAATGAGAGGGAATCTTAATACTCTTATCAGATTTACTCCCTTTAAAAATTAAATTTAACCTATTTTCATCATTTTCCCTAATACCTTTAAATAAAACCTTATATATCGCAATACTCATTATTACTGAAATAAATGATCAGATACATTTGTATTTTATCTTATTGTGTAACGTCTATGGTATTGGTGTAAATATTATGGTATTAGTTTTATTATAAATTATCAATAATTTTCAAATTGAAATTCAAAAATCCCCCCCCATAAATTTAACTTAAAAAAAAGATTTAAATTCAAATTTTTAGATATAATAAGTAATATGATTTAAAGGGGTATAAAAAAATTTTGCAGAGCTCATGGATTTTTAAAGTAATTGTAGCAGGTGCCGGAGGGGTCGGTAAAACTGCAATGATAACTCGCTATTGTACCGGAAAATTCGAAGAAGGCTATAAAATGACAATAGGTGCCGGTTTCCATACAAAATCAGAAACTCTCGACACTGGAGAAGAAGTAAAAATGCAAATATGGGATTTTGCTGGAGAGCGGAGATTTCGTGAACTACTGCCAGATTATTGTAAGGGAGCCAGTGGTGCCTTTATCTGTTTTGATATTACAGATTATGATACATTTAGGCAAATACCAGAGTGGTTGAAAATAATTCGCCAAAAAGCTGGCTTTATACCAATAATTCTTATGGGAATGAAATGGGATTTACCTAGTCATGAAACAGATTATGATACTGCTAATGAATATGCTGAAAAAGCCAAGTGTAATCAATGTGTTTTTAGCTCGTCCAAACAAAATATTAATATAAAAGAATCTTTTCAAGCTATGGCGAAATGGCTCATATATTACGCCACAGAATTAGAAAAATAATCATTTAACATCTTCTTATTAAGGCTGTTTCAAATTTTTAAAATAAACAAACGAATAAATATAAAAAATTATAAGCTTAGAGCAAAAATAATTTTATTTAACCAAAAACCACGCTCTTTTCAAAAAACAATCAAAAGTTTCACTCAGAGGGAAATTAAATAATTTTTTCGCACTCATCATTGATCAATTTAATAGTCTGGTTGAAATCTTGCCACCAATCCTGTCCTTGCTGAGCTACCAGCATTGGTTCAGTCTTACGGGAATCGAGACATCTTATATCTTCTTTTTGAGCTTTAATTTTATCCTTCCACAATTGACTGAATATATTCTGCAAATTTATTTTAACTTTTTTAATTAGTTCTTCATAAGGCACCGAAACATCCTCTGTTTTCTGTAATTTCTGAAGTTGTTCAAATTTAATTCTTTCTTTTGCTTGATTGAGGTCATTGCAGTTAATTTCGATTGAAAAAGGATTTTCTTTACCATATTTACAATGTTTTTGGATTTCACACTGACGACAATAACTCTCGAAACTTATTGAGTAGTCTTCTAATCCAATTATAGAATAGTGTAACACACTGGGCATTGAATCAATCTTTTTACTTATTATTAAAATTATATCCTAATAATTATTAAAATTTAGGTATGCTCTCGTCAAAAAATTTTTTAAATATTCAATCTTAGAATTATTCAATTAAGACGTTTTTTAAAATAACAAAAAAAGCAAACTTTCAATAAACGCGAGAGTGGCTTAGCCTGGTATAGCGCACGGCTGATAACCGTGAGGTCGGGGGTTCGAAACAGAGTGGGAATTTCTCCCATTGCGAATGGCCCCCCTTTCGCACCATTCTTGATATTTCGATATCTTAATAATTATTTCCCATTACTTTTTTAATGCGTTCTATCTATTATAAAATTATAAATGAAAATAATTGTAATATCTGGAACTCCAGGGACGGGAAAAACGTCTGTCTCGAAAATGATTGCTGAATTATATGATGCTAGAGTTCTTTCATTGAACGAGCCAGAAATTTCCAACAAATTCAAAACAAAATTTGATATTAAGCGAGACACTTATGTGATTGATACGAACAAATTACTCCCTCATATTATAAATTTAATTGAGAGTTACAAAAACGAGAATCCCGACTATCTTATAATAGAAGGTCATTTTTCTGATATAATACCTGAGAATTATATCGATTATGCTATCATATTAAGATGTGATCCATTTGTATTAAAAAAACGATTAGAAGAAAGGGATTATGCAGACGAAAAAATAATTGAAAATGTTCAAGCAGAAATTCTGGGAAATTGTGCAAATTATTTTATTCAAAAAAACATTAAGATTCCTATATTTGAGATTAGTACTAACAATTTAACAACAGAGTCTGTCATAGATATTATTTTCAACAATATTATTAAAAACCAAAATGTCGAGAATTATTTAATTGGAAAGATTGATTGGCTAGAGAAATTATTTCAAGAGGACCGTTTAAAAGATTTTTTTAATGATAAAATAAAACCATAAAGGTTGTCAAATGAAATACGAAATAATGGATATAGATGCTTTAGGGAGGATTGGCAAATTAGAAGTTAATAATAAACAAATCATTACTCCTACAATATTCCCTGTAGTTCATCCCTTTAAGAACGTTATCCATCCATCAACATTGAAAAAATTTGGAGCTCAATGTATTTTTACTAATGCCTATATCATCTACCAAAAAGAGAATTTAAGAGAAGATGTCAAAAAGAAACAGATCCATAACTTTCTCGGCTATGATGGATTAATCGCCACGGATAGTGGGGCATTTCAACAATATATGTACCATGATTCTGAATTGAATGTAAGCCCAGAAGAGATTGAGCGTTTTCAAGAGCTTATAGGTTCCGATTTTCCGGTCATATTGGATTTACCCGTACAATTAGACGACGAATATAGTGTTGCGAAAAGTAAAGTTCTTAGCACTATCGAGAGGGCTAAGGATAATATCAGAAGAAGGACAAATAGAAATTGCGAATGGTTTGGTCCGATTCATGGTGCCCATTATCAAGACCTTCTTAAATACTCTACTATAGAAATGAGTAAACTAGATTTTGGGATTTATGCAATAGGCGGATTAGTTAAAGCATTTTTGGATTACAGGTTTGATTTAACTATTAAAATATTATTAAATGTAAAAAAAAATATTTTATCTAATAAACCACTACACATGTTTGGATTAGGTCTGCCTCAATTTTTTTCATTAGCAGTAGCATGTGGATGTGATCTAATGGATTCAGCAGCTTACATTTTATATGCGAAAGAAAATCGATATTTCACCTTATCAACGGGAACAAAACAATTAGATGAGTTGGAGGAATTTCCATGCTATTGCCCCATTTGTTCAGATTATACTCCAAAAGAACTAAAAAATCTCAATAAAAAATTGAAAATTGAGCTGTTAGCGAAGCATAATTTATTTCTCTCATTTTCTGAATTAAGGACAATCAGGCAAGCGATAAGAGAAGGGAATTTATGGGAACTTGTAGAACAAAGAATAATGGCCCATCCGAATCTTGTAAAAGCCGCAAGGATTCTAAAGGACGAAGATTTAATGTTTGAATGTCATGAAAAAATCTATAAGAAGCACGGTCAATTATTAACCACTACCGTAAGTTTCTATAGACCATTACTCGATAGATTTCTCAATAGAATAAAGAATAATTATAGAGTTCCAGATGGTGTAAGATTTTTATTAATCTTACCTGAGCTTGATACTCGAATAGAGAGCTCACCTACACTTCAAGATTGGTTGGAGAGAATAGATAAAAACAACATTGTACCTCGGGAATATATTCATATCATATTTATTTCTCAACATTTTGGATTGATACCTTTTGAACTTATAACTACTTATCCAATGGGACAATATGAGTCGTTCATACCCTCTAATGAGGAGGATTTGCTTTTCAACAAAATGATAAAAAATAGACTAGTCTTTCTAAAAAAGAATTTGAAAAATTATCAAAAAGTAGGGATAATAATCCCAAAGAATTATATTAATCAATTCGGTGAAGATGAAAAATTTATAGGGAGCAAATTCATTCAAAGATTAAATCTAACATTAAAAAACAAATTCAAATCAAATTTTCAAACATCTCACAGGTTAGATGAGATATTACAATTTTTTAGAGTTGATTGATTTGCTATGGTAATTTTAGACACAATTTATGCTTTCGGACATAAAAATATTCTCTGTACGCACAATACCACAATAGAGATTACCAAAGATAACTATCTGACCCCAAAAGGAAATTGCATCTTAGGAATTAGGGCCTCAAAGGCGTGCATAAACCTTAATACGACATTAAAAGAAAAGATAAAGCAAGGAAAAAAGATAAAAGTAAACATCACCTTCAATGATATGATCGACGTTTTTTATGGCTATGGTGATCCAAGATTGACATTATCAAGTAAAGATGCTGTAATTTTCCGCAAGAGTGATTTTATATGTGATAGAACGATATTAATAAATTGTACGAAATCCTCAATCGATTTGGATAGAAATTTAATCAAATCTATTAAAAATCAACAAAAAAAATTTAAAATTTCTTTTGAAGTAAATGATTATGCTGAGTAAAAGAGGAGAAAAAAAGAAAAAATACCTAAAAATTGAAAAAATCAATGGACAAGAATTCATCAAAATAATTAATAGAGATTTTAAAAATCAATCAATTATCGATAAAAGATATAAAATTCTAAATGAAAAAGAGAATATTTTATTTCCATTAATAGATGATGATGAATTAATTAATTCTCTTATCAAATTAATAGAAGATAGATTTTCTTTTAAAATAATATCAAAAAAAGGAATTTATGATAATAATTATAAATATAAAAACTTAAAAGAAGCATTAGAAAATAAATTCCCCCGAAAATTTTTAGATTTAATTCCAAATTCCTATGATACTATTGGAAAAATTGTCATACTCGAGTTTGATGAAATTGAGAATCCAGAAGATCCAGAATTAAAAATGATTAAAAGAGAAATTGCCAAGGGTATAACGAAGATTAATGAAAATATTTCTTCGGTATTTGAGAAAAAAAGTGAAATCAGAGGGACTTATCGAATAAGAGAATTAAACTTTTTATATGGAGAGAATAAAACAGAAACAATCTATAAAGAAAATAACTGTATTTTCAAACTTGATGTAAAGCAAACGTTCTTTACTCCAAGATTGGTATATGAACGAAATAGGATAGCATCAAGTAAAATTCAAAAGAATGAATTCATTATAGATTTATTTGCAGGAGTTGGTCCATTTTCAATTCAAATTGCTAAAAATCATCCAGTAAAAATTCATGCTTTTGATATTAACCGTATTGCTTACAAATATTTAAAAGAAAACATTAAATTGAATAAATTGAAAGGAACCATTATCCCCCACAATATCGATATCAAATATCTTTTAGAACCTTCTTTTAGCCTTGGTTCGATGCTGAAAAACAAAGCAAATAGAATTATAATGAATTTGCCAGAAAAATCATTGTATTTTATAGATGTTGCTTGTTTTTTAATGAAAATTTCCGGTGGAATTTTGCATATCTATCAGTTTTGTGAAAAGCCAAATTCAATAGAAAAAGCTAAGGACAAATTAAGACTTTCGTTGGAAAAGCTTAATTGGCATATAGAAGAAATAATAACTTCTAAAATTGTGAAATCTTATTCTCCTAAATCTGAATTAGTTGTACTAGATTCAAAAATAAAATCTCTAAATGAATAAAAAGAGATCCTTAGATGGGAGTAAGATCTATCATAAGGTTTAATTTATTTTGACTCCTCTTATGAATGGTTCCATGATTGTTGGCTTAAAAAGATTTATTATTTCTAAGACTTCGGTATAAATACCAAGTACTTCATTTTCTCCAATAAATAGTCCTATTAAAAACTTTGATGAATCCACATTTAAGGCTATGAACTTTTTCTCACTATAATTTGTCAATTTACAGTGATCTTTTAAATCCTGGACAATAATATTTCCACTGGGATCATCTATTGTCGTACTTATATTAATCCTAACTTTAGTAGGCATTTCCTTAATCATGCTAATTAACTCAAATTTAGTTATATCATCTATTTCTGGTACAACTAACCGAATATTAGATTTTCCCTGGGGTAAGGTGCGTTTTATAATGTCAATGATACTTTCTAAATTAGAAATAATTTTGGTGCTTTCTGTAGATCCCGTACTAATTTGTGGTTCTTCAATTTTAACCTCTTCTAATTCTTTTATTACTCGTTGGGATGTCTGTAATTCAATTTCTAAACTTTTAATTCTTTCTTCAAGTGTGTTCGCTTTTTCTCTTGCTGAAATCTCTTTTTCTCCCATTACATCTTTTAAATTTTGAATGGTTTCCTCAAGTTCGTCTACATTTTTATCTTTTTTGACCAATTTATCAATTTGCATACTTTTACTAAGAAGATCACTACTTGATTGTTTGAATTTCTCCCTTAATTCACTAATTTTTTGGCTATTTCGTTGTATTTCTAATTCTTTTTCTTTTAATTTTTGTAATATCTCGTTTTTACTTTCTATAATCTCCGATTTTTCATTTAGTAAAGCCTCTTTATCATTAAGTAATTCTTCAATCTTTTTCTCTTTCAATTCTAATTTTTTTTCCAAATCTTTTATGTTCCTCTCTGAAGATTCAATATTTTCATTTAAAATCTCTATGTTCTTTTTATTTGCTTCTAAATATTTAATTTCTGATTGAAGATTGCGAATTTCACTATTCAGTATTGTTTCTTTATCTTTAGAATTTTTTAACTCTGTCCTTAGTTCGGAAATTATCTCATCGCTTTTACTTAACTCAACCATTAATTCTGATTTTTTTTGACTTGCCCTTTGCTTTTTTTTGTCATCATTCAACTTTTTTAAAAGCACCTCTTTTAATCATTCTCTTGTAATAATGTTATAATTTTAACTTAAAATAATTTGTTACTTAAAATAGTTATGCAATTCATAGCTCCTTAATAAAGTATTACGATCCTCAGTGAGATGAGTGCAATATATATAACCGAAAATGTGTAATTAAAATATCATAAAATTTAAACACTTTATTAAATATAATAAAACAGTAAATACGTACATTTATAAACTTTAGGACCTATAGCCTAGCATGGAGGTTTTTATCGAAAAAAACAGTGCAAATAGGGCGTCGGACTTCTAATCCGAAAGTCGCAGGTTCAAATCCTGCTAGGTCCGCTTTATTTAAAAGTTATGTATTACGCCTGTATTTTTGTCGAATGAACAACCTTAATTTGCTTTAATAAATTAATAAATCATTAATATATCTCATTTAATAAATCAGATTCATTATTTCATTTTATAAGCTTTAGCTAATTCATTATTTTTTCCATTTTAACAAACAGGTATTAAAACGAGCGGAGAAAAAGCCGTGATTAAAAAACGTGATTTTATCCATCAGAATATAAAATATTCTTTTAATTGGAATTTAAAAAATCACAAGGAAAAACTAGGTCAGCTAAACTCAAATCGGGAAGAATTTAAAAGATTAGGGAGTTATCTTAAAAAAATATATCAAGGTTCAATACCAAATAATATCTTTAATGCGAAAACGATTACTCGAGTTTCACAATTCAAAGTTATAGGACTTAAAAATGGTTTTTTGAGAAGCTTTAGTAAAAAATTAATTAATGAGGGGAAAATTCAAAAGCTCGATTCAAATTCTAAATTACCTAAATTTGCTAAAAAAGTTCATGAAATTTATTATAATAATCAAATTAATAAGAATCCTGGTCATGAAACTATCTTAAAAAACATTTTGATCAAAGACAAAGACTCTATTGCCATTGAAGTTCCAATCTGGAGTGCTATTAAAATAAATAAACATATTACAGGTCACATTGATTTGATTCAAATAGAAGATAATGTAATAAAAATAATTGACTATAAACCAGAAGGAAATTTTCTTTTTTCACTTCCTCAAGTTGCAACTTATGGCCTTTTACTTAAAAAATTAATTCACATTGAGAAGTTAAATTGTATTTCTTTCAATAAAAACTCAGCATGGGAATATAATCCAGAAATTTTATTAACTGATGTCAAAAATCTTTTAAGTTCTAAAAGGATACCTCGAATTTGGGAAGATTTTTTATAAAAGATCAGAAAGTAAATTAAGATTTTTTTCCCTTTTTTTCTGTTGGTTCAGGTTCCTCCTCTTTTTTTAAATGCCCTTTAAAAATTAAATAACATAAAATTAATGCAACCAGTTCAGCAAGGACTCCCATCCCAGCAATAATCCATCCATTATAATCATAATGTCTAAGTAAAAACGCAGTTAATAAGCCAGAAAAGGATAAAAGAAACAGAATAAAGCCTTTTATAATCTGCGATGAAGAATCTATTAGATATTCAATTTGACTCTTAATATTTGGCATCTTTACTAAAAACTCTTAAGAGGTGATAACTTTAAACGTTAAATACATTAAATTAACATACTTTTAATATTTTTAGTATTTTTTAAATGTTATTACTCAATATTTCTTAAAATTTTAATAATAAATTAAGAATTGCCTGAAATTTTTATTTCAGATTAAAGAAATTCCTCTTTTTAATTAAAATTTGAATTTTGTCTACCTTCCTTTAGATTTGAATTTGGTGTAAAGTGCTTTATCTAAGGTTTTACCGATTTTTAATGCGATTTGCTTTGCAATTTGAAATCGTTCACCTTCAAGCATTTTATTAATTTCCTCTTGAGAAGGGGTATGATTTAATCTTTTTTCTAATTCTTTTTCAATAATATTAACGACAATTGCATGCATTTTCTCATTATTAGGGATATTAATATCGGAAAATGCTCTTAATTTTTCCATAGCAAATTGAAAATATTCACTAAATAAATCAATATTAGCTCCTTCTAATTCACTATGTAGTTTAATGTTATCTGTAGCTGTTTTAGTATCTTTTTCCTGCCAGTATAATTGAGTTGGATTAATTCCAGGACTATTTATTCTCATTAAGGAAGATGTTATCCTTCTCTCTATCCAATTAAGTGTACTTATCTCTTGTTTTTCACGTACCTTCTTCTTTTGTTCAATCTTAATTTGTTCTTTTTCCTCAATAATTTGTTCTACTTTTAATTTACGTAATACTTCAAAGGCTTCAAATCTTTTAACTAGATCATATGCGATACAATACGATACAGGAGATATAATATCTTCTTTTAATTTTAACGGTTTTATATCATCATAAATAGGACTAGTATTTTCTTTTAATTCAGAGATTCCTTCATTTATACTTAAATCTTTAATTCTAGCTAAAATGAAACCATTCACGAGTAAGGGTTGATTATCTGCATTAAATACTATTACCAACTCTTTTTGCCTTTTTAAGATTCGATTTATAACTAATTCCTCTAGCTTAATTCTAACCCATTCCTCTGATTCGGTTGTTCCAGATATTTTTTTGAATGCTACAAGAAATAGAGCTTTATCATTAGAAACTTTTAAGAACAATTCGATAATCCTACTTATTTGTCTGATTATTTTAGTGAAAAGATAATAAAAGATGTCCTTTACTAAATTATTAATTATATCGTCAAAATTCAATAGTAATAATAATTGAGAATAGCTTTTTAATTGTAATTCTTGTATAAACACTTTATCAATAATTTCTTTTTTTCGTACAAAATCTCTCAAATCATTTAATTTAATCCCTTTGATATCTTCTATATTTTTCCAAATCTCTTGAAGTTCATTATTTTCTAAAAATAGAATTTCTTCTAAATTAAATTCAGAAAAATCATTGGAATTTTTTAAAAAGTCATTAATATTAGAATAATCCAAATCACAAATTGCTTTTTTAGTTAGTAATATCAAATTTTTTCTTTCTGCATTTAACGACATTATATCAAATTTGTCAATATTATATCTTATCATACCTTTTTTAACTTTCTGAGCTAGTTCCTCATCCACATTAATTAAATGTAAAATATTATAAACTCCATACTTATTTAACATATAAATTGTTTCATTAAAACCACATTCATTGAAACACTGCAAAAAGTAAATAAAATCATTTGGATTTGTCTTCAGCTGTCTAATTACTTCCGATTTTAAAAAGTCCAAAACTTTTTTTTCAAACTGATCGTAATTTATCTTTTTATTTAGAGCATTGCTAATTTCATCGATCAATTGTATTTTTAAATCATTTGTTTCTAAAAATGTAGTTAAACCAGGAAGAGAAATTGGAAAGCGATTGAAATTATATTCCATAATCTTTCGTTTAATCATTCGAACGGGCATATTTTGCATTTGTAGTTCTTTATATGATTTAAATTCAAAAACCGTCTGGACTTGATTAATCAATCGATTCAATGTAGATAATTCTATAAATTTATCTTCCTTTTCTTCTCGTTCTAATTTTTTCTCAATTTCAATAGATAAATCTTTAAACGCAGAGCTCTCCTCTAAAATATTGATCTTTATATCGTCAGAAAGCCCCATTAAATCCCCAATTAAATCATAGAAATAAAAAGGGGGATATTTTAATATAATCTCTAATAAATTTTGCTCGATAAAATTATCAATGTCAGAAATTTTCTGGCTTTTTTGTAGATCGTTAAATAAAGATTTTCTATCATCAATTAAGAAAGATATAATCTGATTTTCCAAATAAATTGATCTTTTTAACATATCAATCTCTAATGTTAACGAATTTTTTAATAATGAAGATATTTCCTCGGATAATATTTTTTTTTCTAAAATCTCTAAACTTTTGGTTGAATCAGTGGAAATATGACTGGCTTCCATGCTATCTCTAACCCTCATGCCTAAATTATGATATAAATGAACAGCAGATGTAGCAATTAGTAAATCTTTAAGTGTAGTTTCTTGGCTCGTTAATTCAAATATTTTTTCTCGATCAGCTTCTCTTTTAAAATGATTAACAATGAGATCTACTGTTTGAAAAAATCTAAAAGTACTCTCTATAGCAGTTGTTTTTCTTTTGATTCCACTAATCATAATTCTTTCACCCATTCTCGGTATACTTCTTGAAAATTATCTGAAATATCGCTTTTAAAATTATTAGACCAAAATCTGAAATTAAATACATGAAATAAATCCGCTTTAAATAGCTCTCTTTCCTCATTTGTTAAATTATGCTTTAAAATTAATGAAAGTGGCCTAGGAATTAATTTCGAGAAGTATTTTAATTCCATCTCTTTTAAATAATTATAAAATGTATCAACTTCATCTAATTCAAAAAATTTAATAGGTTTATGTTGCTCAAATTCGGGATTTAGTGTATTAATTTCTTTTTCTATGATTTTCTTTATATATTTTGGAAATTCCATTTTAATTTTATTACAAAATTCATATTGCTTGAAAAATTCTATTAAATAACTCTTTTCCTCCATATTTGTTAATTGAGCAATATACCCATCAAGAAATTTTAAAAAATTTTCTGTTTGCTGTTCTTTCGCCTCCCTATCCTCAAAATATTTAGTAAAATCTCCATAAATTTCTTCTAATGACCATTGTTTATCGTCTGTTATTCTTAAAAATTTCTTCCCATAATCTTTAATCCAATCTAAAATATATGTTTTCCAAACCAAGTTAATCCCTCCGATCCTCTTCTCTAAAAATCTATGAAATCTATTAGCAAATGTAACTGGATCGGAAATTTCACTATCTGGTTCGTCTTTCAAGTAGCGATTAATTGTAGTATATCTTAAAAGATAACTTAAAAGATAATGTAGTTCATTTGAAAATTTTTTAAATTTTTCAATATGGATTTTAATAAAATCTGGGTCTTTTTCCATTAATACTTCTGCGAAGGACACTAGATCACTGATATTTAATTCAATACTTTCAAAAAAATTTTCAAGATTTTGATTTATTAAACTTTTAAATGCCCTTATCAAGTTTTTCTCGTTAAATTTAATGCTTTTGGGTAATAATATTGGATTTATTTCGATTTGATTAAAAAGAAAAGTATTAAATTTTTCCATAAATTTATTTCCTAAGCTTTTGGCAGGCTTTTGTTCCTTATTAAAAATCTCTTTTATTTTATTAATAAATTCAATTGTTAAAGTTTTTAATCTCCTTCTTGATAAATATTTTGGTAAAGCTTTTTTGATTGCCTCTAAACTATTTTTAATCACTTCCGAAAAATAGTGAATCACCGAATTTAAATCTATTACACGTAATTTTTCTTTTTGAATCATCGTATTTTCAATAGATTTAATTGCTATTTTACATATATCTTCGAAATTTTCATTTTCTAGTTTGCCCTTTTCGATAAAGAATAATCTATATTTTTCTAAAAGATCTGGTAAACTTCCCATATCCCCCGTGCCAAGGAAATTCATAGAATATTCTATAAATTTATTTAGAAAACTTTCCAAATCTCCTAAAATTTTATGTACTTCATTAATCACCCCCTCCGCGGTATCTGTAATAGGTGCAATTTTAATCTTTTCTTCGATATGATTGATGATATAAGTTATTATTTCATCTTGTGACTCGTCGATTGTACCAGTATTCGCTAGATTTATAAGATTTGTTCCAAGTTTTAATGTATTTTCAATTACAAAGTTAGCACTTGGTTCCGATATTGAAAATTTTAAATGATCAATTGCAGATTGGCTCTCAAATGGGGTGTTTAACCTATCGAATTTAGGATTTAAAATTTTAATTTCATAAGGCCTTTTATACCATAAAATTTCAAATTTAGATTTTAATGAAGCAAAAGTATTTAACATTTCTTTTTCTGTTGGAAGCGATATGTTTAAACCAACTAATTTTTTATTCCATTTATCTTCAAGTAAGTCTCCAAAGAGTTTTTTACCAAATCTTGATGCAAATTTTATAAATATTTGTTCTTTTTCTTCTTTTGCCAAATCAGGATGATTGGCAAATTCCTCTACTTCGTAAAATAATTCACTAATCTTATTAATATCCTCTCTAGATTTATGAGTATTTAAAAATCCCGTCTCAGGTTTTAAAGCAAGAAGTAAACTTTCGCAATCCTTATATTGACCTGGTATTAAAATCATAGATCTTGGATATATATTTATTTGAGCACTTTCATCTATATTATACAGCTCAAATTCAATAGAAAAAACTTCAGATCCGGTATAATCCCTTAACATTGCATTATACATCCTTAAGAATTGTATAACTGACAAAGAAAGCTCATTTACTCTTTCTTTTGTCAATTTACCAGGCCCTATCACATCCCCGACAATTATATCATTTGGAGAGGAATACCCAAAAATTAATGAAAATTGATAATTAATTGATTCTCTTGTAGTTATCATTTTATCATTCTATTGACAAACTTAAATTTCTATTTAATTTTCAATATATTTCAAAACAACTTTAGCTAACTACTATAAAAAAAATGGATTTTTATTTTAAACCTTTGTAAGTTTTAAAATAAAGTATAATTATTATCTTTAATATTTTTTTTTGAAGGAGTTAAATTATTTATAAAGAGTTAATTGTTTCCTTCTATTAATTTTTCTTAGTGTGAATTTCCATTATTTATTTTAATTTTTTAAAATTAATCAAAATCAAATAAATAAGATTTTTAATATTAAATTTTATAATATTAATAACAACTATTATTACTTAATTTTCATTAATATAAAATCTCTAAGGAAATTAATCAAAAGGTGATATAACATCCAGTTCGGAAGCGACCTCGGAATAGATCAGTCTGATATTGAGAAGATTAGTCCACAGATTACGTTTATCACGTCTAATGCTGATATTGAGGCGATAGCATTAGTTTCACAAGAAGGATATCAGATAGCGTTTAGTGCTTTACCACAATATCATGTTGATGGGGATCAATTTTGTGGGCTTGCATCAGCATTATTAATGACAGGACGATCAACAATTCAGAGTTTATTTCAGGAGGATTTAAGCGAAATTATCGTGCGTGCACAAGATGGGTATATTGTTATATCAAACGCTGGTCGTTTGGTGATAGTTTGTGCCGGGACGATGATTGACACTCTAATGAAAACTGTAAAGGTAATGAGAATTGCTGCGAAGAATTTATATAAGATTTTCGAGGGGAGATAATTAAATTTTAAAGATGAAAATTAATTAACTTTTTAAACATTGATAAATAAATCATATTAATAATTTTCAATGGTACGGTTTAGTTATATTGGCGACTGTAAATAATTTGGCTTGGCGTTGGCAGTGGCCTTGGCGTTGGTAATAACGCCCCTGCATTGGACTAAACCGCGACACATTCCTTTTTTTTGATTAAGTTTCTCGAGTATTTGAAACGTATTAAACTGCATTATCAAATGCGCATTATTGATTTTGACTTCCAAAATTTAAATGATACACATTTAAAATGTGCAAAAAAATAAAAGAATAAGGTAATTAAAATGGTGGATAATTTTAAATCAAGGATATTATTACAACCGAATGATGTACCTAAGGAATGGATAAATATTTTACCAGATTTACCATCTCCGATGACGCCCTTAGTTAATCCTATGGATGGAAAACCTGCGCCACCGGAAATGGCTTTTGCTATTTTCCCAAAAGAATGCGTTTTGCAGGAGGTTTCTCAAGAACCAACAATCCCCATCCCTAATGAATTAAGGGAAATTTATGCCAGAACGTATAGACCAAGTCCACTCCATCGTGCTTTAGGTTTAGAGAAAGAACTTGGAATTGAGGGGAATGATATTCAAATTTATTATAAAAATGAATCTTTTTCTCCAACAGGATCGCATAAACCTAATACTGCTATTGCTCAGGCCTATTATGCTAAAAAGGATGGACTTGATGAGTTAGTAACGGAGACTGGTGCAGGACAGTGGGGTTCTGGACTTGCTTATGGATGTAATCTATTTGGATTGAAATGTACCGTTTATATGGTGAGAGCAAGCTTTCATCAAAAACCAGGGAGGAAGATATTAATGAGGGCATACAACGCTGAAGTCCATGCTAGTCCTTCTCGATTTACCGAATCTGGAAAAAGTTTTTTAGAGAAAGATCCTGAACATCCTGGAAGTTTAGGGATCGCTATTTCTGAAGCTGTAGAACATAGTATGCGAAGCGATAAAATTAGATATTCTCTCGGAAGTGTCGTAAATTTTGTCTTATTGCATCAAACAGTTGTTGGTCAAGAAGCGAAGATACAGCTTAATAAGATAGGAGTACAACCTGATATAATAATAGGCTGTATGGGAGGAGGTTCTAACTTCGCCGGATTAATGATTCCTTTTGCCAGGGATAAAATACATGGAATACTCCCAGATGTAGAGATAATTGGTGTGGAACCACGGGCATGTCCGAGTGTTTGTAAGGGAGAATATAGATGGGATTTTGGTGATACTTCAATGAAAGGCCCCATTGTAAAAATGCATACTTTAGGACATACTTTTATACCTAGCCCTATTCATGCAGGAGGATTGAGATATCATGGTATTGCGCCGATTGTTTCGATTTTACATAATAATAAGGTAATTTCATCCGTTATGCATTATCAGAGGGAAGTTATAGAAGCAGGCCTTAAATTCACAAAGACTGAAGGAATAATTCCTGCACCAGAAACAGCACATGCTATAAAAGAAGCAATAGATCAGGCATTAAAAGCAAAAGAAAACAATGAAAAGAAAATAATTTTATTCAATTTTAGCGGGCATGGATTTTTTGATTTGTTAGCTTATAAAGAATACATGACCGGAGATTTGCAGGATTATGAATTGCCTGCAGAAGATATTCAGAAAGCGCTATCATCATCTGAAATGCCTATAATTGATGAATCTCAGTTTTAAATAAAATATAATTATTTTTTTTTTAATTTTTTTATTTTGTATTTAAAGGAAATCTTAAAATTCAAGATACAATTTAAATAAGTATAATATTAAGAGTCTGGTTCTTATTGAATTTAATCTCTTTTTTGATTCTTTGTTTCTTATACTTTTATGGTTTAATAATGTTAAAAATTTCCCTTTTAGCAAGAGAAAAAGGTGAAACTAAAGCATTTATCAATAATATAACTATTTCCATAGTTTTTATCGCCTCAATTACTTTAAATTTTTTAATTGTAAGTTTTTTTACACCATGGTCAATTAATTTTATTGTATTTCCATTTGATATCTTAATGTTAGGCTTTATTTATACATTCCTGCCCATATTCTATATCTTAATTATACATGAAAAAAGAAAAATGAGTAAAAGAAAAATACATGAACCTTCTCCTTTAAAAATATTACCACTGAAATATGACATTTATAGAAAGTTGACTCATTTGGTTGTTTTGGCCATTATTCTCTTTTATTTTACCCTTGGTTTTTTAGTAAAAAATTTTTTCGTATACCTCTTAGATTATTTACCAAATATTTTCTCGGATATTTTTTATTCCGTATATTCAATTGAAAAAAATCCTATGATTTTTACGCAATACTTGGTCGTATTTTTAGTGGGTATTTCACTAATCGGACTTCTAACTGCTGATTTCGTGAGAATTTTAAAACCAGAATATTATCCTTTAAAACCTGTCAATCAAATTTTGCGAGAAAAAGAATTACATATGAGATTGGGCCCTCAAATATCTATGGCTGTTGGTTGCTTTTCAATAATAATTTTATATGGTCTTTTCCAACCAATTGGTCCCTTTATTATTTGTACATCAATGACAATAGCAATTTTTGGAGATATCGCTTCCAATTTGATAGGGAGAACTGTAGGAGATAAATATAAATATATTAGAAATACAGACAAAACTTACATTGGATTAATTGCTGGAATTATCGTCGCATTAGTTTCAGGTATAATAATATTGATTATTTTAAGCGAGTTTTATAAAATAGGTTTCTTAGGTTTTTTATTATTACCAATAATTGGCTCTGTAATTATTGGCGTATTAGATTATTTAGATTTAGAAATTGACGACAATTTAACAAATATATTTTTACTTTCTACAGTATTATTTTTTATTACAATTCTTATTCAATAGTGCAAATTAGTAATAAGGGATTTTATCATAAATTTATTCAATTAGAATTATTTTATTTATAAGAATATGTCAGAAGATAAATTAAAAATTGAAAGAATTCATAAGGGTACTGTCATTGATCATATCGATGCTGGCTACGCATTAACTATTTTAAACCTAACGGGCCTTGATGAATCTCCTAATTTGATGACGGTTGGTGTTAATGTCCCCTCAAAAAAATATAAAAAAAAAGATATCATCAAAATAGAGGGTGTTTTTTTGAATGAAACTCAAATGCAACAAATTTCTATACTGTCCCCTAATGCCACTATTTCTTTAATTGATGATTATAATGTCATTGAGAAAATAAAGGTTAAACTTCCAAAAACGATTAAAAAATTAATTTTGTGCCAAAATGTTACTTGTATTGTTAATTCACAAAAAGAACCGATCTCTAGTGAGTTTTTAGTTCTAGGAGAAAAACCATTGAAAATTCAGTGTATATATTGTGATAGAATCTATAAGTTAGACGAAATTATTTTCGCTTCAAAGGAGAAAAAAGAAAAAAAGGTCAAGCAAAGAATACAGATATAATGAGAATTAGGATGCATTTTGTAACGTATACATGATTATCGCAACAATCATAAATAAAAAGAAATATATCCCAATACCCGGCATAATGATATTTTTCCAGCTCCATTCTTCTTTATCATATTTATATCTGAAAATAACAAAACTAACAAAGAAAGGAAATCCAAACCAAAACCCTAACATCCAGATAAACAAAGGCCAACTTACTAACTCAAAAATTTGGACACCTATAAATCCACATAATACCCCTGTTATTGCTCTCACCCAATATAATTTTGTCTCTTTTTCTAGTCTAATCTCTAATGCTTGTTCTTTTTCAGTTTTCGCTCTCTTTTTATCCACCTGAATCTCTTCTGGAGGGAGTTCCTTTTGTCTCTCCTTAATTAATTTTGACCTTTTTTTTCTTACATCAATCTTTTTCTTTGCACGTTTTTTCTTAGGCGCCATAATTATTATTATAAATAAATCGTATTATAAAATTATTATTATAAAAATATTAGACTCATTCTTATTTCAGATGGCAATCGATCATAAAATGTTTATAATTTTAATAAATTATATAATCTTGAATAAAAAGAAATGACGAAGAGATATATAACATTTTCAAACTTCGATGTATATACAATTGCTAAAGAGTTAGATATAATTTTATCCCAAAGTAAGATATTAAATGTTTATGAAATTGAAGATTTATTAATATTGAAAATTAATACCACTCACGGTCGTAGAAATCTAATTATAAAAAATGATTCTCGGATAAATCTAACTGATTTTGAATATCCCATCCCAAAATATCCTTCACAATACATCATGTCTGTGAGGAAAATGCTGAAAAATAGACGAATCATTAGTGTCTCTCAACATAATTTAGATAGAATTATTATTATTGAGTTAGATAATAGTAATGGAGCTCCTTGGAAATTTATTATAGAACTTTTTAATAAGGGGAATTTCATTCTTATAGATGATCAGAAGCTCGTAAAGGTAGCAAAAAAATATAAAAAATTTAAAGATAGAGACATATTACCAGGTAAAGAATATCAATTCCCTCAAACAAGAGGAGAAAATTTCTTAAAAATAAATCAAGAGGAGTTCACAAAGTTAATTAAAAATTCTGATTCTGAAATAGTAAGGATATTGGTTAGAAATATAAATATTTCTGGTTTATATAGTGAAGAAATTTGCTTTAAGGCAGGAATTGAAAAAGATTCCATTGGGAAAATTTTAAATGATGCAGAAATAGAAAATTTATTTAAATCATTTAAAAGTGTAAGAAATCAATTACTTTTTGGAGAAATTAACGCTCATATTGTCATGGATGATAAAGAAAGAATAGCAGTACTTCCTTTTGAATTACAAACTTTTCAAGAATTTCAAAAACGATATTATAACTCATTTAACGAGGCTGTTGATGAATATTTTTCGAGATTTGATTCAGAAAAGATTAATATTCCTCAAGATTCAAAAATTAATGAACAATTAAAAGCAAATGAAAAAATATTGAAAAATCAGCTTAATTATTTAGAAGAATTAAAATTAAAAAAAGAAAAATATTATCTACTCGGAGATTTAATATATGAGCACTTCAAATCTTTGGAAAACTTATTAAATGTAATACTTAACGCAAATTCTAAAGGATATTCATGGCGTCAAATTAATGATAAATTAGAACAAGCAAAGCTTGATAATGTAGAAGGTTCTAAATTTTTCAAGAAAATAATCCCTGCCACAAAACAGCTTTTAATAAGTATAAATGGTAATGAATTTAATTTAGATTTAAAAAATAGCTTGGGAGAAAATGCTAATTTTATATATTCAAAAGGAAAAAAAGCAGATAAAAAAATTAAAGGGACTCTTCAGGCTATTGAAGAGACTAAAGGTAAGATCGAAAAATTAAAAAATAAAAAGGAATCAATTGATTTAAACATTAATTATTTAATTAAAAAACCAAAGAAAAAGTGGTATGAAAAATTCAGATGGTTTGAATCCTCTGATGGATTTTTAGTAATTGCTGGTAGAGATGCCACCTCTAATGAGATAATTTTCAAGAAATACTTAGATTCATATGACCTTGCATTTCATACGGATTTTCCGGGTTCTCCATTAACAGTTATTAAAAACCAAAATAGGGAGAATATTCCTAAAAGAACAATTCAGGAAGCAGCAGACTTCACTGCATGTTTTTCTAGAGCATGGAAAGAAGCCTGGGGTGTAGTTGATGTGTTTTTCGTGAATCCCCCCCAAATATCAAAAACTCCCCCCTCAGGTGAATTTTTGCCGAAGGGATCATTCATGATTACCGGTAAAAAGAACTTTATTAGGAATGCAAAAACAGAATTGGCAGTTGGATTAGAATTGGTGAAATTAAAAAGGGGCTTACATGAAAATAGTGATTATTTTTATCCTAAAATTATCATTGGACCAAGAACTGCCATCGAAACTCACACAGATAAAAAAATCATCCTAATTAAATCCTCAAAAGCGGGTTTAACCAGTGGAAAATTAGCTAAAGAAATTAAAAAATATTTTATTAATAATGCTGACAACAAAAATAAAAAATACATTGCGTTATTATCTTTAGATGATATTATAATCAATCTACCAACTGGACAATCAATAATAGCGTCGGAGACTTAACTTTTTTTTAACCAATTTTTAATAATGGGAATATTTTTATAATTATCAAATAAAATACCATCGATCCCCCTTTTAATTAATTCTTTAATTTTTTCCAACGGATTTGAATAAGCAATAAAATCCCAAGATAATGTCGATATCTTATTCTTTTGGCAGATGTCTATAAATTTTGAGTTCACTAAGTTTGATCTTAAACTAATAATGTCAAAATTATAATTAGCTCTTACTTTATTGCCTAGCTTCAATAACTCTGGTAATGTTAAGCCCACTCCTTTAGTAATATTGTAACAGATTCTTGTCTCGGGAGATTCTTTTTTAATTAATTCTATTTCAATCAAACTTCTCCCACTAAAGATACAATGCTCAATTAAATCCATATCCTTAATAATATCCAATATTTGGCTTCTCAAATTTCCTTCTTTCAATTCAATCATAAATTTAGTTTTGTCTTTGAAGCTTTCTAAAACCTCTGATAGAAGTGGAATCTTTTCATTATTAATTTTTGTTTTATATCGACTAATTTCATCATAAGTAAGATTTTGTATTAAGCCTGACCCCTTTGTAGTTCGCTCAAGAGAGGCATCATGGATTATTATTAGTTTATTATCCTTTGTTTTACGAACATCAAATTCAATATAGTCTGCTCCATACTTTAAGGCTTTATTAAATGCATATATGGTATTTTCATCTAAGATTCTAGTACCCCTATGACCAATACATATGAAACTTCGATTCATTTTAATACAAGATCTATTTAAGAAATAAATTTTCTCTTAAATTTTACTTTCTTGAATTAAATATAAGTAGATTAATAATAAACCAAGTCCTATAAGCGTAAAAATAAAAACATAAAGATTTTTCATGGTTTGGACCAAAGAAAGGCCAAAAAGCAATAAGATTTCTTTTAGTCCAACTGGCTTTCCAGTTAATTCTTTATAATTTCCAAGGCTAATCATCATGAAAAGAAAGCTTAGTAAAATGAGACTTACTTTTATTGATACATCTAATATATCCCAATAAATTCCACGATTCATAAAATAATTAATTATTTCTGTATTGAAGAAAAGTGAAAATGTTAAAAATATACCTCCTAAAATAGCCGAATTCTTTAATGATTTTAAGATATCACTCTCATCGTTGTCTGAAATTCTTTTTGATTTTGAAGTCTTTTTTGATTTATCTTTAAATTTTGGCATTATTCTTTTATCCGACCTATTTTTTGCTTTATTACTAACACTTTATATATATATAGTCCATATAATCCCCCTATCGCCCCAAAAGCAATTATGGCCAAAATAAAGACAACTTTTTTCCATAATGGCATCTCTTCCTGTTTCGGATATTCAATATCTATTAGAACACTACTTGTTTTTTCATTTAGGATATCATTATAATTATCATTTTCTCCATAAACTATCTTGAAAGCATATGAATCTCCGAACTCTAAATCGACATCTCGATCATCTTCCTCCGATCCATTGACAGGGATCCTAAATTCATAAATCATTTTATTTCCATGTAAATCTGCCGCGCCATCTCCATTATCATCACTATCTCTAAAAAACACTCCATTTATTAAATAAAAATCTCTGTATTTATGCTCCTCACTTGGACCCCCTAGATTATACCATTGAACGATTTTTGCATCATAAAAAGATGAATTGCTCTCGGTTTCGTCTTCTGAGATTATAATCGCTATAAATTCATTTGCGGCATGATTTTCTAGCTCAAACTGGATTGAAATATACAAGTCTGACTGATTTTGCATAACCCATATATCAGTAAATATTCCCTTATCATCTGGATTTGTAGATGTTTTAGATATTAATTGTATCTCTTCTTTTGTAGCATTTTCCCATTCTTTCTTAGATCCTTCAATATCACCGTCAATTTCAGGAGCAAATCCAAAATCGGGTTCAATATCTTCTACCGCGGCATTCGCATTGATTATTAAAAAACTTGTAATTATAAACAAAAAGACAATATAAGTAATTGTTAATATGAACACTTTATGCTTTTTCACGATAATAGACCAAAAAAATTTTAAAAATTTCTCATTTACATATAATTGACTTTAGAATTGATAATTTAATTTTAATTTAAAATTTTGTTATTAGATTTTGTTTAATTCAATAGATACAGAAATATTTATTTATTTGATTTGTCTTAAAAATAAACAATTTTAAAATAGAAAGAATTTCAAATGTTTATGGAAGATAATTCGGTAATAATATTATTACTTCGAATTTATTCAAATATGCAATAATATAATTTATTATTTGTTTAATTTCTCGCTTCGCTTCTGAATTAGTTTGATTATATTCCACGAATGGTTTTGGTCCAATTGCAATAAGATGCCCAGATAAATCTTTTTCTCTTTTTATAAAAAACCAAAATCTTTTTCCTTTCTCATTATCTTTTATAAGAATAAGCATCCAAGGATTTAATGTCCAGTCAATCTCATCAGGACCGATTACTTTCTCAATAGCACTTTGTGCAAAATATTCTTTTTCAGAATTTAATTTGTCAAATTTTAAAAAGACCTTCCAAGGTTTCATTTTTGATATTTTCTACGAATTATTAAGACCGATTTCTTCAACTTTAATTTCTTTAAATATATTTTTAATTTTATCTAAAGAGGTTTTTAAATCTTTAGATTTCGCATCGGATAAGTTAAGATTTAAATAACATTCATAAAATAATTGCTTGTGTTTCATTAAAAATCCACTACTATGGATAATATCATATCTTTTGAGAATTTTTGATAGAATATGAATCACCTCATCCGAGACTTTTTGCCCAAATAAACTAAGTTTTATTAATTTTTTCCTGGATACAGGATATATTGTTAACTTTGTACAATCTTTACTTGTAGATTGAATAACTAAAAAATATGGACAATTTTTTAATCTAACTGTGCTCGGGATAAGAATATTTAAATGTATCTTTGAATCTTCATTATCCTCTCTACGTTGAATATATGCTTTATTCAATGGTTTATTTCTCATTCTTATATAATAGCTATTTATTTTTTAAATTTTTAACATTTTTTATAGCTTTTATAGTACCAGAAGTTTTAATGGGTGAGAAAATTATATTTTTCCCCTTTATCTCCTTTACTAACGCCAATGCAGTTAAGACAATTTCCTTTGTATTATTTGAACATCTGATAATGCCATAATTTTCACCTAATTCTAATAACCATAAACCTGTTTTGTTAGCCTCTCTCATGCCAAAATATCTCCAAATTGACTGCCAAATAGATTTTAATATTAGTTGTTGATCAATTTGAAAATCCTCTTCCTTCAAAATTTGGAAAAAGATATATCGCTGTCTCTCAGTCTTTACCATCATAATCCTCCATTTCTAATTATTCTAACTCCATTTTCTATTATAGAACTATCTTGTCTTTTTTCAATTCTTTTTAGTAGCAATGCAGGATTTTTTTTAAAAACGCTTTTTAATTCGGCTAATGGAATATCTAATAAAGTATAACATATACTTATTAATGCTCTTGGGTGTCTAATATCATATAATTCATTGAAGTCTCCACTGAGAATATAATTGGCTTTTAAATTTCTAGTTTTATGAATAAAACGATATAAATTTCTAAAATTTTTTGATTGGGTTGACCTATTATTTACCATAATAGGAGATAAAGAAAATTCTATAAAAGAATTATTTTGTTTAGCCAAAGATATTACTCCATTAGTGAGTGTTTTAATTATCTCTGGTTGAGAAAATGATATTAAATCCACTCGAGAATCTCTTGCTGCGTGAATTTGTATATTTTTATTTGAAGTTTCCACTGCTAAAATCTCGGTATGAGTATTAAATGTTTTAATTATTTTTTTGAAATCTCGTAAATTATCTGGTTTTAATGTATTTCTATAATAAATATTTATTTGTGTAATTTCTTTGATAAATCCTTTAAACTCAAAAGAGATCTTTTTAACACTGTCTTTAGGTTCTAAAATTAGATTTTTTATACCAAGTCTTTCACAAAGCTCTAATTTTTTCTTAATTTCGTTGAGATCATCAAAACTCACTCTCAATCTTGATTCAAAATATGACAACGCAACAAAACCATTAATGAGTCAAATATTATTTATATATTAGCTTTAAGATTTGTAATTACTAATATAATAAAAAAATTTTATTATAATTGAATATTTTACAAGTTAAATTTTTCCATATTATAAGTGTTACTCTTGGCTAAAAAAAGGATATTATCTGAAATTACAAAAAAGCTCGATAAAGGAACTGCAATCGTTATAACGGTTCAAGAATTAATAGATCGTGTAAGCGATGGTGAAAATGTTAAATTTGAAGACGTTGATATCATAACAACCGCAACCAAAGGTCTTATGAGTGGAATAATGGGAGTGTTTTCTTTTAGATTATCACCCCCTAAAACTTTGCGTAAATTTACGGAAGTGAGTATTAATGGAATACAAGCTTTTCCAGGACCATGTCCTAATGAATATTTAGGAATTGTAGATCTTATCGTTTATGGCACTGCGCAAAGTAAAACAATAAAAAATTACTGTGGAGGTTCACTTTTCAGAGAAATTGTTGAAGGTAAGACTGTTAAAATTATTGGCAGAAGTAGCGAAGGGGAAACTGTCGAAAAGCAAATAAACTTAGAAGATATGCAGTTTGCTAAATTAATGGGAACTAGACAAGCTATAAAAAATTATAATGCTATGATTAATTGTGAATCATATAAAGTTGACACAATTTTTTCCTGCCTTCCTTTTGAGGCAAATAAAACAGAAATCACTTTTTCAGGATGTGGTGCATTAAATCCTTTTCAAAATGACCCTGAATTCGAAACTTTCGGTGTTGGAACTCCAATATTAGTCAATGGAAGCAAAGGATATTTAGTTGGTCCGGGAACGCGAAACTATATCGAGAAACCTAACATGATGACGATTGCAAGAATGAATGAAATGAAACCAGAATATATGGGTGCCTTTAAAACCTCTTATGGTTTAGAACCTATCTGTAGTATCGCAATTCCGATTCCAATCCTAAATGAAAATATATTTAATAACCTCGTTAAGTCAGATAGAGATGTAAAATTAACAATCTTAAGTCTTGTTGGTCGCGAAAAGGTTGGAGAAGCAACCTACGGGGACGTATGGGATAACAACTTTCTTATGAAGTTTGATCCTAAAGCATGTAAAAGTTGTGAGAAATGTAAGATTTTGGACATTTGTCCCACTAACGCATTTATTATAAAAAATGAAATAATTTCTGCTATAGACAGATCTCGCTGTTTTAACTGTGGAACTTGCGCTAAATTGTGTTCAGATGCCTTTAAATTAGATTTGAAATCAATAAATTTTGAAGGACAAGAAATCCCCATAGTTTTAAGACAATCTGACAGATATGGGGCAATAATGCTAGCAGAGGAGTTAAAATCTATGATTCTAAAAGGAGAATTTCCTCTAATGACTCCAACAGGAAAATTAGATTTTGCCGAATTCGTAAAATAGAAAAAAAATTAGCTCTTTTTTTACTTATGTCCATATTAAAATTAGAAAAATTCGATCAGATTGGAATCTTGGTTCGAGATATTGAGAAAGCTGCAAAATTTTACGGGGCTCTCTTGGATTTTAAATCAAATCTAAATATTGTAGAACAGAGCTCCACAGTTTCATATAAAGGAAAGGAAGTTACTTTTAAAATGAAAAAAATTATGCAAAATTTTGGCGGTAAACAATTTGAAATTGTAGAAGTAATAGAATCAACCGGAGATCACTTATATAAGGAATTTTTAGACAAGGGACAAATGGGACTCCATCATTTGGGGATATATACTAAAAATGCCCAAAAATTTATTGAATATTTCAAGAAAGAATATGGTATAGATGTAGCACAAACTGGTAAAGCTGGGAAGGTTGACTTTTATTATTTAGATACAAGAGATGTTATTGGATTTTATCTTGAATTAATTGCTTTTTAAAAAATCTATTCCTTTTTTAAAATAATTCTTTCTCTTGAAAAAATTTATTTTACATTTTTAATAATTTTTTAATATGTCTAAGCAAGATTTAGATGGTGGAGATTTACTTGTCAAATGCCTCTTAAAAGAAGGAGTAACAACAATGTTTGGTCTTATAGGGGGGGAACTTACTCGGATTTATGATGCAATTGAAAGATGGGGGCGTGAAAAAGGAATTGACACCGTGATGGTACGACATGAACAAGCAGGCGGACATATGGCAGATGCATGGGCTAGAGCAACGGGAGAATTAGGCGTATGTCTTGGGACTGCTGGTCCCGGAGTCTCACATTTAATTCCAGCAGTCGCGGCAGCTTATGCTGACTCAATTCCTATGCTAATTATTGGGGCACAAATAGCAAGGATGTTTGATAATACTGGAATATTGCAAGGTGGTTTAGATCAAATGAAATTGATGGAACCAATAACTAAATTACAAATATCTGTAGAGGATCCATACGAAATACCAAAAGCCGTTCAAACATGTATTAAAACTGCTATGTCAGGAAGAAGAGGACCTGTTTTCCTAGAATTAAGAGAAACAGCTTTAGTAAGGGAAGCTAATGATGAAGATTTAAAAAATATTATTGATCCTGAAAAATATAGAGCTTTAAAAAGACCAAGTGGAGACCCAGAATTAATTGATGCTACTTTAGAGCTTTTAAAAACTGCTAAAAAACCAATAATAATTGCTGGAGGAGGCACAACTTCCTCTGAAGCTTCAGAAGACTTAAGAAAATTGTCAGAGACATATAAAATCCCCGGATTAACAACAGTTTTGGGTATCGGAACAATTAGTCTTAATCAAAAAACATATGCTGGATCATATCCTTTAGCAAATACATTTCGTAGAGCAGCTTCTGAAGCTGATGTTGTATTATCTTTAGGATGCAAATGGGATTACACCACTCTATATGGGACAGCCCCTCTCTGGAATCAAAATCAAAAGATAGTTCAAGTAGACATTGATCCAAATGAAATTGGTAAAAATAGACCTGTAGAAATTGGTATTATAGCAGATGTTAAAGCAGTAATTAACCAATTATTGGCAGTAATGGAAGAAAAACTTCCTAAAGAAAAAGTGACGGAATGGGCTACATGGAACGATTATTTACAAGATGTTCGTAAGAATGATTCTGCAATTATAGAGAAGCTTCTACAATCTGACAAAACTCCAATGAAACCGGAGAGATTTGTAATAGAAGTACTAAAAGCAATTAAACCAGATTCACAATTAATAGTTGATGGTGGCGATATAGCCCTTTTCACGTATGGCCTTATTTCCAATTTTCTTAGATATCCCAGGAGTACGTTCACTTCAATAGGAATGGGGCATTTAGGTGTTGGAGTCTGTTATACTATTGCTGCAAAATTAGCAAAACCAGACAAACCTGCTGTTTGTATTTCGGGAGATGGAAGTTTTCTCTTTAATGTCCAAGAATTAGAAACAGCCTTAAGGCTCAATTTACCTATTATTGTGATAATTGCGAATAATTGTGCTTGGGGAATGCTTAAAACGAAACAAAAAAATGAATATCAGAAAAGGTATTGCGATGTTGACTTACCTAAAATAAATTATGCAGAAATAGCAAAAGGATTTGGCTGTTATGGTGAAAAAATTGATAAACCAGAAGAAATTGAAGCTGCGATATCGCGGGCAATAGAATCAAAGAAACCAGCAGTAATAGATGTAAGTATTGCCTTTGAATCACCTCCCGCTGGGAAATTTCTTGGATTATATAAGAAGCAAAAAGGATTATTTGGAAGATAATTAATATTTTTTTTATTTTTTAGATGAATATTTCTTTAATGTGGTAAATATGGTTGAAAATAAATTTTTAAAAGGAAAAGTTGCTCTGATCACAGGAGCGGGTGGTGGTTTTGGAAGAGAAATGGCAAAATCATTTGCTGAACAAGGAGCAGATTTAGTAATTAATGATATAAATATGGAAGGATTAGAGCAAACCCGTGATATCATTCTAAAAGATCACAATGTTGAAATTCTCTTAGTGAAAGCCGATATAGCTAATTCAGAAGAAGTAAATAATATGGCTAACAAAGTTTCCGAGAAATTTAATAATGTATTTTTATTAGTAAATAATGCTGGGATAGATGGGGGACTATATGCTTCACTTAAGGCTAAAGAAGAAATATATGATAAAGTGATGGCCGTAAACGTAAAAGGTGCATGGAACATAACAAAAGCTTTTTTTAAACAAATGAAACGTCAAAAACAATTTGAACCGATTAGAGGAAAAATTATTAATATTGCATCTTGTGCTGGAACGGACAATGGTATAAATCCATTAATAGGAATTTATAGTGCAAGCAAGGCTGCACTTATCGCTTTCACTAAACTATGGGCTCTTGAACTAGGATCAAGTAATATAACTGTAAATGCCATTTCACCAGGTGTCTTCTTAACTCCTATATATAATAATGATCCTAAATTAATAAGACAATTCTTAGATACACGCGGTGTAAAAATCCCGATTGATAGAATAGGTGAATCTAAAGAAGTTGCTGATCTCGCACTATTTTTAGCATCCCATGCTGCCGATTACATCACAGGTCAAAATTTAATTCTAGATGGTGGAATGACTATCTCTATAAATAAGTTAAAGTAATCAATTTAAAAAATCTTTTTTTCATATTTTGATTTCCCTAATGGGTTTTTAAAGATAATTAGAAATTTTTTGTATAAAAAAAATCTAAAGATAGAACTAATTTTTAAAAATAAGTGTTATTTTGATACAGATATGATTCTTAATTAGTTAAATTGAATTATTTATCTCTACCTTTATTTGCTCTAATAG
>SMTZ1_10000609_pt1 | contig 34564 bp, 24 predicted proteins | sample DeeMarSWOR136_30_FD_25667 | JGI IMG/M metagenome (IMG submission 25667)
GGGTGGTGGGACACAGAACCAGGCGCAGAATTGTAACCATTCTCATTATACTGGGAAATGCCGGCCTAGTCACTATAATTGCCACTTTAGTGGCGTCTTTCACCCAGGTGAGCGGTTACACGTGGTTTTTCATTCGCCTGGCCATAATAGTCGGAGGTATATTCGGCCTCTATCAACTGATTATAAGAAGCAATGTTGGCCAGCGGATTCTTGACCGGCTGCAAAGGCCACTTATGAACCGAATTCTCAGGGAAGCTCCAGCGGTTGAGGAAATATTCCATGTGGAGAAGGACTGGGCTATTAGTCTTGTCATGATAAAAGGAAGCTCGAAGAGCATTGGCCTGTCTGTGGCTGATATCACCGCAGAAGGGGACATAGAAATCCTTGGTATAGACAGGGCCGACACCTATCTAACTAGACCAAGTCTCGACGACAAGATCATGAAAGGAGACCGCCTTCTGATCTATGGAAATAGAAAATCTGTCAGGCGGATGCTGGACTAATAACCCTGGACCGGATAGTGCATAGAACTCTTTACATCGCGCGACTCCTTCTTTTTCTGGCACAGGAGTTGTTATGGTATAATGTCCATGTAGTATCGACCTAGGAGGTGTGTGATCATGGCCAGGATTATCAGGATTAGCAAAGATGAAGCAAAGAGACGTTTAGGAGATGTGCCCGATGAGAAGCGTTTCTGGTGTTGCGACGGCAGATACATTAAGAACCTCGGGGAGCTCGGGAAAGCCCTAGGTGACATGGGTGATGAGATTTTCCATCGCCAGAGATGTGATAGGGGATAATAAACTGGCAGGGGATCTGGGCAAAGCTAGGTCGCGAGTACGAGCCAGCCAGGCAGTGGCAGACAGAATCTCTTTCTTAGAAAGTAAACTATAAAGGGATTTTGAGAGCTCGCAGAAGATGCGCTTTGGCGAGAACTCAGAACAGTCTGGGGTTTTCGTGCGCCTCCCATTCCTGGGGGAAAAGCTCTCTGAACACGGTGGGGAAGTTGGGAGGATAAATTTCATACAGGTGTTTATACATCGTCAAAATCATAGCGTCCAGATCACTGATATAACCCCAGGCACGTTGTACGTGATCAGTGGCGACGAAGACCTCGCGACAGTATCCTTTTAATTCTCGAACAAGCCGATTCAACGCTTCACCCTTGCCGTTAGGAGTCGTTGTTGATTCGATGGCCCGACTGGCTTCAAGTGCACGGTTGATGAATTCCGTAGCAATCACACGGTGGCTCTGCCCTCGTTCAATGTCAACCAGGGCTTCATCCTTGTGCTCTCCGGCAAGACCGTCCTCAATGCCAATTCTCAGGTAGTCAAACCGTGTATCGAGAAGGAAGTGGAGAATACGTTCGGCTCCTATGTAGGTGGCATCACCAGGATGAACGTATCTAGTAGCAGCAAAAGCATTGTCTTCAGCCGCCGTACCGAGAAGAAGTTCCGACAGGCGGTATCCGTGTAAGAAGGGCCGTTTCTGGCGTCCTTCCTCAGGTCGCCACCCCCAATTGCAGGCGCGCTTCATCAGCCGGTAATGCAAGGCCAGTTGCTCTTTGAAATCAAAGCGCGGAATCGCATATCTGGTATCATGGAGCAGGGCCGCATCTATCGCCAGTCGCCTAGGAATGCCAAAGGCATCCAGGATCGCCCCGTAAATGTTTATGAGGAAACGGCCGGGCTCCCAAAAGACGAACGGTAAATGTTTGAAAATGGCCTCTTCAAGATCTACGCCGCGGAAGTTTCCAGCATCACGCGGTGTGTAGTGACCATCGTAGCGCAGAACCAGCCGCATTTCAGGTGCCCAGGAAATCTGATGAAAGCGGACGCGAGGCAAGTCTCCTATATCACCTAAGTCCTCCAGATAATCATCAGGGTTTGTGAAGCGGATCTCGGCGATATTTTTTCTGATTACGCTTCTCCAGGCCTGTTCCATCATCCGAAGCGCGATATCGCCGAAGTCCATGAGCTCCAAGTCCTGAATATAGAGGATTAAACCCCCATCAGGGAGCTCCGTTAGAGCATTTTGCAGAACACCGGTATACTCAGCTACCGCTTTTCTCCACGATATGGGGAAAGAAATGGAGGATTTATTGCGATATTCTTCAGCAAACACCCAATACTCTCCCAGAATATAGCCCTGGTTCTTTACGCCCTTGGGGTCATAACGAGTTATCGGTCGCCAGATGTATTGCGACACCGGAAAGCAGCGGGGCAACGCCAGGATATCAGGTCCTACTGTGAAGGCGCGGTGTTGGATATTGCCTTCCCCATCAACGGTGAAATGTGCCTTGCGGTCACTGAGGTGAGGAAAGATGATGTACTCCATTCCACTGTCTTTGTAGGCAGCTAGCTTGGCTGCATCCACCGACCCTTCGGTAGGAAATACACCGCGGTGCCTTGGCTCAGGGATGCCCATCACATTGTGAAGGAGTTCCATATTGAGGCGAAGTTCATCGGCTATCTCATCGGGACTCAGCAAGGCAGCGTGAGTGTGATGGGCATGTGTGTACAGAGGGTATATAACGCCGTTCTTGTAACCCGCCGCGAGGTTGTGGAATGTCTCAGGTATGTACCAGGCCAACTGCACCAGCAGTTCATTGGTAATATCCAGAGTTACCGGTGCGCCCAGTGACTCCGCCACGCGTACTAAATGGGCGTATATATCTCGTTCCTCCCTCACCCTTCTTAGAACATAGTTCTCCCCTCGAATGGCATCGCGTATTTCAGGGTCATCCACCAGAGCAATCAGCTCGTTGGGCAAGTCCCACAGCGGCTCGTGGGCATGGAAGGCAAGGATAACGTAAGCACGCTTCATGCGATTTTTCCTTAACCCCCGAAGGTAAGTTCGGTAGAGACGTCCGGATGCTCCTTTCTGTATCTCTGCTTCAGACGCCGGGCTTCACCTGATTCCTGCCATTCTCTGGCCTTGCTCACCACTGCTTGAAACAATCCGCTGGTTTCCTCCAGGCGTTTCCTGTCGATGGTCTCGCCCAGCGCCTCCACAGCCTGGTATAGTCTCTGAGCACCCCACTCAATCATTTCCACACTCCACCAAGGCCGGCAACTGGCCCACCAATACTGACAGCTATGCAATCCCTCGTCCAGAAGTCTGCGCGCCTTGGGAAACCCGGCTGCTTGTGACGGGGCACCCTTAATGATGTGAAGTGCAAGATTGGTGAGCTGCCATTGTAACTCATGCAGCTCGTGCCCTGGATACTGCCATTGAGGATAAGGTATGCCCCGTGCCATCTCATCTTCCCATGTGCTCCAGGAAGAAGGAAGTGGATTCACGCTATCCACCTGAGCGAAGTACTCGATGAGCTCCGACATGGTGCAGGTCTGGGGGATTCCGCGGCCGAATACCTCGGAAAGCAGCTTTTCCTGCCCTGGACGATGATGTCCATAAACTTCGCCATCGGTCCCTGTGAGAAGATAGCTATCCGCCTCTAACCGGCCTTTCAGAGCTGCCAGAAAAGGCTCTGATGAGGGATATGTGCCATAGGTGATGCCGGCGCTGAAAGGGCGTTCCTTGAAGAAGACCAGAAAGCCTTCCAGCCCTTCTACCTTATACACGCGGTCGTATTTAACGGAGCCAATCTTCCCACTAAAGGAAAGCTCGTCCACAATTATCCAGCGAAAGCCGAGTTCAGCCACGGTTTGGGCCACTTCATAACTGTAGCACATCTCCGGAGGGAAGAAGCCCGTAGGCTTGTACACTTCCCCAAAATAGCGCCGGTTAATATCGGTATTGAGCTTGATCTGTCTGATCACCTCATCCCTGGGAACAAGAGGCAGAATAGGGTGATACATGGCGCTCCCGGTGAACTCGATCTGGCCCCGCTCGGCTAGTTGACTAAGACCTTGAATGACGTCAGCAAGCCCATATCTGGCAAACTTTTCTGTCAGGACAGCACTTATGTTGAGGGTGATTTTGGCTCCAGGTGCTTCCTTCAAGACACGAACCAGCGTCCGATAGCTCTCCTCGGTGACCTTGCGCACTATTGCCTCTGTCTGGGTTGGTGGTTGATAGATGTGAAGAAAGTTGCTCCAGTACATAGTCTTGCCCTTCCATCGCTATTGTACAAACAGCCTATCTTCCAGTTTGTTTCTAATGTCCCTGGCGGCGACAGCGCGGTAATAATAGTCCCGTTTTGTGTCCTCACCGGTTCCGCTCTTATTTATGGCCCGGTAAGCATTAACTACGGCACGAAGTTGATCGAGCAAGCCCATATGGATGAGATTGATGTCCCACATAGGGCGATTGCTGGCCCACCACATCTGGCAACTATGTTCCGCCCGATCCAGAAGCCCACGAGAAATGGTAGCAGATTGCCGGCTTTCCTCATTATCGGCGCACTCAAGTGCCTTATTCACCAGTTCAATGCATATAGTCAGATGTTCCCACTGAAGACGGTGTACCTCATTGTTCTTGTCCCACCATAGAGGGTAATAATTCCCATCCTTCATCTCATCTGCTGTGGTGCTCCAGGAGGATGCCTTGGGCTCTATGGTTTGACCCTGGGGAAAAAGGTCGAGAAGTTGGCTGATTGTCACCATATCGATTTTGCCGGCAGCTACGTTATTTGTCAGAAGGGCGGTATGTTGTCCAGCTAACGCCTTAGTTTGCTTAACCTCTTCAAGGGGCTCTGCGGCCGGTCCTAGCTCTTGATACACCCTGGCCAGGAATGTTTTTTCCCAACCTTGAATATGATGGCCATACGTTTCGGCATCCATAGCCGTGACTACATAGATATTCTCGCGCTTACCCTGCCATTCCTCCAAGTGAGCAATGAATTCCTTAGCTCCCAGTTCCTGAAAGCTTATCTTGTTACTGAGTACGTCGTCGCGGAAGAAAACTGCTATGTCCTGTCCATCACACTGTGCTCTGTAAACAATGTCCACGGGCCATTCCGCAGGGCAGGCAATGCCGCTCAGAATAATCCAGCGATACCCTGAGTCGATGACAGGCTGCAGAATATCCCGGCTGTAGCACATCTCCGGGGGAAAGAATCCTCGGGGTGTGTATGCATTTCCAAAGGAGCGGCGATTTGTCTGTGTGTTAAGGTCTATTTGCCTCTTCACTTCCTCTTTGGGTATCAACGGGAGAATAGGGTGATACTTGCCGGTTTCAGTGAATTCAAGCTGGCCATTCTCAGCAAGGCTTCTCAAGCCATCAATGACATCCTTATGACCGCAGTCTATCAGCATATCAGTCAGGACTCCGTTGAAGTTTATAGTTACCCGGGCGTTGGGATATTCCTCAAAGACGTGGAGCAAAGGACGGTATGATTCATCGCATATCCTTTTTAGGACCGACGGCACCTGGGTCGGCGGTTGATAGAAATGCAGCAACTGAGCCCAGTAGATCATATGTACCTCCGAGTGAAAGTATTATCAGGGTAATTCAAAGAGAGTAATGAACCTTGCCTATTTTAGCATACACTGAGATGGCAAAGTAATTTTTGGGATTCGGGCTTAAATTCTAACCAGAGAGCCTTCAGAATATGGTTCAATTATTACCGTTCTGAAGAGGTTAGATCCGATGAGGCGCAAATTTGCCAACTTGATAGGACTAGGACGCTAGCTTGCTCTGCCAAATTCCTTCTCTAGTTGCTGAACGCTCAAGTGGATGATAGTCGGTCGCCCATGTGGGCAGGCACGCGGTTGCTTGGTTTGCTCTAGCTGCTTCATTAGCTCCCTCATCTCTTCGTTGCTTAGCTGTTGTCCTCCTCTGATAGCACCATGGCAGGCTAAAGATTGGGCTATCTTCTCCTGCCAGGGACCGGGGCTTTCCTTGGTGGCAAGGCTATCGATCAGCGCACTCATTATCTCAATGATATTCGCCTTTGCTGCCAGCGCCGGTACCGCACGTATCAGATAGCTTCTATTTCCGAAAGGCTCAATAGCGAAGCCAAAGTCGGCCAGAAACGGTTCATTAGCTCTCAGAGTCTCTTCTTCTCTAGGGCTAAATTCTATGGTTATGGGCTGGAGTAATCCCTGGACTTCAATTTCTTTCTGTGACCACTGGGCCAAAATCCGGTCATAAAGTATACGTTCATGGGCAGCGTGTTGGTCGATTAGATAAAGTCCGTCAGGTCCCTCGGCGATAATGTAGGTGTTGGCTATCTGTCCCAATACCCGCAGAAGGGGCAATTCCAGTGTCGGCAACCGGGAGACAGCAAGAACCGGCTCGTTATCCATTATCATGCGGGGGCTCTGCCATTGCCCTGACCTGACTGACAAGGGTACAGTTCTGGAGCTGGCTATAGGGGTCCTCGCTAATGCCTTCTCTACGGCTTTCTTTACGCTGCCAAAGACCGCTTGCTCATGGGAAAACTTTATCTGGGCTTTGGCAGGATGGATATTGATATCAAGCTCTTGGGCTGGCACGGAGATGTTGACTACCACGACAGGATGCTGGCCGACCATCAGTAAGCCATGATAAGCTTCCTCCGTGGCTCGGGTTAACAGGGGGCTGTGCACCCACCTTCGGTTGACAAAAAAGCTAAGATAGTTCCGATTGGAACGGGCTAAGGAGGATGGGCTAACTAGTCCGTTGACTTGCACCACGCTGTCATTTTGTTCCACCTTCAACATCTTCTGAGCTAGCTCGGAACCGTATATGTCGCTCACCACCCCGCTCAGCTCGCCATTACCTGTGGTGCGCAAGCAGGTGCGCTTGTCAAGAACTAGGCTGAACTTTACCTGCGGGAAACTCAAAGCGTATTGACTTACCACCTGGGCGATGTGACTATTTTCGGTATTTGCCGATTTGAGAAACTTAAGTCGCGCCGGAAAATAGCGAAACAACCTGTGCACAATTACCGTAGTGCCTTGGCGCCTAGCGTGGCTCTCCTTACGGACTATCTCGCCCTTCCTCAAATATATGTAGCTGCCTACCGTGTCCGAGGATGCTTGGCTGAGGATTTCCACTTCGGCGACAGCGGCTATGCTGGGCAGCGCTTCACCCCGAAAGCCGAGGCTGGAGATTCTGTCCAGATCGCCCAGGCTGCCGATTTTGCTCGTGGCATACCTGTGAAAGGCAAGCTCCAGCTCGCATGCCGGAATGCCCGTCCCGTTATCGCTCACCTTGATCAGTTCTACCCCCCCGGCCCGAGCCTCTGCCGCGATCTCCGTAGCTCCAGCATCAAGGGAATTTTCAATCAGTTCCTTGACCACCGAGGCCGGCCTCTCAATCACCTCCCCAGCGGCGATCTTGGAGACTACATCATTTGCTAAAACCTGAATAGGCATGTACGTTTCATTTTACACGGTTACGTGTATTTTGTCAACAGTTTATAGGGAGAAATCGAAACCTCTCTCGATTTTTTCCAGGGGCGCCAGGCTGGCCAGCAGCTTCTTGACCCCCGCTTGTTCAAAGGCTACGGTCAGTTCCTGGTCATCTCGTGTAGGAAGGCAATTCATCACTATTCCGGGGCCAAATTTGCTGTGGCGGACATGGTCACCGACTTTCAGTGTTATAGCGGTGGAAAGTGGAGGTAAGGGCTGGAAGCTGCGGCCGAAGTCGGAACTGGCTACAGGAATCGGGCTCTCTTCCCATAGTCCTCTTGGGCTTGTCAAGTGGGGTGAGATGTCCTGGAGGAAGCGGGAAGCTGGGTTTGCCGTGCTGCCGCCGAATAGGCTCCGACGGTAGCTGCGCAAAAGGTAGAGCCGCTTCTTAGCCCTGGTTATCCCCACATAGCAAAGACGGCGCTCTTCTTCCATTTGTTCTGGGTCGTCGAACGATTTCCTGTGGGGGAGAATTCCCTCCTCCAGACCAACAATAAAAACCGCGGGGAACTCCAATCCCTTAGCTTGATGTAAGGTGATCAAAGTCACGGCATCGGCTTTTTCATCCAGTTCATCTATATCCGATACCAGGCTTACTTTCTCCAAAAATGCGGTCAAAGCCCCTTCAGTATCGAGCTCATCGTATTCGGCAGCAACATTGCGCAATTCCATTATGTTCTCCCATCGCTCTTCTCCATCGTCCTTGTCCAGAATATATGTTCTATATCCCGTGTCCTCTAGTATCTCATCCACTAGACCACACAGGCTCACCTCATGGCTGTCAGCAATGAATTTGGTCATAAGAGCATCAAATCCAGCCAGAGCTTGGATGGTACGGGAGGGAAGAGATTGCTTTGATTCGCTCGCATTGGCATTATGACTCATTTCTTGTAGGGTTTCGAAAAGGGACACATCGTGCGCTCTTGCCCAGGACTGCAGCGTGCTAATGGTCTTTTGTCCAATGCCTCTACCAGGCACATTTATGATTCGAGTCAGACTGATGTCGTCCCGCCGATTATTCATAACTCTGAGGTAGGCAATAATATCCTTAATCTCTTGCCTCTGGTAAAACCGAATGCCACCAACAAGCTTATAAGGCACACCGTATCTCAGGAAAGTCTCTTCTAACACCCGCGATTGAGCATTGACCCGATACATGACGGCGCAATCTTTGAGGGATATTTGCTCTTCGCCAGCCAGCTTCTCGATCTCGTTGAGCACGGATTGGGCTTCTTCCTCGGCGTTATAGCTTTCGACAATGGTTACCGAGGCTCCATTTTCGTTTTCCGTCCATAGCTTTTTAGGCTTGCGCAGCACATTGGTTGAGATGACGTCTGAGGCCACTTCTAAGATTGTCTTGGTGGAGCGGTAATTTTGCTCCAAAAGGACCACTTTAGCCTCGGGGTAATCCCTCTCGAAGCTAAGGATGTTACGCAAATCAGCAAATCTCCACGAATAAATAGATTGGTCAGGGTCGCCGACCACACACAGATTCCGGTACTTACCTGCCAGCTGCTTCATCAGTTCATATTGGGCGATGTTGGTGTCTTGAAATTCATCAACCAAAATATGAATATACTTTGACTGGTATCTGGTGAGTATCTTGGGATGACTCTGGAACAGCTGCACCATCTTCATCAGCAAGTCATCGAAATCCACGGCCTGACTCTGGCTGAGCAATTGCTGATAGCGCTGATAAACCCTGTGGACTATCTCTTCAAAATAGCTACTAACTCGCTTAGCGTAGTCTTCAGGGCTAATGAGACGGCTCTTAGCAGCACCAATAGCTGATCGTAGGGCCCGAGGAGCGTATTGCTTGGGTTCGAGATTCAATTCCTCCAGGACCTGTTTCAGCAATCTTAGCTGGTCATCTTCATCATAGATGACGAAGCTGGACCCAAGGCCAATAGCTTTGCCCTCAAGGCGGAGAATTCGAGCACAGATGGCATGGAAAGTACCTAGGGTTAAGGCTTCTATGGCTTGCCCAAGGAGCTGTTCCAATCTCTCCTTCATCTCTCGGGCAGCCTTGTTGGTAAAGGTGACCGCCATGATATGGTGAGGGCTAACGCCGCAGAGCCTCACTAGATAAGCGACCCGGTGCGTAATCACTCGGGTCTTCCCGCTGCCCGGTCCAGCTAGGATAAGTACAGGCCCCTCGATGGCTTCCACGGCTTCTCTCTGGGTGGGATTAAGCATGGCTAAGATATCCATGGGGACTCAGGAGTTATTATAGCATTCAAGGGAAACAGCTCCCAAGACCGATGGAGAATGGAGGTCCAGGCGGACAAGTCAAGGGCCCATCAAGGGGAAATCAACTGAAGTGACGAGAGCCTCGCCCATTAGAGACGCCCGTGGGCTCTTCGTCACGTCAGCAAGTTTCCGATAGCCAGCGATTGTCGTGCCACAGTTCGAAATGGTATGATGTCTCCCGATGTTTGTAACTGATTAATTCATCAAGAAATCCTTAGCTGTTTGATCCATTTGGGCTCCTGAAATTCTCCTGCAACCGATGTTGAGAACAAAGCAACTAAAGCGACAAATAGTGAAAGCAAAGGGGGTTGATTATGGGTTTGAGGATGTATCAGATTACACTACCACAAATGACCTACTTTGGTGTGGGAGCTCTCAATACTATTGGGGACGAGGCTATTAAGCTTGGCACTAAAAGAGCTCTCATTGTTACTGATCCTACAGTCTGCAAGTGCGGCTTAGTAGATCCGACTAAAGACCAGCTAGCCAGCGCAGGGCTATCGGTAGAAGTTTTCTCTGAGTCAGAACCTGAACCAACATTAGCGAAGTTAAATGTTGCGGCCAAGGCGCTCCCAAAGGGTGATTTTGACTTACTAGTGGGTGTTGGCGGAGGCTCAAGTATGGACACGGCGAAAGGGCTTTCGATCCTCCTAGCACATGGTGGAGAGGGGCAAGATTACCTCGGTGTTGCTAAGGTTCCCGGACCCGGCATTCCCCTTTTCACAATCCCGACCACAGCCGGGACGGGAAGCGAAGTAACCAATATCGCCATCTTTGGCGACGCAGATAAGGAAGTTAAGGTTGGAATAGTAAGCCCGTACATATTGGCACGGGTGGCCTTTGTCGACCCTACTCTTACTTATGGATGCCCACCAGGAATCACGGCAGCTTCTGGGATAGATGCCCTTGTCCATGCTATTGAATCCTACACTAGCATCAGGTCGAACACTTTCACCGATGCCCTGGCTCTCGACGCCATGAGGCTCATTGTGGGCAGCCTTAGAACCGCTGTCAATAATGGTTCCGATGAAGAGGCCCGTAACCATATGTCTGAAGGAGCACTCTTAGCCGGTATTGCCTTCGGCAACGCTGGTGTGGCAGCTGTTCACGCACTTGCCTACCCCCTCGGTGCACGGTTTCACACGAGCCACGGGGTGGCTAATGGACTCCTTCTCCCCTATGTCATGGAATGCAACCTACCTGCCAGTCTCCTCAAGTATGCTTTTGTTGCCCAGATTCTAGGGGAGAAGACGGAGGGACTGTCTCTGCGGGAAGGAGCAGAGCGAGGAGTGAAAGCTGTTAAGGCCCTTGTCGCAGATATTGGTATCCCCCTACATCTCCGAGACCTCGGGGTACCTGAAGGAGCACTGGAAGGGATGGCTGTTGCCACAATGGATGTTACTCGTCTGCTGGCTAATAACCCGAAAGAACTTACACTGGATGACGTCCGGGGCATCTGGAGGGATGCCTGGTAGACTAGAGCAGCAGTTAATCGCGAAAGGGGGAAAAGAAATGGAGGGTTTCCATAATGTGGTGCTACACATTAATCTCAGCCAGAGGTCATTTGAAGAAGAACCCATTGATGACAAAGTTCATAAAGAACTTCTGGGGGGAAAGGGACTCGGTACTTACCTTTTACTTAACAATAGCAGAGCAGAGCTTGACCCTCTCTCTGAAGACAGTGTGATTATTTTTGCCGTAGGACCAGTTACAGATACCAGGGTCTTTGGCTCATCCAGATACGGAGCATTTACCAAGTCCCCTCTAACCGGCATATTCGGTGAGTCTTACGCTGGGGGTAGCGTGGCTGAACAAATAAGCCGAACCGGCTATGACGCCATCATAATCAAGGGAGCTTCTAGAGAACCTGTTTATCTTGAGATTTCCAATAGAAATGTGAAATTTCATGACGCCTCTCATATCTGGGGCAAGGATACTTATGCAACTGAAGATGCGGTTCGGCACGAGATTGGGATAAAGGATGCCGGGATTGCGGTTATAGGACCAGCCGGTGAAAACCTGGTAAGGTTTGCCACAACTGAAAACAACTACTGGAGATCTTTGGGTAGGACTGGAACTGGAGCCGTGCTGGGGTCAAAGAAAATCAAGGCAGTCGCTTTTCACGGGAATGTAAGACGAAAGGTAGCCAAAGCAAAGCTGCTCAACCAGTTCTGGAGAGATACCGGGAGCAAGGCTAAAACGGATACGGGAGCAATCGCTTACAGGAAATTGGGTACGCCTATGCTGGTAGCCGTGACGAATAAGGCTGGCGCCTTTCCCACCAAGTACTGGACCGCAGGGACATTTGATAAGTGGCAAGACATATGTGCCGATGTCTTGCTGGAGAAATGCAAGGTTAAACCAAGGGCATGCCCGAAATGTTTTCTGGCTTGCGGTAACCTGACGGAAATCATTGATGGAAGACATAGAGGCTTGATAATTGAAGGGCCTGAATATGAGACCATTAATGCCTTTGGCGGACTTTGCCTCATTGATGATATTAGAGAGATTGCTTACCTCAATGACATATGTGATAGGCTCGGCATGGACACTATAACTGCCGGCAATCTTGTCGCCTTTGCCATAGAGGCCTCCCGGCGAAAAGCAATAGATGAGAAGATTGAATATGGTGATGCCGACGGTGTAGCTGAATTACTAAATAGGATTGCCCAGAAAGCGGGAATTGGAGCTATCCTGGCTGAAGGCATAAAGTACGCCAGCAAGAAATGGTGCTTAGAAGACTTGGCTATCCATGTTAAGGGGATGGAGCCTCCAGGGTATGACCCGAGAGTTCTGAAAGGGATGGGGTTGGCCTATGCCACCTCAGATAGAGGGGCATGTCACTTGAGAGCAACTTTCTATAAAGCAGAGCTTTCGGGGATGATAGCTCCAGACCAAATTGAGGGCAAGGCGGAGATGGTTATTGACTTCGAAGATAGGCATACACTTTTTGATTCCCTGATCATCTGTCGGTTTTTTAGAGATTTATACCCCTGGCAGGCAATCTCGGCGCTTATACATGCAACCACGGGAATGAACTTAGACAAAAAACAGTTGCAGAGGACAGCTTCAAATATTACAAATAAGGCTAGAGAATTTAACCTGCGCGAGGGCATGAAGAGGGGAGATGACGCGTTACCAAAGAGATTCTTTGAAGACAGGCTTGAGGACAGCAGCAAACTACTTTCAAGCAGCGACTTTGAAAAGATGCTCGCTGACTATTATAAGCTTAAAGGATGGAGGTGAATCCTCTATTTCTACGTTGCTGATGCAGTAACCATCCTCTAACTGCCGGAAATGTATCCACAAGCCGGGAAAGATGGCATGAAGATATTCAAGCTCAGGCAAAGGCAAACATCAGGTGTTCACTATGCAAGCAAAGCCTTGATAACCAGTAATTGTCATGGCAGAATTCGAGGTGATATGATGCTTTCAGATTCTCGTACTTGCTTCATTCATGACGCACAATCGCTGAACAACATACATGGCAGTGGGCAAGGAGGATTACTGTGAGCGGCTTCAGTGACTATGACAAATATGATGGTCTTGGCTTGTCTGAACTCGTGCGAAGGCAAGAAGTCAAGCCAAGCGAGTTGGTTGAAGAGGCAATAAGTCGCATTGAAAAGCTCAATCCACAATTGAACGCAGTAATCTGTAAGATGTACGAGCTGGCTCGAAAAGCCGCTGATAGAGACCTGCCAGATGGTCCTTTCAAAGGTGTTCCCTTCTTGATGAAAGATATAGGAATGGCTTGTGCTGGGGTTCCCCTGACGAGCGGTAGTCAGTTTCTTAAGGACTTCGTCCCAAACCACGACAGTGAGATGGTCAAGCGGTTCAGAGCGGCTGGCGTTGTTATCATTGGTAAGAGCAACACCCCAGAATTTGGTCTGATGCCAGTGACTGAGCCAGAATTGTTTGGTCCTACCAACAATCCCTGGGATCTAGCCCGTACTCCAGGCGGTTCCAGTGGTGGCTCGGCTGCGGCTGTAGCTGCACGTATGGTTCCCCTGGCCCATGCCAGTGATGGGGGAGGTTCGATCCGAATGCCGGCTTCTTGCTGTGGTGTGTTCGGTCTTAAGCCAACCCGGGGTCGCAACCCAATGGGTCCTGACGTTGGAGAGGCCTGGCGTGGCTTGGTTTGTCAACATGTTCTGACGCGCTCAGTTGGCGATAGTGCCGCCATGCTCGATGCGACCGCCGGACCGGATGTGGGAGCCCTTTACTACGCTGTGCCGCCGGTTCACCCCTTTCTGAATGAAGTTAGCACTGATCCTGGAAAGCTACGGATTGCCTTTACTTCAAAGCCTTTTCTTGGCACCCTTGTCGACAAAGATTGTGTGAGGGGACTGGAGGCGACGGCTAAGCTATGCCAGGACCTGGGCCATGAGGTAGTAGAAGCCGCGCCGCAGTTCGATAGTACAGCATTCATTAGAGCCTTTACAGTGATGCTCTGTGTTGAAACCAGAGCTGCAATTGAAGAGAACGAAGTGGTATTGAACCGCAAAGCCTCCTCAGAGGATTTTGAATCTGGCACGTGGCGTCTCAGCTTGCTTGGCAAGCAGTTCTCGGCACCTGACTTTTCCAGATCTCTGAACTTGCTGCACCGAACGGCACGACAAATTGGTTGGTTTTTCCAGGAGTATGATGTCCTGCTGACGCCAACGCTGTCCAGACCACCACTAGTTACAGGTACGCTCCGTCCCAAAGAAAGTCAACGTGCAGGCATGGAGAAGTTATTTGATAGACTTAGTACCGGTGAGTTGATCGACAGGGGCGACGAGCTGGAAATCCTTTCCGAACACTCCTATGAGTTTATGCCTTACACGCCGCTGTTCAATGTTACCGGCCAGCCAGCCATGTCAGTCCCACTCCACTGGAACGATGAAGGCCTGCCTATTGGCATGCAGTTTGTTGGACGATATGGTGACGAAGCCACGTTATTCCGTTTGGCCGGTCAGCTGGAAAAGGCGAAGCCATGGTCTGACCGCATTCCTCCAGTCTGCGCCAAGACCAGCTAACTGACATAGAGACTCTTCAGCCTCCGAGAGACCTCTACAAGTAGCGCCCAAAGCCCTAACGTGGATTGTGACGAGCAGCCAGGGCTACTTGTGTGCCTGGTGGCAGGAGCACTTGTAGCAGAGTGATAGGTTGAGTTAGCTAGGTGTTACTGCTATACTTTACTCAAAAATGGTTGATTGGAATTATTGTCAGAAGAAGCTAGGGATATCCTTCCACCGAGAGCCCTTGTTGGTGCAAGCTTTCGTGCATTCATCTTACTGTAATGAAAATCCCGACTGCGTATACCGTAGCAACGAGCGCCTGGAGTTCCTAGGTGACGCTGTACTCAATCTCATTGTAACAGAGAAGCTGTATGAAGAATTTCCTGAGCTATCTGAGGGAGAGTTGACCGCGATTCGTGCCTCTTTAGTCTGCCGCGACACCCTGGCTGGGCTAGCTTCTTCACTCGAACTTGGCAACTGCCTCCTGCTAGGACGAGGTGAGGAATTAGGCGGGGGTAGGGCGAAGACAGGCAATTTGGCGAACACTATCGAGGCACTGATCGCGGCTTTGTATTTAGACCAGGGGCTAACCAAAGCCCGACGATTCATTCTCACGCAGTTCAAGCCGCAGTTGGAAAGAATAAAGACAGGAAAGGCAACGCCAAACTACAAGGCATTGGTGCAGGAGTTCATTCAGGCACAAAAAAGACCCACGCCAGTTTACCGTTTGGTGAAAGCTATTGGTCCTGACCACAGCAAGCAATTCACCGCCGAAATCCTGGTCGACGGGGAGGCATTAGGTAGAGGAATGGGAAGGAGCAAAAAGATTGCTGAGAGCCAAGCAGCAAGAACAGCTTGGGAAAAATTGAGGTGTAGCCATGGGCAGACGAGACTATAGACGGCGAGAGCCAAAAAAACCCAAGAAGGGGGCCCAGAAAAGCAAACCAATTTCCGCACTGGTGCCACAGGTGGAGGTAGAGGTAATTAAGAAAAAGAGAAAGCCCGCTGAAGAATACGAGGAATAGATAGTTGGCGGCTTACCAGGAGCTTTACCATCGTGACAAGCTGAGGGAACGGATAGAGGCAGCTTTATCCTTGCTTGAGAGCTGCTCCGTATGCCCTCGCACTTGCGGTGTGAATCGCCTGGCTGGCGACGTAGGCAAGTGTCGCACACCCCGCGAAGCAATAGTATCCAGCTATGGGCCTCATTTCGGCGAGGAAGCCCCATTGGTGGGCAGAGGGGGTTCGGGTACTATATTTTTCACTAACTGCAACCTTAGATGTCTGTTCTGCCAGAACTATTCCATCAGCCAGCTAGGCGAAGGTCAGAAGGTGAGCAAAGAAGAGTTATCTTACATAATGCTTTCACTGCAAGCTAGAGGATGCCAGAACATAAACTTAGTGTCCCCAACCCACGTGATTCCTCAGATTCTGGAAGCACTCGATCTGGCGGTGGAGTCAGGCTTGAACCTCCCTTTAGTGTATAACACAGGCGGCTATGATTCCGTGGAGACCCTGAAGATACTCGACGGTATTGTTGACATTTATATGCCTGACATGAAATATGATGATGAAGAGACTGCTAGAGAATTGTCGGGTATTGAAAACTATCCTGTCGTAAACAAAGCAGCGGTCAAAGAAATGCATCGACAGACAGGTGACCTGGAGACAAACAAGGAGGGAGTGGCTCAAAGAGGACTCTTAGTTAGACACCTGGTCCTGCCCCACGGTTTGGCAGGAACAAAAGGAATAGTGGACTTTGTCAGCAAGGAGATTTCCCGTCACAGCTATGTCAACATCATGGCCCAGTACCACCCTTGCTACAAGGCTCATCAAGTTCCAGGTTTAGGTCGACGAATATCATCTGGAGAATTCCATGAAGCATTATCCCTTGCCCAGGAAGCAGGGCTAAGTCGGCTTGACAAAATCCACCCTGCAGAGCGCATTTTTATCCTGTCAGAATCACAAATTGGCCCGAAATGACCAAGATAGCGGGGAACAAGAAGACTAACTCAGCGTAAGAAATGGCTGATATGGGACATCTTTCCGCTACAGCCTACGGACGGGTCCAGGGTGTCTACTTTCGCTACTTCGTTCGGAACATGGCCAGGAACCTGGGTCTAAAAGGTTATGTTCGCAACCTTGCCAGCGGCCACGCTGTGGAAGTCAAAGCTGAAGGGGACAAAGCACAGTTGGATAGATTACTGGAGCAGCTTAGGACGGGGCCACCAGGAGCCTCGGTTAAGAGGGTGGAGGTGGACTGGTCGGACTATTCTGGGCAATTCGACAATTTTAGCATAAGATATCAATAGAAAATCGAATCTCAAAGCTCACAAACTAAAACCACAGCCCAAAATACAGAACTTCTTTGTTCTTGCATCTTGATTGTTGTTCTTTGAGCTTCTCAGTCCTCAAGGCGGACTCTGCCTTCGCTGATCAGTTTTAAGTGCTCGCAGTCAACTCCGGCTATTTGAGAAGCTTTAAGGTCAATTTCGTGAGGTTCGCCAATCAAGATTTTTCCACAGTCTTCTACCTTCCCTTTCTCGGGGTCATCCCTATAGAAGAACTTCTGACGGGCTTCGATAATGCCCAAATCGAAAGGCAAGGTGAAATAGAGGTCAGCAAGGACTTTCTCAATCCCTAACTCGTACAGAGTGCCCCAACCGCCCGACTTGCCTTTTCTGTACTTGCTCACTGGTAACAGACTCAAAAGGTTTGCCACGCTGAAGTGCCCAAAGCTACCAGACACTTTGAACGGGGTAACACTAATCAAGAAATCGCTGCGCAGCACCACATTGGGTAGCCAGAAGCTCTCGACAGCGTAGAATTCAGTCAAGGGATTTTGGACCTCTATAAAAATTGAATCCCTGATATCAAGCATAAGCACGTGATGGAAGTTGTATCCCAAAGCTTGATATATTGGATAGATCGATTCGCCGCTAGGGGTGCCATCGGCAATGAGGATATCTGCATTACTGATTCTTCTAATGCCTCTAATAACGGCATTCAGCAGTTTGGGATTTGTAGTTACAGGGTATGGCAAGGGATAGCTGGCACAGGGTTTGATCAGAACGCGTCTCGCCCAAGCCAGTTGTGGAGGTGGAGCAAACACAAAATCCGAATCTTTGACAATCATGGACTTCATATCAGCGACCAAATTTCAATAGTTACGAAGCTGACTGAAATAGCACGATTTCAGTCGCAGCCGGGAGCTTCCCCCGCTCGAACTCCACTTCGCTACCCACTGCCTTTCTTACATCTTTCTTGCCCTTGAGGAAATCCTTAACGCCGGTTAATGGATTGTTGCACTTGAGCGTCTCAAAGTGCATGGGAACAACTATTTTCGGTCTTAACTGATCACATACTTGGCTAGTTACAGAGGCATCAATCGTGAAGAAGCCGCCCACAGGAACAAACAGTACGTCTACGGCACCAATTTCACTCACCTGGCCCGGACTGAGCAAGTGTCCTAAATCACCCAGGTGACACAACTTCATATCATCCATGGCCAAACAAAACACGGCGTTAGGCCCTCTGTATTGATCCTGGGAGGCATCGCGAAACGCGGCAACACCCGTAAACTGAATGCCTTTAACATCTTTTTCGCCGCTGCCCTTAACTATCTCAGGTTTCCCTTGCACTGCCAAAACGTTATTGCGATCCCCATGCTCATGGCTCACGACAACAAAATCAGCACTTTCGCTAATGGGACAATAGTCGATACCACCACCCACAGCATAGGGATCGGTAATTACTCTTAGACCACTCCTGGAGCTAATCAAAGAACAAGCATGACCTAACCACTTTGCCTTCATACAGCCCCCTGGCTCTTTGCTTCGCTCAAAGCTAATTCGATCAAAGTCCTGACACCGACTCCGGTAGCTCCTTTTATTATGTAGCCGCTTTCCTTGGCCGAGAAAGCAGTGCCAGCTATATCAATATGAACCCAAGGGACATTGGCAACAAATTCGGCCAAGAAGAGAGCGGCGGTGATAGCTCCGCCATACCTGTTGCCAGTATTCTTGATATCAGCAATTTCGCTCTTGTTTTGCTCTTTATACTCGTCCGGCATGGGCATCTGCCACATTCTCTCACCAGTTCTTTCCGCAGCTTCCAGAACTTTACTTGTCAAGTCTTGGTCATTGCCAAAGAGACCACTATAAAGGGTGCCTAAAGCAACGCGACAAGCCCCAGTCAAAGTGGCCAAATCTATCAAAGGCGATAGACCTTGTTTGACGGCATAGCTTAGCGCGTCAGCCAGGATAAGCCTTCCTTCGGCATCGGTGCTTATTACTTCTATGGTCTTGCCATTCATCGCCCTCAGTACATCTCCCGGTTTCAGAGCGGTGCCGCTGGGTAAATTCTCAGTAGCCGGAATGATGGCCGTGACATTGATCTTCGGTTTCAACTGAGCAATGGCCGCGAGTGCTCCCATAGCTGCAGCGGCACCAGCCATGTCATCCTTCATCTCACCCATCCCCTCCGACGGTTTGATCGATATTCCCCCAGAATCAAAAGTCACGCCCTTGCCCAGAAAGCCAAGGGCATTTTCACGGTCTTTGTCTCCTCTATAGGACAGAGTTATGAGCTGCGGGGCCTGGCTGCTTCCTCCCGCTACCCCTAGTAGCGCCCCCATGCCCATCGCTTCCATATTTGCCCGGTCAAAGGCTTTGAACTCTAGGTCATATTTACCAGCTATCTCCTCGGCCATTTCAGCCATCCGGCCAGGTGTCATGTAGTTACTCGGTTCGTTAACCATGTCCCGAGCCAGATTGGTAGCCTCAGCCATGAGCCTTCCCTTCTTAACGGCGGACTCCAAGATTGCGACGTCTTCCCTTTCTCTTGACACTATCAGCACCTCTTCGACGTCTTCGTATTCAGGCTTCTTGTATTTCGTGAAGTCATAAAGCCCTAGAAGAACGCCTTCGGTCGTTGCTTGAGCTGAAGCCTCAGACTCAATAGCACCCTTGCCAGCACCATGAAGTATTGTGGCTACCTTGTGACAATTCAATTTACGCAATGACCGACAAAACCCTCCGGCCACTCGGCGAATCTTATCAACGTTGAAATCCTGCCGCTTGCCCAGCCCTACCACAGCGACCATACTCGCAGGCAGCTTCCCAAATGTATGCACCATGCCAATCTCTTCAAACTTGCCTTTAATCTGACCTCGACTCACGAGAGAGCTGATAGATCCATCCAAAGCCTTATCCACAGCAGCGGTAGCGCCACCCGGCTGTTTCACATCTTCAAAAAGGTTGACTACAACAGCATCAGCTTCGATCTTAGCTATGTCTCCAACTACGACCTTAATTTCCAAAATCCGTCTCCCAAAATATGTAAATTCAGAACATTTATTTTACTTTATTTGGATGGAGAATTGAAGAGGTTAGTGAAGGAAATTTTGTTCTTATCTACTTGCTGCTCGCACAATCCTATCGACTGCGGCAGTGATATCCTGCGAGGTATCAACAACAAGATGATTCCGAGAGATCTTTTCCCTGCGAGGCTTCATTCTAACATACACTTCCCACCCAGCTCCCGAGTCATACTGGGGTACAGCTGCTCTTTCTCGGGCCAGAAGACGTTCTCGCACCACCTCCGTGGGAGCTTCAACCCAGACCAGGATGAGCCTGGCTCCAGCTCTTTCGGCAGCGCGGTAGAGATATTCTCGATGATGCTCCAAAAGATTTGTGCCATCAAAAATGACAGGTATTCCTGTCCTTAAAAGGTCTTCGATGAGAACATGGCAAGCAGAGAAAAGCCGCTTGTTCTCGTGTTCGCTATATTGAGGGCTAGGGAACAAGACTTTTCGCAAAGCATCACTTGCCAGGATGAGAAAGGACAACCTTTCCGCCAGCTTGCGGCAGAAGAAAGACTTGCCCGTGCCCGGCAGCCCACTGAGTACTATGAACGCAGGCTCTACCTGTGGCTGAGGTAAGCCATCAAGACTTCCTCTCAATTTCTGGACGTCTTCGTCCAAGCTCCTTGTCATACGCCACAATTATCCGCATCAGCCGGCTCACCTGTCAAGGCACCAAAGATCCTGTTCTATGCCGATCGGGCGAGGCAATCTCGTTCTTCTCTAGGGAATCTCTTCCTAGAGATAAGCGGGCCTCGATCTGGCCTTTTGGCAATGACGCGATGGATGTCGTCATGCATTGCAGCCTCCCTGTATTCCTAGAGTTGGCCATCGGCGACATCACCTTGAAGTTCTCCAGCCTGTGCCGTCGCACTTCCGAGAGTCCTAAGGAATGCAGCGACTACAACCGGATCGAACTGAGTATCAGCGGAGCGCTCGACCTCCTCTACGGCTTGCGCAATAGACATTGCCGACCGGTATGGTCGGTCAGACGTCATAGCATCAAAAGCATCAGCTACAGCTATGATTCTGGCTCCCAATGGTATGTCGCTGCCCGCTACAACTTGGTGAAGTCCGCTGCCGTCATAATGGTCGTGGTGGTGCTCAATCATATCACTTATTTTTCCATTAACCACCGGCTGCACAATGCGGGCGCCGACACTAGCATGAATCATAATGTGCTCGTACTCTTCATGTGTCAGCTTGCCGGGCTTATTCTGGATAACCTGGTTAATCGCAATCTTACCGATGTCGTGGAGCAAACTCCCCCAGCGCAGATCTTCCATATCCTGTGCAGATAGACCGAGCTCTTTGCCAACAGCTAACCCTATTTCGGTCACCCGGCGGGAATGCCCACCAGTATACTTGTCCTTAGCTTCAAGAGCGGATACCAGTGCCTCGATGGCGCCAAGGAAAAGTCTTCTCATCTCTCCCGTCTGTTCCTCAACCCTTTCCTCCAGGAATTGTTGGTACTCCCTGACCTCAAGCTGCAGACGCCTTTTCTCAAGAGCTCTTTGCACAGCTAGAGAAAGCTCCTCCAGGTTAAAAGGCTTGCATATATAGTCATCAGCCCCCTGCTTCAGGCACTGAATAGCAACACTAATGTCATTAACAGCTGTAGCCATAATAACTACTGTGTCAGGGTAGGCTGACTTTATTTCCGGGAGAAGTTCGATTCCTGATTTCCCGGGCATCTTTATATCCAGAATGACCAGAGCAATCGGACTCGTTTCTAGCCTGCTCAGCGTTTGCTCGGCATCATTCGCTTCCTTGCACCGGTAGCCTTCTCTGGATAATTTCTGACGAAGGAGACTCCTGATCGCAGGTTCATCATCGACGACAAGCAATGTTTCTTGCTGTTCGAGCATACCTTTAATCCTACCCAGTGAAGACTTTTTCTTAATCACTGTTTTTAACTCATTCTCAGCTTTAACCGTTAGAATGTTTTTCTCGCCGGCGTTGACTTGTTCTATAGCGTACCCTTAATTTGAGCGCGATTTTTAATGGGTAGTTCGACAAAAATGGTAGCTCCCTTGCCCAGCTGGCTCATGACATATATCTGCCCGCCGTGCTCGGTCACTATCCCGTGGCAGATGCTCAAACCAAGTCCGGTCCCTTTGCCTGCTTCTTTAGTAGTGAAGAAAGGGTCAAATAGCCGCCCCAGATTTTCCGGGGGGATACCCGGGCCGTCATCAGCGATTGAAATCCTCACGGTACTGCTATCTTTTTGGGTGGTAATGGTCAGGGTTCCTCCATTGTGCGCTTTGGTCATGAAGTACTCGGCGTTGATAATTATGTTCATGAGAACCTGCTGCATCTGGAAATAGTCAACCATGATTTCGGGAAGGTTCGGGGCAAGATGTTTCTCAACATCGATATGGTTTAGTTTATGTTCATGAGCACGTAATTCCAACACGTCTTCGATAATGCTGTTTATCCGGTTAAGCTGCCTTACAGGTGCGTGCTTTCGAGCAAAGGAGAGGAGATTATTGGTCACGCTAACGGCACGCTGAGCCTCGCTGTGGATAAGCTTCAAATCCTCACGGATATCGTCGGGGGTCTCCCTCTCCATAAGCAACTGGGAAAAGCCGATAATGCTCGTAAGCGGGTTATTGAGTTCGTGGGCGGCGCCGGATGCCAGTTCGCCAAGGGAAGCCAGCCGGTCAGTCATCATAAGCCTCTCATTTTGTTGCTTTTGCTCAGTAACGTCTCTGGTAATATGTACAGTGGCGATGACCTCACCTTTCTCATCGAAAATTGGTGATGTTGACTCATGGAGGTATTTCCCCATGTTGGATTCGTAGAACTCTGCCGCCGCAGGTTCCCTAGTAGCCAGTGTCTGTTTGTGAGGACAGCCTGAATGGGGTTTTTGCCCCTTGTGTAGCTCGTAGCAGAGCCCGCCGATGATTTGACTGGGCTTCATGTGAAAAATGTCGGCAAATGCCTTGTTTGCTCGCAGAATCCGAAATTCCCTGTCATGAATAGAGATGGCGTCACTGATGGAATCAAAGGTCCTCTTCCACTCCTCGGCTGCCTGCTTCAGCGCTTTCTCCATCTTATTGCGCTCGGTCACGTTCCGGCAGACGCAGAAAATTAACTTCCGCCCAGCGCACGTAGCTCCGTGGATACTGATATCAACGTCGATGACGGAGCCATCCTTGCGAGTGTGCTTTGTCTCCAGGTGGAGCCCTTTTTCATCAACGCCCCGTCCCATCTCTAGTATTTTCTTGCGGGGGAATTGTTTATCCCAGTCCCAAGTGTGCAGCTCACGGACTTCCTCAAGGGTATAGCCCAGCATATCAGCAAAGCGCTGGTTAGCTTCCACTACCTTGGCGTCAACATCCAGAACCACTATCCCATCCAGGGACTGGTCAATCAGGAGACGGCGTCGGGTCAATTCGTCAGCTAGCGCCTGCTCCTGTTTCTTGCGCTCAGTAATATTCCGGCCAATCTCAAGACAGGCAGCAACCCTTCCCTTCGCATCCCTGATAGGATTAGATGTAGTCTCCCAAAAAGAAAGCTCTCCCGAGGGCAATACCCGCTGTCTTTCCGAGATGTGGGGCTTACCATCCTCAAATGACTTCTCTACCGGGCAATCTTTACATATAGTTTCATTGCCTTCATAGACCCAGTAGCATTTCTCCCCTACGTGGTCACCGCCACTACTTATTCTCGCCAGCTCATTCTGAAAAATAATGTTATAGTGCCTATCCTGTATGGTGAGGTCATCCTGCATAGCGTCTATTATGGATTGCAGCTTATTCCTCTCGGCTTGAAGCGCCTCTTCTGCCTGCTTGCGCTCGGTAATGTCACGCAGGACATCTATATAGGATGAAATTCCACCTTCCTTATCATACAGAGGAGTAATATGACACTCGCTGGGAAAGGTGCTGCCGTCCTTTCGTTTTTTTATCAGCGTCCCGGCCCAGAGTTTACCGGAAGACACGGTTTGCTCTATTTCCTGTTCAAGACCCTCTGATAGAGGCTCAGCATTAAAGGCGCCCATATGTCTCTTAAGCATTTCCTCCAGAGAATAACCGAATAAATCTTGCGTTGCCTTATTAACATAGGTGATACCAAAATCAGCATCGGTAATTATTATCGCATCTGATACTTGCTGCGTAACCGAACTGAGAAGTTCGAGCTTTTCTTCCATCCTCTTGCGCTCAGTAATGTCTGTAAAAGAAACTAAAGCCGCTAATCTGCCCCCATGCATAATTCTCGCGGCCCTAGCACTTACCCATATTCTTCTATCATCTTTGGTCGTCGCCCGAAGCTCATGAGTCCGCCGCAAGTCCTGCTCAAACACCTCCTTCGTAACAATCTCAAGAACCATATCTCTGTCCTCTGAAGGAATGAGGGCAAGCGGATTTATTCCAACGGCTTCCTCCACAGAACTGAATCCAAGCATTTCTGTAGCAGCTCGATTGACCACCACTACTTGCATGGTTTCAGCGTCCAGAACAAATGTGCCGATGACCGAGCTATTGAACAAAGTTTTGTAATTCTCCTCGCTGTGTCGCAGTCTCTCCTCTGCTTGCTTGCGCTCCGTAATATCGGTAAAAGACAACAGCCCGGCTGATTTGCCATTATGCGTTATCCTTGCACCCGTCACACTTACCCATATCTCTCTGCCATCCCTGGTCACCGCTCGAAGATCGACGGCCTTCCGCGAGTCCTTTTCAAACACCTCCTTCACCATCAGCTCAAGATTTTTCTGCCTGTCCTCCGGAGGAACAAAGTCAAGCGGGTCTACTCCATCCTCTGGGGAACTAAATCCAAACATTCTCAACGCAGCTTGATTAGCCATCACTACTTTCATAGTCTCAGCGTCAACAACAAGCGCGCCGATTACTGAGCTATCGAACAAAGCTCGATAATTTTCCCTGCTTTGCCGTAGTTTCTCTTCTGTCTGTATGCGCTCTCTGATGTCACGCCCAACGCCACGGAACCCGATAATCTCACCCTTATTATTTCGTAGAGGAGAGACTGATGTTTCAGCAAAACCCTGAACACCGTCTTTGCGGATAGTCTTCCAGGGGAAGCCCTTGTTTGGCACACCGGTCCTGTACACTTCGTTAAAAACTTGGAATACGGATTCGATGTCTTCCTCAACTGTGAAGCCCTTATAGCTCATCCCAATCAGCTCTTCCCTTGAGTATCCCAGGTCGCGGCACACTGGATTATTGACAAAGGTGAGGTGCCCGCCGAGATCAACCTCGAAATAGCTATCTTCCATCTCTTCCAGAATAGTACGGTATTTCTCCTCAGATTGCCTTAGGGCTTCCTCTACCTGCTTACGCTCCGTGATGTCGCTGTATATGGAGTATATGCCGACCAGTTTATGATCAAAACGTATAGGATAAGCGACCATACAAACATCCACCAGGCTACCATCCTTGCGTCTCCTCACCAATTCTTTGCGAACGACTTCTCCGTGGAAAACCATCCGAGACACAGCGGATGCTTCGTCTAGACGGTCTTCAGGGATGATAAGTTCCTTGATAGTTCGCCCTTCGCCTTCTCCGGAGGAGTAGCCAAAAAGCCTTTCGAATCCCTTGTTGGCTTGAACCACCCTCGTGTCAGTGTCCAGTATGACGATAGCGTCAGGTGAGCTGTCAAATAATTGCTGAAAGTAGGCTGTTTGCAGCCCGAGCGCTTCCTCTGCCCACTTGCGCTCGGTAACGTCGCGGCTAATACCCCGGAAGCCGATAACCTCTCCTTTCTCATTCCGCAAAGGAAAAACCGAGTCTTCAGCGAGTATTCTCGTCCCATCCTTCCTGATCTCTAGCATGGGAAACCACTTCAGCGGCTCACCAGTCCGGTACACGCGATTATACGCTTGGAAAATAGGCTTGACATCCTCTTCCGGAGTGTAAGTCTTGTAGTTCATTCCAACCAACTCATCTCGCGAATACCCGAGAATGCGGCACATTGCATCGTTGACAAAAGTGAAGTTGCCCGCTATATCCACTTCATAATACCCTTCTTCCATCTCATCCATCATGGTCCGGTATCTCTCCTCGGACTGCCTCAGCGCCTGTTCCGCCTGTTTATGCTCGGTGATGTCCCTGACGAAAACCGAAACACCACCCCGGGAGGGATAAGCGTTGATCTCAAATATGTAGTGACTGCCATCAATATCATAATCGTTGACAAAAATCCGGGGCTGCTGCGTTTTTAGTACCTTACGGTACATTTGTTCAGCATTTCTCCGCCAAGGCGAGTCCGGGAACATTTCCCGGATGGATCTCCCAATAGCGTCCTCCATCCGGATTCCTGTCAGAATCTCCGACGCCTTGTTCCAATAGGTGTATCTCAGGCGCTCATCCATTGCGAAAAAGACATCGGTGATACTATCAGCAAGTTCTCTGTATCTCTCTTCAGTCTCTTTCAGTACGTCCTCCATCTCCTTGTGCTTAGTGATTTCCATGTAATTCCCCAACGTTGCCCGCCTCCCGTGGTACTGGATGGATTTAACTGTCGCCATAACCCAGATAATACTGCCGTCCTTACAAGTCACCCTGAATTGATATGGCGCAAGCAGCTCCCCTTTCAACATCCTGATCGTGCTTTCCCTGACCATCTCCCTATCTTCAGGAACGACGATGTCCAAAGAATCCCTGCCGACCAATTCATCAACCGTGTAGCCGATCGCCAGTGGGAAGGTGCTATTGACATAGCAGAACCTTCCATCCTGCATAATGCAGACTCCGACCGCCAATTCCTCGCTCAGACTCTTGAGTACCTCGTCTTCGTCCCTGTGTTTGACCATAGATCCCAGTGATTTCATTCCTGCTGTTCCTTAGTTACTCCGACTTATCGCCAAAACGTGGTTGGTCTTCGCTCTAATGGCCTCCACTTGCACTGTGCTGAATAGCCTCCAACCTCGCCAGCCCCAATACCCGACATCCGGAAATGCCCCTTCCTTCAGCCAGCTGAAGAGGGTGTTCGTGCTGATGCCAACCATCGGGCGCACCTGGATTGTCGGGTAATAGCTCCCATCATTAAGCACAACAGGCATGTCTTCCTCTAGTGAGAATACTCAACCATACTAAGACATACTATGACTTGTACTTGGTGAGTGTCAATTACCCATTTGTACCCGTGAGTCCGTTACTTTAGTCCCAGCGTGTTGAGTTACTTTGGTGTGCTGGACACCTACCACAAAGCAGTGGCAGTGTTTCTATGAGCCCTTATCGTGACTGGCTCAGCGGCCCAGGGTCACCACGTTCACCATTGAGGACCGTAGCGGGACATAACGCAGGATGATTCCTGCGATTAGTGTCGCGAAGCACAGTAGCTCGAGTAGGACCAGGCTCTGGTGAATGACGCCCGACCATAACTTCACGGGAGCGAAGCTAGTCCTTCATCTCTCCTTAATTCGATAATGCGGTCACGAATCATGGCAGCTTTTTCAAACTCCAAATTCTTGGCTGCCGCTTTCATCTGGGATTCCAGTTGCCTGATGAGTTGAAGCATTTCTTCCCTGGAAATAGAAGTAGCCGTATAAGGTGTCCTTGTCTCGGCTACCGCCTGAACTCTCTCAGTTATATCTCTAATTGCCTTTCTTATTCCCTGGGGAGTTATGCCGTGCTCTTCATTGTAGGCTTCCTGAACCTGGCGCCGGCGTCGAGTTTCTTGTATCGCCTTGTCCATGGATTGAGTAACAGTATCAGCGTACATTATGACATGGGCATTTATGTGTCTGGCAGCACGCCCCATGGTCTGAATAAGCGCCTCCTCAGACCTGAGATAGCCTTCCTTGTCAGCGTCCAGTATGGTTACCAGGCTCACCTCAGGCAAGTCCAATCCCTCACGTAGGAGATTAATACCTACTACCACATCATAGACGCCAAGGCGCAGGTCACGGAGAATTTCCACTCGCTCCAAAGTATCCACCTCCGAATGAAGGTAATGGGTCTTAATCCCCAGTTCCCTCAGATAGTCGCTTAATTCTTCCGCCATTCGCTTGGTCAATGTAGTTACCAGACAACGTTCCTCTCGGTCCACCCTGGTTCTTATCTGATAAATGAGGTCATCAATTTGTCCCTTAACTGGCTTAACCTCCACGGTAGGTTCCAGCAAGCCCGTGGGCCGGACTAGTTGCTCCACCACCTGCTGGCTATGCTCATACTCATAAGGTTTGGGGGTTGCCGAGACATAGACTACCTGGTTAATGTGCTGGTTGAATTCCTCAAAATTCAATGGGCGGTTATCAAGGGCTGAGGGCAGGCGAAAACCATAATCGACCAGTGTCCGCTTTCGAGAGAGATCACCGTGATACATGCCTCTTATCTGTGGTAGGGTCATGTGTGACTCATCAACGAAAAGGAGGGAGTCATCAGGAAAGTAGTCGAGCAAAGTCCAGGGGGTACTTCCCGGCGCCCGCCGTTGAAGATGCCGAGAGTAATTTTCTACGCCGTTGCAGTATCCTACCTCCTGAAGCATTTCAATATCGTAATTGGTCCTCGCCTCAAGCCTCTGGGCTTCCACTGACTTTCCCTGGCTTTTTAACTCCTTCAATCTTTCGTCTAGCTCGACCTTAATATCCTCGATTGCCGCCAGCAATTTTTCGTGAGAGGTAACAAAGTGCTTTGCGGGGTAAATATCCACTTGATCGCGATCGGCCAGCATTTCACCAGTCAGAGGATCAATTTCCACAATCCGCTCACTCTGATCCCCCCAGAATTCGATTCTTAAGGCTATCTCCTGATATGCCGGCTGAATTTCCAAGGTATCGCCTCGAATGCGGAATTTTCCTCTGGTGAAATCATAGTCATTTCTTTCATATTGCATATCCACTAAATGGCGAACCAACTTATCTCGCTTGTAGCGTTTGTTCCTTTCAATGGTGAGAGCAAACCCATGATATTCCTCAGGAGCCCCCAGACTATAAATACAGGAGACCGAAGCCACGATAATCACGTCTCGGCGGGTAAAGAGGGACATGGTAGCGGCATGCCGTAATTTGTCAATCTCCTCATTTATATCAGTTTCCTTCTCAATATAGAGATCAGTACTGGGGATGTAAGCCTCCGGCTGATAATAATCATAGTAGCTCACAAAATACTCCACAGCATTCTCGGGGAGGAATTCCTTGAACTCGGTTGCTAGCTGAGCAGCCAAGGTCTTGTTGTGACAAATAACAAGAGTTGGTCTCTGTGTCTTCTCGATGACGTTAGCCATGGTGAAGGTTTTGCCGCTGCCTGTGACTCCCAGCAGCGTCTGTTCCCGGTAGCCCTTGCTCAAGCCCTCGACCAGTTTATCCACCGCCTGAGGCTGATCACCTGTAAGGCGAAAACCCGAGACTATTTTAAACTCGCGCATCAGATTCTCCGGCCGTAGTGAAAACAACAGTCCTAATATATAGGAAACAACGAAATTTTGCATAACCCGACAAAGAATCGGCCATATCTCTGAGTGTCGTGGCAAGCCAAGGCCTTGTTTGAGATACCAGGCCGTGTTAGAATTTGGTATCCTCTATACAAAAGAAAGGAAGCTGACAACATGAAATCCTACGAGGAATTTGCCAAAGAGCAGAGGATGAGGGAAAGTAGTTTCCTGTCCGACGTAGGGGAGTTGTCTGATTTTGAGGCTGATTTGGGCCAGAGGCGTGACGAAATTCTGTTCAAGATAACTACCGAGATGGAGGATACCAAAAATGCCCTCAATCAGGTTGAGCAACTCGCTCAGAGACTCAGGAAATACCTAGACCGGCTAAAAAATATCTATCAAACTCTCTCTAAATAGAACCAACCCCAAATTACAGTACATCTCAATGCAGTCTGAGTCAGAAACATCGGTTAGACTTCGTTTTGCCCCCAGTCCTACAGGGTACCCACACTTAGGCAATATAAGGACAGCTCTATTCAACTGGCTTTTTGCTCGCCACCACGGCGGCATATTTATCCTGCGAATTGAGGATACCGACACCGCTCGGAAGGTGGAGGGGGCCGTGGACATAATACTAGATAGCTTGCGTTGGCTGGGATTGGACTGGGACGAAGGGCCCTATTTCCAATCACAACGCTTGCCTGTTTACCGTGAGACTGCCCAAAGGTTGATTGACGAGGACCATGCATATTTATGTTATTGCTCTCCGGAGCGATTAGAAGCGATGCGGCAAGAACAGATGAAACGGAAGCAGCCACCCAAGTATGACCGAAGTTGTCGCGATTTGGCGCAACAAGAAAGGACTCAGCTACAGGCAAAAGGTATTCATCCCGTGGTTCGCTTCAAAACACCTCTCGAAGGCGAAACCACTTTCCATGACTTGATTTATGGTCGCGTGACATTTAAGCACGATACCCTAGATGACTTCGTCCTGCTTAAGTCCGACGGTTATCCTACATATCACCTGGCCAACATAGTAGATGACCATTTGATGGCCATCTCACATGTCCTCAGGGCCGAAGAGTGGCTGTCCAGCACTCCTCGCCATGTTTTGCTTTACCAAGCTCTTAACTGGCAAGCTCCGCAATTTGCTCATTTGCCCATGATTCTGGGGCCTGACCGTGCCAAATTATCGAAAAGACACGGTACGACTAATATTGGCGAATATCAAGAAGGAGGATATTTGCCAGAGGCCATGATCAATTTCTTGGCACTTCTGGGGTGGTCTCTTGATGACCGAACTGAGTTATTGTCGAGAGAAGAATTGATAGAGTATTTCTCTCTGGAAAGGGTAGGCAAAACAGCAGCTATCTTCAATAAGGACAAGCTGGAATGGATGAATGGCGTATATTTGCGGAAACTTAGTCTAGAAGAATTTGTCCGTCGAGCCACGCCATTTTTGGATAGGGATTTGCCGGGGTCGGTGGAACGTCCATTAGACCACAGTTATGTCAGAGAGGTTCTATCGCTCATTCAAGAACGAGCCAAGACTCTAGCTGAGGTTCCTCGGCTTGCTGATTTCTTCTTTCTTGACGAGCTGCAATATGACACAGGGCTGTTTCTGAAAGGCAAACTGGATGCCAGATCAGCGGCCAGAGCCATTATGACTGCTTCACAGAGGTTAGAGAAGATAGCAGCTTGGGATGCCTCTACATTAGAGGCCGTGTTGCGCTCTCTAGCCACAGAGTTGAACCTGCGCACAGGTGAATTCTTTGGTCTATTAAGGATAGCTATTACGGGACGAACCGCGACACCACCGCTATTTCAGACTATGTCACTATTGGGGAAAGAGAAATGCCTGAAACGATTCAGAATAGCACTGCAGCTGCTACCAGCTTATCCTAACTAGAATGCCGCGCATGACCCAGTAGCAAGAAGTGGGATAGTCTTCGGTTCTTGTCTAGCTTGCCAGAATCTTGCGGTCCCTCTTCAAAAGCCCCAAGGGTATTGACAAAGCTTTGCTCTTATAGTAACAATATAGCAATAGTAAAATTGAAAGGAGGGAACGATGGCAACAGCTTATTGTATGAAGTGCAGGAAAAAGGTGGAAATAAGGAATCCACGGCGGGTTATGCTCAAGAACCGCAGGCCAGCCACCCAGGGTGTCTGCCCTGTCTGTGGCACCAAAGTATTCAGGATAGAGAGAAGGTAGATCTCTAGGATTGTGCCCACCCGCACAGGAGTCACGTATTGGCGGTGACTTCCAGCTTGTCTGCGTGAAGTCCAAGGCCCACAGGACTGAGATCTCGAGGGAATGTTCATTCCCCAAGGTCTTGTCGGATGTAGGTCACACAGCACCAGGAAGCAAAAACCAGAGAGGCTGTTATCTCTGAGGGACTGTAGTCACAGGCTTCCTAGGACGTATGTCTACATTCAAAATCCTCCACGAACTCTTACCGGGTTCCCCGCCAGGCGCTGGTATTTCTCCAATTGCGCTGTGCTTGATCTATTCGCGCTGGAAAGCATAGATTCAACTTCTAACCCTCGAATTCCTCCCCGGCACTGTCGCTCGCCCCTCTTACAAAACGCTGTCTGAGTTAATCGATTCTGCGCGTCCGTTTGTTTACTTCTTGTTGTTGAGCTATATTCGCTTGTTGATTTCGAATAGCACAGAGGCACTTTCAATTCACGCTGACTTAGAGTAAACTTTAGCGAATATGGCTCAGAAGTATAACCCTCAGGAAATCGAAAAGAAATGGCAACAGCGGTGGGGAGTTGACCATATTTATGGCGTGCGGAAAGATAATAAGCGCCCAAAATTCTATGCCCTGACCATGTTTCCCTATACCTCGGGAGATGTTCACATCGGCCATTGGTACGCCATGGCGCCTGCAGATGTTTATGCCAGATTCAAGAGGATGCAGGGCTATAATGTGCTCCATCCCATGGGTTTTGATGCCTTTGGGTTACCCGCAGAAAATGCAGCCATCGGCCGCGGGATTCATCCCTATGACTGGACAATGAGAAATGTAGAAAATATGCGTCGTCAGCTCAAGAGCATGGGGGCCATATATGACTGGAGCCGCGAAGTGATTACCTGCCAGCCAAGCTACTATAAATGGACACAATGGTTTTTCCTCAGACTTTATCACGCTGGCTTGGCATATCGGGCTAAGGCACCGGTTAATTGGTGTCCTAGATGTCAGACAGTGCTGGCTAACGAGCAGGTAGTAGGGGAAGGGGTTTGCGAGAGATGCAGTACGCCAGTTACCAAAAGAGACCTGGAGCAATGGTTCTTCAGCATTACTAAGTACGCAGAGAAACTGCTCGATCATAGCGGTCTGGACTGGCCAGAGCGCATAAAGACAATGCAGAAGAACTGGGTGGGCAAAAGCGAGGGGGCGGAAATTTCCTTCCTTCTGGAACGCGAAGGGATAGAACAGAAAGAGATAAGGGTGTTCACTACCCGGCCGGATACTATTTTTGGGGTGACCTTCTTCCTGCTAGCTCCGGAGCATCCTTTGGTTTCTCAATTGACCAGGCCTGAACATAAGGCCGAGGTGGACAAGTATATCGCCTGGTGTCGAAGGCAGACTGAGTATGAACGAGTGGCACTGGGCAGGGAGAAGACGGGAGTATTTCTGGGAAGTTGCGTGGTCAATCCGGTGAATGGGGAGCGAGTGCCTATCTGGATTACTGATTTTGTATTGCCAACTTATGGAACAGGAGCAGTGATGGCAGTGCCTGCTCACGACGAACGAGACCTGGAATTCGCCAGAAGCTTCGGGCTACCGGTACGAACAGTCATCGCTCCTCCAGGCTGGACAGGTGAAGAATTGACAGAAGCATACGCTGGGGCGGGCACAATGGTGAATTCTGGGCAATTCAACGGTTTGTCAAGCGAACAAGGATATGAAGCTATCTGTGCCTTATTGGAGGAAAAACGATGGGGCAAGCGAACAGTCGTTTACCGCCTGCGTGATTGGCTTATCTCCAGACAGAGGTACTGGGGAGCACCCATCCCCATAATCTATTGTGATAAATGCGGCATGGTCCCTGTGCCCGAGGAGGATTTGCCTGTCTTGCTTCCTCCCGATGCAGAATTCAAACCAACCGGGGAGTCTCCCTTGAAATACTGCCAGTCATTCGTTAATACTACCTGCCCTAAATGTTCCGGGCCAGCACGAAGAGAGACTGACACTATGGATACTTTTATGTGTTCCTCCTGGTATTTCTTGAGGTACACCAGTCCCAAAACCAGGAGTGCTCCTTACAATGCTGCCAAAGTGAAGTATTGGCTGCCTGTGGATTTGTATACCGGGGGTGCCGAGCACGCAGTCATGCACCTCTTCTACGCTCGTTTTTTCATCAAGGCATTAAAGGATATGGGCCTCGTTGACTTTGACGAGCCATTTATTCGTCTATTCAACCAGGGGACCATAGTCTATCGTGGTGACAAGATGAGCAAATCTAGAGGCAATGTAATTGGCTCTGACGAATATGTGGACACATTGGGGGCTGATGCTGTTCGTGGGTATGTCATGTTCATTGGTCCGTGGGAGCTGGGAGGGGAATGGAATGACAGGGGCATTGTAGGCATCAGCCGGTGGCTGAACCGAGTGTGGACCCTAGTGACCATAGATTATACTAGCCGCGTTGTTGACCCCGAAGCGGAGAAAGGACTGCTGTATTTAACTCACAAGACAATCAAAGAAGTGAGTGCTCATCTGGAGGAGTTCCGGTTCAACACTATGCTGTCTAGCCTTATGGAATTCAGCAACTACCTATCTAGGATTAGAGAGAGCGGGATGGTATCAGGTCCTCTATGGAGAGAAGCTATCGGTTATTTTCTGCGTCTACTTGCGCCCACTGCTCCTCATCTTGCCGAGGAGTTATGGAACAGAACGGGGCATCCTTATAGCATCCATAACCAATCATGGCCCAAGTATGCCGAGGAGCTAGCCAAGGAAGAACAGATTACCTTAGTTATTCAGGTAAACGGCAAACTTCGCGATAAGGTACTTGTACCTGCTTCCATAAGCGAAGCAGAGGCCAAGGAGCTAGCGCTCAGTCGCAAACGTGTGAGGTCTTATATAGATGATAAGAAACCTAGCAGAGTTATTTACGTCCCCAAACGAGTTGTGAACATTGTGGCAGTATCATGACAGAAGCACGAAGAAGCAAGGGCAAGAAAAGAACAAGGATAGCATTTATTGGCGGCGGTGCTATGGGGGAAGCGATGGTTAGGGGCATTTTAGGAAAAAAGATGGCTGTGCCACAGGACATGGTGGTTAGCGACATCAGTAGTGTGCGCC
>SMTZ1_10000703_pt1 | contig 34549 bp, 30 predicted proteins | sample DeeMarSWOR136_30_FD_25667 | JGI IMG/M metagenome (IMG submission 25667)
TTATTTTCCCCAATCCTCCAGACGGATGATGTTTCTGCATGAATGGTTGTGCCTGCGGGCGTTCGTGTCTAAGAGTCTTGGGCGAGTCTTCTCCTGATAGACCGATGAAGTATTCTGTTAAGAGATGGGATAGAAATCCATGCCCTAATCTAGCCATCTTTGGTTTTTCAAAGACAAGAAGAGTGTAACAACACTGCATTTCAGAGCCCAATGAACCTGAAAGTCTCAAGCACATAGGCTAAAGGCTCATAGGTCACACAAAGGTATTGACATAACAATCAATGAATACTATATTCCTAAAAAGGAATGTATTGAGGGCTATACAATGAAAGATTTTCTTAGTGTCATGAAGGCACTTTCAGATCCTAATCGGATTAAGATCCTGAAGATGTTGCAACACAAGATGATGTGTGTATGCGAGCTTCAGGCCGCCTTGCAAATAGCCCAACCGAGCGTATCCAAGCACCTGAAGATCTTGGAATATGCCGGTCTGGTTGATTCCAAGAAGGATGGCATGTGGGTGAACTACCACCTTACTGATGGCAGCAGGAGCCCTTATGCTGCGAGTCTCTTGGGTAACCTTAGGCACTGGCTGGAGGATGATCGGGGGGTTGTTCAACTGGTTGAAAAGCTTCCCCAAATTCGGCGGGGGGATATCTATAAGTAATAGTTTTTTTGCCCAAGTTTAATAGCTAAATCGGAATAAGGCTATAAGACGCTAAAATCTGTTCCTTTCAGAATGCGGAGCGTCATGTCTGAAAAAATAACCAAACGCCTTTCCATCCTTGACCGTTTGTTGACCTTATGGATCTTCATGGCCATGTTCGTGGCGGTGAGCTGGGGCTATTTTTTCCCCGACATTCGAGAAATAATCAATTACTTTCAGGTAGACACCACGAACATTCCTATCGCCATCGGGTTGATCCTCATGATGTACCCACCCCTGGCAAAGGTGAGGTATGAGCAGATGGGACATGTGTTTCGGAACACCAAGGTGCTCGCCCTCTCCCTTATCCAGAACTGGGCCATTGGGCCTATCTTGATGTTTCTCCTGGCGATCACCTTCCTTTCGGGACGCCACGAATATATGGTGGGCCTGATCATGATTGGTCTAGCACGCTGCATTGCCATGGTCATCGTGTGGAATGACCTCGCCTCAGGCGATCGAGAATACTGTGCAGGACTGGTGGCATTCAATTCCGTTTTCCAGGTCCTGTTCTTCTCCATCTATGCCTATGTGTTCATCACGGTCGTTCCCCAGTGGCTGGGATTGAAAGGCGCTGTGGTAGATGTATCCATTGGTCAGATCGCTGAGAGCGTCTTTATCTATCTGGGCATACCCTTTATCGGTGGTGTGCTCACCCGCCTGATAGGGCTGAAAACCAAGGGGCGAACCTGGTACGAGGAACGGTTTATTCCCAAGATCAGCCCCATCACCCTGGGGGCTTTGCTCTTCACCATCCTGGTGATGTTCTCTCTGAAAGGAGAGTACATCGTCCAGCTCCCCCTGGATGTGGTGCGGGTGGCAATCCCTTTGTGCATCTATTTTGTGGTCATGTTCTTCGTCTCATTTTACCTTTCCATGAAGGTGGGCGCTACCTACGAGCAATCCACTACCCTCAGTTTCACTGCTGCCTCCAACAATTTTGAACTCGCTATCGCAGTGGCCGTGGCCGTGTTCGGCATCGACTCGGGCCAGGCGTTTGCCGCCGTCATAGGTCCGCTGGTAGAGGTACCAGTGTTAATCAGCCTGGTGAATGTGGCCCTGTGGTTTAAGAACAGGTATTTTCCCTTTGCTATAGAGACGCCCACAGGGGTCTGCCATCTTACCTGTAAACCATGATGGACGAAGTATGTGAGAGATCAAGAAAACCGCTATCGCCTTTGATGAGCAGGAATTGGTGAAGCTGGAAGAAATCATCATGGACAAGGACGAGGCTGAGGCGCTGGGGAATCTCCTCTTGACAGATTCAGGCTAATATATTTGCATAAATTTCTCGGGAAGCCCTCAAGAATTAGGCCTTGCAGGGGCTTAAGAGCGAACTGAGAAACTCTATCTCCAAAAGGAATAATACAAAGTGGATACTATTTATCTTGCTCCTCCCATTTTTTTTATCATCGCATTCGTTTTTGCGATGATTGGCTTGGGCGGGTCGCAACTCTATGTTCCAATTTTGTTCTGGCTTGGGATGGATTTTAAGACCGAGGCAATTCCCTTGGGCATGTTATTAAATGTGGTAAATAGTTCTTCGGCTTCCTGGACCTATGGAAGGAAAAAAATGATCGAATGGAGGGTGGCAATCCCCTTTGGTATTTCCATGATCCTATTTGCCCCCGTTGGTACCTGGATCAACGTGAAATTGCCCACAGAACCGATTATTTTGATATTCGCATTATTCACTGCTTCGGCAGGCGTATCGGCTGGAGGCCAAAAAGCGACGGTCTTCCATCCAGACACCGGATTCTGTTAGGAATCACAGCTGGCAGCATACTTGGCTTTTTTGCGGGGTTAATAGGACGCGGGGGCGGTAGTTTTGTTGTCCCTCTTCTCTATATGGCCGGGCTAGAGGCAAAAGTCGCAGCGGCGACTTCGGCTATGGTGGTGACCTTTTCAGGGAGTTCCAGTTTCATCTCGCACATCGCCACGGCTGCACGACCTGTCTGGCCTGTATGGATACTTTGCCTTACTGCTGTATTTTTAGGCAGTCAGATAGGATCTCGACTGATGGCAGAAAAGTTGAAGTCACAATCGGTAAAGTCTATTTTTGGGTGGATCTTGTTGGGAGTCGCTGTGTTGTTAATTGTAAAACACGTGTTGTAAAATGAGGGCGAGAGTGAAATAAAAAGTTCTTTATCGCGATTGATAGATTTCAAGATGAATTCAGCCATTTAGTCCCGACCCTGAGCGTTCTATATTTCAATCGCAAATCGTCCATCTTATGCCATGATGGTAGCGGTGGATTTCAGTTGGATATATGTACCCGGGCTGTGCATGTTACGTATAGTAATCATAAGCCAGGAGACTTATAAAAAACAAAGGGCTCACGCCTACACTCTTGACAAATTAAGCTTTCTCTCTGTACGTTGGGAGAGAAACAGGCTTTGAGGATTGCTGTGGAGGAAGATTAAGAGATTAGAAGACGGGTTAAAAATGTCAAGGGTGTAGGCCTGAGCCCTTTCTCTCTCTAATAGGACAATGGAAAGGAAAAGAGGCAGAATTGAAACTAAGACCTCAAGAACTGCGGAATTTACCTGTATGTCAAGGGCCGCTTCATATAGGGAAACAAGAGAGTGTTACAAGGGAACTGATAACATCGCTTATATCCTGGTTCCCGGTTTTATACGGCTGGTGTTGAGATTTCCCAGGATATGTCACCTATACCACAAATTCTTTGCTCCCAAGGGCATATATGAATACGTGATCGCGAGGACGAAATATATAGACTCCGTATTCATGGATGCACTGGAAAAGGGGTTTGACCAGATAGTCATCTTTGGCGCGGGATTCGACTCTCGGGCCCAACGCTTCGATTATCTCAACAGATCAACGAGGATATTTGAGCTTGATGCGCCAATCACACAGGAAGAGAAACTGAAGGCGTTCAAGCAAAAGAGCATCATGATTCCCGAGAATCTCGCGTTCGTACCCATCAATTTCAACAAGGAACGCCTGCCGGAGAAGCTACCCCACGCAGGGTTTGAGGAGGGCCGGAAATCATTGTTCCTCTTGGAAGGGGTGACCATGTATCTATCCCATGCCGCCATCGAAAGCACGTTTGGTTATATTCGCGATGTTTCAGGGAGAGGGAGCTTGGTTGTGTTCGATTATATCTATGCAGCGGTATTACGCCAAGAACGTAGATACTATGGAGAGAGGAATATCTTTCGAACGGTATCAAAGGCAGGAGAGGGGTGGTCGTTTGCCCTTGAAGAGGGAGAAATAGAAGATTTCCTGAGCACATACGGTTTTCACATCAAGGACCACAGCAGTGCCCAGGAACTCGAGGAGCGGTATTTCAAGAATCAGGAAGGGGAAATTGTCGGGAGGATAAACGGTACACACAGCCTTGTGACCGGGATAAAGGAATAGCTGTCGAGAATTTGAAGAAAGGCTATATTAAGGATAGAAATGGGTATATTAAAGGAACGACATAATCTCTCTGATTACCTGTATTGGAGCTCATTTGGGCTCATCCCTTTGCTTTTAGCATGTTTTGCCATAGCTCAATATTCAATGAAATGGGTGCTTATCTATATAATCGTATTCGCCGGCCACTTCTTGATTCTTGAATATAGATTCTTTTGCACACACTGCCCGCACTATTGTAACGATTCTCCAACAACAAACTGTATGTTCTTGTGGGGTGTCCCTAAGTTTTTTAAGAGAAGGTCCTATCCGTTAAGTAAAATAGATATTTTCATGCTTGTTTTAGGTTTTTCTATCACTATTTTCTTCCCGCTGTATTGGCTGCTGAAATCATGGCAGTTGTGCATCATTTACTTTTTATCATGGATTGTACTTTTTATAACTATGAAACGCTATGAATGTCCAAGGTGTATATATCTGCATTGCCCAGCAAATAGTGTGGAAGAAAGCATAAAGAAAGAATTTATGAATAGAAGTATCTAACAAGCCGTTTAACACACAAAATATCGCTGGACTCATTTCCGGATTGGTTGGCTCCACGCTTGGAGGGATACGTTCCTCAAAGACCAGACCAGCCTGATTAAAGGCTATGCTGGAAAGAAGATTGGTAGCGGCTGGATGCTCTCCTGCTATTAGTGTTCCAGCGAGACGGTCGAAAAACACTCAAGCCTTAGTTTCGAGCCCTGTATTTAGTTGATTCTATAGGTGAATTTCGATAAAAGCCAATAATCGGAGTTTTCGACGGTTTCAGCACCAGCATTACGATTGCGCAACAAAGCAGAGCTAACTTGATTTTGAAACCAAAATCAAGGTTTCCTTGCTATGTTTTTCCACCTCACTACGCCCGGTCCAGGCTGGGTGGTATCTACCACCCAGGTAGAGGTCGATCTGGTCCTTATGATGGGGGCTTCTGAGCTGCCCTGATTCACCTGTTGGGAGAACGTGAAGACAACGATCTAGGTTTGAAAGATCAACGATCATCCGCTCGGAAACCCCGTGGTTCACATGATAGGGTTTATCGTAAGAGTACTGCCTCTTGTTGATAGTCAGGTTGTTACCTCCCACAGGGAAGGGCCCCAGGTTGAATATCCAATCCAGGGGCTTCTTTTTCCCGAGGACATGCTCAAAGGTGAGGGTATGGATTTTTCCCCAGGTCCATTTGTCCATATCGCCTCCAATGCCCTCTTTTAGTTCTGACAGCATCTGACTCAGACCCCTCGCAATGATGTCCTCCATGGTCTCCTTTTCAGCAGTGGTGACATCATCAAACCATGGTGACGACCCCTTTCTGAACATCATCCTCATAGCCCGTGGGGGGAAGGAGGCCATTTTTATATACTCCTGGAAAAGCGCTTCCCCAAGCTCATCTTTGAATATGTGTTCCATCATCTTTCGATAGGTCACCTCAAACAGGCAGGCCCCAACGCTGTCCTTGGCCATTATGAAATCCCACTTGGACAAGATATCTTTGGCCTTGTGAGCCTCTTTGTCGGAGAATCGCCGTTCGAGGACCTGGAGCATCCTGGGTGCCATCTCAGAAGCAAGTACGCAATAGACATCCTGGTGCATCCTCTTGAAGTCTTCAACAGACAGCTTCTTCTTGGCCGTGAGCAGCTGGCGGATGCGGGTAATTCGGTCTAAGGGCTCCCAATAGTGGCTAATCAAATACGGATAGTCTCCACCCACGACCTTGTTGTTGGCCGTGGCAATAAAACCCTCTTCGGGGTTCATCACATGGGGCCTCTCATCAAACGGGACATATCCCTTCCACTCATACTCGCCGCCCCAACCTGGCACCGGCAGAATCCCATCACCTTTTGAGCGTATAGGAACAGTAGCACAGCACCAGTAGCCGATGTTTCCATTGACATCAGCAAACACAAAGTTTTGGCTGGGTAGCTCCCAGTATCGCAGGGCCTCTTTCACCTCTTGTATATCCCTGGCTTTCAGCAGTAGGTAGGCAGCCTGAGCTGGCTGAAGGCACTCGGTGAATGCCCACCTCACTGAAATAGGCTTTTCTCTTGAGCCCTTTTTCACCTCGTTGACAATGGGTCCATGACAGGTCAAAAGGATCTCGGTTTTGACGGGATCCTGCCCCTTGACCACAATGGTCTCTTCTCTGACCTCCATATCTTCCCAGTGGTCCTTGTACCAGTATTGCCGGGGGTTGTCGGGATTAATCTTCTCCATGTAGAAGTCCACATCGTCTACCATGACATTGGTGAGTCCCCAGGCCACATGACGATTATGACCTATGGGCATCCCGGGGGTACCTGGAACCGCAAAACCTGATACATCGATGGTTGGGCAGACCATATGCACCTCCCACCACATTGAAGGGTTTGTCAGCCCCAGGTGAGGGTCGTTGGCCAGAATTGGTTTCCCGGTGACAGACTTCTCTCCAGAGACCACCCAGTTGTTGCTGGCTGCTCCAGACGAAAGGGGTGTTAGCCTCTCCACTAAACGCACTGCTTCCAGGGTGGGGTTTGAGAATATCGAGAGGAGCTTGCTTTCTTCAGGGATAATTAGGGGCGCATCATCGGGCCAGAGCGGAAAGGCCTCTCTCAGCCTTTCTCCTCCTACTTTTTCCAGCATCTTGGCTGCGGTCAGATCCACCTCCCAGCCGCTGCTCAAGTTCCAGTTCATTACCTTCAGAACGGCTAGGTAATCGTCAGTCTCCCAGGGGTCTGGCTCGTAGCCAAGCACTTTGAACTCAAAAGGGAGGCGATCCCCATGGGTCTCCAGATAGGCATTTACCCCATCGGCAAAGGATTTGAAAATGAAGGCAAGATCACTCGGAATCGCCTTATTCAAACCCGCAGCTGTAAGCGTCCTGAAATAGCGGTCGGCCTTGATGAAATCCTTGCCGAACACCTCTGAGAGCCGACCGTGCCCCAGGCGGCGGAAGAATTCCATTTGCCAGAGACGATCCTGAGCCATAGCGAATCCGAGAGCGAAGAAAAGGTCGGGCTCATTCCTGGCGTAGATGTGTGGTACCCCGTAGGTATCTCTTATGATCTCCACATTTTGTTTGAGGCCCTCAACCATGACCTCGCCCGAGGTCTGCGGCAGACCCCTCTTGAGGGTTTGCTGAAACCAAAGGTAGCCAGCCCCTGCCACCACCAAGATGAGACCAACGAGTATCAACAAGGTAATCGAGATCCATTTTTTCAAGATTTGCCCTCCTGCCTCCTTTCTGATCTATCCGTGGTAAAAAGCTCATCAGGGAGGTCAATTCCATTAAGGAATTCATTTGTAATGAGGACATTACCAAATTTTTGAGGCTTGCGTCAAATTTTTGCAGATCCAAGAAAAAAACAAAGGGGCTACTGAAAATTTTTACTTGACAAGAGAGACCTCTTGGTTTAAAGGAGGGCATTATCGAAGGAAGGAGAATCTGTGGCATGGATCAGGTAGTGGTCATTTTGGGACTTCTGAGCCTCCTCTTGTTGGGCCTCGTCCTTAGGATCTGCCCACTGCCTGGAGGCTATATCTGATCTTAACCGTATAAATTAGAAGCGAACCGGGCCGTGGGTAGAGAAAATGCCCACGGCCAATTTATTTTAAGGCCGTGAGGCTCCCTCTCACGGCCTCTTTTATTTCATGTGTTCCGTTATTGGCGGTGTACCCCCACGGTTTGGGTCAGATTCTCATCCGATGGATCACCACTATCATGATAGAGGAGGAGGGCGTTATGAAAACTCGTATAACGGAACTGCTGGGGATAAAACATCCGATCATTCAAGGGGCTATGTCCTGGGTATCTTTTCCGCCACTGGTTGCTGCAGTGTCAAATGCGGGAGGCTTAGGCATATTGGGGGCTGCCTTTATGTCGCTGGATGAACTGAGAGAGAATATCAGAAGAATCAAAGACCACACAGACAAACCCTTTGGCGTAAATTTCATGGCGAATAATCCCCAGATAGATGAGCTGTTGGATGTGATCATTGAAGAGAAGGTGCGGGTCGCGAGCTATGGCAAAGGTAATCCTCGGACGGTCATTGAGCGGACTAGGCCCCACGGGATCGTCAATCTGCCCACTATGGGGGCCTTAAGGCATGCGGTGCGGGCAGAACAGGATGGTGCCGATGCGGTCATTGTCCAAGGCACAGAAGGTGGGGGTCACACGGGCTTTGTAGCTAGTTCAATACTCGTACCATTAGTGGCCAGTAAACTGAATATACCCATCGTGGCCGCGGGTGGAATCGGCAATGGGAGAGGGCTGGTCGCTGCCTTGGCCCTTGGTGCAGATGGAGTATCCATGGGGAGCCGGTTCATTGTCACTCAGGAGGCCCCCGTACCCCTCCATGTTAAGCAATATCTTGTTGAAAGGACCGAAGAGGATACTGCCGTAACCGATAATTTCACCGGGGTACGGTGCCGGGTAATAAGAAATAGATTTGTCGAAAACCTGGTGGAGATGACCAAAAACAATGCCGATCCATGGGAGATCATGAAGTCCGGTGTGGGTAAGATCAGAAAGGCCTATGTGGAAGGGGATATTGAGGGCGGATCTCTTGCCTTCGGCCAGGTATGTGGTTTGATCCGGGAAATTCCTACCTGTCAGGACCTGATTGATACCATCATAAGGGAAGCAGAAGAAGTCATGCAAGCCATAGAGAAGAAGATCTGACCCTCAGGAGGATGAAACTGTAAAACGTTCGTGCAGAAATTGCTTTGCAATTAGCCAGAACTAAGCTGTCTTCTCTTAGCAGAAGCTCGGTTACATCAAAGTGGGATTGTAGGCAGCTGTGCCTGATTCATTTAAAGTGTGAGATACCCGTCAGGGGCTAGGCTGGTTGCCAACATCACCATATTAATATCCCGATGCTCCGTCCAGCTGTTGGCATCTCTGTTTGTGCGTTCAAGCCAGAACATCTCAATTTCCTCACTCAACTGTGCATAGCGCATCAGGCTCTCAACCCGTGAAAGCAGTGGATGTGCTTTATTGAAAAGGCGGGGATTTTGCTTAATCAATCCGTGCAACTTTTCAACTGCCCGTAATCCAATAGACAATCCCAACTCCCGAAATGCGAGACGGTAATCAGCAGGAAGCTTCAATGGACTCTCTCTCGCGTAGGATGCCAAACCCTGCAGAGAAGAATCCAATAGAATCTCCAGCAGGTCGGTGTGCGCAAAATGTTCGCCAATAACCAATTGCGCTACTTTGAAGGCATTACTCAAAAGACCGCCAATACCAAGGGGGTCATCTGTAGCCCAGCTTTTTCCTCCACACATAGGGGCCATGTCGGCCATCTCAGCGTTCAGATCCGGCCACGTTGCCTTTTCAATATCTTTCGCTGCCGTTGCCTGAAGCTCATTGTAAGTGATGAATCCGTCGAGAGGATCGTGATGTCCCATGGACGGTACGAGCGGATGCGAGAGGTCTATGCTCATTTTCCAGTACATGCGTTTTGGACCGCCGAACGACGGAACATAGGTAAATCTGGCATGGGCCGTTTTCGCAAGCTCTATCGCCCACGTATTGTATGTTGAATTCCCAGTGACTCGGCTTACACGATTGAGGGCGTGCATCCATTTCGTCAGGTAATGGTAGTACTGTCCATCCCGATCCCATTCCACACGTTCGTCGAATGGGTCAGCAGGCCTCCGTTCGTTCATTTCTTTACCGATTCTCAACCCCCCCTTCGTGGGGTGCATTTTGCCCTCCTGCTCATCGAGTCCGCTGATCCAGCCGGTTCGTGGGTCGTCTTCACGGTGCCGGCCAAGTATGGTATGAACCTGATCAACGAGGTGCAATGCGAGATGCTTGTATTTTTCATCACCCGTTTGACGTTTAAGCTCTAGGAAATTGCACACCGCAAACGCGTCAGTCCATAAGTAGCGCCGTGGCGGGAGCTTCCCGGTCGGTGAAAGTCCGGTGAGCATGCTAAATTCGGTCATGATTTCTCTGACCATAGACGTGGGTGCATTTTCTTTCATCTTTTCTCCAAAGGTAGCTCGCAATGGTCGAGGTCTGATCCTGATTCCTTCCCCATTTAAAAAGCTTAACGCTTTGCGGAGGTGTGGTTCACCTTTAGTTGGACAGGAACTATGCATCCAGATAAAAGAATAATGAATGCATCAGTTCTATGAAAATCACTCCAGGCCCCCTCATGGATGAAAGGGCCGATGATTTCTGTGCGCTATTTGATCACAAATCCGGATCGATGTAAAATAATTCATAGGGGAACTCGATCATGTTGAATGAAGATTCAAGCCATATTGGAAATGGGGGTACAAGCTTGTACCATCCTATAAAGAGAGCGAAAGACACGGCCCAGATCGTGTGCATAAGATTGAATATGGTTGCTCATCTCATCAATCGTTTCTCCCATCTCCTTCAAAATTGGTTTAGAATTACTTACCGGCTGATCGAAGTGTTGGGTGGATTTGAAGAGAGAGCGCATCCACACGTCTCTTTAGCCTCCCTCTCAGCCTATATCTTAACACTTTCTTGAACTTCTCGGGTTCCAGATCATTCACCCTCACTAGTTCGAGATATCGCACCGACATCCAAGCCTTCTGGATTGAGAGGTTGGGACGCGTGAAATGGCACAACAATAACGTAAAATGGCATTGAGTTCTTTAGAAATCTACAATGAGTGATATTAGAAATACTGTATCCGTATGTTCAATATCCGGAGATGGTGGTCTATGTTGGTAGGCAACTGCATAACTCACACCAAGCGCTGGGGGACAGGCTTCATGCTTCTCATCAAGGTCCCCTCGGAAGGAGTTCATCTCCTCTTTTCTCGTGAATTTCAGCACGCACCTTTGGCAGACCATCTGGATAGTTATTCTGGATAAACGCTATGAGCTTTTCCCTCACCTCGCAGCGCAGATTCCAGGCAGCTGAGGCATCGGAAGCGCTCATCAAGGCCCGAAGCTCCACTGCTCGCTCGGTCGTGTTGGTGACCTGGAGACCCCAAACGCTGCCATTCCACAGGTCTGAGTCTTTTAAAATCCGGTGAAGTTTATCTCGAATCACTTGAGCTGGTACTGTGTAGTCAACGTAGAGAAACACGGTACCTAAAATATCAGCCGTCACACGAGTCCAGTTCTGAAAGGGTTTCTCGATAAAGTAGCTGATGGGCAAAACCAAACGCCGCAGGTCCCAAATCCGGACAACCACATAGGTGAATGTGATTTCCTCTACTCGGCCCCATTCATTCTCTACGATAACCACGTCGTCAAGCCTGATGGGTTGTGCGATGGCTATCTGGATGCCAGCCAGTATCGTGGTGATCGTGCGCTGCGCGGATAGGCCCAGGATGATACCCACAACACCCGCAGAGGCCAAAATGCCAGTACCCAGTTGGCGGACCTTTTCAAAGGTCATCAGCATGGTCGCCAAGGCTAGTATACCGATAACGACGATTACGATTCTTCTGAAAATTTGAAGCTGTGTGTAAATCTTTCTGGCCTGGAGATTGTCTTTTTCGTCAATTCTATACCGACTAAGGATTACATCATCCAGCACATAGGTCATCCGAACAAGCAACCATGCCACTGCTGCAATAATACCTAAACTGATAATATGCTTCATGGGGGCTAAAACCGAAGGGGTGACGATAGCGAGAGTTAGACTGAAACTGACTACAAGGAGCGGAATAATTAACTTCAGGGGCCTACGGCAGTTCTTGATAAGAGAATCATCCAATATGGTTTGGGTGCGCCGAGCCATCCGTTCAATCGCTGAGAACAGGAGATAATGAATGATAAGCCCCAACACTATGGCCCCGACCACAAGCGCCAAGGACCAGATTATTGTCTCCGAGTCCTGAACAACCCAATTCATAAATGACCCTTCCTCGACACACATTAGTTCATGAATCTAGCCTTCAAGCCCTACCTCTTGATGACCAAAACAGGCTTCTTAGACTGCCTTATGGCCTTCTCCGATACAGATCCAAGGAGCATTTCCTCAAGGTTGGTCTTCCCGTTGGAGCCGATGACAATCGCGGAGACCCCTTCCCCCTCCTCAACCCTCAATATTTCCCTCAGCGGAATACCCGTCTCTATCCTTGGAGGGGGACAACCGTGCAGAAATTGCTTTGCAATTACCGAGAACTAAGCTGTCTTCTCTTAGCAGAAGCTCCGTTACATCAAAGGAGGATTGTAGCTAGGCGTAATGCACGTTCTGCACGAACGCCCCCTTTTACAGTTCTTTGGGTTCGTGGATAGGCCCTCTGTCACGGGAAAATGCTTAATTGTTTGTGAAAAATAAGTGGTATCTATTCCATATTACATCAGCAGTCCAATCAATGAACAAAAGGTCTAAGGCAGTATGGCCCTCCACAGGGGTTTATAATCAACAGTTGTATTTGAATTAAGCTCAGACCATAGTTTTATTTGCAGATACGCAACAAGGCTATTTCCGATTTTGACTTTGATAGACCTTTTGTCAGGAATAGGGGTTATTCTTGGTCGGCCTTTTATCGTCAACCGAAAAAAGGGCCGTCAAATTTAAATGCATGTGAGATGGAGTTTCAGTTATCACTGGCCTTCCGTTAGAAATCTCTCAACTTTCGCCTTTTCCTTCAGTTTCTGAACGTAGAGACTCACTTCTCTCCGAACCTTCTCCTGCATGAGATAGCGTCCAAGCCTGTCTTTGATGTCCTCAAAGGCGATGGTAGTTTCAGGTCTTCTCTCAATGGCCTTAATCAGGTGGTATCCGAACCTGGTCTCGACAATGTCACTCACATCACCCGGCATTAAGCCAAAAGCCGCCTTTTCAAAAGGCTTCACCATCTGACCCCGGGCAAAGTAGCCCAGGTCACCACCCTTGACACTACTGGGACCTTGGGAGAACTCTTTGGCAAGAGCTGCGAAATCCTCACCTTGCTGGAGTTTCTGCTGGATCTTCTCAATCTTCTTTCGTGCCACAGCTCTTTGCGATTCATCCGCTTTGGTGTCAACCTTGATCAGAATATGGCTGGCCCGCACCTGCTCAGGTTGTTTGAATAAACCTGGGCGGCTCTCATAAAGGGCTTTGATTTCCTGGTCTGAAACCGTAGCCTTCTTAGCAATGTAGGTATCAATGAATTGTTGAATGGCCACCCCCTGTTTAATGCGAGCTCTTAGGCCGGCCTCAGAGAGATTCGCCTTTATCAACGCAGTCTTGAATTTGTCTTCATCGGGAAATCGTCTCTTCAGTGTCGTCACCTGTTCATTGATTGCCGCCTCATCAACCTTGATTGCCTTCCGTTGGCTTTCCTGGTAGAGCAACTCACGGTTGATAAGGTTTTCGAGGACTTCTTTTTTGATTTCCGGAATCTGGGAATCGGTGAGCGGCTTTCCCATGCTCAAGAGCCGTTGACGGACATGGCCCACCTCTCTATCGAAATCCTCCTGCGTGATTACTGACCCGTTAACCGCCGCAACTTTACCCTCTGAAGGCTGCTTTTCTAATGCCGATGCAAACAAGGCAATCGATACAGAAGCCAGGGCTGCTACGAGTGCCCAAAACCATCTTCCGTGTCTTGTCTGCATTCTAATTTCTCCTTTCCAAATTGAAAAAAGAAACGCCCCTGCAGGGCTCCTCACTGGGCCGGTGAATGGGTTTAAGGTTATCCTCGAGCGCTACTTAATAGGAGCGTCGCCTACCACCTTGTCCTCCTCTGCCACCACCATATCCTCCTCTGCCACCGCGACTTTCGGTGCGAGGGCGAGCCTCACTAACCTTAAGGGCTCGTCCCTTTAACTCCTTGCCGTTCAGGTCGTTTATTGCGGACTGGGCTTCAGCCTTAGCAGACATCTCCACGAATCCGAATCCTCTTGATTCACCGCTGTACCTGTCTTTGATAATATTGACAGATACGACCTGTCCGAAGCCCTCAAAGGCCTGTCTTAAATCCTCTTCGGTTACCTCCGACGATAAATTGCCTACATAGATATTCATTGTGACCTCCCTCTCAATCCAAAACATTCTACCGGAATTTAGGTTAATTAAATTCCTTGCAAAATAAGTGCGTTAGCCTGAAAGTTCGTGAGCTTAAAACCACCTTCCCTTACCATCAGGCTTCATAGTATTTCTGTCGGATCACGACTATACAGGGGAATAGACATTATGCGATCTCAACTAATTCCACCTCGAAAACCAACGTCTTTCCAGCCAATGGGTGGTTAGCATCTAGAGTGACGGTATCCTCATCTGCCTCTGCAACAGTTACCTTGATAAGATCGCCACCTCTCCGCCGGATTTGGAGCTGCTGTCCGATAACAGGGGGAATGGGAAAATCGCTTTTCTTAATATGAAACAGTAACTCTTGGTGTCTTTGTCCAAATGCCTCTTCCGGGGGAACTGCAATTGTCTTTGTGTCCCCGACTTCCATACCGATAATACCCTTTTCAAAGCCTGGAATAAGCTCTCCGCTTCCAAGGATGCATTCAAATGCCTCGTCGTCTTTTGAGTTGCTAAATACCTCGCCGTCTTCCAGCCTTCCCGTGAAGTGTACCTTTACCGTATCTCCGTTTTTTGCCTGGCTCATGGATACCTCCTAAGCATAGGTTTCAATCTTAAGCTCCCCCCTTGACAATGTGCTTTATACTGAAGCCTGCAGCCTGGAGGCATTGGTCTAGAACAGTTCCACGCCTACAGGTGCCACTTCCAGAGGAATGGTTTGGAGGGATTCAAGGCGAGCGGATAGTACTTTTCGGGCTTATCTCACAGGGTGTCTTCTCAGTTGATTGGGGGCTACAGGGAAGGGCCTAGCCGAATGGCATTGGCATTAAAGGCATGACCACCCATGTCAGTACTACCCCAACGTGGGGCAATGTTCTATTAACACCAACAACAAGTACCTAGGATAGAATAAGAAAGAACGTTAAGGTTTCATATCTTGTGATTCTATAACACCAAAGAAATAAGTCAACTGTCTTCTTATATTCTTCTGTTTTTTTCTTCTTATCTTTTGTCAAATGCACTTCATAACATGCTTTATCATCCGAGCTTCATAGAGAGATTCTGATATGGGATCAATGCTGGAAAAACAAAGGGCTCAGGCCTACACTTTTGACAAATCAAGCTTTCTCTCTGTACATTGGGAGAGAAACAGGCTTTGAGGATAGCTCGATTTTGAAGAAGAGATAATAGAAAGGTATCTCACGACAAAGAAGGCTGACCGTGATTTACCTGCCGTGAGAATCCTCTCTCAGAGGCCTACCGGAGAGAGCATCGAGAAAGAAGTGGAGGCCTGACTTTTTCCCGAAGCCTTGGGTTATGAAAGATAACTCGCAACAAGATTAGATAATGTAAGCGCAGCATTATCAGATTTTGCAAGCTGAGGTCAAATCCCTATAATTCCTAGAAAATGAGAGTGGCGAGTTTATGGAGTGATTTACGCTGGTTGTGTAATGTTCTCAGGCGAAAAAGTGCAGAATAGAATGTAGATGACGCGTGAGGTAGTGCTTAATGAAGCCTGTTCAATATTGTACCCTATTGTTTTTCCTAAATCTATATGGTCTTATCCAAGAAAGTGACGCAAGGTTTCATCGATCGGATCTTGGCAGTGTTGACTTAAGAGGCCTTTGCCCTTTTGTCCTCAACCCTCTTTGCCTTAAACATTGTTCTTTCTAAGGTATCGGACTCTACCAGCTCCAGTCCTGGGGTTACCTCCAGTTCCTCTCGAAAGGCCCTTTTAACCCTATTTTTAAACTCCTCGTTATCTATCTCTTTGCTCTTATATTCTGCGATAACAGTAATGACATCGATCCCGGTCTTTTCATCTGTGGACAATCTTATCCTGAACTCATCACCCAATTCCTCAAAGCCCCTTATCACCTTTTCCACTTGAGCAGGATAGAAATTGGCCCCCTTATAAATAATCATATCATCTGCCCTGCCCAGAATTCCTCCTTCTGATCTTGCGTGCGTGCGACCACAGGCGCACTTATCGGTAGCCAAGCGAGCCAGATCATTTGTCCAGTAGCGAAGCATTGGTACAGCCTCTTTGGTCAAGTGGGTCAAGACCAATACCCCTGTCTCCCCGGGACCACACCTCCTATTTGTATCAGGTTCTATTATCTCAACAAGCAGATGATCCTCCACCCAATGGATTCCTGTCTTCTCTTCACACTCCGAGGCACAGGTAGGGCCGATCTCTGCAAGCCCGTAGTAATCATAGGCCTCTATTCCCAACCTGGTCTCGATGTTTTTTCTGGTAGGTGCTATCTCAGCCCCTGCTTCACCTCCAAAACAACCTCTTCTTAAGGATATATCCGATGGATCTATGCCCCTCTCGTTCATCCTTTCAGCAATGTAAAGGGCAAAGGAAGGGGTGGATAGCAATACAGTGGCGCCCGGACTAACCAGATAATCGACCTGCCTTTCGGCCATCGAGGCCCCTATGGGTAAAACGAAACACCCCATGGCCTTAGCCGCATAATGGCAAGACATACCAGCTACCCATAGACCATAACTGAAGCCATTTTGAACAATATCCCCGGGGCGAACGCCAAAGTTCCACAGGGTTCTACTTGTCCACTGGGTAATGTTTTCTACATCTTTCTCTGTCCAGATCGTATTCACAGGGACACCAGTTGTCCCTGTGGATGGATGAAGTTCTCTCCAATCCTTCTGTGGGGCGACCACGTATCTTCCAAAAGGGGGATGGGATATCTGCTCGTCTCTGAGCTCCTGTTTGGTAACCGGAGGAATCTTGAGAACATCATCGAGGGCCCTAATATCCTCTGGCTTTAGCCCAATCTTATCAAACCGCTCCCGATAAAACTCCGAAAGTTCATAGCATCGCTTCACCTGCCATTTTAACCGATCGAGCTGTAGCCCTTCCAGCCTTTCCCGATCCATAGTCTCAATCTCTTTTGCATAGTATTGAGGATCTTCAGAGGATTTTGAGGAAACCATAATTACCTCCATGTAAGTTCTGTCCTTTAGACCGTAAGATACTTCTTCACTATCTCCTCATTTTCCAATATGTTTTTCATCTCATCCTGATATTGAATGGTTCCTTTCTCTATTATATAGCCCCTGTCAGCGACTTTCTGACAAAAGCGCACATTCTGATCGGCCAGGAACACCGTTACCCCGGTATTTCCGTCACTTTCCATCCCAGCCTTATGGTTAGGTCGGCCTAATTGAGATGACACCTCAGACTCCTCACAGAATAGCCAAGTTCTGTCAGGAGCCAGCCGGGCTCATTTTGAGAGGTTTTTTCATGGGTTAACCTATAAATAGAGTTAAGCGACTGAAAGGAAAATCGTTACCTAAGGTAATAGCAAAACCATCTGCAAGTCAAGAAAAATCGGCCCTTAGGCTCCCTTGAGCGCCAGCGGTTTTGGCCGTACTAACCCCTCATTCAACGATGCCGAATTTATACCACGAAATGAAATTGTGGATCCTTTGGTGGCAACCCCCTATGCCATGACCCCTTTTAACCCAACGTTCCACCATTCCAATATTCGAGTTGGGGCGAAGCCCCTAGGTTCATCCTATTGGAGCATTTTGTAATAGTAGCATTATCAAATTTTAGAGGCCGAGGTCAAACCTACCGGCTCAGCTGTCACAATTTACCATCTGAAGGCTTTGAGCAATCTTCCATGGCACTCGCGATATGCCGAACCATCTGGCGATACACCCCTTCAAGGATATCTGGAGATAGCATGTAGTCTGGATTTTCTTTGGAAAAACCGATGACCATTTCCCGGGCTGTGGTTTCGATATCCCCTGTGCGCAGATAGATCTCCTCAACAAATGCGCGATGCTGCCTGGCACGCTCGATAGAGTGGTGGATAAAATCCCTGGCCTCATCTCCAGTTATGTAAGCATAGTGGTCAGCGCAGGCGTATTCCACATCCAGATCCTTGAGCTTCTCGAGGCTCTGCTGATATTGGGTAAAATTGGAGTTTCCGGATGCGATGATTGTCTCTTTGTATGGGACTCCCCCGCCGTCTGAGGCAAAGAGTGCCTTGAGCTGGGGTACGTACGCCGAGATAGAGCACGAGGAATGGCCCGGGGTTTCATAGACGCGGACCTCAAGATCCCCCAGATCAATACGATCTCCCTCTGAGACGGCTGTCCCTGTGATCTCATCCCCCCAGTCCAAATCACAGGTGGTGTAGACCTCCTCCTTTCCCATCTGTTTTGCAACACTGCGGCTGAATCCGTTGATGGTATTGATGGCCTTTGGCATTTGGAGGATTTCCCAGGCACGCGCTGAGGCGTAGATCTCCAAGCCCGGATGGCGACGTTTGAAAAAGGGCACAATACCCACATGATCAAAGTGGGCGTGGAGGATCAGGAGTTTTGTGATCCGAGACTCCTCGATGCCGAATGCCTCAAACTGCCGGAGCAGATCTGGCATCAGGTAACTTATGCCCCCGTTGACGATCATGGACTCCTTGTTCCCTTCCAACACATAGACGCATGACTCTTCACGCCCCAAACGCCACAGTCTCTCTCGAACTTTTCCAGGCTGCCGTACCCGCATCATAATCACCTCAAGTCTCTCTATTATGGAGAAATGTCCACGCAGTAATACCTTGCCTTCCGAGGAATGGAAAATAGGAAAAAGGCGGCTGTGTGTCAAGTATAATCACCGCCATGATGCTGTGGGAAAGGAGGAATCAGGGGATAGGTTTTTAAAAAAGAGCAGGAAAACGAAGGGTACAATACTCCTCTTGGATAAAGAAAAATGTGGCTGTAGGGGCAAGGAAATAGCAGATTATCTGGGAGCTGATCAACCTATGCTTGGCCATTTTGAATTGCCAAAAAGCTGAGCGCAGAACTTCCAGATCAGGCTTCCCTGCTCGCCACCTGCTCTTTCCTCTTGTTCACAATCCTTTCGTCTGCAAGTTGGTGAGCTATCTCATATGTCGGCTTGTGATATTCTTTAGACATTGAGATAATCTTACCTATCCTTTCCTCTATTTGTTCTATCTCTTTCATTGTTTCGTCCAGGGGACTGTGTCTTGACTCCATGTAGATTACGATCAATCCCCCTGCATTTATCACATAATCTGGTGCGTACCGTATTCCTTTTTCGTATAACAGTCTTCCATGGTGGTTCTCTTTGAGTTGATTGTTCGCACCACCGGCAACTATCTTACACTTGAGCTGTGGGATAGTCTCGTCATTTATAATAGCACCGAGGGCACACGGCGCAAAAATATCACAATCGACTGCATAAATTTCTTCCGGAGGCACCACCTGTGCCCCGAATTCTTGAGAGACTCTTTTCGTCAACTCCTCTCGTATGTCTGTAACGATAAGCTCAGCCCCGTCTTCGTGTAGTTCCCGGGCCAGATTGTAGCCAACATGGCCTACTCCCTGTATGGAGACCTTTAAACCCGATAGGCTCGTGCTTCCATATACATCCTTGGCACAAGCCCGCATGCCACAGATCACACCGTGAGCCGTAAATGGAGAAGGATCCCCAACCCCTTTGGTTCCCGCTACATGCTCTGTTTCTTTGCGCATTATCTCCACATCTTCAACTCCAATGCCCACATCTTCACCTGTCAAAAATCTTCCTTTAAATGTCTCTACACATCTCCCATGGGCCCGTAACAGTGCCTCTGTTTTCTGCTCGGGTTTAGCCATTATGACTGCCTTTCCACCGCCCACATCTAGACCTGAAATAGATGCTTTGTAGGTCATGCCTCTGGAGAGTCTCAGCGCATCGATCAGGGCTTCTTCTTCACTCCCATAGTCCCACAGCCTGGTACCGCCCCACGCTGGCCCCAAGGTAGTGTCATGAATAGCTATTATGGATTTGAGACCAGTTTCTTTATCGTGAAAGAATGCAATCTCTTCACACCCATGGGTTTCCAACTGCTCGAATATCATCACCATACCATCCTCCCTCTCTGTATTCAGAGATTCATAAAATACACCTAAGTCTGGTGAGCCTTGAGAGCTTACAAGACCTCTTTTTTGCTGAGGCCAGTATAGGATAAAGGGGGTTGTGTGTCAATCAGAAGCCATGGCAAAAGGCATGGCAACTCACGGTAACGCCAAAGCAGATTCTCACTTGATTGAATAGCCACCCATGGGCTTACGCCCCTAGCACTCAGAGGCAAACGCGGCCTTGAGGTCTTTTCTTGAGTGCATGCCCCACCAGATCCATACGCTGGCGGTGATGCGCCCTATAGGCAGAAATTATGTCTCGGTAAACCGTATCTTTTGTTCCTCAAGAACTCAGCCTCATATTTCCACACCGTTGTGAGGTGGGCTCTCTAATTCGTCCAATGTCAGGACCCGAGCCCAAATTCATTCATTGTGTGTTGACGTGCACCCGGGTGAAATACAACCCCTCCTCCAGATTCGGGTGATAGGTAATTGTACAGTTTTTTCCAAGGCGCATCTCCGCTTCACGCAAGGCCGCCTCAATCGTAGGGAACGGCTCAAATCCCAGACGCCGTGCCACCTCACTGTTCTCATTGGAAACCCCTGCAGCAAATACTCCACCCAGCTGGTTCAGGGCGTAGAGACCCTGGCAGTAGAGAATGATCGGATGGGCACCATGAAAGGCAAAACCGTTACGGTATTTATGGACAAATTCTGGCCGGTGTGCGTACTCTTCAGCGTAGGTATCCCAGACCTTCACCGGGTCTTGCATGGTAGGTAGAACTTCATGGTAGAGGGCGTAATAGGAGGGATGATTGAGCATGCTGAACTTTGGCTCAAACGGGTTTGCCACGATGAAGATGCCACCTTTGCGCACCAATGGGTTCTCGTGATAGGCATTGAACAGAGCGGAGAGTGCCTTATTGCGACAGTGGATCGGATTGAAAATCGAGAGGCGCGAATAGGTGTCTCCGTCGGGCATACCAACCAATAGCACGTCTGTCTGCCCTTCCACCTCTGTCACCAACTGGGAGATGAGCAAGTCGAGGTGCATCTCGCGCACCGGGGTGATCAGGCCTGCGTCGATGGCAGCGTATTTCTGCGGTCTGCGAGTAGTCAGCACGCCTTCGATCTTCATGATTGGTGGACGCCCTTGCCGCTCTAGCTCATCATCAACTAGGCCGCCCATCTCGTTCAGCAGCTTGTGAAATGAGCTTTTCTTGGGATCCTGCACCGAGTGCCCAGAGGCAAAGGGCCAGGGCCGATGGTGATAGCGGATCGATTCCCAGTTACTCATGCCGACGAGGATTGATTTCCAGCCTCCTTGAAAGAAAGCGGCAGGGGTAGAGATATAAATGAAAAGGTCCGACTCGAACACCGAGCGATGCACAGCGACCTCCATTCCGCGTTTGGTCATGCCGAGATTGACGAACTGGTTCGTGTCAGTGCTGTCTATGCATGAGAGCCGTCCCCCCAAGGTGTAAGGCAGCTTCGGCCCGAGGATATGGATCATCTCATTACGCGTCCACATGCGATGCAGGGCATTGGCGACTTTGATCTGGATGTCCTCGGCCCTGACACCATAGTGTGCCAGCAACTCCAATAGGATTGGCAGACCAAGGATGCGCAGATCCTGATCCTCGGGATGGTAATGCGGGTCCCGTCCATCAGACACACCGATGGTTACCTTGGCGCCTTTCCCTACCAACTTTTCCAGCGGTTGCATACCAATCGGATGGGCCAAGGCATGGCGGAACGCTGCCGCAGTATCGGGCAGTGGCACCGCCGGGGGCGGCGGTTTTGGCACGACGCGTGTCCGTTCGATCGGCAGGTGAGCAAGAATCTTGCGAGTGCCACAACTCACCATGTATTCCTGGGTTCCTTCCATATGCAACCTCCCTTTAGCTTGTGTGCCGTGTAAAACGAGGATTTACTGATAAGATTCCTGAACACACTTCTGCGTCAACAAAGAAGACTTCAAAATGTCAAGGGCTTACCCATTCTTTGCCCATTCACCCCATACAATTTTCCGGTACATATCGGGATCTGTATCGCCTTCGGTTGAGAGCAGTAGGACCTTTGACGTTTCATTAAGCCTCAATGCCCCAGCAATGTGTCGGGAGGATTCCTGTCCAAGAACAAACGTAAGCAAACCCAGAGTTACCGCACCTGATTCGCCCGAAATAACTCTGTCATCACCCTGAAGAGGATTGCCGAGAATGCGCATCCCCCTCATTGCCACATAGTCCGGGCAGGCAACAAACACATCAGCGTAGTCTCGCAGTATCTTCCATGCCAAGGTACTTGGCTCACCGCACGCCAGACCTGCCATAATCGTATCCAGGTTGCCCCTGAGCTTTTTAGGTCTCCTGTCGTGAGCGGACATAGACTCATAAAAACAGGCAGCACGGGTAGGCTCTACAACGGCAAATATGGGTCGTACCTGACCAAATAACTCGAACAAATACGCCTGCGTGGCAGCTGCCAGAGAACCCACACCACACTGCACAAAAACATGCGTGGGAATTTCTCCCTCCAACTGCTCCAGGGCCTCGTGTAGGATAGTGAGGTAACCCTGCATGATCTTCACAGGAATTTCCTCATATCCCTCTCTCGCGGTATCCTGCACCAAAATCCAACCGTGTTTCTGGGCGTGTTCTGCCGCTTGCTGGACGGCATCATCATAGTTGCCTTCAATAACAAGAACTTGAGCGCCATGTGCTCTGATCGCCTCATACCTCGCCACAGAGGTTCCCTTTGGTAAATAGACGACCGCATTACACCCCAATTGCTGTGCAGCCCATGCCACTGCGCGGCCATGATTCCCGTCTGTTGCCGTCACAAATGTAGTGTCAGCCAGCCTTTCTTTTGTACTGCGCGCATTGAGTAAATCGAAACACAATTCCTGGGCATTCACCTTCAATCGGTGAGCGACCAAATATGCCAACCCATGGATGGCGCCAAGGACCTTAAAGGCATTGAGGCCAAATCGGTATGATTCGTCTTTGACCCAGATGTCGGCAATCTGTAACATGTCTGCAAGATGCGCAAGTCTTGCCAGTGGGGTTGGCGTATAATCAGGAAAGGTTTGGTGAAATTTCCGTACAGAATGGGCTGCTGACGGAGAAAAAGAACCTGTGGATGCTTTCACCACGTCTCTTTTTCTGGAAAGGGGATTAGAAACATAGGTTATCTTCTCTATTTCCGGCATAATGAAAACTTCTTCTCACTATGACTACATCAACAAAGGTGTTAAGTCAAAGAATTAAGTAGGGCTTTCCGCCTAATGGCGGAAATTCCACGGGGTAAACATTGCACGGGGCACGCATAACTGATATAGTATGCTAAAATTTCGCTTAAGCTATATAATGTTATTTTTTGCCAAACCTTTTGACATACAGAAAAATCAAGTGCGGGCAAAGAATGACAAAGATACCTAGAAAGCGCATGCATTTGGAATGGTCACCAAGTAATTTGGGTAGGTTTATGCCAAGAACAAAACCATTTGAAGACCATGCACTTCAATACGAAGATTGGTTTGAGAGAAACAGATTTGCTTACAAGTCAGAGTTACTCGCAATAAGAAGTCAATTGCCTGAAAAAGGCAAAGGCGTGGAAATTGGTGTGGGTAGCGGAAAGTTCGCGGCTCCGCTGGGCATTAAGATCGGTGTTGAGCCGGCACGTAAAATGGGGGAAATCGCCCACAAAAGAGGAATTGAGGTTATCTGTGGTATAGCTGAAGCACTGCCTTTTGATGATTATCAGTTCGATTTCGCCATGATGGTTACCACCATATGTTTTTTGGATGATATAGAAGCAGCATTGAAAGAGGCATACAGGGTGATACAACGCCAAGGTTATCTCATAGTCGGATTTGTCGATAAGGAGAGCCCTCTTGGAAAATTATACCTGAAATATAGAGATGAGAGTGTGTTCTACAAGATAGCTACGTTCTATTCTGTTGATGAGGTTGTTTATTACCTGGAAAACGCGGGCTTCACGGATTTCAGTTTCACTCAGACAATTTTTCACCCTTTAAAAGAAATAAGGGATATTGAGCAGATAAAGAAGGGTTATGGTGAGGGGTCATTTGTGGTGGTCAGGGCAAGAAAGTGAAACGTGAGGGAACACAGGATAGTGCAGATACAAAGGGATCCATTTTTCGCTGCCTTCTCGTTATTCTCCTTCCGTCCTTCCTCTTGGGGTGTGGGACCTTCATTAAGAGGATGAATTCTCCCAGCACCCCCTTTCCCCATCAGTGGATTGGCAATATTGATCGGGTGAATTTCAAGGAACCATCCGGAATCGTTTTTCATCCCGGACGTGAAACACTCTTTGTTGTCGGAGATGAGGGCGATATCTGCGAAATCCACAGAGATGGAACCCTGGTAAAGCAAAAGAGGATTTGTTGTGCCGATTTTGAGGGCATAGCATGCGATCCTTCAACTGGTCTCCTGTACATTGCGATCGAGGGCGATGAAAAGATCATTGAAATCGATCCTGAGCATTTCAGGGTTCTGCGAGAATTTGTCATTAGCAGGACCTTCAGGGAAGCAATGGTTCTTAAGGCTGGGGGCCATGGCATTGAGGCAATCACCTTCGTACCCGATTCAAATCACCCGGAAGGCGGAACATTCTATGTTACCAATCAAGGCCTTGATCTGGATAATAGGGAAGATCCATCTGCCATCTTTGAACTTGAGGTGCCTCTTAGGAGTAGCTCTTCCGGGGATGCAACAGCAAAGATCGTCAGGTATTTCTCTCTTGGGGTCATTGACCTTTCCGGACTTTGCTATGATGAGAAAAGCGGTCATTTGTATGTTATGAGCGATGCAACAAATACGTTCTTCGAAATCACGAGGGAGGGGAAGGTACTCCGGGCCTACGCCTTTCCGGGGGAGAACCAGGAAGGAATAGCAGTGGATGCAAATGGATTCATTTATATCGCTCAGGATTCCGGGGGAATCATCAAGCTCAAATGGAACAGAACGAGGTAGCGAGCTTGGTGCCACGGGCTAGGAAGCCCATAAACTAATGGGGAGTAAAATGCTGTTTGAGGAAAAAATGGACCAGGGTTTTAGGTTGATTTTGGTATTGTATTAAGATATGAAATGCTATTAGTGAAGGGGTGAGCTAAAGTACCGTTAAGAACAACGTTGCTGCAGCTTAACATTAAGATTTTAGGGATTTTTGGCACCTATATATAGTAGTAACGAAGGAGGTCTTGCCAAATGGAGATCAAGATATTGGGTGTTGTTGGTGCAGGCCAAATGGGATCGGGAATCGCTCAGGTAGCAGCTACACATGGGCTCAAGGTGATTATGAATGATATAGGAAAAGAGTTTGTGGATAAGGGTTTTGCTGCGATTGAGAGTAGTCTTTCCAGGATGGTAAAAAAGGAAAAGATATCTTCTCAGGAAAAAGACACCATCATTTCCCGGGTAAAGGGATCTACTGATATTTCGGACATGAAGGGGGCGGATTTTGTGGTAGAGGCTGCAACCGAGAATGAGGAGCTAAAGTTAAGGTTATTTATCGCCCTTGATGGAATCTGCGGGCAGGATGTGATTCTGGCTTCAAATACCTCCTCAATCTCTATAACAAAGATTGCTGGAGCAACAAAAAGGCCTCAACAGGTGATAGGTATGCATTTTATGAATCCGGTTCCGATGATGAAATTGGTAGAGATTATCAGGGGCTTGGCCACGTCTGTTGAGACTAAAAACGTTACCCATGATTTGGCCATTAAGCTAAATAAGTCACCAGTAGAGGCCAACGATTTTCCTGGCTTTATTAGCAACAGGGTTCTTATGCCCATGATAAATGAGGCTATTTATGCACTATTTGAAGGGGTCGGCACAGCCAAGGCCATCGATGATGTCATGACCTTGGGAATGAACCATCCCATGGGCCCTTTGACATTGGCTGATCTTATCGGGTTAGATACCTGTCTGGCCATACTGGAGGTTATTTATGATGGTCTTGGTGATTCTAAATATAGACCATGCCCTCTGCTTAAGAAGTATGTAGAGGCTGGTTGGCTTGGGAGAAAAACTGGTAAAGGATTCTATGATTATACCAGTTGAAAAGAGGATAGTTGTGGAGGCCAAGAGATGTTTGAGCGTGAGGTTAATCCTGAAAAAATTAAAAAAGCAGAGTTTGTTGTAGCAATACCATCTTATAATGAGGCAGATTCAATAGCCTTTCCAGTCCACCAGGCGGACAAAGGAATACAGTCATTCTTTGGAAATATGAAATCGGTTATCATAAACTGTGATAATAACTCCAGTGATGGCACAAAGGAGATATTTCTGGGCATAAGAACCAGTACACCAAAGATATACCTATCAACGGAACCAGGTATCAAAGGGAAAGGAAACAATTTTAGAAATCTCTTTAAAAAGATTGTCGATCTTGACGCCCATGGGGTGGTGGTAGTTGATGCTGACCTAAAGAGCATAATGCCAAACTGGATAAAACATTTGGGTGAACCCCTCTTCCAGGATTTTGGTTATGTGACACCCCTTTATGTGAGACATAAATATGATGGCACCATAACAAACTCTATCGCGTACCCCATGATACGTTCCCTTTATGGCAGGAGGGTCAGACAGCCCATAGGCGGCGACTTTGGTTTTTGTGGAGAATTGGCCCAGATCTATCTTCAAAGTGATACCTGGTCAGATGCGGTAGCCAATTTTGGTATTGATATCTGGATGACCACCATTGCTGTGAACGAAAATATCCCCATTTGCCAAGCCTTCATGGGCAGGCCCAAGATTCACCGGGCAAAGGATCCGGGCTCGGATCTCGGACAAATGTTTAGGCAGGTAGTAGGGACCATTTTTAATATGATGATAAAATTTTATCCCTTCTGGAGTAGTGTAAAATGGAGTAAGCCAACCGCAATATTTGGATTTGGCCTTGGAGAAACTGAGATGCCACCAGCCATCAGGGTCAATAAGAAAACACTATTTCAGAAATTTCATGAAGGTTTTGACAGGTACGGTCATGTTTGGGAGAAGGTCCTGCAAAAGGAAACACATAATAAATTACGGGAAATAAAGGAAATGGATCGAGACCGGTTTGACTTTCCTACACATCTCTGGATCAATGCCTTGATCGATTTTGCCATTGCTTATAGGGATAAGCTGTGGAGATTTGATGAACTTTTGGACTCCCTTATCCCTATATATCTGAGTAAGACCCTTTCATATGTGATAAAAACAGAGAGGATGTCAATAAGGGAGTCGGAAGAATTTATTGAAGAGGAGTGCGTCCAATTTGAGGCCACTAAGAGCCTTTTGATCCGGCGCTGGGATGGAAGGTAGGCCTGGTGAGTTATTTGATCAATTCTAATTACAGGGAGATTGCCTATGGCCAAGATATTAGTTGTTGATGATGAAGAACATATCAGGTTGCTCTACTCTGAGGAGTTGAGTGAAGCTGGCTATGAGGTTATTACAGCCGCAGATGGATACAAATTGACAGAGAGGATAGATAAAGAAAAACCTGATCTGATTATATTGGATATAAAGATGATTGATTATAACGGTCTTGATCTATTGCAGGAGATCAGGAATAAGTTTTACGACATGCCGGTAATACTCTGTACTGCCTACGACACCTTCAAGGAAGACATTAAATCCATTGCGGCAGATTTTTACGTTATCAAATCCTTTGATTTAACAGAGCTTAAAAACAAGATAGCTATGGCCTTAGAGGCAGAGATACCCTCATCCTGAAATCTTCCCTCAACTCTCTTCCGTGAGCATAAGGTAAATCCCGAAGAGTAAGAAAAGAAGGTTTGCCAGCCATGCACCTAAGATCGGGGGCAAGGCCCCGGATAGGGCCAGAGACCGGGATAGGCCAAATGTCAGGAGATAGAGAAAACTAATACCAATACCAATAGCAATAGCAAAAGAGATCCCGCCTTTTTTCTTTCTCAAGGCAAGAGGAACTCCCACCAAAGCGAGTACCAGCGATATGAAGGGAAAGGCTATTTTTATATTGAGGTCTACCTGGCTTCTGGTTGAATCATAACCCTCCTCCCTTATTTTTCTTGTATAGTTTCTTAGTTCCCAAAAGCTCATCTCTTCTGGTGCCTTCATGGATTTCTCAAAATTTTTAGGTGTTTCAGGAAGTTTTATTGTATGATTGCTAAACCTCGTTGATGTCCTTGAGCCATCAGCCTGAATTATTTGGATAAGGCCATCATTAAGATACCATCTACCATTAATCCATTTGGCCTTCCTGGCATCGATTCTCTTGATTAATTTGAAGTCTCTATCAAAGAAGAAGATTGAAAGACCCTCAATTTTATTCTTCCTGCTGTCGTAGGCCCGAATCTGGAAAATGGAACCCTTGCCCCTGTACCAGAGGTGGGACAACTTGTAGGCCCCTTTCGTATCCTTCTTTTCAACCTGGATATTCCATATATTATTGGCCATAGAGCTAGTAATAGGGACAATGGATTCAGAGAGAAAAAACGACCCAATTCCGATAAGGATAGAGAGTGCGATTAGGGGATAAGACAGATTGAAGATGCTGAATCCAGAATCCTTCAGGGCCAGTATTTCATTGTGTTTACTCATTATGCCCAACATCAACATAACAGAGATGAGGACTGAAAAAGGTATGATCTGCTGGACAAAAAAAGGTATCTGATAGATAAAATATGAAAAAGCCACACTTGTGGGGACACCGGCCTGAAGGAAAGCGTCTATGTTTCCGAAGAAGTCTATCACAAGACAGATTATTAGAAAGGTAACCAAGCAGATAAAGAAGAAGGTAAGGAATTCCCTATAAAGATATCTTGTAATTATTTTCATCTTCCTTTTCTTGGGTCTTGGAACACCACGTCTCTGGGCGTGGATTCTTTACTTCTCTTTCAGATCCAGGATTCTGGCGATTTCAGCTGCACTTGCCTTAATGAAGAGATCGAGGTCTTTCCCCTGGAGTGGCTTTCCAACCTGTGGTACCTTCTTGAGGGCCTCTGGCTGGACTGAGATAGGAGTGTTTTTGTATTCTTTTCTTGGCTTGACCTCGAATTCGGATGGAAATCTATTCGCAAGATACATCTCCTGGAATGAGGAGAACTTAAGGACATGGGCCGTGGCATCAAGTACACCTATCTCTCCTTTGGAAACAAGGCCTCCCTTTATGGCCTTTATGAACCCGGCCATAGACTCTCCTCCCTGGGTACAGGCAATATGACCATTCTTGTTTGCTATTATCATGGCATCCATTATCTCCTGTTCTGTTACCTGAGTGACAAATATCCTTTTTTCACCTGCTGCCTGATTATATTCCCTGACCACATCAATTACCCGTGGCATGGACACAGGATTGCCAATCATGGCTGCCTGGGCAACACTCGGTCTCACGGTAACTGGCTCAAATTGCCGTCTATAATGGTCATCTTCTAGATAATAGCGATATACGGGGTCGGCATGATCTGACTGGACACCGATGATTTTGGGTAGTCTTGGAATGATATTGGCCTTTAGAAATTTTAAAAAGCCACTGATAATGGCAGTGATATTGCCGGCGTTGCCAATTGGAACAACTATAACCTTATCGCCTACCTCATAATCAAAGACCTGGGCTATTTCAAAGGCGAATGATTCCTGGCCCAGAATTCTCCAGCTGTTCTTGGAGTTTAAAAGGGCAACATTATAGTTTTCGCTCAACTCCTCTACTACCCTCATGCAGTCATCGAAGACGCCGGGCATCTCTAAAACCGTTGCCCCACTTCCAAGGGGCTGTGAGAGCTGCTGTAACGTGACCTTCCCTTTTGGGAGAAGAACGGCAGATCTTATGAAATCAGTGAGATATGCGCAATACAGTGCCCCTGAGGCTGAGGTATCACCGGTAGAGGCACATATGGCTAATAGGTTTTTTATGTTTTTGGTTTTTGCGATGAAATTTAAAAAACTCAGAGCACAGGCCATTCCCCGATCTTTAAAAGATAGACTTGGATTCAGTCCTTCATTCTTAAAATAGAATGGAAGGCCAACCAACTTTTCGAGACTTTGGTTTGCCATAACAATAGGTGTATTGGCTTCACCGAGATACAGTATATATTCCAATGGGATAACAGGGGCAATGAACTCATAATAGCGGAAGATACCCTTAAGGGGATTGAAGTTAAGCATCTTCCTATAGTCAAAGATCCTCCTCCACAGAGCACCCCTTATAGCCTGCGTCTGTCCTGTTGGTTGATGGTAGAGCATCAATATCCCGCCACAAGATGGGCAAGTATAAAGAAGATGATCAATACCGAATTTATCCCTGCATTTGAGACACCTGTAAAACATGCTCCCTGACGGTTCAGGTATCAGGTATTTCCTGATGTCCTTGGGAAATTCACTTAATTTCATAGTTTCATTTGCTTCATTAGTTGTATTGGCGTTATCAGTTCTATTAGCCGATAATATAGCTGCTGACGAATCTGCAGTTACCCATTAACAAATCAAAAAATAGCACCAATAAAACCAACAAGGAGGTACTAATCTGGCCAACCTTCGACGCCGATGAGATTAACAAAGCGGCATCCTCCTAAATTCTCTTGCTCAAAACTCTTCCCCTTCCTGATAACCTTTATCAATTCCTGACTGTATCTGTCGCCAACAGGGATGACCATCCGCCCATTATCTGCCAGCTGATCCATAAGGGGACTTGGGAATCTTGGTGCACCAGCCGTTACCATGATAGCATCGAAAGGGGCATATTCCTTCCAACCCAGCGTTCCATCAAAGGCCTTGAATAGGATGTTATCATATCCTAATTGGGCTAATACTTTTCTGGCATTTACAAGGAGTGATTTGATTCTCTCTATGGTATAAACCCTGTTGGACAGTTCAGCCAGAATCGCGGTCTGATAGCCAGAACCTGTTCCTATCTCAAGGGTCCTTTCCTCTGCCTTCAGCTCTAATGCCTCTGTCATGAGGGCTACAATGTAGGGCTGTGATATGGTCTGTTTTTCGCCTATGGGAACCGGGTGGTCATTATATGCCTCTCCAGCCAGGGCCTCTTCGATGAAAAGGTGCCTGGGGATTTTACCCATTACCCGGAGAACCCTTTCATCTTTTATACCCCGGGGGATTAACTGATTTTTTACCATCCTTTCTCGTGCAAGACTAAAATCATGTGACATGAAACCTTAAGACCTTCATCTCTTCTCTGGTAAACATATCTCCCCTGAGGGGCCGACTTCCCATGACAACCTTGCTCCTGATAAGGCACAGTAGATCTTGCTCTTCGGAGACCTCTTCGTTATCTGGTACCACCCCCCAACCACATTTGTCCCTTCTGCCAGATAACTAGATCTCGAAAACCCTTGAAACCAATTGATTCATCCTGTCAAAGCTCCCAATACGCTACCCAGGGCTGACATCAGTCGGGGGCCAATAGAAATTCCATGATGTCAAAAAGTTGTCGGAACTCTGAAACACTAAATTAGGCTTATTTCTCAAGCCTGTAGCCTTTGGGTACAGGGTGTCCGTCTACATAGACGTTATTATTTTCATCCAGAGAAAAACGCCCCTTGGCAATCATCTCTACCGTCAGGGGAAAGATCTTCCAGTCACCTATCTCCTTAAGGCGTCTCTGGTGTTCATCGACCACTTTCTTAAAGGCGCGCTGATCTCTAAGGAGATCTGGCAGGGGGATGGGCAATTCAACCTTTAGGGGATTCGAGACCATCAACAGGGGGCCAGTATCCACGCCAGCGTCTGTCCAGATGGTTGAGGCACGCAGAGAAGCCTCTCCACTGGCTATTGCATCAGCTACTGCATGATCGCCAACCCACTGCCTTTTTCCATCAGGCGTGAGTATGGATAGATCACCTGGGTGCACATTGACAGATCTGCTCAATGTCAGGCAACTCATATATCCTGCCAGGGCAATGATATCTATCTCAAATGCCTTTGTCAAACGAGAGGCCACAGAGTCAAACTCTTTTCTCGCAGCCATACCTTCAGGGGTTAAATGGGTCCTCTTTAACCCTCTCAGGGAGTAGAACTTCCTTATATCGTAACTGAAGTAGGGGATTCCCGCATCAAGGGCAATCTTTTCCCCTGTTGAGACACCGTCAGAGCGGTCACTGAAGATGAAGACAATCTTAAAGGCGGACCCACCACGCCTATTTTCCAGTTCCTTTTCTCTTTCAAGCAACCGGATAACATTGGTTCCCGAGCCCGACATAAACGCGGCAACCCTCATGGCCCTGCCGCTTGCTTGAGGATCAAAGATCGGTGTGATGTTCACTACAGTCGCCTTTTTAAGAGTCGCTCTACAGGTTTAATCTTAAAGGGGCTGCCTTGCTCTAAGGCCTTAAGAACCGTTCCCCCACCGGTGAAATAATAACAGTGGGGATTGTCCAGACCCTTCATGTATATACCAGGGCATAGATTCTTTAGTTCCTGTATGGTATCACCGCCCCCATATAGTTTTAGGGCCCTCCTGTTTTCACCCACTGCCTCGTAAAGGGCCTTTGATCCATCATGAAAGAAAGGGGTGAGACCCATAACCGCATTAACAAGGATGGTTTTGGCCGAGTGAATCATATCCAGGATAAGGCTTTCATTAAATGAACCTGGATCGACATCAACGACATATCTGTATCTGTCGCCTTTCCGGAAATCTTTAATGAATATCGTCTTTGTTTTTCCTTTTTTCCCTTCCCCAAGGTTTTCGGATTCCACAAGTGATGAGAGCTCTACTATCTTGTTTTTTTCTTTATCTAGGCGTACAAGCCCTAAGGCGAGATCAATATCCTCCTTTGGAACGCCGGCAATATTCACACCATACTTGGCACAAAGAAAGGTGTTATAAATGACGCCACCCAAAATCAAATAATCTACCCTCTGGCATAATTGCTTCAATGGACCTATCTTTGTATCGTATTTATTCCCGCCCACTATTGCTAAAAATGGTCTTGCAGGATTGAGAACCTTTTCAAGGTTTTTGATCTCCTCCTGTAGTAAAAAACCAGCGCAAGAAGGGAGATATTTCGTAATATCAAAGGTGGAGGCATCAGGTTGCCATGAGCCAAAGGCATCGTTTACAAACATCCCTGCCAGATTGGACAACTCCCTGGCAAACCTGGTGCGTGCTGGTCCATCTGTCTGTTCGCCCTGAAACCATCTGATATTCGGAAGATAGATAGCCCCTATCTCGCGCGCTCTTAACCTTTGGATAGATTCCTGAATGGAACTGTCAATATTAGTTATTCCATTTTCAGGGTGTGTACGAAAGGTGGGGGTCTCAATCTTTATCCGTAGTTTTTTTTCTAGATAAGCAACCACGGGGCTTATTGACCTATCCGGGGAGCAGTCTATCTTTCCAGTTTTTTTATTCCTCGGCCTTCCAACATGGGTCATCAAGATTGGTTTTCCACCCCTTGATACAATATGGAATAAGGTACCCAGGCTTGAATCTATCCTCGAAGGATCTTTTATTTTTCCTTGTTTTACTACATTATGGTCAACCCTGACGAGCACAACCTTATCTTTTATGTCTGTTTCCTGGATGACCTTAAGACGTGGGGTCGTCTTTACCTCAGGCATTTTTCGCTCCCTTTCTCCATTAACCGATTCATATTTAGCATTTTCTTTTAGCAATAATCAAGATCGATATTCACTAAGCATTTGGGCCCCGGCCCAACAACGTATACCTACCTAACGCCTCTTGCAAGGTTTGAACAGAGAGTGACACATTTGACATTGCAAAATAACGGGGAAATGAGTACATGATATGGGAAAGGTTCTTGAAAAGGTCAAACTCACGAACCTGTTTAGCTCAGTCAAGCAGGTAGCGGGTTACTGAGTAGGGTCAGGTTGATAAAAAAGCAGGTGCAAATCCCGACCCACCTGGCATATATCATCGGATAGCGCAAAAAGTAAAAGGAATGGAACTCAGACATTTGATCACTAAATTGCTCGACATTGGTGCTGGTATTTATGACCCCCTTCTCCGAATGACCGTTGATGAGCAAAAGTTGAGGAAAAAACTAATCGAACTGGCATACCTGGAAGGCAATGAAAAGGTTCTCGATATAGGGTGTGGGACAGGTTCTTTTGATTTGATGGTTGCAAAAATCCTGGACAAGGGTTCTGTTTTTGGGATAGACATATCTTCCAAAATGGTAGAAATTGCGAAAGGGAAAGCAGCGCAAAATGTCTACAAGATTGACTATAGGGTAGGAAATTCTACGGAGTTGCCCTACAATAGGAAAGAGTTTGATGTTGTATTTACAAGCCTCATGTATCACCATTTGGATTATGACCGAGTCCTTAAGGAACACGGGAGATATATTTCGGTAGAATTTGGGGAGTTTCCGAAAGATTTCTTTCATCGGATGATTAGTGGCTTCACACGCTCTTCAGGTGTTTTGCATGGGATGTATCCAGATGAGTTGATTGCAGACGCAGGATTCCATGTTATCAATGAGGGTGAGGGACCAGTGCTTGCAGGACACCATCAAACAAAATACAGGTTATTGGGAAAGACCTAAACATGGGATGTATCCAAAACCTATAGAGTTTCGAGCCTAGAATGAAAATAAGAACGATAACAACGGGTTTTAATAT
>SMTZ1_10001546_pt1 | contig 34549 bp, 30 predicted proteins | sample DeeMarSWOR136_30_FD_25667 | JGI IMG/M metagenome (IMG submission 25667)
TGTTGTATTCCACCATTTCCGCAGCTGTCGGGTAGAACTGTTCGAGCGATCGCCAAACAGGAGTAGATTGCAGGAATCCATTAAGACCTGCCAATGGCAGAATGTCATCCCTTATCTTTGGGTAGTTGATAGCGTGAGCTATAGCCTGTCTCACATACCTGTTGCTGAGAACCGGATGGTTAAGGTTGAAAGACAGCTGTCTTACGGCGGGCATGGGCGAGTTGAAAACCCAAAATTCACCAGTGGCATTTGCTGCCTCAAGCTGTGATAGCGTTGCATCCCAAGAACCGGAGCCCAAATGAATTTCATGGTTCATCAAAGCTGTCCAGCCTGCAGTTTGATCAAATATTGTGTAGCCGATGATTTCGTCGGGAACAACTTCCCCATAACCGAACGGGTTGAGTCCTGTTGGGTAGTTGGGAACTTTTTCGAGTCTCCACCAGTTTTCTTCTTCATTCTGTTCTATCCATCTGTATGGTCCTGTGCCTGGCGGTGGACGCACGCCGTTTGTCCAATGGCCGTACCAATCACCAGGGGCGACGCTTCCCAAGATGTGTTCAGGTAGGATAAACGCTGCCCACTCGTCTGCGAGCAGATCCTTGAGCTCAACGTATGGCCTCTCCAAGTGGAAACGAACCGTAAAGTCATCAAGTTTCTCGCAGCCTCCAGGATACACTATTGTATCCAGAACGCCAATGAAGTCGCCGTTACCCCAAGCGCCAACGTCGGGGTCCATTAGGGCCGCAAAGGTCATGACTACATCGTCTGCCGTGAATTTCTCGTTGTTGTACTCAATGGGGTTGAGTGGGTCCGTGTAGATGTCGGTGAAGTTGTGCCAGTACACATCGTCTCGTAACGAGATGTTGCAGGTTAAGTAGTCGTCTGCCCAAACTGGGTCGGCAGCAGCCAAATAGGGTCTAACCCAGAAATCTTCTCCAAGATCTGCTCCAGGTTCCTTGCTTACAACGTATAACATGCTGTGGGTTTGGCACTGCGTCATGTCTTGAACGTACGTCCACATGTATATGGGGTTGTAGACATACCAATTTCCGGCGTCGGCGAATTTGAGTACAAGTGGATCAGCCGGAACGGAACTGCCCCATGCCGATTCATTCCACGTGTACAGGAAGTTATCGTACCACCATGCTGCGTCCTCCCAGCCCGGAGTGCCCCATGCCGTCTGGAATCGCTTATCCACCACTTGGATGAATTCGGGAGCGTATAGCACTGGTCCATAACCGTCGTGTACCCATTCTTGTTGCAACAGCATCATTAATTTCTTGCGTTCCACTGGGTCGAACTCTGCGTATTGCTGCCACAAGAGGGAATCAAATTTCGTGTTGTTGTAACTCATGGTTTGCCACCCGAGTGGAGGCATGCCACCTGCGCTCATCATCGCTGGCCACCAAAGTAGGCTGGTGGGCATACCCCACCATTCCCAAATTTTCATGTCATATCCTAAGTTCGGCGCGTCATCCCACGTGACGTTCCAGTGTGTACCTGAGGATTCGATAGTAGAACTGTACGTTTCTGGATCTCTGTATTCGATTAGGAGTGTGATTCCGATCTTAGCTAGCTCTTCTTGAAGCATAAGCCCAATAGCGTGTTCTCCATCGAAGTCATCGGTGATAAGTACGAGATGCATTGTAAGACTTCCTGCGTTCGGGTTGCCAGCATTCACTGTCATTAAGCCAGTTGTTGCTAATGCACTGATCATCATCAAACAAGTCAAAGTCATTGCTGTAATATGTTTCTTTTTCATTCTCCTTTCCTCTTTTTTTCTTTTATCGATATGGAAGTTACTTCCAAATCAATTTTCTCTATGGCTAAAGCATGATTTAAGTATTGTTGTAGCGTCTTATAGAAAATAGTTCCAAGTCTTGCTTCTATGTGCACACAGTATGTTCTTTGAGGTATCGCTATCAACTACGAGAAATATGATTTTAAATCAATTGCTTGTGAAACTGTACCGGTTTAACGCTTAGGCATTCGATAATCATTTTTATATGATAACAAACTGAATCATGTGGCAGTTTTCTTAGATCGGGAGTATACTGCATAGATGACTGTAACTATTACTGCAGGGATCCAGAAGAAATTCTCGCAAAAAAACAGTACATTTTCCACAAAGGCAAACCAAATATGATCAACTCCATACCATGCAATATATTGTAATGCAAACCAGCCTAACCATATTACCCCGTAACAGACTAGGAAAGACAAAATCGCGTAACGAAAGAAAAAATTAAGCAGATTCCATTCAAACGTTTTATCACAGAGTACTTTGCCAGCCAAGTAACCGAGCAGTGTACCTACAATGTTAATAATCAAGTAGAACGAGAAACCGTAAACAAGGACGTTTTGAGGAGAAATAGACGATACGTTCGATCCGAAGATATTGATATTGTAGCTAACGAGTGGGCCGTAGTCGCCAAAAAGTAGTTCGGGAGTTGAATAAAATGGGAACGAAACCAGCCAAAAAGGATATAGAAAGATTATCCAAAGCCAAAGCATGCATGTAAACGTTGAAAGAAGAGAAACTACGATTGCGAAACCAGTCATTAGTAGAACATGAATTGGAAGTTCAATTCGGGTATTGCTTGACAAACGAAATGAAACATAAAGTGAGAGCAACATGTGATTCAAAGCTGCATTTGCTCATTTATAACGTGATCGGTTGAATTTCTTCTCTAAGCAACGTTAAAACATCGCGTGTACGCTAGATTCTCAGAGATAATTGGGAAAAATATCATTTCAGAATTATCATCAAGAAATTCTAGTTTGGAGATAAAGATTCATTATCATTTTTGACCAAGAAAATATGGGTTACAAGTTGTTTTTTCGTCATGCATACAATAACTATTCATTACGTCAATAAAACGCTGGTAATTGTAGGTTTGATACTAGAGATTTTCAGCGTTACCAAAGGGATGAAAGCAAGATTCAAATCTCCAATTCCAAATTTTTCCGCAAGTTTATAGCGTTAAGAATAGAAAAAACTCAGTTTGGTGTAGTCGCTTCCTTTGTCCTAGGGTTTTTTGCAACTTTCACCTTTTTGCTTTGCATTGGTGGCCCTTACCTAGTTGGTTTGGGTCTTCTATCCTCTCTGAGTGATTCCGGTCAAATCTATTTTCTTTTAGGTTTATGCAACAGCATATTTGTAGTGCCGCTTTTCCTGATTCTAACCATAGTTGTAACGTTCAATGTCTTATGTCACAAAACAAAAATCCTCAGAAGTAAAAGACTTTCAGTTACGGAGCTGATTAGTGGAGTATCTCTAGTAGCTATGTGTATATACCTCCTCTTGTCACAGATAATTCATTAATCTGACCGTTATGCACAAGAGTTTATGTGCATGAACTACACAATAATAGACTTGAATATGAACATATTGGAAGGGAAGCTAGTTGGAGAAGGTTCAATTTGGTATCGAGATTGACATTCCAAATTTTGAATACGTTAAGAAAATTGCGCTTCAATCTGAAGAACTGGGCTTTGATTCCGTTTGGATTTGGGACCATTTCTTTTGGGAGGGTTATCGTGATCCTGAAGCAGAACAGATTGCTGACGCGTTAGAGTGTACTACGACGATGTCTGCGCTTGCAGCTTTAACCAAGAGAATACACATTGGTTCCTTAGTTATGTGCAATTCCTACCGTAATCCTTCCTTAACAGCTAAGATTGGAGCAACTCTGGACGTGATTTCCAATGGGAGACTTGGATTCGGGATTGGAGCTGGATGGAAAGAAAATGAATATCTAGCTTATGGCTTCCCTTTTCCGAAGCCGGCTGTAAGAATAGCACAGCTGAGAGAAGCGGTGACAATTATTAAGAAGATGTGGACTGAGGAAAAGCCCAGTTTTAAGGGTAAATATTACGAAATTAAAGAGGCGCTTTGTGATCCTAAACCTGTGCAGAAGCCTCACCCACCCATCTGGATTGGAGGCGGAGGAGAGAAACTCACGCTGAGAGTGGTAGCCGAACTCGCTGATGGGTGCAATTGGTACGGTACACCAGAAGAGTATGCCCACAAACTTAACGTTCTAAAGAAACACTGCGCCAAAATAGGAAGAAACTCTGACGAAATAAAGAAGTCATGGACAGGCGACCTTTTCCTTTTGTCGAGAGGAAGCAATGTAAGATCCAACGTTGAAAGATATCTAGCATCAAGACAACACTACACTACGGGAAGCAAACGCGCACGTGATTATGACGGATATGTTCAAAGAAACATTGTTGGTACACCCGATGAATGTTACTCCAAAATAAGAGAATATTTGAAATTAGGAATTACACGATTCTACTTTGAGTGTACCACCACAAAAAGCAGAGCACTATTCGCAAAAGAAGTTATGCCCAAGTTCTGAAACAGACCATTCTAATTGTCATCTTCATCGCTTTCCACAAGTTTGCATATCGCAAAAAAAGGAGATAAAACATAATTATCATAAAAAAGGTTACAAGAAAATTGTACAATCTGATAGCAGTATGGACCACCGCATCCGTTGCCACCTAAACAACACAATCCATCCTTCTATTTTGCATCACTTAAAATGCGTGGCCATACACAAAAATCTTAAATACGTTGCTATTGCCAAGTCTCTGAGAAGGAGGCTAAAAAGAAACGCTGCTTAAAAAGGGAAACATGAATGTTCTGAGTTCCGACGAGGTTTATGATATTCATACTGCCACACTTGAAGTGCTTGAACGTACCGGAGTTGTTGTTCACGAGAAAAGAGCTCTCAAGCTTTTGGACAATGCGGGTGCCATTATCGACTTTAAAATAGAAACTGCTAAGATTCCAGACTACCTGATTCAAGAAGCTGTAGCAAAGACTCCAAAGAGCTTCATCTGGCACGCAAGGAATCCCAAGAATAGCATCAGGATTGGAGGTGCTCCTACAAAGTTTGGACCTGGAGGAACTTGCAAGAACATGATTGACATAGAGACGGGTCAGTGCCGTCCACCAACAGAGGATGACGCAGTGAAGTTAGTAAGGCTTATAGACGCGCTCGAAAACATTCATATTGTTTATCCACCCACCACATCAGCACATATTTCTACAAGTGAAGCTGAACAGAGGATTCATGGCATTAAGAGACTGGCTATGACCATAAGAAACTCATCAAAATGTTTGGAGGGAGGTGGAATTGATGGCCTGAGAATCGCATCTGCTTTGGTAGGCGGTGAAGAGGAACTTCTGAAAAAGCCTTTTATGGCTGGTTATGTTGATCCTGTAAGTCCTCTCACTCACGGTAAGGAAATGGTTGAAGTTGTTTTAAGATCAGCAAAGTTTGGGCAGCCTATTTTTATGATGGTTATGGCTATAGCAGGAGCCACAGCCCCTGCAACTCTTGCTGGAACGTTGGTGCAGCAAAATGCGGAAGTCTTGAGCGGTTTGCTGATCGCTCATCTGGTTAATCCACGTGCACCAGTTATTTACGGGTCAGTCTCATGTATAATGGATATGCGCACAACAATTGCTTCTGTTGGTTGTCCTGAGCAGGGTTTGATAAGCGCTGCAGCAGCACAAATAGCTCGACATTATGGAATACCGTGTAGCGTAGGAGCTGAGTCTGACTCGAAAGTTCCAGATGCTCAGGCTAGCTATGAGAAAGCCATGTCTTTGATGATGGGGGTTAGGGCGGGTGCAGACTTGATGGATTTATCTATGGGTTCTACTGAGACATATAACACTACAAGCTTCGAGCAGATGATCATCGATAACGAAATGGCTGGAATGGTTCTTCGAAGCTCCAAAGGAATCGAAGTCAACGATGAGACATTAGCGATAGATGTAATAGATAGAGTTGGACCTGGGGGGAACTATCTTGCAGACAAACACACTTTACACTGGTTCAAAAAAGAACGTTACGATCCGAAGCTCAGCAGCCGAGAAACTCGAAACGTCTGGGAAAAATTGGGATCTAAACATATTCGAGAGAAAGCAAGAGAGCAGGCAAAAAAAATTCTGGCAGAGCATGAACCTGAACCAGTTGACAAGACTGTTTGGAAGAAGATAGAAACAATAATTAAAAACGTGGAAAAAGAGAACCGTGCACACAAAGAAAATGAGTAGTTAGAGGAGAGGTATCCCCCACATTTCTTATGAATACGTAGCTCTTCTGCCTATCGGAACCGCAAGTTTCTTGTTTTCTACTGACTATGCGTACGCGATTCTCCGCTAAGTTTGGGAGCTCTTTGGCAACTAGTTGTATCTGTGTTTATACTTGGATTGGCCTTGTAATGCTCTCATGATAGACGAACCCGTTTTCAGCCAATCTGGACAAGTACAGATCTACATCCAATCCTTCGGGTGGCACAACTCCTTTAGTCTTTATCTCTCCTTTTTCGATCATAACAGCTGTTACTCCACCTGGAACACCCACTGATACCCCGCTTCTTCCCCATCTTTCCTTTTCTTCGCCCTGACGAGCTAGTCTGAACACTGTGTGAGTGATTTTTTCGCCATCTTTTTCACCTTTGACCTCTGCCAACGAGCAGAAGTAGCTTTCTTTTTCCTTGGTTTCGGCGGTGCGTTCTTTCTCCCATTTCAAACGAGTCTCTGTGGCTGTTGGTGTGAGTGCTAGCAAAACGTCTATAGGCGCCACCTTGACACCTTTAACGTCTATAGGCTCTTTGTTGGCGAAGCCCATTTTAATCAGTGAACCTGCCATTATATCTGGATGGTTTTTCTGTTCCACGTATTTAACGCCCTTTATGAACCTAGGGAGCGTGTGTACTGGTTCGTAGTCCACATGAGTCACGGTTACTGGCCCACCCACTGGTTCAGGAAACATGTATTCCTCTACACCCGAAAAAGGTGGCACGTCTTTCCACTTTCCATTCTCGTAGACCATTGGGTAGATCCATTCGACCAAAGCTATTTCTGGACACCATCCAGGCGTCCATGTTGGAATGAACTCTCTTTCCCTCGGTGTTCCTCCAAGTCTCATACGTATCTCGTCCACGCTGTCAAGTCTATCGGCCGCGTATTTTATAGCTGCGTTTGTAACAAAGGGTCCACCTGTAAAGATCACGGCGGTTAATCCGGCGTCTTTGAATTTTGCATCATAAGCTAATTCTTTTGGAACGAAATCTTTGCACGGTACATCTCCAGCGTAGTCTATGTAGTTTGCTCCAGTTTTCAAGGCAGCTTCCATTATGTTGAAATTGAATCTTGGCATGCATGCATTGACAATTACATCAGATCCTTTAGCAACACGAACGATATCCTCTATTTTACTTGCATCAACCTTTTCAGCACAAACCTTGTCGCTCTTTATGCTCTCTACAGCCTTTTTCGCAACATTCAAGTTTACGTCGGCGGCAACAACTGTAGCATCTGAAATCTTTGTCAAGACAAAAGCAGTAGCTGATCCCTGAGCTCCAGCACCAATAACTGACACTTTCAAATTATACACCCCAAATTGAAGCTTCTACGTACTCATTCAACTATTTTAACTTTTTGATACAACGTGAACATGCGCAGAAAGAGAACAAGAAATCATTGTGCATGCATGTGGATGGATCAATTAAGTACACAAATAACGGAATTGGGGCTGGAAGACTCGATAAAAGACATGTGCGAGAGCTCCAGAAGCTAACCAGCGTTGCACATAACAGTATACATTTCCTATCGATGTCGCGTTTCCCGTTCAGAGTGAATCAGTGAAAAAACAGCTATCAAAGGAATTATCAATATTACAGCTAAGAACGGATAATACGGTGAAAACTGGTAAAGAAAACCTCCCAGATAAGGAGCCAAACAGGCACCAATCATACTTGCCGTTTGAGGAACAGCCATCCATCGTGCTCGAGTGGTTTCGGGAGCAGCTGTGCCTATGATGGAGCTGATTAGCGACCCAACTGCGTTTGAACCGCCTATCAGAAAAGACGCTAAGAAGAGAATTAAGAAGTTTTTGTAGAAGATCAAAAGAGCAAATGCTGGTACACATAGGATTACGCACAAAAACACGACACGCTCTCGCCTCCATAGATCACCTATTTTGCCAAATCCAATCCCTAAGACAGTCGACCCAAAGAAGGTGGCGGAGCCCAACACGCCTATGAGAACAGTGTTCAGCCCAATTTCATTTTGAAGAAATGTTGGAATGAATGGCTTGGGAATAAAGATAACAAAAGTTGTCGCTGCATAGAAAGCCACCCACAAATATATTTTGTTTCTACTCGTGCTCTTCGATCTTGATAGTTTGGGTTCAGCAGATGTTGTCTTATGGCGTTGGCTACTGATAAAGAACCATGTGGTCGCGCACAGGGCACTCAAGATGAATGAGAGATGGAGCACCCCTCTCATGCCTATTACAGTAGACAAATAGCCACCTAATGTTGGAGAGAAGATGTAGCCAAGCGACCACGACCCATGAACAAGAGAAAAGACATATGCGAGTTTTTTTTTGGGCGCAGCAGTTACAATGTATGCACTGAAAGCTGGCTGACCTATCATAGAGAAACCCCACATAAATGCGCCAGGCAAAAGTTGAGTCCAGTCTGCAGCCATTGAATAAAGTAGAGGTGTAGTTGCCCACATCGTCCAAGCAACAATTACGATCTTCCTTCGGTCGTACTTGTCCGCAAGCAATCCTCCGGGTATAGGTGTGATTGCAGATATAAGGTAAAGTATGGAAATCAAAGCGCCCAAGTAAATTGGGTCTGCGTTAAGTTCCAAAATATATAGCGGCCAAATGTAGAAGTATAAGCCTTCGCCTGCGGCACCTATGAAATTAGACAGTGCAATTAGTTTGAGATCTCTGCTCAGTTTGAAAGATACAACATCCAAGTATAATCACCCGTTTATAGGAAGATTCTGCGTTTCACCTATACAAAGGTATGTCTTTCATTAACAGCAGAACATTTTTTTTCGTTACTTTTTTGGAGATTGAAACTTCGACAATTTCTGGATCAGGAAATGATTCTCTCTGGGAATATCTCAAACTTTGTAATCGATTTTTGCTCAGCATACTCATCGATAAATATATAAAACATTTCACGTTCCAAGCGTATGTTAGGTTGTTGAAAAATGACGTTTGGCTACAACAGACAGATTCTAAGAGTTGATCTGACAAGAAGAAAGATTCGAGTAGAAAAACCTCCGGAATCCTTTTACCGTCGATATTTTGGGGGCAGAGGTGTTGTAACCTACTATTTGTTGAAGGAACTTGGATCAGCAATTGATCCGTTAGGTTCGAGAAATATTCTTGTATTTGCGCCAGGCGTTGTCACAGGAGCTCCAATCCCCGGAGGCGGTCGTAATAGTGTAGGAGCAAAATCACCTCTTACAGGAGCTTACGGTGAAGCTGAGGTTGGCGGTTTTTGGGGTGCAGAGTTGAAACATGCAGGATTTGACGGCATTGTCATGAAGGGTAGAGCTAAATCACCGGTCTATCTGTGGATTCACGATGGCGAAGTGGAAATACAAGATGCGCAACATCTGTGGGGCTTGGATATTGGAGACTCACAAGAAATTATTCGCAAAGATGTAGGAGAAAGACTGGCGAGAACCGCTCAAATAGGGAAAGGGGGCGAGGAAATGGTCCGTTTCGCTTGCATTATCAACGATCTTAAACACGCCGCTGGACGTGTAGGTATGGGTGCTGTGATGGGCTCAAAGAATCTGAAGGCTGTAGCCGTTAGAGGACATGGAGGGCCTGAAATGGCTAACCCCGAGAAACTTAAGGAACTCACGCGATGGATTGTCGACAACCTTGAAGAAGAACACGGAAAAATGCATGAATATGGAACGGGGGCAGCGATGAAAGAAGGTGTTTTATCTGGAAACCTGCCAACGCGCAACTTTAGAGACGCGGAATTCCCAGATCCAGAAGCTATTTCTGCTCAAGCTATCAAAGACACGGTTAGAATAGGGATGGAAGCTTGCTATTTCTGTCCAGTTAGGTGCAAGAAGGTTGTCAAGATCGAAGAACCTTATGCGGTTGACCCCATTTATGGAGGCCCAGAATATGAAACACTTGCTGCATTTGGCTCTAACTGCGGCATAAATGATTTGAAAGCTATATGCAAAGCCAATGAACTGTGTCAACGTTCAACTCTTGACACTATTTCAACTGGAAACGTAATAGCATTTGCTATGGAATGCTTTGAAAATAAACTGTTGACAAAAACAGATACTCACGGAATCAATTTAACTTTCGGAAATGTCGAAGCAATGTTGCAAATCGTTGAAATGATTGCTAAAAGAGAAGGAATAGGAGATTTATTAGCTGAAGGAACAATGAGAGCTGCTGAAAGGATTGGAAAAGGAGCAGAAAAGTTTGCGGTTCATGTAAAAGGCGAAGAGGTTCCAATGCATGATCCACGCCTAAAAAGAGGGTTAGGACTTGGATATTCGGTTAAACCTACAGGTGCAGATCACATGAACAATCTACATGATACTTGGACAAAAAAAATGCCTTCTTTCGGGATAGTTGAGCCAGTTCCCTTAGAGGATTTGGGTCCAAAAAAAGTCAGACTCTACATGTATAAGGTCAACTTTGAAATAATAAAAAATTGTTTATTACTGTGCGATTTTGTCCATTGGGACGAAGACCAGATAGTGGAAATAGTCAGAGCGGTTACTGGATGGGACAGCAATCTATGGGAAATAATGAAGGTTAGTGAACGCTCGATAAATATGGCTAGAGCTTTTAACATAAGAGAAGGATTTACAAGAAAAGATGATTGGCTGCCGGATCGCTTCTTTCACCCACAAACGTCCGGACCACTTTCGGATACGGCAGTCGATCCGAGAAAACTTGAAAACGCTAAGAGCATATATTATAGCATGATGGGATGGGATCAGGAAAGGGGGGCACCCACAAGGGCCAAGCTTGAGGAACTTGATATACCATGGGTTGCTGATAAACTTGGACTCTCTTGGGATGCTAGTTGATGATCCAAGTCAAAGCTTATGGCATTCTTAAAAAACATTTAGATGGGAAAGACAAGGCAGAGTTTTCGTTAGAACGAGGTTCCACAGTTTCTAACCTTTTTCGTAAACTGAGAAAAACAAGAAGCGATAGGTGGATGGTTGTAGTCAACGGAAAAATCGCCACTGAGAACACTATCCTGAATGAGGGAGACATAGTGAGCATTTTTGAAGCAATTGCCGGTGGTACCTGTACATGGAATCTGGAGAAAAGAAAATTCAGTCGTAATGCTTTTTTGGCAGAATATGTAAACATGGTTTCCTGATGAAATTGAGAGATGAATGAAATTGGTGGGTTTTGAGAAACCGTCCAAAATGCCATCTTACCGAATTCTCAGCCAAGAGGATTTAGACGCGATTCACTGGGCTACCCTAGACATTCTGAACAAGACAGGTATTCGAATTGTTGACGGTGAAGAGATTCTGAAAATGCTGGACCACAAAGGTTGCACCGTGGATTACAAAAAGCAAATTGTGTTCTTCTCGCCATCAATAGTTGAAGAGTGTCTTAGAAAAGCTTCGAAATCTGTGACTGTTTATTCAGCTAGAAACTCCAAATACGATTACAAATTGGATGGAAGACATATTTACTTTAACACTGATGGATTGTGTGTTAACACCAGCGATCTGGAGACAGGTGAGTGGAAGTCTTCAACCACTGACGATGTAGCTAGAATAGTGAGAGTTACTGACGCGTTGGATTCTTATCCTTCGGGTGGAGGTATGACAGCGTCCTTCGACAAACCTGAACACATTCGCGGCTTCTACGATGTTATTACAAGATTGAACAACACCGAGAAACCCACTGGTATTTATCTTGGCGGTGGCAATACCGAATCACCAGTATTGTCACGAATATTGTTTGACTATCAACTTGAAATGGCAAAGGTGATTGCTGGAGGCGAGGAAGCCTTAAGGAAAAGACCCCTGTCACGTGGTGGTTTTTATGGAATGTCTCCTCTACAGTTCCACGGATTATATGTTGATCACGCTTTGAAGCTCGCCGAGATGGGCTGCCCATGCATGTCGGGTAGCATGACTCAGGCGGGCGCCACAGCACCAGTGACTTTGGCGGGAATACTTGCCGTTACAAACGCTGAAATCTTGGGTGGAATCACCATAGTTCAACTTGCTTATCCAGGAACTTCAATGTACACCAATTATTATCCTGCCGCCTTTGACATGAAGTATGGACAGTGGGCAGCGGGCGCACCGGAAGAAGCATTGCTAAATGCTGCTTCAGTAGAAATCGCCAAGTATAGTGGCTTCACCGCAACTGTCATGGGTCTTGTCACTTCCGCCAAAGTACCGGGACCTCAAGCTTGCTGCGAGAAGATGATGAGCACAATTTTGCCAGTACTTGCTGGGGCCGACGTTGTTGCTGGAGCTGGGGGTCTTGGTTGTTCAATGACGGCTTCTCTTGAGACGTTGGTGATCGACGACGAGCTTTGCAGAGCCATGCTGACGTCTCTTCAAGGGGTGGAAATCAACGATGAAACTTTGGCTCTCGACGTTGTTCACAAGGTGGGTCCAGGCGGCCACTACCTAGCCCAAAAACACACCATGGACCACTTCATGAAGGAACAGTTCATACCTGAACTGATAGACAGAAGCAGCTACGACGACTGGAAGAAAAACGGAGAAAAAAGCCTTGTCGACAGGGCAAAGGAGAAAGTGAAAAAGATCCTGAAAGAACATTCCGTGCCACCTCTAGACAAAGACATCCAAAAAGAACTAGACAAAATAATCAAAAGAGCGGAGAAGGAGCTACGTAAGAAACTTTGAGATAACGCAACTGACTGATAAATCGTAATCGCATCAGATCCTTAAGCTTCTAATTATTACATTCAGTTAGAACACGCAACTTATCATCGTGTGTGTTGGGACATTACAGAACTGTCGTTATGTCGCTTACAGCATCAGGTTTGTTTTTAGGAGGATTGATAAAGAGATAACTAAATAGAGCTATTGCGTATATTATCAGAATTAATGTGAAACTTTCTTTGTAGCTTCCAGTAACATCATACATCCATCCTATGTAAATTGGAGCGAATGCACCTACAGGGAGAGTCAAAAGTGATATTATCCCCATGATCGTCCCGTAGGCTTTCCGTCCGAAAAACCGAGTTCTTGTTGGTCCAAATGCTCCAACATCAAGCCCGGTTCCTAGACCGATCAATGCAGCGAACAGAAATATCATCGCTTGATTTGTCGCTGCTATCATGAAGAACAAACCTAGTGCAAGGAGACAACGAGCCGATAATATCACATACTTCAGCTTGTGTACCGAGATTCTGTCAACGAGAATACCTCCAACAATTCTTCCAGGAATACCCATGCTAACCAAAAAACTCAAAATTGTAGCAGCCGCTATCTCATTCATTCCAAGATCAACTACATATGGGATAAGGTATACTGTGATTATTGACCATAGGAGGCTACTAATAGCAGAAGCTAACGCTAACACCCAAAAACACTGAGTTCTCACTGCTTGTCGAAAGCTAAATTCCACTTCCCCGTATTTCCGTGCAACAAATTCTTGCCCAAACTTTATCATTGAACTCTCATCTTCAACAGTCTCACCACTCACAGTTTCTCCGTCAGGTAATAGACCATAATACTCTGGACGCTTGGGTCTGATAAGGAACCATGCTAGGGGAAAACCAACAATCCACGTGATGAGCCCCATGACAACAAAAGCTGTACGCCAACCAATGGTGTCGAACAGCCAAACCACAAACGGGGGTACAATTTGAATAGCGACGATTACTCTGTATATGCTTGTTGCTGAACCTCTCTTCTTCACAAACCATTCTGCAATAGCTTTATCTAGATTTCCAGTCAGACCCAAAGTCCATCCTAAAGACACCATAACGCCATAAACCAAATAGAAACTCCATAACGAGTTAACAAAATACATGAGGATATAACCCAAGCCAGCAACAAGCGAACCGAGAAGACACATCACCCTTGGTCCAAATTTGTCTGTAAACCACCCAGTCGTAATCCCACCAAATCCACCTTCAACCCGTCTCAGTGCACTGGCAGCTGCAATTTCTTCAGTACTCCAACCAAAATGATCACTCAAAGGTTTGAACAGTACACCAAAGCTATAGACCCCTGAACCAAAACCCCACAATCCCATAACACCTGCTGCTAGTACCATCCACCAACCAAAGAAAATTTTGTCACTCTTCTTTCCAGCAGTTTTCTTTTCTTCACAATTCATAGCCAATGAGGATTTTGAATTACGCGATAAGAATAACAACTGTATACACAGTTCTCCTTGGTCTGGGGGTTGTTAAAGACAATCGTTCGCCATTAACGTACTGCTACTCCTTTCTCTTTTCGGAATTTTGCTGTGTCTCATGAGTTCTTCCTATATATAACCTTTCCACTGAAGATCGTAAAGCCCAAATATTGTAAATGTGTGCACATGATTGAGAATAGAGCAAGGGCTCCACGTTATGCGCACGCGTACAGCATTCAAGTGTATCAATTAACAAGAGCGTTTATATCAAACTGACCTTACCAATTTTGTCGTGAGCCTTATGATCAGAATTGGAATAGTAGGGTGCGGTGGCATAGCACAAATTATGCACTTACCATATCTCACGTCCACGGAAGGTGGAGGAGTCCCAGGAATTGAAGTCGTGGCTGTCTGCGACGTCGTAAAGAAACTGGTAGAAGCCATCGCGACAAGATATAATATCGAGCAATTTTACACAGATCACAAAGAAATGCTCAGGAAAAGTGAAATTGACGCTGTCGCTGTTTTAACTAGACATGAAACACACGCAGAGATTTGTATAGATGCAATGAATGAAGGAAAACACGTCTTCGTCGAAAAACCCCTATGTGAAACCATCAGGGATTCTGAGAAGATTATTGAAACACAGAACAGAAACAACGTGATATTACAGGTAGGATATATGAAGAGATTTGATCCAGGCTACCTAATAGCAATCAAAGAGTTCAAGAAAATGAAAGATGTTGCACATATCAGAGCGCACAAATATTTTCCAACGTTAGGCACAGGTAGAGCTCTGCAGAGAGCGGAAATCTTGAGACATGGTCTAGGTCCGAAAGGTCTCGGGTTCTTGGTTCCGAAGGAGATTGCTAAAAGTTTGCAAGCTAAGCGCAACCGTATGATGCTTGACCAGTTTGGTGACAAAACTACCATGGAGGAGGCCGTTGCTTATTTTGGTCTACTTTCTACCTCAGGACACGTTTTGAATGCTCTTCTTGGAATCTTTGGAAATCCCCAAAGCGTTTTAAGAACCGAGATTCGAAGAGCAGGTAGTTTTGTGACCAGTCTGTTAGACTATGGAGACTCGATATGCATTTTCGAGTTTGGGAGAACCCTTCAAAGGTGGTGGGATGAAGGGATAACGGCCTATTCTCCAACAAAAAATGTGGAGGTGAGCTTTTCTAACTCCCATCTGAAAAACAGACCGGCAATTGTAAGGGTTACGGAAGGTTCAGAAAGAACAGTTGACACAAAAATCATAGGGACGTATAATGAAGCTTTCAGGAATGAATGGGATAACTTCATAAAGTGCGTGGAAAGTGGTCATAAACCAGTAGTCTCAGCTGAAGACGGCAAAAGAGTGATAGAGATCTGCGTAGCTATGATAGAGAACTATCGAAGCAAACAGCCGATTGAGGTATAGGCAACTTTTTTTGTTATGTAAAGGTAAGACTTCATAGACATACTGCAACGCGACAAAAAGTTTGATTTAATCTACTCCGTTGATATAAATGATTTTTTCATCAATTCCATATTGTCGAATAGGTCAGGTTCTTCCTTCAATACAAGATCTTTTCATCTACGATTGTCATTAGGAAAGTTATATCCTTCATTTCCTTTGAGGATAAATTCAATGGAGCTGCTCTTGTCGAAACATCACCAGTTGACACATCGCCTATTGTTTAGGGTTCGTGTGATTCAATCCTCTTTCTTTGTCGTGTAGTTAGAAAACGTTAGGAAAAAGAGGGAAGGTTGAGAAGCGTCGGTTCTGTTCACTCACCCTTCTCAAACAGCAGGTAATGATTAACAGCCATCATTGCCCCAATTCCAGCACAAGCATAGGTGTGTAGACGCCAGCCATTCCGTTGCCATTTCTCTATTGTTTTGGCGATTCTTTTATGGTCACCAACTTGTACACATATATATCCTTTCAACTCAGATTCACTTCCCATTAATTGACGTGTATCGATCAAGGAAGAATTAAAACTTGTTGGGTAACGAATACTAAAACAAAGTGCAAAATTACCTACATAGACAGCAATTTGGAAAAAAGATTGCGCACCTACCGATGTCATCAAGCAAGAAACAACTTTGCGTTAGTATTCTACATTACAAAAAATGTATGCAGTTAGAAAACAGCGCGCGCGAGGGGTATGTGTAATTCCCCTTTACTTGGGATGCACCCCATTCGCGTCAAGCGCTTATCTACGGGACTCGTGAAAAACTAATATTAAATTTATGAATCGAGACTCAATATTTCCGTGCAAGTGGATACAAAAGCATACACAAAATTCCCTGTGTGCTTACATATCCACTCAAAAAAGAGTGAGTCGCCTTTGTCCATGGGAAATAAACACGACTTATTTTTTCAATTCAGATAGAACCCATTGAACAATTTCATCTGCAATGTTCACTTCGGTGACAGACTGTAGTCCTCTCCATCCTGGTTGACTGTTAAGCTCAACGATGAACGGTCCATTGGGACCTTCCAAAATATCTACGCCAGCCACTTTACAACCAATTACTTTCGCTGTTCTCACCGCTAATTCTTCAAGGTTATCATCAAGCTGAGCCGGCACAGGCTTCGCACCCAAACTCACGTTTGTCTTCCAACTTCCTGCAACTCGATGCATAGAAGCAATTACATGGTCATCGACGACAAATGCGCGTATATCTGAAATTCCGTGGGGAACAAACTCTTGAAGATAAAGGACTCCGTGGTGGAAGGAAATGGTTCTAAACACTCTGGTAGCAACTTCTGGATCTGAAATCCTTGTGGATCCGATTCCCCGGGATCCAAACAAAGGCTTAACGACAACGTCTTCTCCTAATTCATAGAAGCATTTTAAAGCTTCCTTATGACTTTCGGTAACTGCTGTGCGTGGAACGGGTATGCCATGTTCCTCTAAAAGAGCGAGGGTATGATATTTGTCTGCTGAACGTTCAATAGACAAAGGCGAGTTTATAACGAGCAGTCCAGAGCGTTCAAGTCGATGGAGGAAGTCCATTCTGAAGATTATTTCTTCAAGAGAGCCTCGCCCGATTGGACGAGTAATTACCGCGCTTAGATCCCTAAGGATATTGGTTTCATTTGCTGACGCTGCAGGTTTGTATTTGACTCTAGCAACTAACTGGGGAAAATTGAAACATACATGCGTGATATTTCGTTTTTTCATTGCATTCCGTAGCTGGGTGGAACACCATCCATTCTCGTTCTTAGTTAGGATTCCCATCTTCAAGCGGCATTCCTCACACAACTCTTATTTGTATTAGACATAAAGATATAGCCCCATAGAACCAATGAATCTAAAACTTATGAATGTAACGTAGTTGCTCTGTGTTTTCCAGATTTTCAGAAAGGTTTAACATAAGATAGGCTCCATGCTCGTTGTTGTATGGCGGACCTTTTCTTGAAAACAACGTTAAGACTTTTCCATTGTGGTTTATTTTGAATCCTTTACTACTCGCTTCGTGTCCTCGGATTAACAAATTAACGTTAAGCATTTTCAGAAGTTTTTCTGTTACGTCTTTACCGAAGAGTTTTCCAGCTCCTCTAGGCGAAGGACAAGTTCCTTTTATGCTATCGCTAGGATCATTCCAAAGAATTTCTTCAAGATGAGTTTCACGTGGATGTTTTTCATGAGCATAACTAATGTCATCTATTGTAGAGGCATTGCTTGGCGCTCCGCCGTGAAGCAAAATGTACTTGCCCTCCACGAGCACTGCAGTGTACAAATGGTTAAAAAATTCACTCAGTTTTGCGTAAACATCAACTGCTGCTTCACCAAACTTTCTGTGTAAATGAGTTGGCAAATCATGTGGGTAAGCTAAGAGGTCATTGGGGCCTTCATGGTTTCCTCTCATCAACACGATGTTTTCTGGAAACATCTTCTTTAGTTTCAAAATCATGTAATAAACCTCAGGCGAGTAGAAGCCTCGATCTCCATAATCTCCAAGAAAGACGAGGAGGAAGTTTTCACCTTCATGGATTTTCTCAATAAAGTCGCAGTTCTTCACAATGTATCCGAGACTCTCCAAGTCTCCATGTATGTCTCCAACAACAATCATTTGGCCCTTTGACGGCACCTTAACAAATCTACCAGTAATCCGTAGATTTTCGATTCGTCCACTTTCCTTGCTTAACAGCTGAGTAACATCTTTAACCACTTTTAGAAGCTCATCGGAGTTGGCTTTTATTGATTCATTAACTAAATCGGAGACTTCTAACGTTAAGAGTCACCTTCACCTTAGGTTTGTTTCTTAACACGTAACCTGCACATTCTTGTTGGTTACTTTTAAGATGATATTTTCCAGATCTCTCTTCTGATTTTCAATCGTATCTACTATTTTTTGATATTCATTTTTCAAAATCGCGTTCTCCGAATCAATTTTTTTTCCTTGCTTTTGCATTTTCCTCAAATTTTTCTGAAAATCCGTCGACCTTTTTCTGAGTTTGATTACTTTTTCAGAAGTAAGGAGTTGTTGCCTTTTAGAAAAAGACTCTTTACAACTTCTGTGTAAAGAGATTAAAGAGTCATTTCGGAGAATGTCATTTATTTTTTTCTGCGCCTTTCTCAAGCGACTGCTTTTTAACTTAATTTTTCCTTTAGCTATAGCACCTTCTATTTTCTGTAAGATTCTTTTGAGCACTGGGTATCCTTCAACTTCAGTTACGAAGGCTATGAATGGTTTGGTCAAATATTCGTTGAGCTTCACTGTTTCATCCAATCGAAGAGAATAGTTTGATCTTCGTGCTAAAGTTTGAAATTTGAGAAACGGCTTTTGAAGGTGGCGGAGGTTATATTTTACCTTGTCTTCTAGCTCTTTGATTTTTTGGTTTATTTGATCTAGTTCGCCTGCTTCGTCTTTTTCTTCAATTAACGCAATTTCCTGTTTACTTTCCGTTATCTTTTTCCCTAAAGTTTCTCTTTTCAATTCTATTTTTCTCTTATGCTCCTCAACCGTACTTAACTTGTCTATTGACTGGCGAAGTTTGTTGATCTTAGAAAAAGTGTCTTCCGTAGTCTTGACTCTTGCATATTCATTTGATAGGAAATAGCGCAGTTCTTCAAGTGACTCGCTGGTTTTTCTTAATGCGCTATCAAGTCTTCTGCGAGCAATTATGAAATAAGGCGAAATTCTTGGATAACGTTTTTTTCTTTCCAGTGCAATTGATGAGAACATTTTCTTGAAATCTTCGGATAATGTTTGAAGATTTTGTTGTGAAACTTCGTCTGGGATAGAGATTTTGTCAATTATGTCTAAGATGTTTCGAGCGAGTCTATATGCTTCTCTTGCTCGTCTGTATGTTTTAGGATTGCTTTTCAGCATCTCGTTTTCGCTGTCGCCAAATAGTTTTTCGCAGTTTTCTTCTAAATCGCCTAGTTTATCTCTGATATTGTTGAGTTTATCTCTTCCTTCAGTCTTTAGTGGTTCAATGATGGTGCTGGTTTCTTGTTCCAACCATTCTTTGAGATTATCAAGCGGCATCTTGAGCTTCTCAGACATAACTTTACTTCCACTCTCTCTTGGGATTCATTTCTTTAAAATGTTTTTAGACAAAATTTTACTCATTTTAGAGTAGTTACTCTTAAATAATTAGACTTTATAACAACATTTTCTCTCCTTTCACATATCAAAGAGGTTTAAACATGGGCTTTAGAAAAAGTATAGTGATTGCTAATGTGGTAGTGTTCTCAGCTCTGGCGGTAATCTTAGCATCCATTAAAGCAGAGGTCCCCTATCCACTTCTGCCATACCTCAAATTCGATTTTGCTGAAATTCCTGTTATGATTGTGCTCTTTATAATGGGACCCATACCCTCTTTAATCACAGAAGTTATCCACTGGATTAGCTTAACAGTCACTCATGGCTGGGTCCTTGGACCAATAATGAAATTTATCTCGGTGGTTCCTACGATACTTGGATTTTGGCTAGGGGTCACTGTATGTAAAAAGATTAGCGGAGGTGTGCGGTACAACTCTATTATCAGTTTCATTTCCGGCAACATTATCGGCATCATAGCTAGAGTAGTTGTATCCAGCATTGCTAACATAATAGTGTTGACAGGTGGGATGTATGGAGCTGCTCCAACACTCGCGGCATTGATGACGATTCTACTACTCACTGGAATCTTTAACACGCTTCACGTGCCGATTTCATCAATCGTATCCGCTATTATAGTTAGGGGGGCAGTAGTAAGAATACCCGCCATAGGCGAGAGAGCATGGATGCTTGTAAAACCATCAAAAACTTAAAAATCTCTTGTTGATGATCAACATAGCAGAGATATTGTTAGAAACTCTTTATCAACATAAATCTTATGCAAAAACAAGTATAGAATCACTATTTCAAAGCCACTGTACAAGGTACAAAAATTCAGGCTTAGCCTAACGTCCTATCGACTGCTTGAACACCTTAATGTTAGTTTCTCCCGCTTTGAAGATGCTGCCTGTTTTGGCGTTGGTAACAATTAAAACTGCTGGAGCAAACAGTCCGGAGTCGATTTGATAAAAATTATAGTTAGCTTCTTTAAAAATTTCAATGAACGGTCGTCCATAGCTTTTGGAGGCTAAAGACGTCGCCTCATTAACTAACTCTTCCAGTTTGTTATCGTCTTCATGTCTCACTGTATAACAGGTAACACCCGCATATATTATCGCATCATTTGTTCTTCCCATTGCCTCTGCAAAGTTTGGATGCACAGGCGCAATAGGCGCGTAACCGCAAGCGCGTATTATCGATTTTGGATCGAGTCCCAGCTTCGTTAGCTTGTGGACTCCTTCCTCTACAATTCTTCCTGAAATTTGTGTGGACCCGGCTACGGTTGTGGTTGGCACCAGAATTAGAAGTAAACGGTCAGGTGTGATTTTACACTGATTAGATATGTATGTAATCACGCTCTCAGGCGGCTCTTTAGCTGTTTCAAGGACAAGCACTGCAACATCAGCCTCATCCGCGTATCCTATCTTTTCATAAAGCTCTCTAGGTTTCAGAGCAAGTGCACGTGCTGGACCAGATCCCATAGCAAAATATTTTTCAACTTTAATCTGCCACCCCGCAAATTGCGACCCTAACGCTGCTATAGCTGGGTAATCTGTGTAGACTGAGATGGAAGGCAGTTCAAGGTTGTTGTATCGACTGGTGAAAACCTCTGCTTTTCCAAGGCCACCGAGACAAATTTCTGTTACGATTTTGCCTGCAAGAAATCCTCCTTCCGCTTTGATTCCAGCGTCAATCAAGATTGCGCCAGAAGTCGTTTCTTTGATCTTAACACCATATTCTTCAGGTTCATCGCATAGTTTTTTTGCGAGTCGCCAAGCAGAATCATTCAGACTTGGTCGGGTTTTAGTCATCTCTCTTCTTCTCTGCTGCATGGAGCCACGTTTTCGTCGTTCAAATTACAAATATTTGTTATAAAAACTTAGATGTTGATTTTGTTTCTGCGAAACATAAAGTTTTCCTTCGCCGCCTTCAGCGCGGTCGCCGACAAACATGTAAAACGGACCTGCAACTTTTTCCTCATCAATCTTGACTTTAGGTTTAATGCTTTCAACTGTGAACGATGGAAGAATCGAAGGAATGTTGCCGCACACAATAATTTTTCCCTTTCTCATTTGGGCACCCGCTCTTCCTTCCGAATTTCCTTGGACAAATATTGTTCCTTTTCTCATGTGGATGCCTGCAAACTGTCCAACGTTTCCATACACTTTTATGAGGCCTTTCCTCATGAAGCATCCAACTTCGTTTCCAGCGTTTCCATTTACGATAATTGTTCCCCCGTTCATGCCTTTGGTGCTTCCGCGATATGCTGCTCCAACATAGTCACCTGCGTCCCCTTTAATTTCAATTGTTCCACTTTTCATCGTGCCTCCAACCCACGAATCCGCGTTTCCAGTCACGGTGATTAAGCCTCCCTCCATCTCTTCACCAAGATGCATGCCTATGTTGCCATCAATAATTATTTTACCCATAGACATTTTGGTGCCTATCCTTCGAACTTTACTGACATCTCCAGAAATCCGTATTGTTGTCTTTTCTGATGCATCATCAGTTTTGTGTTCTATTTTGAAAAGTTCACCTAGAATGCGCTTTCGCTTTCCTTCCCAAACCTGTAGCATACCTATCTCATTTACCGATTTTTCATCGAAGGCGTCTGGACTAATACTTTCAGCTTCTACAGGAACTTTGAATAAACGTTTTGGATGCAATATAATCACCATTCGTTAAACCTCCGCCTTAATTGAGATGGGAGCCGGATTATGTAAGAAGCCTTTGCGGAGAGGATAGTTCTCGTATTCCACAGTCCAGTACTCTCGAAACTTTCTTTTCAGATCATCATTGACTTCTAGGGGTAACGAAGTCTTCACGTCAACCCAAAATGTTTTTCCAGAAACAGTTTTTACAATCTCTCCGTCTTTTACTACGACTTCACCGCCCTTAATTGTGTAGGCAGCTTTTTTGAAAGCTCTTCGAACTTTTTTATATTTTTTGGAAGGATCAACCAATTTGTGATTAACATTGTAGATAGCAACGTCAGCATCTGCTCCTACTCCAAGCTGACCCTTCTGCGTTAGACCTAGAGTTTTTGCTTGACCCGCTCTAGTAACAATAGCTATCTCGTAAAAGCTGAATTCTCTCTCGATGCTTGTTAGTAAACTGTTCCTTCTAGCCCGCTTGTGGATTTTGTTTATTGTTTTCTTCCTTGCCGCTTGACTCATAAGCCATGTTATGATAGTTGGATAGGAAGTGAAAGGCCCCCCATTAGGATGATCTGTTGTTAAATAAATCTTCCAAGGATTTTTAATTAAAAGAGCAAGCTCAAGCCCAATTGACCATTGAGTTGCATTAACAGCACTCTTACGCCTATATGTAAATGGCACAATTCCGCCACTCGTCTCGGTTTCTACATCGTGATTAACCCATTTGTTTCCACTCAACTGATAGAGACCGTATTGAAATGGGCCGTCAGCTGTCATGGTAGTTGTGTTTGTAAAGATCACTTGTCCCATGTCAAGGGTTACGTGATTGTGGTGATTAACGTATTTTGCGATTTCTTCTGCTCCAGAACTCATGGTTTGCCAGACTTCATTGTTTCTATGGCTGTAACATAATTTCCCGGCTTTCCCAGATTGTTTGTATGCACATGAATTGTATGCGGCAGGTTAAGAAGTTTATTTACTTTACATAATCCGCGAATAATTTCCCTCGGTGTAATATTAAAATGTGGAACAGTGTCGTCAAGGCTTTTAACGTTGCTTCCAAAACCCCACGCTTCTAAGCCACCGGGATTAACAATTTTTATAGCGTACCCTCTCGTAGCAGCCATTATCCATGCTACATGTGCAGCACACTCTTCTATCAATCCGTCTCGCAAATGTTCTAAGACAAACCACCAATCCCCCAACAAAGGATATGTAGCTTTATCAACCATCGGCGTGTCCTCAAGTTCCTCATGAGTGTGGCGGGCTTCAAGAGGAGGCATTGAGGGGTTCATTAACGTCGTGTAACCCATTCTGGAGTAACGGTAGCCTGTTGTGAAAGTGGAAGGAATTGAATATCCTACTCCAGACCTAGTTACCGCCGTTTTCGCTTCTACGTCTCTAAAATGGTCTTCAGGTCGTAGAAGGCGACCTGTGTTCACGTCTGTGCCTGCAATGTGACAGTGGATGTCAACTCCACCAGGCATTACTATCATTCCTGAGGCGTCGATGACTTTCGCTTTGTTCTCGTTAATTTTTTCAACAATTTTTCCATTGTTGATGGCGAGGTCCATTTTTTCTCCGTTTATACGATTGAGCGGGTCGTATACAATCCCGTTCTTAATTATGAGTTCTGTCAGTTTGACGTCCTCCTTAATTTGCGAACCTGACTGAGGATTCTTTGTAATATTTCTACGTCAGAAAGACATGTTTTTGGAGGTTCCACAACTTTCTTTAATGGTAAGGGAACGTGATCCATGCGGTAAGCGGTTCCCTCAGTTTCGATTCCCATAAAGGAAGAGGGAATAACCACATCTGCCATCAATGTTGTCGGAGTCACTTCTGGGTCAATTGCAATTAGAGGGTTTTTAACTAGGTTTTGAACAGCTTCTCGTGGGAAATGGGCAACTGGGTCCGATGCGATACTGAGTCCAGCGTCTGATTCTCCACGGCTTAGTATATCAATCACAGAAGTTTCTCCTGGATTGTATCGTGGATAGCCTCGGGAAAAGTCAACTGCGTAAGGATAGCCAGTTTGCCAGGTGAATACTACATTTACGCCAGTTACGTTATAGTGTCCTCGCATAGGCATGATAAGGAATTTTGTGCGTTGATTTAGATCTCGAGTTAAAGAAATTGCGGTGTCGATGTTTCGATGTTTTCCTTCACTCATGGTTAGTCCTAATCCAAAAAAGAAGACGCCTAATTTGCAGTCTAACATAACATCAGCGACTTCTTCAAGGAGTTCAATTGGTACTCCCGCAACTTTGTCGACGTTGAGTTCTTCGTTTTGGATGAGCATGCGAAAAACTTGTAGAAGTTCATAATCTTTGTTTGGTTCGATTTGGAGAAAATAGTCAGCTGCTTCAGCGGTGCGGGTTTTGCGAGTATCTACAACCACCATTTTTCTTTTCTTCTGAAACATAGTATAGGGCAGGTGACGCTCAATTTTGGGAGTAGCGGGAATGTCGCGTCTTAGAACTAAGTTAGCGGCTCTACGAAGTCGTTTTCTAGATAGAACGCCACCTAACCGTGATATGTATCCTTTCCAAGTGCTTTTTTGAAATCTGCCTTCGGTAAACATTGTGTATCGTTCTATGTGGCGTGGGTGAGCGCTCCAAGGGTTGCTTGCCCAGTAAAAAATAAGGTCTGCTCTGTGCCGTATTTGTCCCAATGTACAAGACACAATGCCTACATCTTGGACACTTAAAATAGATGGGCCATGGCAAACGGTAGAGGTATTGTCAATGACTCCGCCCACCTCTTCAGCTAATTCCAAACCCACACGGATTGCTTCACAACTAGTGCAACTCCAACCATACAAAATTGGGTAATTAGCATCTGCAAGAATCTTTGCAGCTTTTCCAACAGCTTCGTTCAACGAGGTTTCAATTAACTCACCGTTTTTTCGAATAAGAGGTTTTAAATTTCGGTGAGTAGCATAGTTTAGAAATTTTGCCGCTCCCATAGCACACGCGTTTTTAACATCTACTATAACGTTGTTTTCCACTACTAGCTCGATATCGTCGCAAAAAGTACCGCAAACTGGGCAAGTTACTCCAGTAACGATGGTCACGATTTTTTCACCTTGTAATGTTTATTAAGCAGTTCGGATAGGCTTAGCACTTTTCCTTTAGGTGCAGGTTCAATTTCTGCTGATATGCCTTTTAGCGATGGCATGCCAGTTCCATGAGTCTTTTGGTTCATGATTATGCTTGCCCATGGACCGTATGGAATGAAAGCAATTTTAGGATGTGGGGACCTCGCTGATTTCACAGCTTTCATTACTACTGAACCAGATTTTGTGGTTACTTTAATGTTTTCGTCTTCTTTCACTTCAAGAACCTTCAGATCTTTTGGGTCTAGAAAACAGATTGTTACGCTTTCCCAGTATTCTCTGGAAAGCTTGCCGTATTCCTTTCCTTTACCTTGATCTATTGTTCGACCGGTTAATAGTATAACTTTTAGTTTAGGCATCGGTGCATCCTCGTTAATAAGCGATGTCTTTTTAATTAATGTATCGAACGTTAAATTCTAAATTGTCAACTTTAAAAAACTTACTTTCACATTATATCCTATTAATCTTTTTCTTGAAAAACCATCCGAATGACGGGTTTATTTTGTTGGATTAACTTAGCTTTGTATAATAAATACATCTGGATGGACGTAATGAGGAAGAGTCAAACGGCAAAACTATTACCGATTAATTGCTAGGGAAGAAGAGGCCGTTTTAATTCTGTGGGAAGAAGCGCCCGCTCAGACCATGATCGAGCAGCACACCCCATCTCGCTAAGCGTAGGCGCACATGCGCATTGGCGACTCGTGGTTATACGGGTTATTCTTCCCACAGAACGCAGGCCAGAAAAATATGAGTATCGATATCCAATTGGATAAGGGTACAAATAAGGTTTGTTGTACACATCAGTTTTCGATTTTAAACCGCTTTGAAAAGGCTAAACAACTTGTTGAAGCAGAAAATATGCGTGTTTTATCCTGAGAATTAATTCTTGTGTAGTAATTTATCTACTTCCAGGACAGCTTTTATGGCAACTTCAATCATATCGTCATCAGGTTTTCGAGTTGTTAACCATTGCAGCCCCAAACCTGGCGTTACCAGAGCTTTCATGATTATTGAGTTCTTATATCGGTCGCTAATCTTCAAGACTTCATAAGAAATCGCGCTAATTACAGGGATAAGAACTATTCTATACGATAATCTTGTGAGATAATTTTGGTTTGGTAAAACTGAGAATAGCAAAATGCTTATTATTAGTACAATGAGTAGGAAAGATGTTCCGCATCTTGGGTGTAGCTTGGAATATTCTTTGGCATTTTTAACATTCAATTCAACTCCAGCTTCATATGCGTTAATTGCTGTGTGTTCTGCACCGTGATACTGAAGGATTCTTCTGAAATCAGGAATTAAAGTCACTATTACTAGGTAGAGTAGAAATATTGCAATCCGTATTATACCTTCGATCACAACAAAAATTACACCGCTAAAAGGAGTGAGAAGCGATGTTAAGAAGAAAGGAATGATGCTAAACAAAATTATGGCCAAGGCAATAGCTAAAACAAACGTTACCGCCATTTCTTTAGGCTCAATTTTCTCGTCTTCTTCCTCTAAACTTACATTTGCAGAAAAGTATAGGCCTTTAACGCCTAAATACACGGATTCAACCAACGCTACAAGTCCTCTTATTAAAGGCAATCTGAGAATCTTGTACCTTTCAGATATTGAGTTTATTTCTTCAGTTTTTGTTGATATTTCTCCATTCGGTTGTCTAACACATATCACTACGTGTTTTTTAGAGCGAATCATAACTCCTTCTATTACAGCTTGCCCGCCAAATGCTAGTGATGGCTCTTTTCTTCTTTCAGCAGGTAATTCCATACTCCTTTGGGGAAGAAAACTAACCTTATAAACTTTATATTTATGGAAAAGGTTTTTTAGTGAAAACAGCCATCTGGACAGTAGGGAGATCATAGAAAATGGAAAGGCAGAACCAGAATATAAGACTTGATCCAGTGCAAACTTGGCTTGACAATGTAGCCTTCAGCCACAGTGGAAGCAATAAAACCACAGACATGTATAGACGTAACTTCTCAAAGTTCTTGGAGTTCATAGGCAAATCAGCAGATGACATAATAGAGGAATACAAGAGGAGCACAGATAGAGAGTTCAGAAGGACTTATGCACAATACTTGAAGGCTTGGATAGCAGCCTTGTCAAGAAAGGATCTAACAAACAGCACTATCAACATAATGGTGGGATCTGTTAGAAGTTTTTTCAAATACAGCGATCTGATCCTTGGGTTCATCCCTACAGCCATGAAAGATGTCGTCTATCATAACAGAGACATAGAGAAGGAAGAGCTGGTTGATATACTGAAAAATGCCAGCATAAGAGACAGAGCCTTCTATGCAGTCATGGCTCAGAGTGGACTTCGCCCTATCACACTCTGCCAGTTAAGGCTGAAGCACTTGCAGCCAGATCTTGACAAGGGAACAGTTCCCCTCAAGATAGATGTTCCAAAGGAGATAGCAAAGGGAAAATACAAAGGCTACTCATTCATTGGATCTGAAGCCATTGGATACCTCAAGGACTATCTAAAGACAAGGAGAAAACTAATGCCAGACAGCCATGTGTTCCTTGACAGAAGTGGCAAGCCTACAGTTCCCAGAGCCTTCAGTGTCCAGTTCAATAAGCTGGTTAGAAAACTGAGGAGCAAGGGAGTCCTTGATTTCACACAGAAGAAAGCTGGCAAGCCCTCAGAGTTGAGGCTCTATAATCTTAGAAAGTTCTTCAAGAAGCATAGCCATGAAGCTGGAGAAGAGTATAACGAGTTTTGGATGGGGCATAAGGGCAGAGGAGCTACAGAGCACTATTTGAGCAGAGATGTGGAGTTCCACAGAGAACTCTACAAGGAGAAAGCCATGCCTTATCTGAGGATAGAAGCAAAGACTCCCATAGAGACAGAAGGCTTGATCAAAGAACTGAGACATCAGTTAAAAGAGGCACGATCAGATCTTGAGATCTTACAGACAAAGCATGACGTATTGTATGGGATGTATCAAAGACAGAATGAAGACTCACTGGACATGGAAGCCAGAATAAAGGAATTGGAGAAGAAAGCCAAGAAGTCTTGACTCCCCTCTTTGTTACTTTGTCGTCTTAATTGGCTTATTCTCCATCGCACTACTCTAATGAGAAAACCGAAAATCTTTCATTGGGGTTACCAATAATGTAACTTTGATTCTCTAGATCTGATGGGCTTGGGGACTCAAACATGTCAAGGGCTGAGAGTAAAGCGTTCACAAAATATAAAGAGGAGGCTAAACCGTTTATAATGAATTTGTTAGATAAACATGACTTCTTGTCTCAGCGGACGATTCAGATTTTGTTAGAGAAGGAAAAATACTGGCATACTGTTACATGGAACGCAATTAAAGATATTCGGAAAGAGAATAAACTGAGAACAGCCAAATATCCACCAAGGGGAAGCTTCCCAGTTTGGGTTTATCGTTATGATTTGCGGATCAATGATCTCAAGAAGAAAATTGATGCAGAGTATAAACCAGTTTACAAGGAGTTCATTGATGCAAGTTCTGAGATGGGATTTTACTGTGAGGACATTATTGAAATGGCTCTTGCGAAAGCTGGTTTTGTAACGTTATCCAGAAATCAAAACACCAAATATTTTCGGGGAAGAACAAGTTCTGCTAGGACAGATCTTGATTTCATAGCGTATAAAGAAGGGGTATTCTATGGAATTGAGGTCAAGAATCTCATAGGGTATCCAGACTGGAATGAAGAGATTATTGGTAAGAAATCAATTGCGGAGTTTCATGGTATTCAATTTGTGATGATGAGCAGAGCTGTTGGATCTTATGGCTATGATTTGTTTCAATGTGGTGGTTTGTATATGGAGTTCCAAGAATTGATTTGGGCTCCAAAATTTTCTTCTTTAGCTGAAAGAGTCAAGGAAAAGCTGTATTTTCCAATAATTTGTGTTGATAAACCACCAGATGAACTACTTGTTAAAGTAAAACAAATCCCCTTTTTGCATGAAAAGCATTTTTATGGAAAAGGAAGAATTTAAATGGTGGGAAAAGGTTTTTTTGGGGTTTAAATTACAAAAGAGGAGCAAAGCTGCTTGAACCCCTAGTATAGAATAGCTACGTTGTTGGCACATACATATCATAGCTTCATACCTCGGAGAGAATCTTCCAGTCTGCTGGTTTGTCCTTTGCTTCTGCAAGGTGTTTTTCACATAAGAGGATCTCAATGCGATTTCTCCATGAGCCACAAGCAATAGCTGGCTCTCTGCAGTCTTTGAATTCACATTCTTTGGGTTTTTCTGGGATAGGTGCAAGGGTGAAGCTTGCAGTCACTGGCAGTTCAGAAGCATGATTTACCATGTATTCCATGACAGCTTTCTCTACAAGGATGCTGGTGCTACACTCCATGAAATGAGCATATTTCATAGCAGAATACCAGACTGAGCCAGAAATGCAAAGGCTTCTCGTAATCTTCCTATCTTCTTCTTTCTTCTTCTTTCCTATTATATTATATATTATATAGTGTATCACAAGGCTCTCTATCATTCTCTGCTGGTGAAGATTCTATATTTGCAGTATAATTATGTTTATGGAGACTTGTTTGCCTCTTTGTTTTGTCGTCTTGGGCTTTCACTGTTCCCTACCTTAGCCATAGGCAAAGTTTGCTTATTAGATTTTACATGGAAACAGAATATACTTTTAAAAGCACAAACCATACTTTTAAATAGACAATAAGAGGGTTAAAAAATGGGCTATGCTGAGATAGTAACTCAGAGGTTAAGAGAAAGGATAGAAAGAGAAGACACCAGCTACAAGCCTTCAAAGAAAGAGTTGAAGAACCTCATAGAAGAGCTGGAAAGGGAGAAGTCATGTGGAAAAGGCTCAAGGGCAAAGACGTGAAGATAGTCCTCAAGAATGGTGACAGAGCCATGGTTTGCTTTGGCAGAGTGGTGGATGCCAATGACTCTTTCCTTGTGGAGAAAGATCTCAAAGGGAAGATCCACTTCTTGAATGTTTTAAACATTGAGAGGATAAGTGAAGTAAAGGAAGAAGGTAGCCCAGAAAATTCTAACAGTTAGCTTGGAAGGTTTTTAACATTCTTTCTTTAGATAATATAGACACATTCAAGCTTATTCTGGGCTTGGTTTGGGCTTTTTGGACTAAACTGCCATTTTGTTACGCATCCATTCAAGATGTTTGCAATATTATAGAGGTGGTGGAGAAAAAGTATGCCAAGATACAAGTTCAAAAGAGATAGCTACCTTAGCAGAGAAGAGGTAGTGGACATGATAGATAGGGCTGAGCAGCCTTGGCTGAAAGCCATAATCGCACTGCTCTACCTCTATGGACTGAGAATAAGCGAAGCATTGAAGCTGAAGCCTCAAGATCTCAGCATTGAAGATAAGAAGCTGCTGGTAGTTAGAGTCCAGCTCTCCAAGAAGAGAAAGAAAGCCACACCAATAGAGCCTACTCATGTGTTACGAGTGACTATGAGGAAAGACTTGGCAGAAATCCTACGCCCTCTATTGCACTTCTGGCTTAAAAGAGAGAGTCTGCATCCAGACGAGCCATTGTGGAAGTGGAGCAGGAAGACAGTTTGGGCTAAAATCAAGGAGCTGAATCCACTGTGCAGCCCACACTTCTTCAGACATTCAAGGCTGTATAGGCTGGCAGAGCTGGGAGCAAGTGCTGCCGTTTTGCAAGACTTTGCCGGATGGAGTGATTTTCGCCCAGCCAGCAGCTACATCCAAGGAAGTGGGCAGCTGGCAAGAAGATTCTCTGATCAGATAGATTAGCATGCACACACAAGCTGGCAAAGCTGCTTCCCCAAATTGCTGAAACCACTAACTTAAAGAAATGAATGTTGAGCGACATTTCTATCTGATTATGTTGCTCATTCTTCCAGAGTCTCAGCATATTTAATTTCAGCTTTTCTAACAATTATATCAATGAACTCTGGATCTGAAATTTGCTCAAGAACATATTTTACTTCCTTTGTGATTACTTGTTTTACTTGAACTGGGTTTAGAGGCTCACCACTGCCAGCTTCAAATGTTCTCAATGCTCTGACGCAGAAATCCACTATTATATCATTGAGCTTTATGCTCAATTCAAGAAATTCCTCTTTGCCCTCTTCCATGGCTTTTTCTATTCCTTCTTTATTCCATTTCTCACTTTCCACTTCAGTTCACCCAAGTTGTCCACTAATCTATATCAATTGAACTTTTTCTCCTTAAATCTTTAATGCAACTTCAAATGAATAGTATCTGTTGATTTGATTTATGAAGAGCAGAAGAAAAACAATTCTGAATATCAGATTTCGCGGACTTGTTGAGTCAATGGAACTGTATGGACTCTCAGAAACGAAAAGTGGAAGAGGATTTCTAAATCCATGGGTTACTGGGCTCTTACTCTCCTTTGCCTTAATGGATGAGATTGGACGAGAGGCTCCTTTCAATAGTCACGTTACATGGGGGCAAGTATTGAACCAAGATGATGATAGTCTTTCTGGGGAAATAGATATTATCCATCATTTGGGCAAACCCCTCTATCAGTGGCGTAACATTGGATATTCCATCGTAGATAAGGAGAACGTATTGTCGCTTTATGAAGTGAAGCGGACTTTCAGTAAGTATGATAAGCATCGAAAGGACTATTTACGTCTAAGAGAATACGGAAATCGCATATACCTTATCATCTATGGCACACATACAAGCATAGATAATATCAGAAAAAGAGAAGCAAAATTGAAAGAAATTGGTTACAAAGACGTATTCCATCTGGTAAGATGGACAAAGAGGGAACCAGAAGACGTTGCAAAACCCATATCCGAGAATTGGTTCCGACTTATGAAAGCAGCCTCTCAAGTCTGATGAAGCAGAAAACCCAGACTTTCTAACAAACCATTTCTTCTTCTAACCTTTTCTAACATTCAAGAAGACTTCACTTTAGAGTAGTAATCTGATGCTTTGAGTTTTTTCATCTCCTCTGGCAAGCTAATGCCCAGAAAAGACTCCAAAAGAGAACATTGCAAGTCATAAATTTCTTGTTCATCCTTCTGTGGAAACAATATATGAAGAATTTCATGCAGATAAGTCTGCGTAATGTTCAATATGAAAGTGAGATAACCATAATCCTTGAGGCGATCAAAAAAGAACTCAAAATCAATATATACTCTTGCTTCAAGCTTGCTGGCTATTACGAATGCTTGAGATGGTAGTCTGGCATTCTCCTTTGATACTGCTCTGGCAGCCTCTTTCTTTTCCTCTTTTTCATATTGTGCATGGTTATAGACAAATCTCAAGATGATCTTTCTGGGAGGAGGGCTACCCGTGTTTTGTGTTGCAGACTTGAGACATTCATCAAAGACATCCTTCAAATAAGATGAGAAAGTCTCATACTTCTTCATAACCTTGGGCAATTCCTCAAGATATCTTTCCAGCCTACTTCCCTTTGGAATCTTATCTAACTTGAACTCAAAATAGTCTTTCACCATTATTCCCTTTTCTTCACTTTCAGTGATACCCATGTTTTTCTGTCTTTTATTTCTTACAGCCCTTTTCCAGAGGCAGCTTTCCTTGTCGTCTGTTAGAACCCTATGTTTCCCATCCAATGAGGCAATTTTGAAGTTCAGTTAGAATATTTGAGTTGTTTATTCTTTCTTCTGCAAAGGGGTTTCCCAAAAGATAGAAAGCTTTTCTGTGCTTGACAAGGACAGCTGAGATATTCTTTGTCAATGGATCAGTGAAGAACAAACCTCTTCTATCTTCTGGAATTACTGTTCTGTTGCTTCTGATGACGCACATCTTTCTGAGATATTGTTCCCAGCTGTTTTTCAATGCTTGTTTGATCTCTGAACTGATTACGGTTTTTGGAACTTCTCCTAAATAGGTGGTGGCGTGCCCAAATAGTTCCATGTTGTATCTGTCCACATAAAAGAACAAGGAGTCATCATCAATAGCGACGATGTAGTATTTCTCAAGTTCCTCTCCTAACCAGTCCTCTCTCTTCTGAGCTTTCTGAAGCACATCATATCTAATCCTTTCTTTATAATCACTGGGTTCTTTGATGGCTTCTTTCATAGTGAAGACTCCCAGATATGACTTGCTTTTCTTGGTTTTGTGGAGTTCAATATCTGCATAATCTGTTGAAATAGCTATGGAAAGAGAGCTTATCTGGATATTCTCCAATTTATCAATGAACTCTTGTAGGGCGAAGTCAAGGAATTTCTCTTTCTCCCTTCTTGTTTGATAAAGATAGCTTGGCGTGGATAAATAATGCAAAGATTTGACAATGACAATGAAAGACAAACCTCTGGAATTCAGAGTCTCTGCGATCTTTGTTCCGTAAATGTAATCCATTTCATCTTGTTGGATATTCTTGACTTCAACAAAATACTCTTTAGAGTTGTTAGTAGCGTAAATGTCTTGAGCTTTTCTTCCTTCAAAAGCATCATTAGACAAAAGCTCAACTTGCATCTTGTTATTTACAAAATATCTGGCAAATTCTAATTCAGATATTAGAGCTTGAAACCTAACCAGATCTGGAGATGTCTCAGCGATCTTGACATCCATGCCTTTACAAGAAGAGTTGAACAAATCACCAAGTAGTTTGTCAAGAATTGTTAGATACTCGGTTCTGTAGTAATCAAAGACGACATCTTTCAACTCCAGATTTCCTTCAAGAGCTTTCTGTAGGAATGGAAACTCTTTCTTCAACTATCTACAGTTCTCCATCCATCAGTAATGAACAATTCTCCTTAAATTATTAATGAGAGGAAAAATCCTATATTAATAAATGAGTAGTATGTGGTTGAAAGCTATCAGGTGGATTTTGGGGGGATAAAACGAAACCAGCTGGGCTTCTTGGGTTCTTCGTTAAAACCTTTGCTCTATTCTTTACGATAACTAGCGTTGCTTACTTCATTGTTTGGTTGGGCATTACAGCACCCCATACCTACAGTGTCTACCCAGTTCATGCCATAGTTGAGACAGGAATGGTTTTAATCCTTCCTATTTCCTTCTTACTTGAAGCTATATCTGTAATAATCTACGGAGTATACAGGATAAAATTGAAAGCTTGGGAAATTTT
>SMTZ1_10003565_pt1 | contig 34542 bp, 28 predicted proteins | sample DeeMarSWOR136_30_FD_25667 | JGI IMG/M metagenome (IMG submission 25667)
CCTGCTCATTAATGTGTCGCATCAGAGTGTCTATCTGGCATCCGCATATGGCATTCCTTCGCATATATCTCCCTCAACGAAATCGTGAGCTTTGACACTTCCATCAACGACCTCGATGTGAGCGACTGCGTTCAGAGCGAGATCTGAATAGTTGCCATCAGCAGGGCGTCCGTAGCCAAGTGAAACCGTGAAGGATCTGATTCCATTGAACTGTTTTTGCATTCTTATGTGACTGTGACCCGATATCGTTAGAATCACCCGCCCATCATACAGCAACAGTCTTCCTGTGCTCTCTGCTCCCATAAACGCCGAGAAGAAGTCCCAAGGCAGTCGCCCCTTATAGAGAGTCAAGTCGCGGAATGGAAGATGATGGGAAACGAACACCACTCGGGTTATGCTCTTTGATAGAACTGACAGGTCATACTCTAGTTTCTGATTGAACAGAGTTGTCGCCTCCACATCGGTATATCCCCAGTCAATACAGAGTTGGTCGTACCAAATGTTGCCTCTCCACTCCTTCTGTGCGTATGCCTTGTATGGTATCTTCAAGTCTTCCCGTTTGAAAGAGTAATCATACCAGCCAATGGACCCTACAAATGCTATCTTCTTTTTCACGTAGGGTGCATCTGGAAGATAGAGAAAACCACTCTCTCTACATGCGTCGCTTAGTGCGGTAGAGTACTTCTCCAAGGACCCAAGTCCAATATTCTCTTCAAACCAGATGTCATGGTTTCCGGGTACAAACAAGTTCATAGCACTGGAAGCGCGGAGCCTCGCCAGAGTGTCTGAAAGAGTGGCTATCCTATTGCTGACATCCCCTGCGATTACAAAGACATCCGGAGATATCTCCTCAACCCGACTGTGAATCTCCTCAAGGAGTGCCTCATCCCCCTTGTCCGGACGAACATGAATGTCAGATACTGCCGCTATTCTCATAGCCTCTCACTATTCCAGGCGGAACGATTCTCCGTGCACAGTAGATTCGTTATACTCCGTTCCAAAAAAAGAGTCTGCACGTTGACCGAGCCCCTTTACATACCAAATGTTTGATATTGAAACCTAGATTGGCCTGAATCAATCAGACAAGAAGTGAGGCTGAAAATGACCAATCAAATCAAAGCATCTGCACCTGCCAGCGCAGATCTCTCTGAGATGAAAGTCATCACTGACCAAGCTGAGATTAGTGACACGTACGCGCTTTATCTAGATGACGAGAGCCACTCGTTCGATGGGCAGACTGACAAGATTGTGTTCCCTGCAACTGTGGAACAGATTGCTGCAGTCCTGAAGGAAGCATATGATTCTGGGACTCCTGTCACTGTTCAAGGAGGAAGGACGGGCCTCACAGGTGCTGCTGTTCCCCTTGGTGGAACTACTCTCAATCTAGAGAAGATGACCAAGTTGCTCTATATGGAATACAGTGCTAATGATGGACTCTATTCCATATGTGCGCAAGCTGGGGTCCTTCTCGAAGACTTGGTCAGCGTTGTGACCTCAAAGAGCCTTGACAGCTTGAAGGGCAAAGGAACAGGGGCTCAACAGAAAGTTCTTGAACAGTTCCTTGGAGAGTCTGGCGACTTTACATTCCCAGTTGACCCCACCGAAATGAGTGCGTGGCTTGGAGGAATATACAGAATACAAGTTGTGTTGATTAACGGGGACATCCTAGACATTGAGCGTGGGCAAGTAATGGCAGAGGACGGCAAGTTCCAAATTACTCTCAGTGACGGGACCGCGACTGACATTCCGGTTCCGAGCTATAAGATGCCAGACACCAAGAACGCTGCTGGACTGTTTGCGAAACCGGACATGGACCTAATCGACCTCTTCATCGGCTCTGAGGGCATACTGGGTGTGATAACAGAGGTGGAGCTGGGTCTCAACAAGATGCCAGATAACATAATGACTGTCATGGCGTTCTTCCCCAGCGAAGAGGATGCCATCGATTTTGTCTACGAGATCCGCGCTCCGAACACTCCAGTACCGATGAACTTCCTGGAGTATTTTGATTCAAATGCAATTGAAATGATCAAAGAGAAGGCCACTTCGTCTGGTATCAGAGTGCCTGCGATGTCTCCCGAAACCAAGGCGATAGTCTTCTTTGAGTTCTCATATACAGATGAAACAATGGAGTCGAAGGTCATGGGCCTAGAGGAGATTCTCAATAGACACAACACCTCCTCGGAATCCAGCTGGGCTGGAATGGACAGGTCAGAGCTTCAGAAGATGAAGACAGTCCGACACTTCGTCCCGGAAACCGTGAATGCCATAATCGCCATGAGAAAGGCAGAGCATCACGAGGTTCACAAGATTGGTACAGACATGGCTGTTCCAGATGAGGCCCTTCGTGACTATCTCAAGTTCTATCGTGACACTCTTGAGGCACAAGGAATGGAGTATGTAATATTCGGCCACGTCGGTGACAACCATCTTCACGTCAATATGCTACCTCGCAACAATGAGGAAGTCAAGCAGGGCATGGACAACTACATGCTCTTTGCGAAAAAGGCAGTGGAACTTGGTGGAACAGTAGCGGCTGAGCATGGAATTGGCAAACTCAAACGTGGCTTTCTTGAGGTTATGTATGGAGAGAAGGGAATCCAAGAGATGCAAGCTGTGAAGCGCGCATTGGACCGGAAGTGGCTATTGAATCGCGGAAACATGATTGCTGTAACTGAGATGCTTTCTTAGGTGTGCATTTCGCAATGCATAGTCTGACTCTCGAGAATGTGTCAAACTTGTCCAAATAGCGGAGTTCGTTTGTGCCGAATCCACATAAATACAGAATCATCGCGTTTTCCTTGAGCTATGTGCCTAAAGCCGAATTAGACCGTTTCAAAGCACGCAGTTCGATGTTCGGACTTGCCTGGAGAAGGTCCCGGTGCTCAGGAAGAGAGTCATCATACTGTCAATCGTGGCTATGCTCCTAGCTGTGGCTTTAGACATCGAACCATCGGTAGATTCCAGACTTCTTCCGGACGACTCTACTACCAAGCATACTGACTCTCCTCCAACGATGGATCTGGTCTTGTCAGCCGACACGCGCAGCGGCGTTTTCAACCCCCTTGAGATTAGACAAGAGGGGATAAACACTGAATCAACCGGTTTCATTCACACCCGCACCGACACTCAACCCGTTGTGCAATCCAATCTCACACTGGACACGGGAAACGGATGGATGAGCAATCAAGTGGAAGTCAATGTCAGCAGTCTATCCAGACTGTACGCTCTAAACGGCACCTTTGACAATGGTATACCCGGCAATAATAGTGAACCGTCTGGAGGCGTGGCCAACTATCCACTCGGATGGGATGCCAGGAGTCTGAACGATGAACCTACCAAGCAGAGTATCTATGCCGGCTATTCTCAGAGCTCCGGCCGCCACATACAACTCTGGGCAGAAGGTGAATCTACTGGTCATCCTCAGGACTTCAAGTTCTACAAAAACTCGCATGTCTATTGGTACCAAGAGATTGACAATAGCATGTCGGAGACCAACTTTCTTCTCAGCATGGACTATCTCTACCACAAAGGTCCCATTGGAACACGACAGGATGACGATATGGAACTGAGGATCGAGGTCGGCGATGGTTCGACAACTGAAGTGCTCTGGAGCATTGACCCAACAACCATTCCTGCAAGGGACGTCTGGCAAAGTCTGAGTCCCGTACCAGTGTCCATTACGGGTCTTCAGAGCACATTTGAGATTAGAATTGTTTTCGAGATCATCGAAGATAGAACCTTCGAGGGCGACAGAGAAGACTTCGACGGTGATTGGGACAACGCACGTTACGTGTTCTTCTACTTCGATGATGTTTCATTCATTGCAGCAGACTCGCCTGGTTTTGAGGAGGTTGACCTAGCTGCTTCGTTGGTTCCAGTGGGTACAGTTCCGATCACGGGGCTTTCAGGAACTGGACGACTACTCATCAACCACAGCAACTGGGAAACAAATCTGGTCACGCTAACCGTTTCTTCAAACACGACTGTTTCGTTTGACTATGAGGCTCGTTTCGTTTCTGTCTTTCGTAACTTGAATTCAACGTGGACTCCTGAGAATGGGCAGACAGGATTGTCATACACTGCCCAGATTGGACTTCCAACAGCCCTCACCGCCTATGTCTATGTACCTCTTCATACTTTCCTGCAAGACTTTGAAATGAAAATTGATCATCCATCGGATTACGTCAATGCAACAGTCTATAATGCGTTCTCAGAGGACGTCACGACTCAATCTACTGTCGTGTCGGGAAGCATTCAGATCTCGGGAAGTGTTCTGGATAATCTTGGTTGGTGGCATATCGAGTTCGATGCACCGAACTATGCACAGCAGACTACATCCCAACTTTGGAATGAAACGTCGTCTTCGTGGACTAATGAAAGCTGGTTCCGGAGTGGGAACTTGATCAGATTCCAGGCCTTGGTTGCGAATGGAGCATCCATTCCCAGTACAATCGAGGATGTCAGCGCTGACTGGTTTCTCCCGAATGGTTCTATCTGGACAACTGAGAACCTTGACGGACTTGACGGAGAAGTGAATGGTAGTGCCCTTGTCCTGGGACCATACAATGCCACGCCCGGAATGTGGTCTATTGAAGTGTTCTGGGAGAATGGTACAGAAGTCGCGTTTGATAGAATCGGGTTCAGTGTCAATCATTCAACGACTCTCTCACCAGTTTCCGCGGCCATCGATGCGCAAATTGACACGAACGTGACTGGAGCGGTGACCTTCACAGATGCAGATTCAGGAAAAGCAATACTAGACTTATCTGCCATAGTAGTGGGTAATTGGTCCGGGCATGAGATCTACTTTCGACCCAACATAGCCAAGGACTGGTGGGAGGCTGATTTCAACACAACTCTGACCGGGACTGGGAATTTCACGGTAGTGGTCAATTCCTCCTTGTCGTTCTATGAGGATGCCACATGTACGTTTGAGATACGAATCACATCCGATGCAGAGTTGGAGTTCATGGGTGACGAGTACGTGGAAATAGGCATCGGAGCCACGTACTCGGCTATTCTCAGGTATCAGTATCTGGATGGAACTGGGATACCTGATGCCTCAGTGAAAGTAGAAAGCTGGACTGGCCCCTCCGGAGGCTTGGGGTGGGGCGCTACCACTCAAGTGGGGGGGCAGTCCGGGAACTACTCCATAGAATTCAGTGCTAGCCTCGGTGGGCAATACCACGTGACGGTTTCCGGGTCGAAGGAGAAACACAAGACGGCTTTCATCACCTTTGCTCTCACAGTTGGGGATATACAAACAGAACTCCTCCTCCTGAACGATTCTGTTGCAGCCATTAACGCCGAGAGCAACTACACTGTAGTAGTCCAATACCTGAATAGCACTGGAGAGGGCCTAGCGGGTGCGGATGTGGGTGTAGTCAGTATGGCACCAGATACTGGCTTGAACTCCTCAACGTCCACCTATCATGGAAACGGAACCTACTCTATCATCCTACACCCCGTGGATCATGGGACCTTCTCCCTCATTATTGGTGCAAGCTTAGTGAATCACCAATCCAAGTTGGTTTCCTTCACTCTCACCGTGTCCCCCCTCGCAAGCATTCTCTCATTGGAGAAGTCTGCCGATCAGATTGCGCCAGACAAGAACTATACGCTTATTCTCACTTTTCAAGATGAGAGTCTAGTTGGTCTTGAGAATGCCACGATCACGGTTCTATCAGTGATTCCCGCCGCTGGAATTGATTTTTCGAATATCACTGACGTTGGAGGCGGTAATTACTCCATTACCTTGATTCCCTTGATTGGTGACGACTATGAGATTGTGTTCAGGGCTACACTCCCAAGATATCAGAGTGCCACCACAGTATTTACCCTCTACGTTACAGATGCAGAAACGACTCTTCGAACGTCGAACGGGCTGAACACAGGGAATGCCTACTACAATGAAACTCTTGAAATCACCCTTCTTTTTGAAAGAACCGACTTTCCCGCGAACATCAGTCTTGCAACCATTGAAGTTATACCTAGTCTGGGTGTAAACTACAATGTCACAGAGCAACCCGATGGATACTACCTAAGAATCAGAAGCACAGACGTTCGAACCCACTTCTTGACGATACGGGCATCGAGGCCAGGCTATCAGACGTCGGGCCTGGACTTCACATTCGTTGTAGAAGATCTCCCAACTACTGTTGTTGGCATGGGGCCTCCTGATACTATGTACTCCGGCATTCAACACTCATTCACGCTCTGGTTCAACATGAGCGACATAGTAGGGATTGAGAGTGCCACTGTGAACATCACATACACGCCCTTTGAGATTCGTTGGAGGGATGCGGGTGGCGGATTCTACGAATTCAATTTCACCACAGGTGACCTTGGTGACTATTCATTATCCATAATCTTCTCCAAACATGGTTATGCATCCGTTCATGTAGCATACACGTTTGAAGTGAAATCAACACCTACTACAATTGACTGCATAGGCAAACCCGATGTGTTCTACCTAACGCGTTCTTACTATATGGCCTTCTTTTTCAACTCGAATCTCATTGAGGGGGTTGAGGGTGCACAGTTCACGCCATCTCCGGACATTGGAAACTTCTACTCATTTCAAACACAATCAAAAGGCTGGTATAATTTCACTCTGACACCTTCAATCCTTGGCGAAAGGAATGCGACTTTCCACCTACAGAAGCGCGGCTTTGAGCCTCAGACTTTCAGCTTCATAATGACTGTTGAGGCAATTCCAATTGCCATCGCGACTGGCTATGAACTGAATCTGACACGTTCGGCCAGTGAATACGGCCACATTGACATTGAACTGAGGCTTATTGCAAATGACACGCAGGAATCCATCGTGGAAGCCGATGTCGCGTATTACATTACCGACTTCATAGATGAACAAAACGTACTGTCCACGGGTCAGATTCCAGCAGTCAATGGATTGTTTAGTGCGAGGATGGAGATGCCCGGAGCAGGCGGGTATGTCCTAAACATCACCATTTCAAAGACGAACTACAAGACACTCACATTGACAATCCTACTCAATGTCGGATCCGATATCCCAGCTGCTGTGCTATACTATGCTTGGGTTTTCCTGCCCGGTGGAGGTCCATTGATTGCTCTAGTCACAGCGGTTGCGCTCGGACGTCGGGCATACAAGAAGAAGACTGTTCAAAGGAAACTAGAGCTTTTGGCCTATGAGTCCCGATTTGACGATGCCAACAACATCATCGGGTTCTTTGTCATTCACCGAAATACAGGTCTCCCAGTGTACTCTAAGGTATTCAAGGGCGGACTTGAGGAGGCACTCGTAAGTGGTTTCATCTCTGCCATTTCGCTCTTCAGGTCCGAGTTCAAAGAAGAGGAGCGACTCTGGGTCGCAATTCCCATCTCCGAGATAATCACTGCAGTGCAGACAGAGATGCTGATCTGTGCAGTTATGACGACAGGTTCTCCCTCTTCAGGGCAGACCGAGAGTCTCGAGTCCTTCGGAAGGAGCATCGGGGCCTTGCTTGACGATGAAACAGAAATACTCACACGAATGACAACGAGTCCAGAAGGGACCCGGGCGTTTGAGAGAACTATTGACCAGATATTTGGCGAGTGCCTTGACGGTTCCCTCTTAGACAAGTACACTGGCATTGATAGGGAGCAACTGACCAGAAGATACAGACCGCTTGAGCGTTTGATGACTGAAACAGACATCAGTGAAGGAGTAACACCAAATGAACTAGTCAAGAGGCTAGTCTTGGCAGGCACTGATGAGCTCACGGCATACAGTCTGGTGGTAGAGGCCATAGGAACAGGGTTACTCACTCCCTTGGAAGAAGACAGTCACCTCGTTCCAGCGCCTTTCAGAAGTTACGAGGACAGGGAAGAAGGCGCGCTTTCTGATGATGAGGAACCTACCGACTCCACTGAGTGACACTTGACGCGCATATCGGAAACAGAACAACACACAGTGATGCCGTTGAAACGTGCTCAGAAGGCCTGATTTCGGCGGTCTCTTGCCAAGTCCGGTTTTTCTACATAAGCTTCGAAAATCACTCAAGAATCATCTTATTCTGTCCCGGGCTTCGAAATACGGGAAATCTAGGCACAACAGAGAAATAGGACCCAGACACCTGCTGCAACCAAATGTCAGACAACCCAACCTTGTAAGATGTCATGACATTTCTAGAAGGGAGAGAGAGAAGAAAATGACGCAGACAAAGAAACGCAGGCTTCTGGCGGTCTGCTTTCTGAGTGTGTTTGTGATTATGTTAGGCTTTACCCCTGGCACGCTACAGGCCTATGATAATCCAGACTATTCCATTCCTGAGATTCAGGGAGATGGTTGGTCTAGCCCACTCATGAATCAGTATGTTGACACTTGGGGTATAGTGACGGCTGTCTACCAAGGCTACTATGAGAAGAGTGGCTTCTTTGTGCAAGACACAGCCGGTGATGGGAACCCTGATACCTCAGACGGCATCTTCGTATGGAACTACTGGAGTGATGTGAGCGTTGGCGATGAGGTCTGGCTGTCCGGCAGAGTCGTGGAGTACTATGGCCTGACCGAACTATCGGGGCCCCAGGTTACTGTATTGTCTACCGACAATCCGCTTCCTGACCCGGTTGAGCTCAATCCACCTTTTGACGACTATGACTCCGATGTCTATTATGAGGCGCTCGAAGGCATGCTCGTATCTGTCAAGTCCATGAGGACTGTTGCGGGCACGAACCAATATGGTGAGGCTGCCGGTGTTGTAGCGTCCTCGGACGTTAGGCGCGTGTTCTTGGATGATCCTGCTGGCACAGGTGGGATAATCTTCACAGACGACGCAGGCGGATATGTGGTCAATACTAGGACTGGTAATATTGTCAGGAATCTATATGGTCCACTTGACTACACGTATGATGAGTACAAGGTACTGCCTAGTCCGGACCACCCACCAGAAGTAGTCACTGAGTCGTGGGCAGAGTCCGAGTACGTACCAGATCTTGGTCTGACTGGTGGTCTTACTGTTGCCACCTATAACATGTATAATCTCTTCGACGAAATCGATGACCCGGACCTAGACGACACGGTCAATGACCCTGAAGTAGTCGAGCTGCAACTCTCAAAGCACGCTCTGGCCATTCATGACCTCTTGCAGATGCCTGATTTGATTGCGGTCCAAGAGGTAGAGAACTTCGAGATTCTCGAGAGGTTGGCAAATACTGACCCAATTGCTGGAACATACGGAGTAGTACTCATTGAAGGGCCCTACTACAGAGCAGTTGACGTTGGCCTACTCTATCGTCTGGATCGGGTGGAGGTTCTAAGTGCCGAAGCACGACAGACTTGTACGGATTTGGAAGACGGCTACGGACCAGGAGAGGATCCCGAATTCTCATGTCCTGAGGGCTACAATCCGCTGTTCTCACGGCCACCATTAGTGGTTCACATAAAGACCATACCCGAAGGCCCCTCATGGTCGTGGTGGAGAGACATGTTCAGTGAAGATCTGTGGTTAATCATCAATCACTTCAAGTCAAAATCGACATACGCTCCCACCTATGCAGACACGGAACCCCGCCGTGTTGAACAGGCAGAGTGGGTAGGTGCCCTGGTCGATGAGATTCAAGATGCTGATTCATCCGCGAAGGTCATGGTTCTGGGTGACCTCAACTCATTTGAGTTCGAAGCTCCGATAGAGACACTAGAAGCCGGTGGATTAGTAGATCTGATTTACCAGGTCCCGAAGAGTAGTCGCTACACTTACATCTACCGTGGCGTTTCGGAGGTGCTTGATCACATTCTAATCACGCCATCACTGCTGGATATCTTCCTGAAGGCTAAGGTGGTCCACTTCAATACAGATTTCTCGTGGCCCCATTTTGGTGATGACTCAACTACTGGAGTGTGGAGCTCAGATCACGACGTGCTCATGACCTCCTTCTACATAAGGTGATTTGGCAGTCGATTCAGAAGCCAGACGGGTGGCAGAACTCCTCTGCTGCCCCTCTGGCATCTATTTCTCGTAGAACCTGACAGGAAACCAAGATGCCCTTCTCTTTTGTCTAGGATACCTGACTTCGTACCTGTTCTTCCAAAATCCTAATCTTTGTGCATAGGTCGGAATCCTCTATGCAGAGACTTTCAAGGTCTCTCAAGCCGAGCAACTTCCAGAAGTCTTGAATGGCATCTTCAATATTCTGTCCATTGTCACGACAAACTGAGATGGTTTCGCGCATCTCCTCAAGCAGCTCATCTGTGTCTGCTTTCTTAATTCGCACCCGCGCCCAGAAATCACAAAGCTTTCCCCTACAAGGCCCTTTGACCAATACACACCATGCCATCTTCTACAGACTCGACCGTACAAGTGTCTATGTAAAATGTTCTCTTATGGCATTAGGAGAAGCGGACTGATTGCCCTAGTCCACATTGACCGGGTCGGTTTGCCCATCTGCTCAATCCAACAGAAGAGATAACAAGTCCCATTGCACTACTTCGTATACCGTCATTTGCCACCAAGCGAGGTGAGTAGATACATGAAGATAATACGAGTTGACATGTATCACATATCTATACCTCTGAAGAAGGCATTCTTCCCTTCATGGATTCCTGGATATCCGCAGACTCACAACCGCTTTACACTGCTGCAGCTAACCACTGATACCGAACTGATAGGACATGCCGCCGGGATTGCCTTTGGAGAAGAGAGAGAAGGCCTGGGAGGTCTACTAGCTCCATATGTTCTCGGCTTGGACCCTTGTGACCTCGAACTCGCGCACCAAAGGATACGAGAGGCTTCTTATCTCGGATGGAGAAACTTCTGGATGGAAACAGCCTTTCTGGACATCAAGGCTCAGGCCGAAGAGGTTCCCATATGGAAGATGCTCGGCGGGACTGACAAACCCATACCCGTCTACTGGTCAACAGGAGCAGTGTGTGATCCAAAACACCACTCTAAGGTGGTTAACAAAGCGCAGAGCGAGGGCTATCACGGAGTCAAACTACGTGTCAAGTCAAAGACACTGGAAAGAGATGTCAACTCTATCAAAGAAACACGATCGCTTGTAGACTCAGAGTTTCCTCTAATGATTGATGCCAATCAAGGGTGGCCAGTAACAATCGTGGACCGGCCCCCTATCTGGGACTTGGCCCGTGCCAGTGCATTCGTTGAGTCCATCAGCGATCAGAACATCCGCTGGTTGGAGGAACCGCTCGACATGCACTCATACGAGGACTATGCTAGGCTAAGGAATTCTAGTATAATCAAGATTGCAGGAGCCGAGCTAAATGCTGGTTGGCCCGAAGCACGGATGTTTCTCAACTTCGACAGTCTCGACATATACCAGCCTGACGTGACCATTTTCGGCTTCAAAGACACTCTGAAAACTCTCGAAGAGGTCAAGAAGCGTGGTCTCGGATTCAGCCCCCACACTTGGACAAATGGTGTTGGTCTCTGGGCCAATCTGCATGTGTCCGCGCTAACGGACCGAGAATACCCTCTCGAGTACCCGCATGAGCCCAACTCATGGACTCCCGAGTCTCGAGATGGGATTCTGGACAGTCCAATTGTGCCGGAAGATGGATTCATCGAGCCACCTCAAGAGCCAGGACTGGGTCTGTCCATAGACTGGGAACGAGTCAAGGATTTCGGTACAAAGTTCTTCTCGATGACGGAGGGTGATCTCCGGAAGCAGGTGATGAAGGAGAAGGGCGTCGTCGCAGCACTGCGGCTGAAGAGAAGGAAGGATAAGGAAGCAAAGGAATAAGATTCGCATACAAAACATGAAGGGGTCAGAGGAAATTGAAAGACAGGTCAAAGGCCTCAGCATATGGAGGTGCCGGCTGGTCACCCCGAAAGAAACCACTTCGTGAAGAAATAGGAACCATTTGGGCCAAGTGTGGAGTCGAATCTGAATGGTCTCCTCTCAACTCTGTGTTGCTGCACTGCCCGGGTCCGGAGTTGGAAAATGTAACAGAGCCTGACAAGGTACAGATGCTTGAAAATCTTGACTACAGTTTAGTCTGCCAACAGCATGATGCCTTGGCTGATGCCTACAGGGACGCTGGCGTTTCAGTCCTCTTTGTTGAACCGCCCAACACGCCTCCCCCGAATCTTATGTTCATGGCAGATTTGTTCTTCATGACGCCCGAAGGTGCGATTCTAGCCCGCCCGGCCTCTACTGTGCGAGCAGGAGAGGAGCGGTTTGTTGCTCGGAAACTAGCTGAGCTCGGGATTCCCATTCTTCGAATTGTTCGGGGTGCCGGGACGTTCGAGGGTGCTGATGCGGCTTGGATTGACTCTGAAACAGTCCTGATAGGCATGGGTCTGCGCACGAACAAGGAAGGTGCATCGCAGGTTTCCAGTCTTCTTCGCGAAATGAAGGTAGAACCAATTACAGTTGACCTACCACACGGGTCCATGCACCTCATGGGGGACCTTCGTTTTGCTGGTCGGGATCTAGCTGTATGCAGGTCGGGCAGAACCCCCTACGGGGCCATGCAGGCCATGAGAGAACGCGGCTATTCCTTGGTCTTCGCACCAGATGAAGAGGAGGTCGCCAAGGGAATGTCACTCAACTTTGTAACACTGGGTCCAGGACGTATACTCATGGCCGCCGGAAACCCTACGACCCAATCATTCTATGAAGATGTTGGCATCCAGTGTAACACAGTAGAGATTCATGAACTGGGAAAAGCTGCTGGTGGAATTGGGTGCCTGACCGGCATTTTGGAACGTGAGAGGCGGGAGTGATTAATTCGCTGGCTGCTTCCTAGCGCGGACTTCTGGGAGCGCTTTCTCCGAGTCCGTGCATTTCAGGTGCCATCCAGTCGCCCTGACTCTTGAGATACTCTGCCTTTTCGACTGCATCATGGAGTTCGGCCACAGCACCACTGTAGTTTCCATCATCATCCCACAGAGGATAGATGTATTCATACAGCATTCTACCAGCGAAATTGACCCACCCCTCGTAGTCTTTCAGTTCGCCATTCTTCATCTGTTCAATCATCTTCAGGACGCCTGGCTCTGCGCGTTCAGGATGACAAAGAAGTATCGAGGTGCCAATCCTGCCTTCCGCATCTTGACCAAGCATCTCTCCGGCCATTCGGTTGAAGGATATAATGCAATTGTCAGAATCGATTACGACGATTCCCACATGAACAGAATCGAGTAGTGTCCCAAGAACCTCATCGATTGGTTTCAATCCACAGCACCCGCTATACACACAACTGCACTTCGAGTATAACTTCGCCTCATAGCCCTACCGGCGAGCTGCCCTTTGACACATTCTTGGAATCCAGACACTGCACATGAAACTGTGACTGTGGCAACCCAGTCACACATGCTTAAATTACAAATTGGTAGGCCAAAGAGTCGTTTAAGGGGTGATTGTCAGATGATGACTGATCAGCGCTTTGATGACAAGCTTGCAGGTGTAAAGCTGACGAAGAGCCAAGGAATAGTATTAGACATCCTTAGAAAGAGAGGCAAGAACGGTGTAACACCCAAGCAGCTCATAGAAGAGGTCTCCTTTGCCCCCAGGACCGTAAGGTATGCGCTCCGCAGACTACTCAAGTTCAAGCTGATAAGGCGTATACCTTGCCTTCTCGATATGCGGCAGTGGATCTATCTGCCTCTATAGACCTAAGAGCTAGGGGCTTCTGGACTCAACGCGATTTCACGCTATGCGAATCTCTATCTTCCCTTCTGTGCTGTCTTTTCCTGCGAACAGTACCTTCCCGTGAGCTTTGACGAGCTCCGAATAGACATCAATGGGCTTGTCTACCTTAGCCAGAGAGTCGGCATTATACGCACAGACAGCAGTCATTGGGATGTCGAGAATCGTGTGCAAGGCCTTCTCATATTCTATCAAATCTTCAACGAGTGAGTGATCAATGAAGCAAGCCATTTCGCCTGTCACTCGCATGCCATTGAATCCATTTTCCATTGCTTCTTCATAGAGCCTTTCCCACGAATCCATGGTTTGCTCAATGCTGAAAGTTCCATCTCGTATGTAGATGTCGGTATAGTTCATCACTCCCAAGGCTCCGATCTTTTCGTATTTGGATACATCAAGTCCGAAGTCATTCATTGCCTCTCTGATCGCCTGACAACTCTCTTCAGAACAGACGTACTTGGCGGCCTGTCCTCTTTCGAGTCCCTGTTCAATGTAGCTGAAGAGCGTATCGCGTTTGGCTTCAGGAGAATCGTAGACGAGAATGACGTGATCTCTTGGCTTCAGTTGGTTCAGGACACGGGTCATTCTCTCGGAGGGCGTTCGCTCAAATGTTCGCCAGTCCTGTGCACTCCTAAGTTGCTCCTGAAAATTGCTCTGTATCAGCCCGACTAGACTACCATCATCCGTCCAAAGGCACTTGCTGTCAGAGAATGTTCCGCCTTTTGAGGTTGTGATCATCGCCTCGCTCCCGTCAAAGAGGATATACCGACTGGGCATATCTTGAACGTATTTGAGAGAGAATGATGTACTTGGAATATACTTCTCAAGCGTTTCGGGGATTAGGCTCTCATCCTCAGGACATTCCGTCAAGACTCTAAGAATCACATTCCTGCATCGTGCCTTCTCCAAGTCTTCCGTGTATTGCATTATGAATCGCAAGACATTATCGCTTGAATCCAGGACGTCTATCGCTCTCTCTGCACTGCCTATTAAGGATGTAATCCTACTAGTGACTGCGTCTCTTTCTGATATCAGAATGAAGTGGGATTCCTCATGAGCGGGTTCTAGTGGAATGGTTTCGTCCTGGAATCTGTTGAGAAAGTCCTTTTTCTTCGTATTCAGATCCGTGATCTCTCTCTTGGCCTGCCTCTCCTTCCTCTTGATCAGCATCGAGAGAGCAGTGTCTACCGGGAGAGCTCTCACTTTTACTGGTCTACCAAGAACCCTTTCAATCAGTCCTGCCTTTTCAAGCCTTGGCAGAGTTCTGTAGACTTCTTCTCTTCTTATCTCAGCCGCTTTGGAGATATTACTTGCAGATGCCAAGCCGAGTCTGACAGCAGTGAGGTAGACTCTTGCTTCATACGGTGTAAGCCCAAAGTCAGTCAGCTCTGTTGCCTTGTCCTCGAGGTCGGACATACTCAATCTCTCCTTGATCTCTAACCAGCACGTTGGTATGTGCAAGGACGCATTTCACAATTTTGGCTCAGGTGAACCGTTTTTATCATACCAAGATTGTAGTCTGAACTGCCGGGTGAACGAGATATGTCTTCAATGGAAAGAGTGCTTGTTCTAGGGTCAACTGGCTATGTTGGAACAAGACTCGTAGCATCTCTACTCAAACACGGATTCGCCGTAAGGGCATCTTACAGAACACCTGAAAGTCTGGAGCATCGACCTTGGGTTGTGCATCCTCTTGCAAGAACAGATGTCTTAGACTTGTCCTCATTGAAGGAGGCATGTGCCAACTGTTCAGCCGCTTTCTACTTGGTACATTCCATGTATGGCGGAAGCAGATTTGCTGAAACGGACCGTGAGGCTGCTCAGAACATGATTGAGGCTTCCGAGGACACAAATCTCAAGCGAATCATCTACTTGGGAGGACTCGGAGATGAGCAATCAAGATTGAGCAAACACCTGCGTTCTCGTGCTGAGGTCCGGAAGATACTGCACTCAGGCTCTGTGCCTGCTACCACCCTGAGAGCAGCCATGATTCTAGGTGCAGGTAGCGTATCTTTTGAGATTATGAGGCATCTTGTTGAAAGACTTCCAGCGATGGTCACCCCCAAGTGGGTTCGCACAAAGAGCCAACCCATCTCGATAAGCAATGTGCTTAGGTACCTAGTAGGCGTTCTAGAACATCCCGAAACTGCAAATCATGTATATGACATCGGGGGTCCTGAAGTGGTTTCCTATCTTGACCTTATGAAAATCTATGCTCAAGAGGCCAGGCTCACAAAACGGTTAGTGATTCCGATGCCAATACTGACGCCGAAACTAAGCTCCTATTGGATATCCCTCATCACACCCATTTCATCATCCGTTGCTCGTCCACTGGTGGATGGACTCAAGAACGAGGCCATATGTCAGAACGAATCCATAAGAGAGATTATCCCACAGAGGCTTCTATCCAGCAGAGAAGCTATCCGTCTTTCTCTTCGCCAGATAGATCAAGAACTTGCAGGAACTGCCAAGCACATTGGCCCTCTGGATTCTCAACCAGAATGGAGACAGGCTGCTGATCCTGAATGGGCCAGAGGTTTCTTCTACGCACAGCGAAGTACGATTATTGACGCTTCACCTACCCAAGTTTGGAATATGATAATTCGAGTCTTGGGTTCCAGAGGCTGGAGCTATGGGAGCATTCTATGGCCTCTTAGAGGATATTTGGACGAGATTGCAGGTGGACAAGGGATGCGAACCTCAACAGGCAAGATATCGCAGCTATTGCCTGGGTCTGCAATTGACTGCTGGAGAGTAGTTAAGGCGTTTCCTGAAACTCATTTGCAGCTTTACTCGAGAATGAGAAGCCCGGCGAAGATTGCACTCGATCTTCTATTGAAGCAGATTGAGCAGTACAACACAAAGGTAACTCTTAGGATTAGATATGCACCATGCGGACTACCAGGTTTCTTGATGTGGCACTCCCTAAACCCATTCAGAAGATATGTAATGGAAGCTATGCTTGGCGCGATTATGGCTCAACTGAGAAACGCTCGGGAGGAATGAGCTCAGCTGCCTCTGGCTCTTCCTAGAGCTTCAGACAAGCTCTTCCCTTTTTCCTCGTCAAACCCGCCTAAAGCATTCCACAACACCTCGCCTTCGGATGTGACTAGGAACAGATGAACATTGTTTTCGTCAGGTATTGCTAGCTGTTTCTTGAATGGTTCTTTGTCTATGTACAATGTAATCGTTCTTCGACGTGTTTCCCTTGAGGGAATGCCCGCGCGCATCCCGTTGTCGAGCATAGTTCTATAGAGCCAGTTCATTCTTCGTATTGTTGGGAGTTCGTAATAGTCTAGGTCTGAATTCTTCTCCACCAGGCTCTCCAAGAATGGTACCCAGCTATCGACCAAGGATTGATGCCATCTTTGAAACGCCACAACAAGCACGTTGAAGTCTGCATCAAGCTGATCGGGCAGCTGTACTTTGTCTCCCAGTAAGTTACTACCAGAGACCCTTGGGAACTGCATGACACTTCTCAACTCCGAACACCATCAGTCTAGATAAACTATTGTTAAGTACATACAGATAAACCTTTGGTCCGGTGAACTGGTGGCAAGAAGAAGCAATGAGGATTTCATCTGACAAACTGAAGGAATGCCGCCAATGATTCAAGCAGAACGCATTAAGAAACTCAACAGCAACATGGTGCAGGATGGAAGATTCGTACTCTATTGGATGCAGTCATCACAGAGAACAGAGTATAATCATGCACTTGAGTATTCCATTGAAACAGCAAATGACTTGGATAGTCCTCTTCTGGTCTACTTTGGACTCACGCCTGACTACCCCGAGGCCAACGAGAGGAGCTACACATTCATGCTTGAAGGCCTAGTCGAAACAGAGAAGAAGCTCCAAGATCGAGGCATCAGTCTGCTTGTTCGTTCTGAACCGCCGAGTCAAGGAGTCAGAGATCTGTCCCCTGAGTGTGTCTTGATAGTTGCGGATAGAGACTATCAAAGGATTCAACGAGACTGGCGTGAGCAGATTTCGAATTCTGTGAGATGTCCTGTGATTCAAGTAGAAACGAATGTCATCGTTCCAATAGAAGTGGCCTCCGCGAAGGAGGAATACTCTGCGGGAACGCTACGGCCCAAGATTCAGAGGAATGTGGATCGTTTTCTGTACCCAATTACCGAGAATCAGATTGAGAACACGTTGCGAGGTTTGGAGGTCGATTCGTTGGATTTGAGCAATCCCGTCAGACTGCTCGAATCGATTGACATAGACAGAAGTGTTGAGCCAGTACCCGATTTCCACGGAGGCACTGAGAAAGCAAAGCAGGCACTTGATGACTTCATCAATAGGAAACTGGACAAATTCCACAAGTCTAGGAATGATCCCTCTGAAGACTATCTATCAAATCTGAGCCCCTACCTTCATTTCGGTCAAATCTCTCCTATCTTCATTGCCTTGCAGGTCCAAAGGGCCGATCATCCGGGTGTTGACTCCTTCCTAGAGGAACTCATCGTACGCCGAGAACTGAGTATGAATTTCGTGTACTTCAACAGAAACTATGACTCTATAGACTGCCTTCCCGGATGGGCACGGACAACACTAGATGAACACAAGAGTGATCCTCGCGAGCACAAGTACACTTTGGAGGAGTTTGAACTTGCCGAAACGCATGACCCGTATTGGAATGCAGCCCAGACAGAGATGGTCAAGACAGGCAAGATGCATGGCTACATGCGGATGTATTGGGGAAAGAAGATTCTGGAGTGGAGTCACACACCCGAGATAGCCTATAGGACTACGCTTCACTTAAACAACAAGTATGAGCTTGATGGTCGTGACCCGAATGGCTATGCAGGAGTGGCTTGGTGCTTTGGGAAGCATGACCGTGCATGGGGAGAGCGACCAGTCTTCGGCAAAGTTCGCTACATGAGCGCAAGAGGTCTTGAGAGGAAGTTCGATATCGAGAGTTACGTCAGAAAGATTGGCCAATAACAATGGCGGCCAATGTACATCCTCTTCACGTGTGCCGCTTCCCGTCATTTGATTAGGCCAAATCACTGAGTTCTTGTATGGAACTCGCAACATTTGGAGCCGGCTGTTTCTGGTGTGTAGAAGCTGTATTTCAGCAATTGAAAGGTGTGAAATCAGTAGTATCTGGGTATGCAGGAGGCCAAGTACGGAATCCCACATACGAACAGGTCTGCACGGGTAGAACAGGTCATGCAGAAGTCTGTCAGATCGAGTATGATCCGGAACAGATAAGCTATGAAGAACTACTTGAGGTATTCTTCAACACTCATGATCCCACAACCCTGAATCGTCAAGGTAATGATGTTGGAACTCAGTATCGCTCTGCGATATTCTATAATACTGAGAAGCAGAGGGAAGCTGCAGAGAGAGCGAAGACTGAACTCGACGCAAGTGGGCAGTGGAAGAACCCCATAGTAACTGAAATCACTCCCCTACAGGAGTTCTATAGAGCCGAGAACTACCATCAAGACTACTACCGACGAAACCCGAATCAGCGGTATTGTCAGTTGGTCATCAAGCCCAAACTTGACAAGTTCGAACGGGTGTTCAGACCAAAGCTAGACAAGTCCATGTTCTAGAGTTACTTCTCATGAACTGCCGATTAGTTGGATTCGGCGATTTACCCTCATGAAGCGAAGGAATGGGATGATCTACTCACCCCTTCTTCTCTCAGGTCCCTTCAGCATATGCCTTCGCGTAGGCTTCCTGCTCAGGGGTCCACTTGTCAATCTTGATGCCCATGGTTTCCAGCTTGGCCATGGCTGTTTGCATGTCAAGCTCCTTGGGGAACTCGTAAACGCCCGGTTTGAGGTCCTTGCCGTTCTTGGCCATCCAAATCATTGCATTGAGTTGTCCTGCAAACGAGAGATCCATGACTTCACTTGGGTGGCCCTCAGCGGCGGCTAGGTTCACCAACCGACCCTCGCCCAGCAAGTAGATTCTGCGCCCATCCTTCAACTCGTATTCATCTAGAGCATGACGTACTCGTTTCCTTGGGCTCTTACTGAGTGCAATCAAGTTGGGTTCGTTGATCTCAACATTGTAATGACCTGCATTACCGAGCATAGCACCGTCTTTCATGACCCTCATGTGCTCGCCCGTGATCACATCTTTCATCCCAGTGGCTGTTAGAAACAAGTCGCCTTCAGGAGCCGCATCTTTCATTGGCATGACCCTGAAACCGTCCATCCGCGCCTGCAGTCCGCGAATTGGGTCGACTTCAGTGACAATCACGTTCGCACCCAAGCCTCGGGCCCTCTCCGCCATCCCTCGGCCACAGTAACCGTAGCCACCAATGACCACTGTCTTGCCAGCAATCAGGATTGCCGAAGCTCTCATGACGCCGTCGAACACGCTCTGTCCAGTACCGTATACATTGTCAAACATGTGCTTGGTATCAGCATCATTTACGGCCATGATTGGATACTTCAAGGCTCCATCCTCAGCCATTGCACGAACACGAATCACACCAGTCGTGGTTTCCTCAGACCCTCCGTAAAGATTGGGTATCAAATCCTGATGCTTGTTGTGAAGTGTGAAGATGAGATCTGCACCATCATCAAGTGTCAATGTTGGCTCTGTCTTTAGAGTCTGTTCAATACACCAGTAGTATTCCTCGGTATTCAGATTGTGCCAGGCATAAACCGGAATATCATTCGCGGCGAGTCCTGCAGCCACTTTATCATTCGTTGATAGTGGATTGCACCCAGACCAGGCCACTTCAGCTCCGACCTCTCTAAGAGTCTCCACGAGTACGGCTGTTTCTTTTGTTACATGTAGACAACCAGCAACCCTCATACCCTTGAGCGGCTTTGTCTTGGAGAACTTCTTTCTTAGGTGCATGAGCACAGGCATGTGCTTCTCCGCATACTCGATGAGCATCCTGCCTTCCTCGGCAAGACCAATATCCTTGACCTTATAGTCAGTCATTCAAATCACGGGTTGATGCGGAGAGCAGGATATATATGAATCCTACATCGTGGCAAGGAATGAATCGCATCGACTGAGGCCCGAAACCATGCAATCCATGACAAAGAAGGAGCAGGATCTTCTGAGGTCACTTCTGGAGAATTCCAGATCTAGTCATGCTTTACTAGGAAGCAAGATTGGGAAGAGTCGTAACTGGGTTGCTCGGACAATCCGGAAGATGGCACAAAACGGAGTCGTCCTTGCCTACGTGACAGTCTTCGACCCGGCGCAGGTCTATGCTGAGCGTAACACCATCCTGCTCATCAAGACAAACCCACGTGAGCTTGACGTAAGTCAGGGACTCCTGAAGATGGCTGAGTTAGAATCCCTCGATGGAATCTCAGGTGATCACTCTCTCCTGGGCCTATTCAGATTCCGGGGAGTCGGTACCTTCGAGGGATTTCTAGACAGGGTAGACCAAGTAGTCGCCAAATCCCGGGCAGAAAAGTATCAGTTGGTCCAGGTCTTGGCAACATACAAGACCCATGGCTTCACTCTTGAGAGTCGTCCACCACGACCTCGACTTGTCTCGTCAAAGGACTGGGACCTGATGAGCACAATCTATCGTCAGGCTCCAAGTGAAGAGAACCCCTTCCCGTTGTCACAGAGCGAGATTGGCAAAGTCATGGACCCTTGTCTGAGTCAACCTGCAGTGTCAAAGGCAATGAAACGACTCGAAACGCGCGGCGCGATTCTTGGGTATTCCGTAGCCATCAAGTTCTCGAACATCGGACTGCCCATCAAGTTCTTTCTTCAGATCAAACCTATGCCAGGTACGATTGCGCAAACGGCCCGCAAGATCAGTGTGATGGATGAGGTTTGGGACCTCCATCGAACTAGTGAAGATTACAGCCTCTTTGCCACGGTACGTACGCCTAGCGTCGAGGCCTATAACCAATTCATCCGTCACCTATACGAGAATGAGGATGTCTTGGACACACAGTCACAAATCTCACTTGAGGAGTGGTTTGTTCCAGTTAGGAGATTCACCTGATACCGCAGATTCTCAGGAATTTCAGTTGTCACCAAGCCAGACTCTCTCCCACAGACGCTCGTCCAAGTACCTGAGTAGGATCGCCACGCCGCCAATTCCCATGGCCACACTGAGCAGGAGATTGGCTCCACCAAATCCAATCAGCGGCACCAAGAAGCCAACAATTTCGAATGGATTGATCCATGGCCATAAGACGGGATTGTATGGATGCATCGGAATGTCAAGTGCAATATGGAAGACTGCTCCAAGCATGCATGAAAGCACAAGGGCTGGAGTAACCCTACAGGCCTCATCTAGTCGTTCGCGGTCAACACCAAAGAGCATGGATACTACAGGGGCATATAGAAACCTAGTCAATATGATGGCGGCCAGAGTTCCTATTGTCAATGCGCCGACCAGACTGTGAAGCACTAGATGGTCAGGAAGACTTGGGAACGTAATCCACATGATCGGCACTTCAAGGTCGGGTATGAACGAACCTACTACAAGACCGGGCAGAGAGAGTCGCTTACTCGTCTTCGAGAGGGCGAAGCCAATTGGATAATGTAGAGGGGTGACTGGCAATGTTGTCCTATACTATCCCGGAGTAGTCCCTTTTCAATACTCTTAAGGACAAGGAGTTGTACGCAACCGAAAGGTGTATCGAATGGGGCTCTATGAGTTTGACGGCAAGAAGCCAGAAGTCCATCCAAATGCATACGTTTCTCCTCGGGCATCAGTAATTGGGAGTGTCGAGATAGGTGAGGACTGCAGCATCTGGGAGTATGCGGTTCTCCGTGGAGACTTCAACAGGATCACAATAGGCATGGGAACATCCGTTCAGGACAACTGCTCAGTTCATGTCACTCCCTTCAACCCAACCAGGCTCGGTGACTATGTGACAGTTGGTCACAATAGTGTCATTCATGCATGCGAGATCGATGATAGAACCGCCGTTGGAATGGGGGCCGTTGTACTTACAGGAGCCAAGGTTGGCAAGGAATGCGTGATTGGTGCGGGGTCAGTTGTAACCGAGAATTCAGTCATCCCTGACGGAAGTCTGATCTTGGGAATCCCTGGTAAGGTGAAGAGGGAAGTGTCCGAGGAAATGAAAGAAGCGTTCAGGATAGGCGCTGAGCTCTACGTCGAGCTGGGGAGAAGGCACAAGGAATCTCCTGTAGGCCAAGGCTAGTACTTGTTTGCTAGAGTAGTATGTGGCGTCGCAAGTACAGCAGGCGTGGGGCCCATCGACTCATTGATCTTGATGGGACGCTGCTTCGTTTGCATTCTTCTCGCTCTTGCTAAAAGGAAGCTTCTATCCCTCGAAGCTGACTAGAATATCTTCAGAAGCTTATATCCCTGGAATGCTGAATAGAGTACCAATGCATAGACCGCCAGTTTCTGCATTGCCGCGTTTCCGAACCCTGGGACAAGAACGTGAGTGTAGCAAATGATTGCTACGATTATCCCAATAAGTGCGTAGACATTCTCGTAGTCCTTGTTGAGGAGGATTGCAATCGAGTATATGATGATTGCTGATGAGAACAACAGGAAGAAGTAGATAGTTGAGAACCCGTGCTGTGCTGGATATACATCACCGGCAAAGATGCCTACTCCCGCAAGCAAGGGACCTGCAACGACCCCCAAGATAGTCCCTATCCAACTAAGTGCCTTCAACGGTGTTGTTTCTGTGAAAGCCGTTCGGAGCGACAACCAGAACGGTATCGATAGTCCTCCAGCTAGTGTAGTGGCGGTTGCAAACATGAACCAGTTCTGAGGCGTAGGAATGCCTCGCGTAACAGACAATCCCAATGAGCTGAACGAGTTCTCCAAGAAGGAATATCCCTCTGGATAAAATAACATAATCGTGAAGGTGATTATGACAAACTGAACGCCTGCAATTACGCCACACCATGCTCCAATTCTCTTCCAATTCAAGCCTATCACCACGCGCTTGATGCATTCAAGTCGTAACTTCTCTTAACTTCACACGTCCCTAATAAACGAGAGGCACCGTAGGAGTACGCTCTTCCGACATCCCCGTCAAGTCTAAATGATTGAATGACATTTCAGATCCAAGGAGAAAGAAGGTTGAAGACTCGTCGTCGCTCCACACTAATGGTTTTTGCACTGACCGTGACACTGCTTCTCATAGCCAACTCAGTAGCTGCTCAGGCTAGCCTTGTACCAAACGAGGAGAAAGAGAGTGAGTTCATCTGGGGAAGAGAAGATTCCTTCTACGACTCGAATGACTACGAAGTCACGCTCTCGGCAGGACACTGGACAGTTGTGGCAGGGACTTACGCGTTCTCGGACTTGGAGATCAACATCACAATCGCAAGAGATAGTGCCTTCACGGACATAATCGCCGTTAGTGGGACTGGCTGGGGACACTATCCCTCCGTAGACTTTGATCTCAGTACGAGTCAGACGGTGTACATTCTAGTCCATGAGAACTCAGTCTATGGCGATACATCCGGTAGCTACGACATAGGAGTGTATGATGACGCGCACGGTCCTCCACCTAACGGTTTCTTCCCCGGATTTGATTTCTGGGGTTGGTTCATGCCCTTAATGATAATCCCGTTTGCATTCGTGATATGTATCTTGATTGTCGTCTTTGGCTCCATAAGAAGGCGTGGTGGAATGTCACTTCGCAGAGCAAGGATGCTCCAAAGAAGGCAGCTTCGCAGAATGAAACACTTCACGATGGACGCCCCAGACTATGCCATTCCAGATGAACATCGTGGGCAAAGGCGGTCAGATGGCACGGACATTAGGACTGTTCGAGTACCTACAAATTGCCCCAACTGTGGGGCTTCATTGTCACAAGATGACATTGACTGGGTAGGTCCACTAGAGGCAGAGTGCAGGTACTGTGGGGCCTCAGTCAGAGCCACATTTGAGAGGGTCTAGAAGTAGTGCTTCAGATGTTGATTCTCTAAGGACCCAGCAAGCCTACTTCAGACCTCTCTTCTCCAACTCCTCGTCCTTGAGCACTCTTCGAAGTACCTTGCCGACCTGACTCAAGGGCAATGACTCCACGATTTCAACCTCTCGTGGCCGTTTGTATCCTGCCATCTTATCGCGGCACCAATCTATGATCTCTTCTGAAGTCGCTGTTTCGCCATCTTTGAGGACGATGAATGCCTTCACGAACTCATTGGACGGGTCTTCAGGTCGTGGGAGGCCAATGACTGCAGCTATCTTGATTTTGGGGTTCTCGAACAGGACATCTTCTATCTCGCGAGGATAGGCTTTCAGACCGCCGACTGAAACCATGTCCTTCTTTCGATCGCTGATATAGGTGTAGCCTTCCTCGTCCATGTGCCCGATGTCACCCGTGAGGAAGAAGCGTTTGCCATCGAACTCTCTCATCACCTCGGCCGTTTCATCAGGCTTTCGCCAATATCCTTTCATAATCTGTGGCCCAGCCAGTGCTATCTCTCCTGTTTCACCGATAGGCAGCTCCTTCGTTCCTGTTTCTGGATCTACGATTCTGCAATCCGTATCGGATATCGGAAGCCCAATCGAGCCAAACATTCGGTTGCGCCTATTCATTGGATTAGTATGAGTAACGGGAGAGGTTTCTGTCAAGCCATACCCCTCAAATAGCAAAGTTCCGGTGACTTTTTCCCAGTTCTTCGCTAGCTCGGGTGGGAGTGGTGCGGCGCCCGAGCTACAGATTGTAATCGAAGTAAGATTATACTTGTCAACATCTGGATGGTTCACGATTGCCGCGTAGAGCGCTGGCACACAGTTCAAGACCGTCGCCTTGTTTTCATCTAGCTCCTTGAGAAGATCCGTTAATGGTGGTTTTCCTGCTCTTGGGTCGGGGACGCACACAAGTTTGCCAGCATGCCAAGTCGCCACCAGAAAGGTCACCGTAAGACCATAGCTGTGGTACCATGGAACCGCTCCCACGTAGACCTCTTCTCCATACCTCACACCTCCGGGAGTGTCAACATCTTCAGGTTCTAAGTACACCCATTCGGTAATCTGCAAGACATTTGAAACTAGATTGGTGTGGGTGAGTTCTGCTCCCTTCGGAGTCCCTGTTGTGCCTCCAGTATAGATTAGAATGGCTGTGTCTTCCGGATCAACTTTGACATCCGGTGCCTTCGGCTCGTATTGAGCAACTATGTCATCGTAGAAAAAGGTCTTGTCTTGCTCGTAGTAGGGGCTCTTAGGAATCTTTCCCAGCAAGCCTCCAAGAACAGCCTTGACCTTTGGTAGGAATGACTTGACGCTGCACACAACAACTGTTTCGACAGATGTGTCTTTGATTGCCTCATAGCATATTGGCGTGAACGCAGGATGGTCCAGCGCGAAGATTGCAACAGCATCCGTATCCGTCAACTGATACCTCAATTCACCTGCCTTGTACATTGGATTGCAGGTGACCACCTTGGCTCCCGCCTTCAGGGCTCCAAAGAACGCTGGAGGAAAATGAGGCACGTTCGGAAGGAACAATGCCACTCGGTCGCCCTCTTTGATTCCCCGACTAGCTAGGAAGTTGGCGATTCTGTCTGCGGCCTCTCGAACTTCTGAATACGTCTTCGAGTTGCCCGAGAACACCGTATATGGCAGGCCACCACTCTTCTCTGCTGCTCTGTCGAGCATCTTGAACACAGGCTCCTTGGGATACTCCAAGGTCTTTCGTGCATGTTCCGGCCATCTTGGTCCATCCTGCCAATACATCTCATCCATTCCTTATCCTCTCCTCAAACTCTCATGTGGACTAATACCTGCGTATGGTACAGCCTACTCATATCTGTTGAGGAGAAAGGAAACAGAGGGGGAATTTCCCCCTCTAATATACTACTTGCCCTTCTTCGCAAGTTCTTCTTCGCGGAGTTCTCTTCTGAGTACCTTCCCAACCGTGGTCATGGGTAGGGAGTCGCGGAACTCTACCTCTCTGGGCCTCTTGTAGCCTGCCATCTTTTCTTTGGACCACTTGATGAACTCTTCTTCTGTGGCAGTCTCTCCTGGCTTGAGAACGATGTACGCTTTTACGTACTCATCATCAGTTCCGTCTTCCTTTGGGAGTCCTATCACTGCTGCCATAGCGACCTTCGGATGTTCGAAGAGTGTGTCCTCGATCTCCCTTGGATAGGCCTTCAGACCAGAGACATTGATCATGTCCTTCTTTCTGTCCGATATGACAAAGAAGCCCTCCTCGTCCATGTGACCAATATCACCAGTGAGGAAGTAGCGCCGTCCATTGACCGTCCTCATCACCGCGGCAGTTTCGTCGGGCTTATTCCAGTATCCAGGCATCACCTGTGGCCCACTGATGGCAATCTCGCCCGTTTCGCCTTGTTTCAGTTCGTTCTTGCCAGTTTCAATGTCAAGGATTGTCAGATATGTATCTGATATTGGAAGACCAATCGAACCGAACTTACGTGTCGCGACCAATGCCGGGTTGGCTGTCGCCAACGGTGAGGTCTCAGTTAGACCATAGCCCTCGAATAGTGTCGCGCCCGTACTGGCCTCAAAGGCCTTGGCCAATTCTGGTGGAAGCGGAGCTGCACCTGAACCACAGGCCTTGATGCTGCAAAGATCATACTTGTCAAGGTTTGGATGGTTCACAATCCCGGCGTATAGGGCCGGTACACAGTGAAGTATGGTGCCCTTTTGCTTCTCGATATCAGCAAGCAATTCCGCCATTGGAGGCTTTCCTGCCCTTGGGTCAGGAATGCAGATCAGACTGCCGGGTAGATCGAACGATGCGACCATTGTGAGTGTGAGACCATAGCTGTGATACCAAGGCAAAGCACCAACGTACACCTCTCCGAGTGGCTTGAACTTCTCTGGCTTCCCGCTTTCTTCATTTAGCAGCTGAGACCACTCATCAATCTGCTTTACGTTCGCATACAGATTCCTGTGTGTGAGCATGGCTCCCTTTGGTGTACCGGTAGTTCCTCCAGTGTACAAGATGAGTGCAAGGTCTTCACTAGGGTCAATCTCAACCTTCGGAGCCTTTGGCTCATAGTTGGCTAGGATGTCTTCATAGAAGACAGTCCCTTCCTCGTGATACGGACTCTTCGGAATCTTGCCCAGAAGCCCTCCGAGTACTGCCTTGACTTTCGGAAGCTCAGTCTTCACTGTACAGACGACAACCGTTTCTACATCAGTTCCCTTGACTGCCTCATAGGCAGTGGGTGTGAAGGACGGGTGGTCCATACAGAAGACCGCCTTGACCCCGGCGTCCTTCAGTTGGAAGTTCAGTTCACCAGCCTTGTACTGTGGATTACAGGTGACAACAACTGCTCCTGTCTTTAGAATCCCAAAGAAGATTGGAGGATACTGTGGCAGGTTGGGCAGAAAGATTGCGACTCGATCGCCTTTCTTAATACCTCGACTTACCAGGAAATTGGCAATCCTCTCAGCATGATCCCTGACTTCACCAAAGGTCCGAGTGACGCCTGAATAAATCGTCGACGTCGCTTGGCCATAATTGTCTGCTGCTCTGTCTAGGATGGCATAGAGCGGCTCATCAGGATAGTCTATCGATTTCTCTACTGTTTCTGGCCATTTGTGTTTGTGCCAGAGCATTTCATCCATGGATTTATCCTCTCCATCATTTCTCTATTCATTCATCTACCGCATTAGGCCAGAAGCCATACGGTTGACATGGCCGATTCTTACTACAATGGTGTTGATATTTCCTTCTGCTGGCAAGATTTCAACTGTAGTGCGTCATAAAATGGCGTTTTATCTTGGATCGCATCGAACAGTTCCATTTAGCACAACAAATAAGAAAGCTGATGGAGCAGTCTCGGCATTACTCGTTCGTCCTCGGATGAACCAACTCAAGGGGAATATCAGTGAGCTACCCAATTCTGATAGAGCAGTCAAACCAAATTCTGAGAGAACTTGTAGATGCGGGCCAGCGGGTCCTTGGCTATATCTACCCGCACATTCCTCATGAGATAGTCATGGCCCATGGGCTCACTCCATCTTTGGTGCGAACTAACCCTACGACCGTAGGGGCTTATGAGGACAGCCTTCAGACCTTCTCTTGCTCCCTCACGCGCAACTTATTCAGCCAGAGAGTCAACGGGAGCTTCCCCCTTCTTGCTGGAATCGTGTTTTCAGCCAACACTTGTGATGCGCTCCAGAACGTCGCAGACGTGTGGCGGTTGAGATTCCCTGAGGACAATGTGATTCGCCTAACCTATCCAGTAGGGGATGCAGGTGATTCCGCCGCTCAGTTCCTAGCCAAAGAGATCAAGGCTTTCTCAGATGCTCTTGAATCGCTCACCGGAACCGCTTTCCAGAAGGATGCCTTCATAGAGGCGGCATCAATACTTGAAGGGATTCGAAGTGGTCTTCAGTTGCTATACAGTGCCCGCCTTGTCAACCCGTCGTTGATCCCCTATAAGACGCTATCTGAGCTTGTTGGAGATTTCATGACTGCCCCAACAAAGACGGTCCTGACTAGAATCGAGAATAAGTGGGCAGAAGTACTTGATGGCCTGAGGAAACAGAAACAAGACGGCGTTGTATTGAAGATTAGAGCAGCACTGTTGAGTCAGGACATTGGTGACATTGATTTTGCTAGTGACTCAGCAGTGAGAATCGCCGTCATTGGAGGTATGGTTGAACCGACTACGATTGCTGACCTCATAGTCAATATTCCAGGAATGAAGCCCAACACGGTTGTCCTAGACATCCTGACATTTGGCTTCAGGACAGTCTTCACACCGCCGGCGGAAACCGAGGGGGACCTCTTTGAAAATGCGGCGCAATCGATTCTTGGCGCCCCCAGTGAGCCTACCCAAGAAGGCTTGCCAAGGCGAATGAGATTCCTCAAAGACATCCTGACCAATCTCTCGATAGGAGGACTTGTCGTTTGCGAGCAGTCCTTCTGCGACCCTGACGAGTTCGAGGCGCCTTCAACGGAGAGGGCGGCGTCAGAAGTTGGAGTTCCGACTGTGAGGCTTCCCATAGACCCAGAACTCTCAGACAGGGCCCGCCTTGAAGGTCGTCTTCAGACGTTCCTAGAAACCCTTGACACGAGCTAGTGGAGATAATAGAATGAGCGAAGAAAAGCCCTACCGACGTTTAGAGAGCCAGGACCTGCTTCAGCAGATTGCGTTCCGTCACGGACTCGAGGCAATGGCAGCAAGCGAAGAAGGTAGACTAGCGTGGGTGACTTCTGGTTTCCCTGTTGAGATTCCACTAGCCATGGATGTGTTTCCGACCTATCCTGAACAAGCAGGGGCGATAATCGGAGCATCGAGAATAGGTCCTGAAGTATGCGGGTTTGGAGAGGACTTGGGATACTCTCAGGAGTTGTGCTCGTACGCTCGTTCAAGTATCGGTTCAACAGACCGACCTGAAGATGTCTCCATGGGGGCCCTTCCAACGCCACAAGCACTGTTGGCCTGCAACAACATCTGCGGAACTGTACTCAAGTGGTACGATGCGATATCTGAGATGACCGGCGCGCCAGTGCATCTGCTTGATACTCCTCCACTCGAAGGTGAGCAGTTGCCTCATCATCGTGCCTATGTTCGACGCGGCGTTGACCGCTTGGTAGAGTTTCTGGCAGACACATTCAACACAAGACTAGAAGACGAAGAAGCCACCAGGGTGGCCAATCTTTCAAGCCAGGCAATTCGCCTGTGGACCAAGGTGCTGGAAACCTGTGTCAACAAACCGAGCCCTCTGAACTGCGCAGACCGATTTCTGACAATGGCACCTGTTGTTTCAAGCCGTGGCATGGAGCATTGTGTAGAGTTCTATGAAGCACTCCTCGCCGAGGTCGAGGGGCGTGTCAAAGAAGGCATCGGTGCGATTCGAAACGAAAAGACGCGTCTGCTTTGGGACAATATTCCCCCGTGGTTCATACTCAGGTTCTTCAACCAATTGGCTGCAAGAGGGGTTGTATTCCCTGCAGATACATACACACACGCGTGGTCTGGGGCAGTCGAAGGTTCAGACACGGCTTCCATTCTTGATGGCGTCAGTGAAGTCTACTCCGATGTCTATTTGAACAAGGGACTAGAGGCGAAAGTAGACAAGATGTGCGAGCTGATTAAGGACTATGACCTAGATGGATTTGTCATGTTCTCTGTCAGATCCTGCAAGAGGTACTCCCTAGGTCAGCTTGTATCCAAGGAAATGGTGACAGAGAGAACCGGAGTTCCTGGCGTGGTAATAGAAGGCGACATGGTGGATGGATAGTCGACTCTTCAGCGAAGCCCAGGTGCAAACTCGTGTAGACGCGTTGCTTGAGATGTTTGTATAGGGTGGCATAGCAGTGAGCGAGGGGTCCTTTGGGATTGGCATAGACGTTGGGTCCACAACGACAAAGGGAGTTCTTATAGACTCCTCTGAGAAAGTCTTGGCTTCTCACCTTCAGAACACAGGAGCGTCGGCGCCGAAAGCCGTAGAGCAACTCCTAGTACAACTCTCTACACAATCTGGGATCAACCCCCGCGATTGTCGTATCATCGCGACTGGCTATGGTCGAAGTATTGTCGAGCTCGCCTACAAGACCGTCACTGAAATCACGTGCCACAGCGTAGGAGTCCATTCACTCAACTCGGAGATTCGACTGCTAATTGATGTTGGTGGCCAAGACTCCAAGGTCATACGGATAGGTCAGAATGGAAGACCTGAAGACTTCGAGCTCAATGACAAATGCTCCGCAGGTACTGGTCGTTTTCTCGAGGTCATGGCACGTGTCCTCGAGGTGTCGATGGATGAGCTTGGACCTTTGGCACTGAAGTCAAAGTCGCCCTCCACAATCAGCAGTACATGTACAGTATTTGCAGAGAGTGAGGTAATTGGGCGCATCGGCTCCGGCGAGTCGGCGTCAGATATCGCTGCAGGAGTTCATCTCTCAATGGCGTCAAAGATAGGTTCATTGTCCAAACGCGTTGGAGTTGCCTCACCTGTCGGTGTGACTGGAGGAGTCGCACTGAACCCCGCCTTTCGACATTACCTCTCGAAGCATTTAGGTCAAGAATTGTGGATACCAGAGCGTCCCCAGTTGACTGGTGCCCTAGGAGCAGCTATCATAGCCCTCAGAGGTCAGAAGGAGTGACGACTTAATCACTTCACCCGTTCCATAATCGTTTCGCCGTAACTGACGAAATCCTCTCCTTCATTAGCAGACTCCAACCCCATTCTTACCTCATGGTCTGAAACCTTGCGGATATAGGATCTCCACCGCATGCTAGCAAACGCCTCAGGATTTGGCTCCGACGTAATCTCAAAGCGAATCTCAGAGTCGCTGCTCATATACTCCACCTCATTGTTTACGAACCCGTAGGAGAAGAATGTCTTTCGGAGAAACCGTCTATTGCGGGTGTCGTAGAACATGAGTGCCACACTCTGATTCTCCAGCGCCCCTTCTCTGCGGGCCTCGTGCACTGACATCAGGTATATGGCATTCATCTCTAAGGTGAAGAGGCTCGAAATTTCAATCAGTCCTTCTCCCCCAAACTGGTCCTTGGAGTATCCCCGCCATTCACCAACCAGGAAATGCCAGGTCTCCAAAGGTGATGATATCATGACAAGACTTGAAGTCCGTTTAGAAATAAGATTGGCGGACCCGGCCTATTTCACGGCTTTCAAAGCTTTCCTGCCAGCTTTCATGCCAAGGTCAAGAGCCTTGAGGTTGAGCTCTGCGAATCTCGGCCAGCGTTCCTTGATTCTCTTCTTCAACCCACTCACTGACAGCATCTTGGTTATGGCAGCAAATGCACCAATCATCACGACATTGGTTGTCTGCTTGTTGCCCACTTCCTCGTCAGCAATTCGAGTCGCAGGAATCTTGTAGACTTTGACCCCTCGTGGTAGGTCCCCCTCGACTTCAACTAAGTCTTCGTCTACAATCAGGATGCCATCCTCTTTCAGGCCTTCGATATACTCAAGGTACGCGGCTCGACTCATTGCTATGAAGACATCAGGCTCCAAGACCTTTGGATAGTCAACCTCATCATCGCTTATGACAAGCTCGCTTTTGCTGGCGCCTCCGCGCGCCTCAGGACCATAGGATTGCGTCTGCACGACGTGTTTCTTGTCAACTAATGACGCCGTTTCGCCCATCACAACGGCCATCGTGACTACTCCCTGGCCGCCGAATCCACCGATTCTGACTTCGTATCTGGTCGATTCATAGTCACTCAAGTCACTCACTCCTTGAGCTTCTCGTGCATCTGCTTGAGAACTGCAGTGTACTCGGGCTTCACGATGTCAACAAACTCGCCGCAGACAATCCTAGATTCGTAGTCTAGCTCTGCTTCATGCGGTGGAAGACCGTTTTGAATGTCAGCAACTTCGAGTAGATGTTTGTGCATCTCCAGGCCGTCACCAAGCCTATTCATTCTTCCATATTCTGTGGGACAGGCACCTACGATCTCCACGAAGGACAGACCATCTTTTTGGATTCCCTTCTCAATCGACTTGGTCGCACGACGGGCCTGAACAGCAGTCCAACGGGCGACGTATGTGGCTCCCGAGGATGCTGCAAGTTGCACAAGGTTGAAAGGATGCTCCGGATTCCCAATGGGGCGCGGGCTAGTCTGTGAATATGCCTCGTGCTCAGTCGTTGGACCAAATTGTCATGTCGATATTGCGTCGGCAAGCATGGATGAGATGATTCCCTCCAATCGCCGCGATGTCCCCGTCGCCGCTTACCACGATTACCTCTAGTTCGGGATTAGCAATCTTCACCCCCTCAGCAAATGCGATTGCCCTTCCATGTGTAGTGTGATATGTTCCTGTCTTGAAGTATCCCGAAATCCTACCCGTGCACCCAATTCCGGACACTACAACTACTTTGTGGAAGTCGATTCCCAGATCGTCAACTGCACGGGCAATCATCTGGGTGACAACTCCAACTGAGCAGCCGGAACAGAAGATCCACGGCTGACGATCCTCCCTGATGTACTTGGACATAGGGTGCTTGAGTATGGGAACGGTTTCGGTCAAGGACAGGCCTCAACCGCGTCCTCATGACCTTCAGGATAAAAGAGTTGTTGATGAGGACCTCCAAGCTGATGCCTGAACTGGCAGAGTGAGTATTAGAAGTAGCTGCCTTTCCCCGAAGAATGCTAATATTCATTCTGAACAAGTTTCTCGTACGTGTGGGTCGAATTGACGGCTACTGGACATGCCATAGAGGCCATTCTGATTACAGACAAGGCAGGCAGTGCCAGATTCTACATGCAACTCGACCCTCGTGCATTCGGGATGGACCCTGTGCAGGCATCCATCTTCTTTGCTGCGCTGGACATGTTCTCGGACGAACTCTTTGTAGAGAGTGAGCCTGCATTCCATCTCGACTATGGACCTAGAGTATTCTCTGTATTGAAGGGAGTAGAAGCCAATCTGATTGCTGTCGGTGCCAAACGACTGAGCTCGGAGGTCATGGACTTGTTGAACACGCTACTTGCGGAGTTTGAGCTTGAATGGCTTCCTGCTGCAAAGTCCATCGAGCCTGGGTCATCTTTCGAAGACGCCTACTATGAGTCGTTTGGAGAGAGAGTCATGAAGAACCTATCTCTTGAAGATCTCCCGGACTCATGGATACCATACTTCACAACTAGCCCAGATACGTTGACTATGATTAGCACCACGATAACACCATATATTGACGGTTCAAGAAGTGTGAAAGAGATTAGAAACGCCAGTGGGCTTTCGAAGAGTGAGATGCTTACCGAAACGTCTAGGTTGTGGGCCCATAGAGTCATTCGTTTTAGAAACATGCTTAGTTTTGATGACTTTGTGGGTGCGAAGACTCCCTTCTTGCGATATATCCAAGCGGACTCGATAGAAACACAGAATCTGCGACGTCTACATCCTGAGATGGCAGAGGTTCTGCCTCGCTTGGCCGGACTAATGGACGGGCGACGAACAGTCAGAGAAATGGTCGCTGAGCTTGGAGGGTCGTATGACGAGAGACAAGTACTCAGGATGCTGGACCATCTAATGGAGGATGACGTCATCGAAACACTATC
>SMTZ1_10000819_pt1 | contig 34477 bp, 25 predicted proteins | sample DeeMarSWOR136_30_FD_25667 | JGI IMG/M metagenome (IMG submission 25667)
CGGCAATCCTGCTGCTCGTGGCGTTGACACGTGACCTTCACCCGAGCCCACGGACGCTGGCTATCGCCGCCGCGAGCCTGGGAGCACTGGCGTTGATGACGGTCGCTGTGCGTGGGCTGCGTGCTCAACCCACGATAGAGCAACCCCTCGATCTGACGATGGACTTTGATCGAATCCCCTACCTGCATCACAACCCAGAGGGGGTTCGATTTGGCGATGCAGCGCGACTGACTCACTACGAGCTGTCATCCCGAGCAGTCCAGGCAGGTCACTCGCTGATCGTCCACACGTACTGGGGCTCTACTTCAGATCACCGTCGATGAGCAACCTCTCACCAACAGGCATGTCCGCCATGTGTTGCAGATTCCCGCAACCACGGCACGCGGAGTGTATTTGCTGAACCTGCAACTGGATAGTCGTGAGGGAGGGATCTCGCCGGTCAACGCACGCGGCGAGACGCTGGGAACGACCTACCTGCTACCGATACGCGTATATGGTGAGACACCCGCGAGCGGGGCCGAACCTGTCGTGCAGTGGTTTGGCGATCGCATCGCGCTCTTGGACGTGCAGACTCGTCAACAACTGGCCGACACCCTAGAGGTCACCCTGACCTGGCGTGTACAGGCGTCAGCACCGCACAACTACAAGACGGCCCTGCGCCTGAGAGATGCGAGCGGCTGGGAAGTGGCCAGACTGGACACACAGCCGGGCTACGGCTTCCATCCAACGAGCATGTGGCGCCCGGAGGAGTTGGTGTACGATCGCTACGTGCTGCACCTTGACGACGGAACGCCACCAGGCACCCAATATGTCCTTGACGCAACGCTGTATGAGGCTGCCTCGCTGCGCCCCATCGGTACGATACGATCACCAGATGTCGGGATCACTCAACCCACCATGCGCCAGGACTATCCCGTGCTGCAAGCGTTCGGCCCTGCAATCGCTCTCAGCGAGGCGCATTTGCTGCAGACGGAGTTGGAGCAGGGCGAGAAGCTGGGAATTGCCCTGAAATGGGCCGCTGTGAGCCGCGTGGATCGCGACTATGAATGCGAGGTCGTGCTGATCGACGCCGTTGGAACTGCCATCCACAGTCAGACAATGCCACCCGCCGGTGGCTATCCCAGCTCACTATGGCCAAAGGATGCGATCGTAGCCAGTCACTTTGAGCTGCGGCTCGCAGCAGATATCCCCGTTGGCCAGTACAACGTCGCAGTCAAGGTGAGGGAAGCGGCGACAGGCGAAGAGGCGGGTACCTTCACTCTTCCCACTGCGGTTCGCATCATCGAGGCAGCACGCAGCTTCAGCGCGCCGGAGATGCAACAGACTGTAGATGCTGACTTTGGGGAGCGAATACGCTTGCTGGGTTACGACCTGCAAAGCTCAGATGCTGTGCTGCGTTTGAGGTTGCACTGGCGCGCTCTTACCGCGATGGACACGGACTATAAGGTGTTTGTGCACCTGTTCGATCCAGTGACGGAGATAATCATGGCCCAGGAGGACGTCTTGGCCGGCAGTGACGCCTACCCCACGACGCGTTGGGTTCCAGACGAGGTTGTTAGCGACACCATTTCGCTGCAGCTAGCGGGGGTGCCAAATGGAACCTACGCGCTGGCTGTTGGGCTGTACCATGAAGCCCTGCGCTTGTCCGTTGCCGCTCCTCCAGGCTTCACCGCACCCGCCGACCGCTTGCTGCTCAACGAAGCGATCCAGACCCCGTAGCAGTGCCACGGGCTTGGCTGCGTGACAGGCAGACCAACGCTCGCCGACATGTCACCGAAAGTGTACCGCGCTCTCCACCTGATGATGGGGTAAATCCATAGATTTTGAAACCCCAAGTCTTGTTCTTACAGTGCAGCAGATTTGGGAATCCGCCTGTACCAAGGACTCGCCGCCCCGGAATCCTGCCGGCTGCTCGCTGACGTGCAGGGGATTCACCACAGTAGGCTGAGCCCGGTAGGTAGTCATGTTCAGCTGGTTCAGCGCAGTTCGATGCTCCCCAACTCGATCTGCGTGCCCTGCCCCATCTGCGCTAGGCGCTCGTCGAGCACTGGCAGCGGCTGTACAGTGAAAGCATCATAGACTGTCAGCCGAAGCACTCCAAGACCCTGAGCCTGTGGTGGCATCGGCAAGCGATGCTCATCCCTAAACATCGCTCCGCGGATCCATTTCAGCGTGGGTATCGCTCCCAGAGCAGGCGTGCCGTCGTGCTGTGTTGCCCACGCGCTGGCTTGCCCAGTGAGGCTGACCGAAACGGAATAGTCATGGGTGATTGCTCTCGCGCCGACGAAGGTCAGGGTGGCTGACAGGGGTGATCCAGTACGAGACTCCTCCGGAAACTCGGCCTTCACCAAGACCATCTCACCGCCCAGTGGAATGTAACGCGCATCTGCCGGTGCCTCTGACAGTCTCACTCGGCGGCCGGCATTGATCTTCCACGGTCCCAGCACTGCGGTGGGCTTTTCGTCGGCCGTAGTTTGCACTTCAACCGCCAGACCCGTTGCATCGGCAGGCAGGTCATGCGCTGTGGTAAAGTACCTCCCCGCAGGCACGATGGGCAGGTGCGTGGCAGTCACCGCCTGTTCCGCGGCAAACACCATCACTCTCTGTCCTAGCGTTGGTAGGACATCTGCGCGCCAGTGCAGGTATAGGCGAAGCTGGCCAGCCACGGTGCGATCATAGTCCACTCCCACCAGAGTGTATCCACCAGCAAATGGGCAGTGCATCTCGGCCAGGGTCATCGAAGCCGCGTCCAAGGGCACCACTTCCACTTCCGCTAGCAGCACTGCATCCCTGCCATCCTCACTGGTCAGTCGGCGCCAGCCGCCATCAGCCAGGGTGATATAGGTGCCGGCGATCAGCCTGTAGCGTCCGGGCTTGATCGTGGGCAACAGCGGGATCCGGTACTCGTCCAGAAGTACTCGTCCAACTTCGTAGCGTGCGGCGGGATGTGTGGCATCCCCCTGGCCTAGGACTGCGCCCGTTTCATCGACCAGATGCACAAAGAACGAATGGTCGCGCTCGAGCTGGACGGCTGGTTGCCAGTACAGACGCACAGTGAGGCTGTCCGCTGGAGAGAGCGTCTTGCCTCCCAATTCATAGCCAGCAAAGCGGATGCGGCCGTCAAAAAGCGCGTCCAGTGGCTGAACACCTGCCGGAACCTCATAGACAGGTGCTGTCTGTACTAGCAGTGCGCCGGCAAAGGGCCGAAAGGCATAAGGAGTTGTGTCGAACTCTGGGTACCGGTTGGTCACGATCGTCGGCAGTTGTCCAGCGCTGTCCTCTATGCGCCGCAGCCAAGTCTGTGCCATGGGCTCGGCACCTTCCGGATAGACATAGACCACCTCCACTTCCGGGCGCACCCCTTCCACGTACTGGAGATACCAGAGAGGGGTGGCATAGTGCCAGTTGGCCAGAATCCGCGCACCCTGTGGCACCTGCGCGAGCAGCTGCTCCGCGTACTGCCGGACCGAACGATCCTGATGCAGGTGCACGAAGCTTGGATAATTGCGAAGAAAAGTCAACGCCGGGAGCCACGATGCAGTCGCCAACCACAAGGCAGCCACAACTTGCATCCCCACCTGGTGAGAACGCAGGTAATCGATCAGGAACCACCCCCCGTAGCCGGCGACGAACGCCAGTGCCACGTAGGCCGGCATCAGGTACTCGACAGTCTGCGGAGCGCGATAGGTAACGGCCAGCACTGCATTGACAAGAAAGACGCCACCAATCAGTAGCAGCAGCCGGCTGCGGTGCAGAAAGATACTTACTGCTCCCCACGCCGCCAGCAACAGCCAAGCTGGGCCAAACTCAAAGGCCAAGATGTTGAGCAGCACCTTGACCCTAGATAGCAGAACCGCGGGCTCGGTGAAATAAAACATGTCGCCACGGAAGCCCAGAGCCAACACGTGCCCAAGGAACCCTGAGAGGCCGCGGATCGGTTGCGGGTCAAATGGAGCGCCCATCAGGCTGCGCAGCGGAAGATATAGCAGCACCAGCAGCGAGAGAAGAAAGACCAGCAGTGACCGGACGAACAAGCGAGGTTCACGCAGCAATCCCGCATCCGATGCCAGAAGGAAGGCCACGTACGGCAAGGCAAGCGGGACGAGCGACGTATGGTGCGTGATGCCAAGGCCAAAGGCCAATGCAAAACCCATCAGGTAGCTGGCATTCTTGCTCTGCGCATAAGCGATGAGGGCACTCAGCTGCAGCGCTGTAAACAGCGCCGTGAGGCTGCGGATATTGGCTGTTGTGCTCTGCGCCCAGAAAGTGGAGGCAACTGCCAGCCCTGCGGCAGCAGTCCAGCCGGCAGACGTGGAGCCTGTGACTCGCCGAACTGCACGGTTCAGCACCACCAGGGTGAGAGCACCGGTCACCGCCGAGAACAGATTGACACGATACGCAACATCGCCGAGTGGCACAAGGGTGAACAACTTGGCCAGCAGGGTGTACAAGGCATAGCCGGGAGGATGAGCAATCCCCAGAACGTAGGACACGAACTGGAATTCGCCGCTGTCGGCGGGCAGGATGGTGGGAGCAAGCGTATGCAAATACAACGCCAAGCTGATCGCGAAAAGCAACACATCGCCAGTCACAGACGAGGACCAACGCACGTGCAGCCACAGGAAGGACAACACAGCGACGAAGCCAACACCCAAAGCAAGCAGTGGGTGAATCCGGGGCCAAACCACGTAGAGGTACAGAACCAGGAGTGGGGACGTATCCAGGCCGCGTTTGCGCGCAAGCGCAGTCAGAGTCAAAGCTACGATGATCGAAGCAGCGAGTGCCAGCAACGCGACCACAGTCGAGACAGGCCCAGGGAGAATCTCAACGAGAACTCGACTGGTGAACAGACCGAGGGCTAGCCCAGAGAGGAAAAAGTCGAAGCGCTTGAGCAGAGCACCCAGGATGGCCACTTCTCCTTAGTACATGTCCCAGGACATGTCATCGCTCCGCAGCACGAAGCAGACAGTGCCATTCCAGAGCAAAGTGCCATGCTCAAAGTCCTGCACCACTCCGTCAAAGCCAACGCTGGAAACGGCGTGACCTTCACCATCATATGGGACCCGCGCCCAGCCCAACCTCTCCCGCAACCAACTGTTTTCGCGCCAAAGCTTGCCAAACCGCCCGGAAGGTTGACTGTAGATCGCTCCACCTGGCCCCGCCAAGGGTGTTGGCTCTACTATGGTGGGGTCAATATCCGGATCAGAAGCTTGAAAGGTATCCGCAAAGGCTCCCCATCCCTCCGGCTTCCAGGGATAGTCGAAGAGAACGTATATCAGATTCACATCGGGACGCCAAAGCATGTGCGCACCGCTCTGGAAGTACAGCTCTTCGCCCTGTATGCCATTCTGCTCGCCGACGGGGCAGCCCAGGCGCGTGCGTACGCTCTCATTCTGCCACACATCGCCCAGGCCCCACAGCGGAGTGGCAGAACATGTAGGTTCTGGCAATGGCAGGCCAAACGTAGGTGTCGGCGAAGCCTCCGATGCAGGTGAAGTGGGTGGTGGTGTCTGCGTCGGAGCGGGTGTAAGCAACAAAGCCGCTAGTGTCGGAGTATCCTGACGCAGACTGGGATTGGGAAGCACAGGCGCGAATTCGGGAAAGCGCAGCCCCCCGCACGCGGTCAGCACAAGAGCAACGAAGAATGAGACAAAAAACGTCAGACGAGGCAAGACGCTATGTATGAAAAGACAGCGAACCGGTCTCACAAACTCTCCTGCTGAAGTGCTTGGCCGCGGAGCCTTCCGGAAAGTGCCTGGCAATCATAGCACAAAAGCGTGGTTTAGTCGAAACGTGAACGTCCTGCTTCATTCGGTCTGGGTCGAGCTCACCTCCACCCCAGTCACAACGAGTTCATAGGCGTGCAGGGTCTGTTCCGCTGTCCGTCTCCAATCGAACTTGGCTGCTTGTGCAAGGGCGTTTTCCTGGAGCTGGCGGCGCACCCGAGGGTCCTGCAACAGAGTGAGCATCCCTTCGACGACTCTGTCCACGTCCGTCGGAGGCACCAGCAGTCCTCCGCGCCCAACAATCTCGGGCAACGATGCGGCATCAGCAGCCAGCACAGGTGTGCCGCAAGACATCGCTTCTAGCGGCTCCAGCCCAAAGCCTTCGTAGAGGGACAGGAACACGAAAAACATGGCTCCACTATATAGAGCAGGTTTGTCATCCTCCTCCACCCAACCAGTGAAGACAACGCTCTCCTCAACACCTTGCTCTCTAGCTGCACGCCTCGGATCCGAGTACAATGGCGTATCCGCTTCCGGCAAACGCCCAGCTATCACCAGCGGCGCGGTGTCGCCCCCCTCGGACTGGGTCACACGAGCATAAGCCGCGAACAAGGTCGATAGGTTCTTGCGCTGATCAAACCCTCCAAGATACAAGACATACCTATCAGGCAGTCCATACTTCCGCCGGACGGCAGCCAGCACCGCCTCGTCACAGACAGGTCGGCAGGCCGGGTTGGCAGCAAGATAGATGACCTGCACCCGCTCAGCAGGCACGCTCAAGTGCCTGACGATGTCCTCCTTGGAGTGCAGCGAGTCTGTGATGATCAACATTGCTCGCTTCGCTGCTTGAGCAACCAGGCGCGTGTACAGTCGCACCGCAAGCGATCCACGATAGACCGGCAGGAGCATCGGGATGAGATCGTGTACCGTAACTACCGTGGGTACAGTAGGACAGATAGGTGAGGCGAAATAGGGCACGTGGCACAGATCAACCAACGCACCGCGGCAGGCATGTGGGAAGGCGACCTGTTCAAACCACAGCTTGTCCAGGTTCTCGAGGCGACGAGCGAACGGTGTGTGCAGGACGTGAGCCTTCAGGGACGGCAGAGTGTTCCACAAACTGGGTTTCTTTGAGGAACCCGGCTTGTCCAGTTGGTAAAGCAGATACTCGTTGCGCCCGTTCTGCTGCGCCAGCGCCTTCAAAAGATGGCGAGTGTACTGGCCACTTCCGGTAGCTTCCTGGCCCAGGAACAAGGCGTTGAAACCAACTCGCATTCCACACCCCAACACATCCCGGCTTGGCTGCGATCGGTCCCTACTGGCCAACGGAGGTTCTGGTTGCTCGCCGTCTGACTACGCTTGGCTAGCCATCGGCTCGGAAGTACTCCACCGTGTGGCGCAATCCTTCCTGCAGATCGGTAACCGGCTGCCAGCCGAGTTCGCGTGCGACCCTATCCACATTCAAATAGATCTTGAACACCTCTCCAGCCCTGGGAGGGCCATGTACGGCTGCCCGCTCATACGCAGTGGCTGCCTTGAGCCTGGCAAAGATCTCATTGATCGAAGTGCCTTTGCCGGTGCCGATGTTATAGACGCGCCCATCACCGCTATCCAGCGCAAGAATGTTGGCCTGGGCCACGTCGCTAACGTAGACAAAATCGCGCTCTTGGTCCCCACTTCCATTGATGACTGCCTGCTCTCCGCGCAACATCTGACCAGCGAAGATGGCCACCACACCGGCTTCGCCAAAGGGGTCTTGGCGAGGGCCGTACACATTGCCGTAGCGCAGCACAGTGAAGCGCATGCCATGGTTCGCTTGATACAGGGGCAGATAGTGCTCAAAGGCAGCCTTGCTTGCACCGTAGGGATCAAGAGGTCGAATACGATGTGCCTCGTCTGCAGGCAGGTACTCTGGTTCCCCGTAGACAGCACCGCCTGTGGAGATGTATATGAACTTCTTGGCGCCGTACTTGCGACTCAACTGCAGCAGGTTTAGTGAACCCAGGATGTTCACATCCGCATACAGCATCGGGCTCGCCATGGACTCCCGTACACTGGCCTTTGCCGCGTGATGATTGATGATCTCCGGCCTTTCCGTGGCAAAGAGCCCTTCCAGTTCCTCGTCACGAATGTCCATGGGATACAGCTTTGCTCGGGGATGCACATTCTCCCGCTTCCCTGTACTGAGGTCATCTATGACCACCACGTCATGCCCCTGCTCCAGATACGCGTCCACGACGTGCGAGCCGATAAAGCCCGCGCCACCTGTAACCAATATCCTCATCAACCCTCCTTCAGTCGCTGTGAATTGACACCCCAAAGCATACGATTATAAGGGAACAATGCAAACCGAGAGTAGACTGACAGCTCCTGCCCATCAGAATCCCTTGGAGCGTATGATAGAGAACAGCAGCCAAGCGGCGAGTATGCCAGCTACAATGAAACCGATCTGAGCAACCGGCAAAGCAACTCCGATGACAGGCACCCGCCAAGTCGAGACGGCTGCCCCCCCCAGGATGATCAGTGCTGAACCAATGATGAGTGCGGCGACCAGAATACTGAAGGATAAGCGATTGGCGACCCTGTCCAGTTTGGCAAGTACAGCTTGCAGGCGACGGATGTCAATACCCAGCGTCATGTCCCCCTGCTCCAGTTGGCTGGAAAGCGTGTCTAGGCGCCGCGGCAGCACCTGCACAAGCTGGTCCAGATCACGCAGGGTGCGCATTGCGCGTTCCCCCAAGTGCTGCAACGAAAGCCGCTCACTGATGAGTTGCATGACCAAGGGACGCGCCTTATCTACCAGCACAAAGCCAGGATCGAGGGTACGCGCGACACCCTCCAGGACTGCCACTGTGCGCGCCAACATGGCCAGGTCAGCGGGAAGACGAATACGGTGGCGGAGAGCAACGGCCATGACATCGTTCAGCGATTCGTCCAGACGCACCTCTTCCAGGGCTACCCCATAGTATCGCACAAAAAGGCGTTGAATGTCCCGGTGCAGGGCATCCACATCAGTTGGCCGGTCGATGGCGCCCAGCCGTACAACAGTCTGCGCTACCCGATCCACATCTTGGTTCAGTAGGCTAATGAGCAGGTCGGCCATCAAATCCTTGGTCCCCGGCGTCAAGTAGCCCATCATGCCGAAATCAACAAAAGCGACCTGTTCCCCGCAAACCATGATGTTTGCCGGATGGGGATCGGCGTGGAAGAAGCCATCGACGAAAACCTGCTTGAGGTACGTGTCCACGATCAGTTCGGCAATGGCCGACAGGTTGTAACCTTCTGCCTTGAGCAGCTCCACATCCAGCAGCTTGATGCCCTGCAGTTCTTGCAGAGTGATGACGCCGCGACTGGTCAAGCCCTGATATACCCGAGGTACCAACACACGCGCATCGCTCTCCAGGTTGCGACGGAGGCGATCTGCATTGCGGCCCTCGTTGGTATAATCGAGCTCGTCACGTAGAGTCCTGCCGAACTCGTCCAAGAGGCCCGTGAGCCGGTAGTCGCGCGCTATCGCCAATCGATTCTCGAGAAACCGGGCCTGGCGGGCCAAGATATCGAGGTCCGCCTCCACGATGCGCTCCACGCCAGGTCGCCGAATCTTGACCACTACCTTCTCGCCATTCTTCAAGATGGCACGATGAGCTTGACCAATTGAGGCCGCAGCAACCGGTTGCATCTCAAAATGCGCAAAGATGTCCTGCGCTGAAGCACCCAGTTCGCGTTCCAGCTCGGCAAGTATCTCCTGCGAAGCCACGGGCGGAGCGGCATCTAGGAGCTTGGATAGTTCCGCAATGTATTCCGGCGGTAGAAGGTCCGGCCTGGTGCTAAGGATCTGGCCTAACTTGATGTAGGTGGGTCCCAGTTGTTCAAGCGTGTGGCGTACACGTTCCGGAATCGAGTACTTGCTGACCCTATCCTCAGCGGTGATGTTCCTCTGCCTCCAGGGTGGAAGAAAACGCGCGAGGTCAAGCTGCTCCACAACAAAGCCCAGGCCATTACGCAGCAGAACCTCAGCAATTCCACGTAATCGCACTATGTCTTCATATGGCTGGCGAATGCGAAACGGCAACCTGCTCGGCACTGGTTTCTTCTCTCCGGCCGCGCTCGTCATAGCCGCGCTGCTCTATCATGCGAGAGTTCTTGCGGCGGCATCAGGCCACGAAATGAGCAACAGCGATGCCCTTTATCAACCTAAGATGTTGTTAGTATAATACGGCTGATCCTAGAATAGGTAAGGCAAATGCGCCTCCTGCACCTAAGCTTGACCAATTTTCGAAACTACTCCCGTCTGGAACTGGATCCGCCGGCAGGCGTCATTGTTCTCCAAGGCGACAACGCCCAGGGCAAGACGAACCTCCTAGAAGGCATCTACTACCTTTCGAGGATGCACTCGCCGCGCACCAGCGTCGACCGCGAGCTCATCAACTGGCTAGCACTCGAAGATGACCTGCCCTTCGCCCGATTGGTGGGTCAGATTCAGACAGAGCAGCAGACGGATCAGATCGAGCTGTCGCTGGTGCAGAGCAGTGGGAGAAGGCCGAATAACAATGCAGCCGTGCTACGCAAGCACATCCGCGTCAACGGCGTAAGCAAACGCATTCTAGACGCAGTGGGCCTCCTCAGTGCCGTGCTGTTCATGCCCCAAGACATCAACCTGGTTTCCGGCGCCCCCTATCTGCGACGCCGCTATCTAGACGACACGATTTCTCAGATGGATCCGCAATATAGCCGCGAACTGCAAGAGTACAATCGCGTCTTGACACAGCGAAACTACCTGCTAAAGTCCCTGCGAGATGCGCGCAACGACTCCGGGCAACTTCTCTTCTGGAATCAACGTTTGGTGGAACACGGCGCCTATGTCACCGTCCGTCGCCAACATGCGACCCAGCTGCTCGACGAATTCATACAGGACATTCACCCGAAGCTAACGGCGGAAAGCGAGCAGTTGAGGCTGGAGTACTGTGCCAGTGTCCGCCTTGAAAGGCCCCCAGGCACCACCTACCAGATACCTCTGATGGCAGAGCACAGCACCGTAGCTGGCCCGGGATCTTCCTTGCACGCTGTGGCGGCCTCCTTTGCCGAGCAACTCCATGAGGTACGGGCCAAGGAACTAGAGCAGGGCGTGTCTATTATCGGTCCACACCGGGATGACTTCCGCTTCCTAGCGGATGGTGTGGACATGAACATCTATGGCTCCCGTGGACAACAACGTACCGTTACGCTTTCCCTGAAGCTGGCCGAAGTGGAATGGATCACGCAGGAGAAGGTGGACAAGCCGCTCCTCCTGCTGGATGATGTGGGTTCAGAGCTGGATGCCCTACACCGAGACTGTCTCTGGGGCGCCATTGACAGGGCCCAACAGGTAATCATAACCACGACCGCTGTTACGCAACTCGACGAGGCGTTCCTCGAACGGGCGACTCGCTGGCAAGTTCGTGGGGGCAGGATCCAGGAACTCAGCCACCCATAAGAGGGCGTTTGTTGGGCATGCCGGGGCGCCTTGGATACTTGGCTGGTGTGGGCCCAACTTTATCCATGACTACCAGTGAACGTGGTTCTCTCAGCCCTGCCAGGTGCAGGATCTTCACCTCCCGCAGTTCACCTCCCAGCAAGTGGATCGCAGCTTGGGCCCGTTCTAACTCGTCCTCGATGTCTGCCCCTTTCTGAGCCACAAAGCAGCCGCCCCTGCGACACAGGGGTAGACAGTACTCGACCAACACAGGCAGATCAGCCACGGCCCGCGCGAGCACTACGTCATAGCGCTCACGGTGGTGCGCATCTTGGCCGGCTTCCTCAGCTCGGCTCCACAACAATTCCACACCCTGCAAGCCCAAGCACTTCACCAAGTGTTCCAAGAATGTGATCTTTTTGTTGGAAGATTCCAAGAGAGTCATGTTCAGCGCTGGGCGGAGGATCTTGACGGGCAAGCCTGGGAAGCCAGCACCCGTACCGACATCGATACACAGCAGCGGTGTATCTTTGCTCGACAGGGGAACGACGTTCGGCAGCTGTTGACCGCGGTCGGCCCCAGGCAGCGGAAGGGACAGAAGACAAGTCAGTGAATCGAGAAAGTGCTTCAACTGCACGTCCTCGTAGCGCGTCACCGTGGTTAGATTGAGCCTACGGTTCCAGGCACCGAGCTCGCGATAGTAGGTTTGAAAGGCCCGAACATGCTCAGCGGTCAGGTACAGGCCAAGACCTCGCGCCCCTTCACGCAAGAGTTCCATATCCCGCCCCAAGGATGGCTGAGCGTGGCTCCAGCCCGCAGATGAGAGTAGGGTACGTTCATTGGAGAGACTGCTCTTCAACTACCAGTCCCACGAGCCGGATCCTCCCGGCCTGTTCCATAGACCTGGCGTGCGCGGCTTGCACCCTCTGGCGGGCCAATAATGCCCATCTCTTCCATCGTGTCTATGAGACGAGCAGCCCTCGAGTATCCAATGCGTAGCGTGCGCTGCAGCAGGGTGGTAGAGGCGCGCTCCCGTTCCCGCACAATGGCAATTGCCTGGTCCAGGAGGTCATCCCTGGCCGTAGCTTCCTTCTCTCTTTGGATCACTTCCTCCCACAGGGGCTGCTGCACCAGAGCAGCTCCTGGGGGGAGAGGAGCACTGGTGCGGAACCCGCGCCAGTAGTCAACCAAGCGTTGGAGTTCCACATCAGAAACGAAACAGCCCTGCATGCGGACCAGCTTGCTCGAGTCCGAAGACATGTACAGCATATCGCCCCGTCCCAAGAGCTTCTCCGCGCCTCCGTTGTCCAGGACCACTCTCGAATCCACCTGGGAGGTCACGGCAAAACTGATGCGTGCTGGGAAGTTGGCTTTGATCAAACCAGTCACCACATCCACCGAGGGCCGCTGCGTGGCAATCACCAGGTGGATGCCGGTGGCCCGCGCCAGCTGCGCGATACGGCAGATGTAGCGCTCTACCTCGTCTGGGGCAACCATCATGAGGTCAGCCAGCTCATCAATAAGCACCACGATGTAAGGCAACTTCTCCTCTTGGGCGTCCCTCATCTGGTTGTACATTTCAATGTTGCGCACACCTCCCTTGGAGAACAACTTGTAGCGACGGTCCATCTCTTGGGTTACCCACTTCAGTGTGGCTACTACCCGCTCGATCTCAATCACGACAGGTACCATGAGGTGAGGGATGCCGTTGAAGTTGGTCAGTTCGACCATCTTGGGGTCAACCATAATCAAGCGTAGATCCTCAGGAGTGTTGTGAAGCAGCAGACAAGTTATGATAGAGTTGATACACACAGACTTGCCTGAGCCGGTGGCCCCAGCGATGAGCAAGTGCGGCATCAGTGTCAGGTCAGCGGCAGCTGGTTGACCGGCTACATCTTGGCCCAAGGCAATGCGCAGCTTGGACTTTATACTACGGAAGGCTTCGGACTCTACCACGCTGCGCAAACCGACTAGGGAGATGTCTACGTTGGGCACCTCGATGCCCACCAACGAGCGCCCTGGGACCGGTGCTTCAATGCGGATGGGGGAAGCGGCCAACGCAAGTGCCAAGTCGTTGGACAACGAACGAATACGATTCACCTTGACCTTGAAGCGCCGAGACCTCCCGGAGCGATCTTTGCGCTCGACGAACCCAGGCTCCAGACCGAATTGAGTGACAGTGGGACCCTGGTTGACCTCCACCACTTTGACCGGTACACCAAAGTTGGCCAGTGTTTCCTCAATGATGCGCACCTTGGCACGGATCTCGGCCTGGCTCAGCTCCTGTTCAGTGCCCTCATCCAGGATGTCCTCAACGGCAGGAAGGCGCCACTCCTTCGCACCTCCCACAACCCGCGGGAAAAGCAGGCTTGGTTCTGATGGCCGTGGCGTGGTCACGTGGTCCCTTGATGGACGGCCTCGTTCCTGAACTTTGGCCATCACACGCGCTGGAAGGCTGTCGTCCCTGGGAGGCACAGATACACCCCCCCTGGCTACGGAGCGGAAGCGATACCAATCCACCACTTTCTGCCACAGTCTTGAAACCGTCCCGACCATACCTGCCAACGAAATGCTGAAGAAAGCGATCAATCCAATGGCCAGAACGGCAAGCAATACAAAGATGGCACCCAAGTCACCCAGCGCACCAATCAGAGTTCGACTGATAACCCAACCCAGCTGGCCTCCGCCTCTACTACTGAGCGCTGCTTCTGCTGGGTTGCCGGCGAAGTAGTGCAGGAGGCCCAAGCCTGACAAGAACAGCAACACTGCACCAGCAACCGTCTCGAAGGGCACCCTAACAGGACGGCCAAAGCCAACCAGGAAAAGCCACAAGCCGACTGCGCCCAGACCAATGGGCAGCACGTAGGCGCCCCAGCCAAAGGCCCCGCGCAAGAGGTCAAGCCAACCAGCAGTCAGTGTGCCACGGCTGAAGGAGAGCAGACTAAGCACCGTCAGCAACGCTATCCCCAGCAGCACGATCCCAGCCACCTCGAGCCAAGCGCTCAACGGAATCGTGACACGTTGCTTCTTTCTTCTCGTTCGTCGCCGTTTAGCCACTTCTCATGTTTCCTTCACAACCACCAGCGCCCACAAGTCCCATCCCTCCAAGCCACCGCTAGAACAAGGTGAGCTGCTCAGCTTGCTGACCTAGCTGCGCCTCTGGGAACTCGTCAAGTTGCGCCAGGATACCGGGAATCTTGAGAAAGTCTTGCTCGATGTGAGCCCTGTATTTGGGTTGGTGCAGGGCAGCCGCTGGGTGAAACATAGGCAACACGACAAAGTCACCCAGCCTGACTGGATTACCATGGACCTTGGAGATACCTGCCTTTTGCAGGTATCTGGCCATGGAGTGTCGTCCCAGCGTGACAATCAATCGAGGTTTGATAAGCTCGACTTGCTTGTCTAGGTATGGTCTACATGCTTCGATCTCATGATGCATAGGGTCACGATTGTTCGGCGGACGGCACTTGATCACGTTACATATGTAGACGTCCTCGCGCCGCATGTTGATCGATGCCAATAGCTCCTCGAGGAACTTTCCAGCGGCTCCCACGAACGGACGTCCCAGACGATTCTCGTGATACCCAGGCGCCTCGCCAATAAACATGACCTTTGCATCGTCTGGTCCCTCACCGGGAACAGTGAGGTTGCGCCCCTTGGCTAAAGCGCATCTCTGGCACGCCGCGATCTCGGCATACAGAGCCGTCAATTCTGACAATATTGCCTCCCACTGCCCATGACTGGAAGGAGAAACACGGGCACCATCGATCTTCGATTCACATTGTACTTAAAAAGATCATTTTGGCCAAGGCTCAGCGCCGCTGGGCGACCCAAACGATACCATACACAGACAAGCAGCCAGATCTTTCACTTGACAATGGGGCCGATGATGCGTATCATAGCGCCCGTGGTTGGCAGCTGTTCGTATTGAGAGCCATTTCACTCGGCCGCAGAAGCCCTGTTGTACTGGCTTCGGCGGTTTTGTGCTAGATGGAAACATGAACAAGCTTCTGCCCACCCGGTCTCCGACCGGCCGTTTACATACTGTAGTCAGAGAAGGAGGTACACAAAGGATGTCGGAGCGAACGCTGGGTACGGTCAAGTGGTTCAGCCGGCAGAAGGGGTATGGGTTCATTGAGCCTGACGGCGGTAACGAAGATGTGTTCGTCCACTTCAGTGCCATCGTAGGGGAAGGATTCCGAAACCTCAGGCGGGGACAGCGAGTAGAGTTCGCGGTCGAAGATACCCCCAGAGGCCCACAAGCTACCGGGGTGACAGAACTGGAACCTCTGACCGAAGACACCCCTGAGAGCGCACGGGCTGATGACGCGACGGACATGGAAGCTGAACCCTCTGACGAGGTGAGTGACCTATCCACTCCGGATTTCTAGTCTTCGGCTCTCTGTTTGATGCAGGAGATTCCCACCCCCTCTTGCGTAAGCAGGAGGGGGTTTCCTTTCTACTGTCTTTTGCGGTAAACTAGCATCAGACACTCCTCCTCCATGAGGTCCAAACCCAAAGCGATCGGCGCAGTACCCTGTATAGCGAAAGGAGTCTGGCCAACTATGCAAAAGAAAGGGAGGGTCTTCTCGGGCGCGCGGCCAACAGGGCGTCAGCATCTCGGCAACTACTGTGGGGCCATCAGAAACTATGTGGGCTTGCAGGACGAATACGAGTGCGTATACTGTGTGGTGGACCTGCACGCCCTGACGACCCTGCGCGATACTCAAGAGCTCAAGGATAACACCTATGAAATGGTTGTCGACTGGCTGGCCGCAGGTATGGACCCGGAGCAGTGTATCATCTTCGTACAGTCCCACGTGCCTCAGGTGACCGAGCTACACACCATTCTCTCCATGGTCACACCAATGGGCTGGCTCGCGCGCCTGCCTACCTTCAAGGAGAAGGTTCGCCAGCAACCCGACAACGTCAACTACGGACTGCTGGGTTACCCGGTTCTGATGGCCGCTGACATCACTCTTTACAGGGCCGACACAGTGCCTGTTGGAGACGATCAGCTGCCCCATCTGGAATTCACACGCGAAATCGTCCGTCGGTTCAACCACCACTTCGGCGAGACGCTGATAGAGCCCATCGCCAAGCTGACAGATACGCCTCGTATCCTAGGTCTCGACGGGGTCAACAAGATGAGCAAGTCGCTCAACAACCACATTGAGCTGGCGGCCACCCCTGAAGAGATCAGAAGCCGCGTGATGACCATGGTCACTGATCCTGCGCGACAGTACAAGACCGATCCAGGCCATCCTGAAATCTGCAATGTGTTTTCCCTGCACAAGATCTTTTCGGCGGACCCGGCAGCCATAGATCAGATTGAAGTCGACTGCCGAAACGCAACGATCGGCTGCGTGGAACACAAGAGGCAATTCGCGAGGGACTTGGCTGAGGCCTTGGCCCCATTCCGTGAGCGACGCGCCAAGTTCACCAGCAGCCCAGACCTGGTCTGGGAAATCCTTGCCGATGGGGCCGAGCGAGCACGGGTTGTGGCGCGAGAGACTATTGCCGAAGTCAAGAGTCGAGTGGGACTGCCCTAGCGCATTGCGCGCCAGCAACCTGCACCACCCCTGCTGCCGTGCGGTTACCCTGTTCCAACGCCGCCGCCAGGTCATGACGAGCCAGCCAACTCAGGACGAAGGCAGCAGCAAACGCATCCCCAGCACCCGTCGCATCCACTGCCGGCACATCAAATCCCGGGTGATGAACGATTGTCTCGCCGTTGCCCGCCATGGCACCGTGCACACCCATCTTCAAGGCAACCACCGGAAACCGCCGCAGCAGAGCACGAACCACTCGCTCCGGTTGCTGTTCTCCCGTCAGAACGCGCCCTTCATCCAGATTGGGGAAAAGGATGTCGACCTCCGGCACCATAGCCAAGAAAGTCTCCGGCCCCATGCATTGCACGTAGCCGTGTGCAGAAGGATCTAGCGAGAGCAGCCTGCCGCGCTGCTTTACATACCTCATCGCTGTCAGTGCAGCGCGACGCGGGCACTCTTCGATGAACGAAAAGGCCGTGACATGCAACAGATCGGCACGATCTAACAGGGTATGGTCTAGATCATCAACGTTCAGCGCGGAGTTGGCGCCACGTGCCGCCAGCATGGTCCGCTTGCCCCTCTCATCTACGAGTGCGAGGGTCAACCCCGTGGTCCCCTCGGTCACTGTGACGCCGCTGCGAACCCCCTCCTGGTCCAGATTGTGCAGCAGTGACTGACCAAGCAGATCAGCACCCACGCAAGCGATCAGCCCAACCTCTGCCCCTAGGCGCGCCGCCCACACGGCGAAGTTCGCCGCTGACCCTCCGGGCCCAACAGCGGCCCGAGCGAGGCCGTGTGAGGCCTCCAGGGCAGGGGACTTGACCTGCAGCACAATGTCCAGCATCAGATCACCAAGGACAACGATCATGGCTTCTCTGTCGCCGCTGTGTCTGGTCTCCACCTATGGTCGAGCGGTGATGGTATGGATCACGTCGCGCAGGACAGCCGCCGCGGTGGCGCTGGTACCCTCGTCCTCGATTACGGCGGTGATTGACCCCATCGTATCTGTGGTGTAGACCACACCCATCTGCCACTTACTCAGTCGCGCTAGCGGGTGCTCCAGGTGCAACTCTGTCGGGCGGACCGCCAACTTGTAGTGCTGAGCCTGCGGCTCAGCGCTGACCAGCAGCTTGATCACACGGCCATGTTCCTTGGCTCGCAACAGATCGTCGCGCCGGAGATCGCGAATGCCCTGCACAGAGACGTCACTCAGAGTAGCAGGCATCCCCAGCACACTGTTGGCCACGATAACCAGTTTGTTGGCGGCATCCCAGCCATCGACATCCAGGCTCGGATCCGCCTCAGCAACTCCAGCCCGCTGCGCTTCTGCCAGTGCTTCTTCAAAGGACAATCCGTCCTCGCTCATGCGCGACAGAATGTAGTTGGTGGTGGTGTTGAAGATACCCTCCACTCGCAGAACCCTGGCTCCAGCCAAATCACGCCGTCCGATGTTGACAGTCGGCAGACCGCCAGCTACCGCACCGCTGAAGAGCAGCGATTGACCTCTCTCCTGGGCAAGCGCAGCCAGGCGCTGGTAAGCCAGCACCAGCGGGCCCTTGTTGGCGGTGACTACATCCAGGCCGTGGGTGAGCGCCCAGGTGATAGCAGACAGGCCCGGTTCACCGTGCTGCAGGTTGGTGGGCGATAGCTCAATCAGCAGGTCTGCCTCCGCCTGCCCGAGCGCGTCCATTGCGGTCAAGCCACTGATGCCATGAGTGGGGTAGGCAGCCACACCAGCACCTCTCTCCTTCAGCCGCAACACCTCATTGATAGCCAGGCCGGACGCAGCCAGGGCCGCTCCTCTGGAGTCCACCGCCGCTGCCAATATCAGCTGCACGGCATAGCGTGCCTGAAGACTCTCCTGCTTCTCGGCTGCGATCTGCAGAAAGCGCCTACCGATGTTGCCCACGCCAACAAGCACAAACTTGGATGTTTTCACTTCGGCTTCCCCCCCGAATTCGGAATTTCTATTCAATTGGGCGTAGATCGGATACCCGCTTCAGGAGTACTTCCCGTTGAGTGTAGCTTGATATATGGCGAGCATCTGTTGAGCATGCTGCTGCATCGTGGGTGCCGGACGGACATTGGCGCGCAGCGCAGCTAACTGCTCAGGCTGGTCCATCAGCTCGCGCAGTATACGAGCCAAATCCATGCTATCTCCAGCGGCAAAGAGTCGACCCGTTTCGCCATCCCGCACTTTTTCAGCCAATGCTCCCAGACGGCTAGCCACCACAGGTATCCCCACTCCGTAAGCCTCTTGGATCACCAAGGGCGAGTTTTCATACCACATCGAAGGAACCACCAGGCAATCCAGCTGCCGCAGAGCCTCTCCGATGTGCCTATAGTCCAGTGGGCCTGCAAAACGGATATAGGGATGAGTTGCGACGGCCTTCAATTGCGCGACGTAGCGAGGGAAGATCGTTTCGCTACCGTAGATAGTCAGGGCTGCACCCGTAGGCAACTGGTTAAAAGCCTCCACCAGCACATGGACTCCCTTGTGCGGGGCTAGAGTCCCCAAGAACCCAAAGTGGGGCTTGGCCAAGGGCGTCGGCAGGTCACTACCAGACGCCTCAGTCAGCCGAGCAACATCGATCCCCAGTTCTATCGTGAGAATGCGCTCGGCTGGGACCCCCTGGCGAACGTACTGCTGGCGCAGGAACTCGCTGGGTGCCAGCAAAAGGGGCACTGACTCTATGATTTGACGCAGGTAGAGGTTGCGATAGGCCAAAGGTAGCGCAACAAGGGGGCGCAGAACTCTAAGCCAACGCAAATCAGACCGGACGGTGAGGCAGGTCACGCAGTCCCAGCCCCATCCTGGACCTGCACATACTTGACCATTTGGCCTTGCCAGTTGGCTGTTGGCACAGAAGAACCAGTAGTCGTGTAGAGTCACGAGCAGGGGACAACCTGATGCTAGAGGAATCAAGCGTGCAGACACACCCTGCACATGCTGGAAGTGCACAAGGTCTGGCTGAACCCTGACCAGGAAGTCTTGGAAGCTAGCCTCGATTGCACCATCCCGGAAAGTGTGCCAGAACTGGCTCACAGGTCCCTCTTCAGCCCGTGCTTCTGGCACGGGCACCCGCCACCGATGAATACCATCCTGGTCAGTCGAAGGTCTCGAAATGCCCGTCCCAGCAACTGGATAGAATACGTGCGCTTCATGCCCTGCCTGAGCCAAGACCCGGGCTAGGCTCCAGCTATAGGTCTCCACACCTCCGACGCTTTCGGGTGGAAACTTGTGCACGACAAAAGCGATACGCATGGGTTCAGCCCCGTAATGAGATCCTTGTCTCTAGCCGGATGTACGGCAACTGCAAAGCTCTTGAATCCGCCCGTCCGGTATGCTCAACGTCCTCTTGGCTCTGCTGCTGCAGATTCTCAGAGCACACTCGCATATATGGACTCTAGACGACTTGTGTGCTCCTCCATTGCCATCGGTTTGCGCACGTTTGCTTGCAGCTTCGCGAGCAAGTCCCGCTCATCCACCAAACGCTGTAAGGCTGTCCGCCAGGCATCGACGTCACCAGGTGGTAACAGCAATCCATCTTCCCCATCGCGAATGGCTTCGGTCAGAGCACCCACACGTGAGGCGACCACCGGCACGCCAGTCGCAAAGGCCTCGTGGACGATCAACGAGAAGGTCTCGTGCCAAAGAGAGGGGACCAAGACCACGTCTGCCTGTGACAGAACCTCCCAGACTCGCTCACGACTCAGGCGACCCAGGAAGCGTTGGTTGGGGAGGACATGATCTCTCAGACGTCCCACATAGCAGGGATCGAACGACTCATCCCCCGCAATCCACAATTCCACGGCTCCCCTCAGCCCTCTCACAGCATCCACCAAGATATGGACGCCTTTTTGCCACGATAGCCCGCCGACATAAGCCAAGCGCACAGCCCTATCTGACCGCTGCCTCTGCTTCAATCCCTGTGGCCATTCAAGGCCGTGAGGCAATACCTCGATCCTATCTGCGGGCACGGCATGGGAGCAGTACTGTTCCTTCACGAAATAGGAGGGGGCGACCAGTCTACTTGCCTGTAGCATGGCAGATCGCAACCTGCTCCCGCGCCAAGATATCAACATCGCGAGGGCAGGTGCTGCGGGCCACAGACCGCTCAACCCCAAGCGCGCCAGCGCACAACGAGCGCAATTCAGGTAGGCACGAGGGCCCTCACACAGCCGTCGACTGTAGTTAGTAAGCAGCTGTGCGTTGGCACAAAACCACCAATAGTCATGCAGCGTAATCAAGAAAGGCACATCCTGCTCCCGGATGATGGATATGATGACTGCTGGGAAGCCAATGAGATGTTGGATATGGATCAAGTCAGGGTGAGTCTCATCAAGCACACGCTCGAAAGCCTGCGCTGTAGGAACATCCCGGAGAGTTGCCAGGAAGCGGCGGTTGGGGCTCAACAGACCAGCCCATGTCTTCATGACCAACACGTCCTCTTCCTCATGACGCTCCAGACCAACCCCTGGCCAGCTGCCACGATACAGCACAGTGACTTCATGCCCCCGCTTGGCCAAAGCATGGGCCACAGACTCGGTGTAAAGTTCTGTTCCACCGATGTTGGCAGGTGGATATTGGTGGACAAGGTGCAGGACTTTCACGATGTTCCTGTCAGGGCCACACGATAGGCTTCCAGCAAAGTCTGGTACGTCTGGTCCCAGGTATAGTGCTGCACGAGTTGGTGACCAGCACTGCCCATCCGCGCAGCAAAGCCCGGCTCTGCCAGCAACCGGCGAATGGCAACAGCCAAAGCGCCAGCATCGCCAAAAGGCACAAGCAAACCTGTCTTTTCGTGCTCCACCAAGTCAGGAATTCCCCCAGCGTTGGCGCCAATCACCGGTTTGCTGTGCAGCCAAGCCTCCAGCAAGACGATGCCGAATGTATCTACCTGGCTGGGCAAGGCAAACAGACTGCAAGCTCCAAGCAGGCGATGCTTGGTAGTCTCATCCACTATCCCCAGAACGTGCACGCGCTCACGAATAACGGCCTGTACTTCAGATGGTTGCCGCGCCAAGAACGCCTCTAGGCCCTCGGCTTGCGGACCCGCACACACCAGATCAAGGGGTACTCCCTCAAGGTTAAGTTGCATCACTGCTTCAACCAGTGTGAATGCGCCTTTGTCATAGGTATTGGCACCTAGGAAGCCCACAAAGGGCCCGTCGATAGAATACTGGCGTCGGAATGTCGCCGAATTCAGGGCCTCCGGCGGAATCGGCAAGTCGGGTTCCACCCCCATGCGAATGATATGAATGCGCTTCGGCGAAACGCCAAGTGCCGTATACCCCTCAGCTTCCCGCTTCGACAGCGCCAGGACGACTGCAGCCTCGCGATACACTGAGACCTGATGAGCCATTTGGTAATGAGCCCGCACCCAAGCATCGCCCAAGTGCATCAGAGGCCGTACAACCAACGGCTTCCTGTAACGTCGGGCAGCGGAAGCAGCGGCCAGGAACAGCCCATCCCAACTGCTATCGTCAGCGTGAATCAGATCAACCTCTGGCCCCCACCGCCCCAGGGCGGTGGCCAATCCACGAAGAGGCGGCATCCATCGCGATAGGCGTTGTTGGACCGGACGCACCAAAGTCGACGGCAATCGGCTGAGCTGCATCCAGAGACCGGCCCGCCGCAGTAAGCCGAAGAGATAGGGAGCCGGCCAGGGATGGGTCAGCCGCAAGCGTTGTACCACCACGGCGTCGAGAATCTCCTGAGCGGGCAGGGGCTGGTTCTCAGACATCGACGGCAGCCAGAAATCGGATACTCGGCGAGCGTTGGTCGTCAGGACGGTCACGTGATGGCCGTCCTTTGCCAACCGGCTGCCCACATTCTCCGCAAAGGTACGAGCACCGCCGACAAACGGTACATAGGTCGGGACAGTGAGAAGAACCTTCAGCCCATAACCTCCTGAAATGACTTGCCACCACGATGTGGAGGCAATTGGACTGGCCAGGCTGGAGGACCTGCACGCCCGTGCGCTTCATTGCTGCTGGGAGATTCGATTCTGAAAATGGAGACGTGAGGTGTCTGGTAAACGAGGGCCGCCTTGCCTGACTGACTGAGCTGAGCCGCATTCAGGCTGGGACCAGAGAAATCACCATTAGCCCCAATGTAAATGTACTCGACCCCAAGCTCCTGCAACTCGTCCAGCGCCGAGTTATCAAGCGTCAAACGTTCTGCCGCCCTGGACATCTCGTTCACATCTGACTGATACTCCTGTGTGGCAAGCGACAACAGCATGACTGCTGCCGTCATTCGCCGGCCTGTGAAATAGGGAATCCAGTAGCCAGCATCCGTACCATGTGGATGGCTACCAAGCCAGAAATACGTGTTCACGGCAAATGTGGCATCTATCTCTGTGTTGTCCTTAATCCACGTCATCGCAGTCACGTCTTCCTGCTTGATAAAGTGCCGGTGAGGCTCAATCTCCGTGACTCTGACATGGCTGGCCACGAAACCCGCAGCAAAGAGGAGCGCAGCCACCACACAGACGGCAGCCTCGTGCCTCCGACCTCCAAAAAGGGACAACAACTCCTCTGTCGCACCTCCAGTGATCAAGCCAATTGGTAGGTAGAGCATGATCAGGACCGCTCCCAAGTTGGTCACCGCCAGAAGAGGTGCGCCCAAGCGATAAGCGTCGCCAATCAAGTACAGGGTGATTCCCCAAAGAACGGCAATCAAAACTAGCCTGCTTCGTCTCAGCAATCCAAATGCGGCAGCTAGAACTGTGGCAGCCAGCAGCCAGGTACGTGCAGCCAGTATCGGCACAGCTTCCCAGTCGAAACCAAAGTACTGCTCCAATATCGCGTGCTCTGCACTCGGAGAGAGACTGGTCGGGTTGGACTGACGCGCTATGAAACTGCGGACCGCGTCCCACGCCACCGGTGCTATCACAACCAGGGCAAGAAGCCCTACTGTGAATGTTCCCAGGATCAGCAGATCGATGCTTTTGTCTTGACGTGCTTGCCACCACTCCCACAGTGCCACCATCACCAAAAGCGGCAGACAAAACAGAGCAACCCGGAAATGCAACAAGAAGACCGCTCCGCTGAGTAGCGCCGCGAAAAGCGTATGCCAGATGAGTTCAGGCCTGCGTCCCTGCCGCCAGCGTTTCCACAAGACAATCGCTTCCCAAGTCACCAACCAGGCAACGAGCAGGATTGTCTGACCAGAGATCTGGGTAAAGCGACCCCAGTTCATGTAGAATGCGGGTTGATGCGATAGCAACCCTACAACAGCCGCCCCAACCAGAGCCCCAATACGCCCAACCTTGCGGTCAAGCACCAGATAGACACCTATGCCGCACAACCCGTTTAGCGCCTGTGCGGTCCACAACAGCGCAGTGTGTGCGGGAACCTGGGCCAGCCACTCCACAATGGCAGTGATAGAATAGAGACCTAGATGATAGTCCCCCAAAGCAACCGGGAAAAACGGCTCCATGGACGACGGCAGCTTCCCCTGGACTGCAGTCAACTGAGTCAATAGCGTATGATGCAGCGAATCCGACCAAGCAGGATAGGGGAGTCCACGGATAACCCAGAAGCGAGTGAAAAGAGTCATGCCGAAAGCCGCGATCGCTAGCCACTCTAGCCTGTCGAAGGCAAAAAGCTCCCGCCAGTGTCCGCGCATACGCCAAGCGATCACCAGTGCGAATCCAGCCAACAGCGCACTCGTCTTGTAGGGGCCCATCCTCCAAGACGGGAGCACCAGACGCATCCAGTAGAAGAGGACAGGATAGAAGGCAACGCTCAGACCGATAGCAACAATCCAACGCTGGAGCCCGGTCCAGTGGCGCCAAAGCTCACCGAAGGTGAAGAGAAACCAGCCAGGCAAAGTAAGTACAGCAACCAGCACGATCCCGCCACGCAATGCCGTGATCACAGCCATCACTTTGCAGGCCTCACACGAGCCCTGGGACTACACAGACGCGCGGGCACGCTGCGCCTCTTGCGCAACCATTCCTGCCCTGGCGCCCCCTCAGTTGCCATTATCGAGGCTATCTTCATCAGTACTCCCCGATTCAGTGTCACGGCCTCGCTCCTTGTGCAGTCGTGCGATTTCTGCCCTCAACTGGAGGATCTCACTAGCCAGCAGGCGATTGTACAGTACCTGCCGTTCGATGATGCGATCCAGATATGCCTCCTTGACATGCGTGGTGCTGTTGCGGCGGATCCATTCGATCAGCGGGCCCAGGACGGGCACTTTCGACCTCACACGGTAGTTGCGCAATGAGACATCTGCTTGGTCATAGAGACGATTCTGCACGCGGTAGGCAGCTGGGGGTGGACCCTGACGAGCCAATGCATTGGCTTCGTCCAATACCTTGGTAGCCCTCAGATTAAACTGCTCCCGACTGAAGTATCCCACGCGTTCGTACCCTCGTTCAATCAGCTCTCCGCGCAGTGCGCGCTCCTCCAGCACGCGTGAAACTTGCCGCGCCAGCGCGTCCACATCTCCCTCCGGGAACAAAAGGCCGGCCGGTTCTGTGTTCGAGGTTTGCGCATTCAGCACCCAAGGCATAGCACCACTGGCACTGGCGATGACCGGCACACCGGCAGCCATCGCTTCTAGCAATGGGACGCCAAAACCTTCGTGCTGGCTCGCTGTCACATACGCCTCTGCCAAATGATAGTACGGCATAATGGCAGGAACCCAACCCGTGAACGTTACGTGAGACGCGAGGCCCAATTGATCGGCCTGTGCACGCAACTTGGCTGCCATTTCACGATAGGCTGGAGCGCCCTTGGTATCACCCACGATCAGAAGATGCAGATCCCGATACGTGTCCCTCAGGCGTGGCAGTGCCTGAATGAGAAGATCAATGCGCTTGTTGCCCGCCACTCTTCCGGTATAGAGCAATACACGCTTGTCCTCTAGCTTCCACTTGCGGCGATGGCTGCGCAACTCGGAAGGCGGCGGTTTCTGGCGAAAGGCAGCAATGTCTACGCCCAGAGGCACGGTGCGGATACGTTCCTGAGGGTAACCGCTGTGGCTGCGTAGTTCCTGTGCGGTGAAAGGGCTGGCGGTGACTGCCAAGTGAGCATACCAAGCCAGCTCGGTTCCGGCTTCAGCTCTGGCCAAGAGATCGCGCTGGGTGTCAGTTCCCCACAGTGCTGGGGGCGTGACGCCATGATACCAGAATATCTTGGCTCCAGGCGCGTCGCGGAATCGTTCCGCCAAAGGATACCAGAGAGGGTACTCGAGAATCGTCAAATCGGCGGCAGGGACGTAATCACCTGGATGAGTCGTACGGCTCAATGGTTGAATGTCCCCCGGCAAGGAACCGACGGGATAATTGCAGTGGATTCGCACATTTACGCCATGGCTTTGCAGCAGCCGGGCTAGCTCAAAGGCGTGTGCGCTCGTTGCATCGCCTTCGTGGAGATTGCCCATCAATATGTCGCACGTGCGTATGGACATCAGGTTCGTCCCAAGTTCAGTTCCGATCAGCCTGCAGCATCACCCTCGAGCTGCCCACGCAGTTCTTCGATACGGTCGTTGAGTTCACCCAGCCGTTCACTGTAGAGGTCCTGAGAAGGATCGAGCTCCAAGCGCGAAACCTGAGCTGCGAGCAGATCCAGCCGTTTCTCAAGCTTAGATTGCTCTGCCCTACACTCCGCCAATTGTGCAGCCAGCGTCTCCAAGGCAGGAACCACTCCTTGGTTGAACGCGACCTGCCGTTCGAGTGTGGGATCGAGATACGGCTCACGCAGGTGAGAGGTGAGATTGCGCCGAATCCAAGCGATCAGCGGCCCCAGCACCGGCATCCTTGAGCGCACTACGTAGTTCCGCAGCATGATGTCAGCGGACGCCTTGAGTTGCTCCAATGAGGCAAGGCGAATGGGCTCTGCGTCCCCGTCAGGCGATTTCTCCTTGTCCCCTGTCGAGATCGAGCGCAATGGTGGGTAAGGCTGACCAGGCAACCAGGCAGTAGCTTCAGAGACGATGCGGCCAAAGCTCGTCTCATATTGCTCGAGTGAGAACTCTCGAGCGCGTGCCAGGCCACGCTGCACCAATTCTCCGCAAAGCGCATCATCGGTCAGCACCTCGATCACTCTGCGAGCCAGGTCAGACGCGTCTCCTGGCTCGGTCAGAAGTCCTGCTTCACCGACAACCTCCGGGTGAGCTGTCACCCGGCTGGCTACTACCGGCACCCCCGAGGCCATGGCTTCGATCAGCGGCACTCCAAACCCCTCGTGCAGGCTGGCCGTTACGTACACGTCGGCCAGACGGTAATAGGCTGGAAGTTCATCCACTACCCCCGTGAATATCACGTGTTCGGCAATACTCAGTTCCCCGGCACGTGCTCGGGCGCGCGAAACACTCTCCTGGATTGCCGGATTGCCCTGGTCGTCCCCTACCAACATCAGGGTTGCATCGGGTACTCTGAGGCGTACCTGAGACAATGCCTCCACCAGCAAATCAATCCGCTTGTTACCCGCCATGCGTCCCACGAAAAGGACCGTGCGCTTGCCGTACAGGTTGTACCGCTTCAACAGCGCTGCATCCTTCGGGCCGGGCTTGAATCGATCAAGAGCAACCGCCAGGGGCAACACCCGTATTCTGTCGCGATCAAGGTTGTGCTGTTGCACCAGCTGCGAAGCATTAAAGGCACTTGGAGTCACGATCAGGTCAGCATAGTTGGCAAAAGCGCCAACGCTTGCCACGCTGTCTCGCAGCACGTCGCGGTCAAAGCGACTGCCCCACAGGTCCGGCGGCGTGACATTGTGGTAGTAGAAGATGACTGCCCCACGTTCCAGAGTCTTGATAGTCTCGAGGAGAGAGTAGCGCGAAGGATAATGGTAGACATACAAATCGCAACGGGGGAAATAGGGATCCCTACGGTCATCCAGATCGGTCAGCTTGACCACGCGGACCAAACTCTTCACCGCATCCGGCACATTCCGTGCAGGGTGCGCGAGGTAGATCTGCAGCTCGTCACCGCGTCGCTGGAAAAAGCGCGCCTGGTTCAGAATCGATTGGCCAATGGCGTCAGGCCCTTCCAGATTCAGGTTGATGATGCTGACACGCATCTTTCACCACCTTCTCAGCCAGAGACTGTGCGGTGTCGCCGCAAAACACGAGCATAGGTCCCTTCTACGATGTCCGCGATGTGACCGATCGTATAGCGGCCCTCCAACTTCCTTCGGCCGCGTTCACCGATGGCACGGGCTGTCTCCGGATGCTCCGCCAGATACTTGAACACCTCGACCAATGAAGTGGCCTGCCCCGGCTGGACCAGAAACCCATCCTCACCATGATCAACAATCGAAGACACCGAAGCGATTCTGGCTCCAATGACCGGCTTACGGTAGGCCCAGGCTTCCAGATACACGATGCCGAAGGCCTCACCTGTCGACGGCAGAGCCAGCACATCGCAGGCGGCCAGCGCGGCCAACCGCTGCTCAGCCGAGACCTTTCCGCACACAACCAGACCGTCTAGCTGCGCGTAACGGGACCACAACTGCTGAGAGTACTCCGTCTCAGGTCCTACCGCCGCAAAGTAAGCGTCTTGCCGAGTCTGGCGGAGTGCCCGAAAGGCCTCCAGACACAGGTCCAAACCCTTGTAGTCCGTCTTACGCCCCAGGAACAAGACGACAAACCCGGCCTCTGGCAGTCCCAGACGCCTCCGGCTTTCAGATTGGTCAAGTTGGGGAAAGCGATCAAGGCGCAACCCATTCCCACCCACCACCACCTGGTCACTAAAGTGCCGCTCAACCAGGTAACGCTTCTCTGCTGTTGTGACTGCAAAGACCGCATCGCTGCCGCGCAGAATGTGCCGCATGTAGCCCACATCATGCGTGTCCCGCTGTCCAGCATGGACATGCGGCGTGATAACGACCGGCAACCCACGGAGCTGGGCTGCAACGTGCGCAATCAACGAATGGGAGTAGTGCAGATTATTAATGTGGAGCAAGTCATACCTTGGAGCATGCTGCAGTATGGCACTGAACATCCCGGGGCAGATGGGGCCATTGCCCAGAAAGACAAGTGGTTCGTAACACGCCCATCCTGTGCGTAGATAGTGGGACAGACCGTAGGAGAGCATCCGCCAAACAAGCCTGGTCCGCGGCAGGCTCCTGAAACGATGGACGTGGACACCATCCAGTACTTCATTCGCCGGGAGCTCATTGTGCCAAGCACGATAGTCGACCGACCGGCTAGTATACACATCCAACTCATGACCACGCCGGGCCAGCTCCTCCGATAGATCCGAGATATAACGCTCTGCACCTCCGACAGCCGGACGATACTGGTGGGTGACGTGCAAGACCCTCATGAACCGCTCAAGGCCTCCTGGTATACCTCCCTGAGGCCCAGGATGTGATTCTTCAGCGTGAGACGGGTGCGAACCTCCTTGACACAGCGTGGCCGCATGCGCCGCCGCTGCAAGGGGGGTCGAGAGAAATGGGCAGCGATTGACTCTGCCAAGGCTGCTGGGTCGCCTGCTGAGAACAAGTAGCCGGTTTCACCATCTTGGATCAACTCCGGGACGCCGCCAAACTTTGAGCCTACCACGGGTGTCCCGGCCTGAAAACTCTCGTAGATCACAACAGGTGAGTTCTCATGCCATACCGACGCCACAAGGGTAAGATCAGCCAGCGCAAACAGAGTCCGCATGTCGGCAAAGGGCACAATGCCCAAGACTTGGACCGCCGGAGCATATTGGCGGAACCGCGCCAATATGGGCTGCTCTCCACCGCCAGCTACCATGACTCGCAGATCATTGACGCGCCTCAACAGGTCTGGCAAGGCTTGTAGCAGAACCCGCGCACCTTTGTTCTCATTTCCACCACCGGCGAACACGACCGTTCGATATTCGGAAACGGTCTTCAGTACCTCTGTGAAACGTGGAGAGGAGAAACGTCGTGGATCGGGATTGCTGAACCCGTAAGGTATCACACGGAAACGTTCGGCCGCATAGCCGGCTTCCAGGTGCCGGTCAACCAAGGCCTGGCTTGGAGACACAAAGACGCCAACGTTGGAGGTGAGAGCGGCGAAGACTCGGCGACGATAAGGAATATCGCCCCAGAAATCATAGCGGCGGAAGCAACTGCGGCATCGAGGCGAGTTCTTTCGCGGGTCACAGAACGATCCATCGGTCCGGTACAGCATGTTGTTCGGACAAAGAAGCCACAAGTCGTGAAGCGTGTTCACTACTGGAATCCCCATGGTCCTGCAGGCGAGGTAAGGAGCCAACGTTGCCCCAGACACGTTGTGGACATGAACAAGATCCGGCTTGAGGCGGCGCAGCTCCGCTCTTGCGACCCTGTAGATCCACGGATCAAAGACATCAGTCAGTGCATGCCGTGCGAGCCGATGAGTCATGCGGTGGACGGGGATACCATCCAGTTCATACCAGACATTCACCATTTCGGACACACGATTGTTGAGCACAAGTACGCTACAATCGACGCCCCCTTGGATGAGCCCACGGCACGTGTGGTAATTCGAGACCTCGGCACCACCCATATAACCCACAGGTGGGAAAGAATTGGCAACGGTCAATACACGCATCTACTCGAACCACCTCTTAGTCCCGTGGCCCTTGCTTTTCCACCAATGCGCGCAACTGGCCAAGCTCCCGAGCCAAGGTGCCCAGTTCACGGCCATTCTCGCTCAGGTCAAACCTGCGATCTTGGGCCAACTGCTCCAGTACGTTCACCACGCGGGTATTAAACTCTGTTTGCTGGTGGGCCATTGGCAACACATACGAAGCTGTGACGGCTCGGTTCCACAGATGCCGGAACGCAGTGAGAATGCGACCCACGACCGGGATGCGGGAAGGCACTCTTTCTTCTCTGATGGCCTCACGTTGACGAAGTTCGGAGAGTGCGTCAACCCACACGTCAGTCCAAGCCTTCCGGCCCGGTGCCAGAGGGGCGATTGCCCGTAGAGTCAATAACACCGCAGCCAGTGCGTCTGCCTCGTCCTGCAGGGCGCCAGGTGTACTTGTGCGCCATTCGGTCAGATCGCTCAGGTGCAGAAGCTGGTAGAGATATGCATGATGGATCGCCGCGATCAACTGCTCGCCGCCCTCTCCCAAGCCGTTGAGCCAATCCTGCTCAGCTGGCAGGAACCCACCCAGTAGCCGCTCAGCTGACCAATGCTTCAGCACAAAGCGCAGTCGATTACGGTGGAAGCGGTACATCTGCTCGTGGCTTGAACCGGCAGCTGCGCTGGATTCCTTATGCACCAGAACGGCGTGCGGTGTGTAGATGACCTTGAGGCCGGATGCCTTGGTCCTATAGCACCAGTCCACATCCTCGTAGTACGCAGGAGTGAACCCTTCATCCAACGCGCCAATCACCTCGAAAGCCTTCCTGGAAATGGCCAGTGTAGCGCCAGTAACATAGTCCACTTCCCGCGTCTGTTCGAACTGCCCCACATCTCTCTGCCTGTATCCGTAGTGGGAACCCGCGCCCCGTTCGTCTACGTATCCCCCGGCGTGCTGAATGCGGCCATCAGGATACAGTGCCTTGCCTCCAGCAATCCCACATTGGGGATCGCTCAGCAGGGGTTCCACTAGTGCCTTGAGCCAACCAGCCCGCACCACCGTATCCTGGTTCAAGAGCACCAATACATCTCCTGTGGCGTGTTGCAGGCCCTGGTTGTTGCCGGCTGCAAACCCCACATTGCGCTCATTGCGTATGAGATTCACATCAGGATAATCACGTGCAACAAAGTCCGCGGACCCGTCGGTCGAACCATTATCCACCACAATGATCTCCGCGTCCGTAAAGTCCTGAGCACGTAGCGCGTCAAGGCACTCTCTTAGGTCGTTCATCGCATTCCAGGAAAGCACGATAATGGATGCTCTCATGGATTCACCCCCAGAAGCGCAAGTCGCGCAACCACTTCATGAAGCGGATGAAACGACCGCTCTCGTAGCCCTGCACCAACGATCGCAATCTCTCCAATTCTCTCTGCTGATCGGCCCACAGTCTCTCCGGTTCGTCGGCATTCCACAGCGGCCGATGTCGAGCACCCTTGTCCGCCGCCCGATATGGGTTGCGGCAGAAGGCGATTAGAGGACCCGCTGCCCGTTCCCAGGTCAAGGATTCGCGTGCCTTCTGAAACGAGGAGGCGAAATGTGCCAGCGGCAGATCCAAAAGCTTAAGCAAAGCCCAACCTACCATCTCAGCATCTTCGTACCCAACCGTCTCACCTAACCCGTAGCGTGAAACTAAATCACTGCTGCTGTCACCAGCAGTCACCACCATGGGAAGTCCGGCCCAAACATAGTCTAGCATTCGACTGCGAAAAGCCAGGCGTGCCTCCGCTGTGTTGAGATGAAGCGAGAGCGCCACGTCCGATTCCAGCAGGTAGTTAGGCCACTCGTTGTACGGCACCCAATCACCGAAGAACACAGATTGATTGACCAATCCCAACTCTTCTGCTAGTTGCGTAGCAGCCTGCAGCACAGGCATCTCGGGAACGGCTGCTCGGTTTGGATGGCGCGTTCCAGGGAAGACCATTTTCACATCGGAACGCTGCTCACGGATTCTCGCCATGGCCCGAATGGCAGTGATCGGATCAAGCCATTCCCATAATCCACCACCCCACAGCACCACCTTATCACTTGGCTCAATTCCAGGCCAGACCCCCTTGAGCACTTGACGAGTACGACGGATCGACGACGAAGACAGGCCAAATGGAACGATGTCCACTAGCCTGCGCAGCGACGCATCTTCAGCATAAGTATGGACGTTGATTCGTCCGGTCGCTTCCAGCAAACCCAGCCACCAGTCGCGCTGGCGTTCAGAAGCGCAAATGAAGAAATCCCCCAAACGACACTGAAGTTGCAGGATGCGCTCGCGCCTCTGGTGCCGTGATTCCTGTTCGGGCGAGCCAGAAAACAGCGCCAGCGTCTCCAAGGTATGGGGGTCATAGCCATCGACAATCAGCGGGATTTCCCTGTCCCCCAACGCTGGAAAGCAGTCCAGCACGTCACCGCACGCCAGGATCACATCTGCTTGCTTTACGGCGGGAGCCAGAGATGCCCAGGCTTTCGGGTCATAGGTCCAGAGATGAACATTGGGTGCATCCAGATCGAGGGGACCGGGAGCAGCCAGAATCACTCGGAAGTGCCGCGCTGCCACTCGGGCCAACTCCCAGTAGCGGATGCCAGGACCGGCCATCAGAGAGCCGACAACATCGTGGCTTATGATCAAGACGGTGTTCGCTTGACTCGTCGTTTCTACCTGCCGGGCCACTCCCATTCGCCTCTCACACTAACCAAGCCATACCTTTCACCCTTTTCAACCTGTCGCACCCTGAAAGTGTAGAGCCGATCATGATAATCATACATTACGGTATCCGCTTGGTTGTGGATGGCCACAGATACGACATATGTGCCCTCCAGAAGTGGGAGAGAGTCGACGCGATAGAGGATGTCACCTTCCCCATCGATAAGAGGGATCTCTAGCCCAGAAAAGGCGGTGTTCGGCCCACAGATATGCACCCCGTCATTTCGGTGGATGGCAAGGCCGAAGACCGGTTTCTCAATCCTGCCGGTCGTACGATAGCGAATCCGCGCCACCCAGGTCTCTCCTACCCGGAACACGCGCCTTTCTTTCCCATGCGCGTCAACCAAAGACACCGAGAGAATCCGCGCATCCCCAGTGCCCCAGCGGCGCTGACCTTCAAAAGCGGTATCCGCGTCGGGTGGTCCCGCCACGCCCATACGGGATTCCTCCTGTGAGGCCATGTGGCGCAGATAGCAGCCAACCGTATCTGATACATCACCGGCAGCGCCAACCAACCCATCCTCAAGCCAAACCGCTCGCGAGCAAAGCCTTTCGATTGTTCCAAGGTCATGGGACACATAACATATCGTGACGCCGTGCTGCTGCATCCTCATGATCCGTTCTATGCACTTGTGCTGAAAGTTCTGATCCCCTACTGCCAGCACTTCATCGACCAGCAGAATCTCTGGATCAGTATGTACCGCCACTGAGAAGCCAAGCCGTACCTGCATCCCCGAGGAGTAATGCTTCACCGGCACATCAATGAACCGTTCCAGTTCTGCGAAAGAGATGATCTCGTCAAGTCTTTGCCGAATCTGGGACCGGCTAAGGCCCAGGATGGAGCCATTCAGGTATATGTTCTCCCGGCCAGTCAGATCAGGATGAAAACCGGCACCCAGCTCCAGCAAAGCTCCCACCCGCGCGTTGACTTGAACCTGCCCGGAAGTGGGTTCGATAATCCGGGAGATGAGTTTGAGCACGGTGCTCTTGCCGGCTCCGTTGGGGCCGATGAACCCCACGGTCTCCCCCTGCTGAATCTCGAAACTCACATCCCGTAGTGCCCAGAACTCCTCAGGAGCATTCCCCTTGTCTCGCCTGAGTGCAGAGAGAAACACCTCCTGAAACGATCGAGGACGTTCGTGATGAAGGGTGAACCTCTTCGAGACACGTTCAAAGGCAACAGCGACCATCACACCTCTTCAAGGCTTGTTCATGCTTTCACAGGCAGAGCATGCACCAGCGAGCGCCGGCAATACCATTATAAGCGCAGCGATAGCCCGGTCAAAACAGACAGCGGGAATTCTTCCGCGCTGCCTGATCGGCTTTGGCAATGCCGTGCCTGAATCCTGGTTGTCAACAGCGCTGCTCGCCTGTAGAGTCCCTTCACTTCTGATACCTGGACCAGACCGGGGGGACGCGTGTAGTTTGCTCAACACATGGTCGTATGATATACTGTTTTGAGCAGTCCACGTTGTTGGCGCGAGTGGAAG
>SMTZ1_10004632_pt1 | contig 34466 bp, 37 predicted proteins | sample DeeMarSWOR136_30_FD_25667 | JGI IMG/M metagenome (IMG submission 25667)
GGCACATGACTCAGCTTCGGAGCATCCTGTACTCAGCCTTTCCGAGCTCCTGGTATAAAATGAACTTTATTTTCTGACCTTTTAGCAAATATACTTCGCTCTGCTGACGCAGCTTTTTGAAATCCGCCAACTCCAAAAAGCTCCGAAGCAGCTCTATCCTTTCCCCCAATTCACTATCACCCTTGCCTGCCTGTAAATAACTCCTCGCCAGATTCTCGTACTCCTTTCTGGCTACGGTTTCAATGCAGTGGGAAAGGTCTGGGACAAGCTCTATTTGAACCATCTCCAATGGTGATGATACTGCTTGCAAGATGGAAATGCAAAATGGGCAATGGCTGCCAACTCTTTGACACTACGAAAGCCCAATGCTATGATGATATGGAGTTACCCAACCAGGTATCCGGTTGGGTTGCGTATGGAAAGTATTAACAGTTTATATTTAATATTATTTCTGATATCCCTAATAGCTGCAGCCTTCTTCTGCAGTGCCGAGACGGCTTTCATCGGCATGCAAAGGCTTCGCCTCAAGCACCTCATACATACCAATCGGCCGAGGGCTAAGGTCGTGGCTAAGATTTTGGAGAAGCCAGAGAAGTTCCTGGCTACTGTCCTTTTGGGCATCAACTTCTTTGAGACCGCGGTGGCTACTCTGGGAACAGTGATGGCTATATCACTGTGGGGTGAGAACTTAGGAGCAGCCATAGCCACGATTGTCATTACAATAATAACCTTAGTTCTCGTTGAATATATCCCAAAAAGCCTGAGCACCCGCTATGGGGAGCGAATAGCTCTGCTATATGCGAGACCAATAGAATTTATCTCGATTATCCTTTATCCGTTCGTCTATGTCCTGAACCATATCGGTATAAGATTCACCAATGTCGCTAAAGAAGGGGCTAAACCGAAGCCAACGATTAGTGAGGAGGAATTCCGCACCGCTATTACCGTTGGCGAGGCTGAAGGGGTTTGGGAAGAAGAGGAAGCTGATATGTTGCAAAACGCTTTCGAGTTCGCTGACCGGCCGGTTAGTGAGGTGATGCAGCCCAGGACAGAAGTCACCTGGGTAAAGCAAGGGACGAGCCTGGCAGCCTTTCTTGATACATATCGCCAATATCCCTTCTCCCGTTTTCCAGTTTACAAAGGGACCACTGACAATGTGACCGGCGTTCTATCCGTTAAGGATATAGTCATGGCTCAGGCCAATAACTCTTTGAATATGGACGCCCCTATTGATGAAATGGTGCGCCCGGTCCATTTTGTACCTGAGACCAAGCGCCTAGGTGAGCTTCTTGCCGAGATGAGGGATAACAATTACCATATGGTTGCAGTTGTTGACGAGTTCGGCGGGGTGGCTGGCATAGCTACCCTGGAGCACCTGACTGCGGAGATAATGGGTGTTATCGGTGATGAACTGGCTGGCAGAGAAGAAGACTTTGTAGCTATAGATACTCATACATTTGAGGTCGATGGCGGCCTCAGAATAGAAGAGGCTAATGAGGAATTGGATTTAGGCTTGCCTACCGGTGACTATGAGACCGTAGCTGGTTTCATCCTCAGCCATTTAGGTCGCATTCCAAAAGATTTGAAGCTGACCATACTTGAAATGCGGGAGCGGAAGATAGAGAAGATTCTTGTAGTCAAGGAAAAGGATGCAGCGCCTGCGCCTGAAGTTTAGCCGCGGTGAAGAACTTAAATTCCTTTCGCACTTAGACTTGATGAGGCTCTGGGAGAGGGCTTTACGTCGGGCTGGACTTCCGCTAGCTTATTCAGAGGGTTTTACTCCCCATCCACAGATTGCTCTGGCAGCACCTCTATCAGTAGGTGTGACCAGCCAGGCTGAGCTGATGGATGTATTTTTGTCCCGATGGGTGCCCCCGCAATCTTTTACCGCCCAGATAGAGAAGCAGTTACCTAAAGGCATCGAACTGCTTGATGTCCGGCCAGTGGGACCGAGGGCCCCGTCGCTTCAATCTCAAATTAGATTCATAGAATATAAGGTTGATGTAGAGACTGAGCAGGGGCGAGAAGAGGTGGAGTCAGCTTTACAATCTTTCCTCTCAGCCAAGGAACTACCTTGGCACCATTTCAGAGATACAGGAGCCCGCTATTACGATTTGCGTGCCCTGGTAGATGAATTATGGCTTATTGACTGCCACGATTCTTTGTGTGTTTTGGGAATGAGATTGCGCTGCGATGAAAAGGGCACCGGCAGGCCAGAGCAAGTTACTAAGGCCCTGGGCTTCTCTCAGCATCCCAAATCCGTCCACCGCACCAAGCTAATTCTGAGCTGAAGAGAATCTGGTTAAATAATGCAGCTAACAGAGCCACACCTGGATATCGATCGCCAAGAACTGGCTAAGAAATACGCCAGGCTCATGAGATGGCTATCCCTTGTTGAGCTGGCAATAGTCGGTGCTGTGCTGCTAGTACTCGTTTTCGGCGGTGTATCAGCCAGAATGAGCTTTTTCTTATCCTTTCCTCAACCCTGGGCATCGGCTTTGTATTTTGTGATTTTAGCGTTTGGCCTGGGTATAATCATGATACCTTTGACTTACTATCAAGGCTTTATCCTACCGCGGCGCTACGGTCTGTCAACTCAAAGGCTTGGCGCCTGGCTAGCAGATAGAGCCAAAGCCTCAGCCTTAAGCGTCTTATTAGGTTTGGGAATAGTTATTATCGTTTACTGGTTATTAGACCGCTTCTCAGGTGTCTGGTGGTTGTGGGCTGGCGTATTGTTACTGCTGCTCAGCTTGCTTTTAACACGGCTGACGCCGACTTTGCTCTTGCCTATTTTCTTCAAGTTAGAACCTCTTGATAATCTGGAGCTCAAGCAAAGGTTGATGAATCTGGCAAAGAGAGCGCATGCCAAGACTGTCGGTGTGTTCACCATGGATTTAAGTAGTAAAGGCACTACGGCTAATGCTATGTTAGCAGGTTTAGGTAAGACGAGAAGTATTATTCTAAGTGATACTCTACTCCAGCAATACACTTCAGGGGAGATAGAGGTAATATTGGCGCATGAACTAGGCCATCACCTTCATCGGGATATCCCAAAGCTTATCGCTGTTCAAGCCGTCATGTTTCTGCTAGCCTTCTATCTGGCTGATCTGGTTTTAAGAGCTGGTCTTATGCCATTGGATTTTCAAGGGATTGCCGATGTAGCCGCTTTTCCCCTCCTACTTCTATTTCTTGGTGCTTTTGGCCTGATAGTAACGCCACTTAATAATGCCTACAGCCGTTACTTAGAGACATCGGCTGATAAAGCCGCCCTAGAGCTGACGGCTGACCCACAGGCTTTCATTACAGCAATGACCAAGCTCACCGACCAGAATCTGGCTGTAGCCAATCCCAGCCGCTGGGTGGAGCTTCTATTTTATGACCATCCACCGTATACTAAGCGTGTTAGTCTGGCTCGCCATTACAATCTAAAGACTCATCAAGGAGGTTAGCGATTAGACTCATTCTAGTCAGGCACGGTGAAACCGCTTGGAACCAGGAACGAAGGATTCAGGGTGGCAGCAGTGACACTGAATTAAGTGCGGTGGGGAGAAAACAGGTGGAGAGGCTGGGGCTGGCTTTAAAGGGAACGAAAATCGACGCCATTTATTCCAGCCCATTAAAACGTGCTTTAGATACAGCCACAGCCATTGCCAGTCACCATCGGTTGACGTTGCAAGTCGAGCCCGATTTACGGGAGATGGAGGTTGGTGAGCTTGAAGGCGTATCCATAGCCGATACTGGTGTCAATTTCAGCCAGTTTTTGCTCCAGTGGCGGCAGGGACAGGGCCTGGAGAAGCTACCCGGCGGTGAGAGTGTAGCCGATTTGGCCAACAGGCTTTGGGCAACTATTCAGGCTATAAACGAAAGGCATCAGCAGGGAACAGTAGTGGTAGTGAGCCATTACTTCGCTGTCGTTGCCACTATCTGCAAGGCTTTAGGATGGCCACTGACTCGCGTAGAGCGGATTAGAGTGCAGACTGGGAGTATTAGTATAATTGACTTGGAAGACAGGCAATCTCGTCTAGTATCGCTGGGTGACACCTGTCATCTGAGAGAGGGTTAGACTTGAGTAGTAAAGTCAAGACTCCGGAACAGAGAGTCATCAGCTTTATCCAGAAGCATAATCTTTTTTCAGCCGGCGATAAGCTAGTAGTGGCAGTATCCGGTGGAGGCGACTCAGTTTGTTTGCTCCACATCCTGGTGCGGTGGCGAAAAGAGCTGGGTGTGGAACCGCATGTAGCTCATCTCAATCACCAGCTTCGAGACGCCGAATCCGATTCTGATGCCAGTTATGTTTCTGATCTGGCACGTAAACTCGATGTACCAGCAACGATCGAGTGTCGAGACGTGGCAACATATCGTGACCAAAAAGGTGTCTCATTAGAGGAGGCTGCCCGGGAGGTACGCTATAACTTCCTGGCTGAGATAGCTAAGGGTATAGGTACCTCTAAGGTGGTGGTAGGACATACCCGTGACGACCATATTGAGACTATTGTAATGCATTTGCTGCGTGGGGCAGGCACAACTGGATTGTGCGGCTTACAGCCCCATTCCGTATTGCCATACGGCGAAAACAGCGGCCCTCTTGAAATAGTGCGACCATTGCTTGCGCTTACCCGCCAGGAAACACTGGACTACTGCCAGCTATACAACCTGGCTCCGCGGAGCGATTCCTCCAATGTATCGCCTTCTTTCCTCAGAAACCGTGTCCGACTTGAGCTGCTACCCGTGCTCAGAAGCTATAATCCTAGCATTGACACGGCTTTACTCAGGCTGGCAGATATCGCTGTAGACGACATATCTTTTGTCGAGGAAAAAGCCTCATTGCTGTGGAAGGATTTAGCCAGGGAGGAAGGTGGCGTAATCTATCTGGATATGAGCAACATGGTTACCTTGCCACGCGCTATGCAGAGACAAATCTTTAGAAGAGCAGTCAAGCAACTCCGAGGTAATCTTAAGGATGTTGAGGCTGACCACATTGAGGCGATGATGGATTTCCTATCAAAACCAGCAGGTAAAAAGTTATGCCTGCCCGATGGCTTGACGTTATCTACAGAATATGGCCGCCTTGTTTTGGCTCCAGCGCAGGCTTCTATATGCCCCCTACCTCCTCTGAAGGGCATATCCAAAATTAATATTCCTGGCGAAACTGATTTGCCTGGCTGGCGGATTAGAGCGGATATAATTCAAGAGGTTGTTGGCGATGACAATGGTCTTGTCGCCAGCTTTGACCTGGATAAGGTTGGTAGAGAATTGGTGGTGCGACGGCGTAGACCTGGTGACCGTTTTCAACCTTTGGGCATGAGGCAAACCAAAAAACTCCAGGATTTTATGGTTGACTCCAAGATTCCCCGTTCCTGGAGAGACCGGGTGCCTTTGACTTGCTCACCCAAGCAAATATTGTGGGTAGTCGGCTGGAGAATAGATGATAGGGTTAAGGTCACCGAAAACACGAAGGAGATTCTCCGACTAAGGTTTGAAAGGTTAACCTGATGACAGTGGATTTGGAGTTGCGGATAAGGCGGCTCACGGTAGACGAGGCTTTGCCAAAGCTCGACCGCTATCTTAACGCCGCCTTCATAGCTGGCTTGCCTTCTGTGCGCATTGTCCATGGCAAGGGAACGGGCGTGCTGCGTCAAGCAGTACACGAGACGCTGGCAGAACATCCTCTGGTCAAGTCCTTCCGGTATGGTGACTGGGGTGAGGGTGGTGCCGGAGCCACAATAGTTGAGCTAGCGAATCACTAATTCCTAATCTGCTACTTCCTATTTCTCCTTCCACATGCTCGATTGCAGAAAAGTGGCGAGATTAACATCCTGGTTGGTGATTTTGAGTTTATGCCGGATCTTCTCCCGATGGCGGTTGATGGTGGCCTCGGATACGCCCCGCATCTCGGCGATTTCTTTGGTGCGCATTCCGTTCTGAATCATGTTGCAGATGGCAATTTCGGTCGGTGTCATAGAATGGTAGGAAATGGACAACTGCCTGATAAACGGCGAAGTGATTTCCTCGAGGTTAGCCTGGAGCATCTCCACATATTTCATTTGGACTGGGGGTAGTTGCAAGGACAGAGCACGCAGTATAGGCATAAGGATTTTTTCCACATTCGTTTTAATATCCAGGTGGATTTCCTGTTTCTCCTGCTCAATCCTGGATAGGAGTATCCGCAGGGCAGTATTGGCTTCTTGCAAAGCCTGGCGCTCCAGAGTCAATTGTCGATTAGTCTCCTGCAATTCCAAGTCCGCCGATATCCGGGTGGCAATGTTGCCGATCTGCTCGGCTACCGCATCTAACAGAGCGCGTTCTTCTTTCAGAAAAGGACCTTCATCAGCCGGCGGACATTCTTCCAAGTAGAAAACGCCACACTCACCCACTGGCTCATGATACATGTAGATCCGCGATGACTGCCGCCAGTTAGTCAATTTGAATCTATCGCTCGTGTAAACCTTTCCCTTAAAGAGTATTCGGGTACAGGTAATCTCCGGATACTGCCATGAATGGGGCAAGAAGTTCACAAGCTCCTGTAAAAGACCGTCTAGAGAATGCAGATAGCGCTCTGCCAGCTGTGAGACCCCGTAAAGGCAGTTCAATTCCTTGATGCGCTCGCGTAGCGCGAACTCGACCTCTTCGGGTTCAATTTCGGTGGGAAACGGAATCCGCCACAAAAGAGCCAGGTCTTTCGAGGGAAAAGGCGGATGCCGACCGCCAGATGGAGACAGAGAGGTTTTTTCATCTTCCATTACATTTCTCCGCTTCACTGCCTATTTTTTATAGGCATTATAACTGCATTTATTCCGTATTTACATCACTTATACTATCAGGTATTCTGAAAACAATCAAGAGTCTTTCAAGCCAAGGAGGTTAAAATGCCACCCCAAGCGCTCGATCAAATCGTGGAAGGACGCCGCAGTCAACCGAACCAGCTTATCGAAGTTCTTCAGGACATTCAGAAAGAATACGGCTATCTATCCAAAGAGACTATGCAAACTGTGTCTCAGGAACTTGGTGTGCCGCTTATTGAGGTCTACCGGGTAGCTTCTTTTTATAAGGCCTTTCGGTTAAAGCCGTCCGGCAAAAATGTTCTCACTATGTGCATGGGCACAGCCTGCCATGTCCGGGGCGCCCGCCTTCTCCTCGACCAGGCTACCAGCCAGCTCGGAGTTAAAACAGGAGAGGTGACCCCCGATGGTCTTTTTTCCGTCGAACACGTCAACTGCCTCGGCGCTTGCGCGCTAGGACCGATTGTTGCCGAAAACGGCTCCTATCATAACCTCATGACTCCGGCGAAGCTCCGCAAACTGATCGAGACCCTCAGCCGCCAGCCAAAAAAGGATAAGCAAAATGTCCAGGCTAAATAGTTACCGCGAACTGGACCACTTGCGCGAGCAGCTCCGGGAGCAATACGCGAAATTCACCTCCACCATCATTTTATGCGGTGGCCCCGGCTGTCATGCTTCCCGCTCTCAGGCAGTTATAGATTCTATAAGGAGAGAGCTATCTGCTCAGCGGCTTACCTCCAAAGTCCGTTTACTGGTGACCGGTTGCCATGGTTTCTGTGAGGAAGGTCCCCTTATGATTATCGAGCCGGGCAACTTGTTCTATTGCCGTATCTCGCCGGATGATGCCTTCGAGATTGTTTCTCAAACTATAGTAAAAGGTGAAGTAGTCGAGCGGCTACTTTATACCGACCCTGCCTTATGCGAGAAGCTCCGGACTGAAGTGGAGATTCCTTTTTATCGCTTGCAGGATCGGGATATCTTATCTCAGAACCGTCTGGTTGATTCCTGCTCGATTCATGATTATATAGCGGCTGGTGGTTACACAGCTCTTGCTAAAGTACTCCAGCACGTTGCACCCCTTGAAGTTATCAAGGAAATCAAGGCCTCCGGCTTGCGCGGACGTGGTGGTGGTGGTTTCCCGACCGGGCGTAAGTGGAGCGAGTGCCAGGAGGCACCGGGGGATGAGAAATACGTAATCTGTAATGCGGATGAGGGCGACCCTGGGGCCTATATGGACCGCGGCGTTCTCGAGGGCAACCCTCATCTGGTCCTGGAAGGCATGATGATTGGAGCCTGGGCAGTCAGCGCACGAAAAGGTTACGTCTATGTCCGCCACGAATATCCAATTGCTGTCAAGCACACCCGGATTGCGGTAGAACAGGCCCGCGAACTCGGTCTCCTCGGCGATAACATACTGGGCTCGCCTTTTTCCTTCGATGTGGATATCGCCCGGGGTGGAGGAGCCTTTGTCTGCGGCGAGTCAACGGCCCTCATGGCTTCCGTAGAAGGCAAAGTCGGCGAGCCAAGGCCCAAGGATGTCCATACGGTAGTGGATGGTCTTTACCATAAACCCACGGTTCCAACAATGTTGAGACATGGGCCAATGTTCCATCCATTATCTTGAATGGTTCATCATTGTTTGCCTCCAAGGGAACCCAGAGGAGCAAGGGCACCAAGATACTAGCTCTTACCGGCCGCGTCAAGAACACCGGCCTGGTAGAAGTGGCCATGGGCACACCCATCCACACGGTGGTATTTGACATCGGCGGTGGCGCAGGCAACGGCAATAGAGTCAAGGCAGTACAGACCGGCGGGCCATCGGGCGGATGCCTGCCAGTGGATAAGTTCGACCTGCCAATCGACTTCGATGTGCTCTATCAGGCTGGCTCCATGGTTGGCTCGGGTGGCATGGTGGTGATGGATGAGGAGACCTGCATGGTTGACGTGGCCAAATATTTCCTGACCTTCCTGCAGGACGAATCGTGCGGCAAGTGCTTGCCCTGCCGACTGGGGATTGACCGCATGCTCGAGATAATCACCGACATCACCGAAGGCCGAGGGAAACCGGAGCAGCTTGACCTTTTGGAGGAACTGGCCGACACGGTTGCCCAGACTGCCCTGTGCGGGCTGGGCAAGACCGCCCCCAACCCGGTGCTCTCCACGTTGCGTTACTTCCGCCCGGAATATGAAGCGCACATAAACGAAAAGACTTGCCCGGCCGGTGTGTGCAAGGCTCTGATTACATACTCGATTGATCCTGACAAGTGCAACGGATGCGGTGTCTGTCTACGCGCCTGCGTATACGGAGCAATCACCGGTACAAAAAAACAGGTGCATATAATTGACACCCAACTCTGCCAGAAATGCGGGATCTGCCGAAGTGAGTGTAAATTTGATGCCATTAGAGTCGCCTGAGAAAACGAGGTGTTAATATGTTGCAATATGTCAACGTTAACATAGACGGGGCTATCATTCACGCAACCAAGGGTACCAGCGTGCTTGACACCGCGCTTGAATACGGCATCTGCATTCCCCATCTGTGTCATGTCCCTTATCTGTCCGACATCGGCGCCTGCCGGCTATGCATTGTGGAGCACGTGGTCAATGGCCGTTCCAATGTCACCACTTCCTGCACCTTGAACGTGGAGGAAGGCATGGTAATTATGACCAATACCGACAGGATAAGGAAACTGCGCCGCAACCTTGCCGAGCTGCTGGTAGCCCAGGCCCCCAACTCCCGCGCCATTCAAGACATCGCTCTGCGCTGTGGGGTCAGGGAAGTCCGATATCCCTTTCGGAACGAAGACTGTGTTTTATGCGGACGCTGCGTACGAGCTTGCACCGAGGTTTGGAAAGCCAGGGCGATTGGCTTTGTCGGACGGGGCAAGGACCGCCATGTGGACTATCCCTTCGGCATCCGGCCCGATTTCTGTAAGCAATGCGGTACTTGCATCCAGATTTGCCCCATGACTATACCTCCTTGCGGCGGTCCCATGAAACCTGGGGAGGAACGCCTCTGTGGTGACTGCGAATCGCAGCTCATAATCGCCGACGAGACGGTGGGCAGCTGCGTGTGGTGTAAACTTGGCGAAGGCTTCGCCTGCGGACGCTATGTCTAGAAATCCGGCTAAACAGTTTCAGCACACAGGCTGATTTTACATATTCGGGTAAACGAACCAGATTGCCTTGTTAACCTGTGGTGTGTTTACAACCCTTGCGCTTTGTATCGCATCGCCAATTCAGTATAGCCCTGAGGTGCCCCTTGTATCCAAACAGATTGGCGCGGCGATACCACTCCTTTTATTTCTCCAGGAACGCCAGCTACAAACGACCCATCTGGAACCTGCATGCCCTGACTAACCAGGCAAGCTGCCCCAACTACGCAGGAATTACCAATTTCAGCATCGTGAAGAATAGTCGCGTTCATGCCGACAAGGACGTTGTTTCCAATTCTGCGGCAGTTGATAACTGCCCCATGACCAATATGTACTTCACTACCGATGATAACATCCCCGATTTGAGAGGATAGCGAACCTGAATGAATAACGCAGTTATCTTCCACGGCGGTGTTCTCCCCAATCCGAATCTTGCCGAAATCACCCCGGATTACCGCACCAGGCCAAACGCTAGAGTTTTCACCAACTTCGACATCACCGATAATATAGGCGGCTTCACTAACAAAAGCCGATTGTGCTATCTTGGGTGTCTTGCCATTAAAAGTTCTGAGCATTCTAACCTCCTGAAAGAGTCATATATCTGGACAGGGGCAAGTAAATTCCTGTGATTAATCACCTGTTCGGGGTGACTGCAAAAGCATTGCCTGACTCTGTCCCAATCACCGATTGTATTATATCCTAATTGTAGCCTATAGTGACTTCATGTACATAGATAACAGTGTCTGTGACTGCACAATTTGGCGAAATGTTAACGGCGCTGGTGTTGAGCCTTTTCTGCCTCAATGTAGTGGTTTAGTCGTTCCTGCTGAGCCTCCAACCCATAATGTCTATCCCAGGCGAAAAGTATCTCATCCGCAGGGACATCCTCACGATATCCGTGGTCCTTTACATATTCAATGTGCAGTTTTCCATCCAAATTATGTGAGTGAAGTATAGCGTCGTTTTGGCCATCGAATTCTACTGGCATAATCCTGTTCTTCCGACACATCTTCAGATCGAAAGCCGGGGTCGCCTTAACCCATTTCCCATTGATGTATAGCTCGGTGTAGCCGTGGTAGCTAAACAAGTTCGTCCCCATTACTTTAAGCAATCTATCGGAAACAAGATAATTCCGAATATCAGCAAAGTGCAAACGGGCCGGGATACCCACGGCTCGGGCAAAGGCAGCCAGTACAGCCGCCTTCTCAATACAAAACCCCTGCCCCCTCTCCAATGTCTTGCTTGCCCGGTAATTCTCCAGAACCTCGAGAGCCAAGAATGGGTTGTATTTAATCTCATCCCTCACCCAGTAGAAAAGGCTTCTTGCTTTGTCTGCAGCTTCAAGCTTGCCCCTTATTAGATTCTGTGCCCTTTCTTTTATCGACGAATGGTCACTGTCGATTGTAGGTGTGGGTTTAAGATACCTTTCCATTCGGTCCATAATCATTTTCCTAACGCTTCCTTCACGGTTAGCCCGATTTCAGCGGGGCTGGGGGCTATGACGGCTCCGGCGTTAGCCAGGGCTGCTATTTTATCCTTGGCTCTGCTTGAGCTGCCGCTTATAATAGCTCCGGCATGACCCATCCTTTTGTCCGGTGGAGCTGTAGCTCCAGCGACAAAGGCGACCACTGGCTTTGTCATTTTCTCCTTGATGAATTGAGCTGCCTCCTGCTCCATATTACCGCCGATCTCGCCGATAAGTACTACCGCCTTAGTATCTTTATCTTCCTGGAAAAGCTTCAAAATATCGACAAAAGTGCTGCCGGGCAATGGGTCTCCACCGATACCAACGCAGGTGGATTGACCAATACCGAAGCTGGTCAGCTGAGCAACAACTTCATAGGTTAGAGTGCCGCTGCGGGAGACAACGCCAACGTTGCCCTGAAGATGAATATCACCAACCATAAGCCCCACCTTACATTTCCCTGGTGAGATGATGCCGGGGCAGTTCGGACCGATAAGTCGGGTTGACCTATTTTTGAGATAATTATGCACCATCACCATATCTAAAACCGGAATGCCTTCGGTAATACACACGACCAGCGGAATACCAGCATCTGCAGCTTCGTTAAAGACAGGCACGCCCAACATCTCACTGCCCCCCTTTCCCGGGGTAACGCCAGCGACCACCCTAGTGCCATACTCAATACAACGCTGAGTATGAAAACTGCCCTCGCCGCCGGTAATTCCCTGGACAAGCAAGCGAGTTTCTTCATCAATGAGGATACTCACTTACTACCTCCTTCAGCGGCCTCTACCGCCTTGCGAGCGGCATCATAAAAATCTGTTGCCTCAACAAACTTTATCTCAGATTCAGCTAGTATGCGTTTGCCTTCATCAACGTTTGTCCCAGCCAATCTGATGACGAGTGGAAGCCGAATGTCCATCTGTTCATGAGCTTCAACTATGCCCTGGGCTATAACGTCCACTCTAGCCATGCCACCGAAAATGTTAACCAGTAGTTGGGGTCGGTGGCGAAAACTTTGAAGGCGGCGATGACTCGGTCAATGTTGTTGACAGTACCGATATCAAGGAAATTGGCTGGCTTGCCGCCAGCTTTGGTGATGAGATCCATGACAGCCATGGCTAGACCAGCCCCATTGACCATGCAACCGATGTTGCCGTCCATCTTGATATAATTCTTAACCCCAAGCTCGTTCGCCCTGGCTTCAAGCGGATCCACTTGTTCCAAGTCGTGAAGTTGCTCGATATCACTATGGCGGAAAAGGGCATTATCATCGAAGTTCAGCTTGGCATCGAGAGCCATAATCTCGCCATCGGCTGTAACAACCAGAGGGTTGATTTCGGCTAAAGAGCACTCCTTGGCTTGGAAGAGTTTATACAAGTTCGTCATCAGGCTGGTGGCTGGTCCTATCTGAGTTGTGCCCAGCTTCATCCCATAAGCCAGCTTGCGCCCCTGGAAGGCTTGAAAGCCGACATCAGGATCAATATAGACACTGATAATTTTCTCCGGGCTTGCCCTAGCTACATCCTCGATATCCATGCCTCCGGCTTCGCTTGCCATAATTACCGGCATCCTGCAGGCGGTATCAACGATGATGCTGAGATAAAGCCCATGTTTGATGCTGACCGCCCTCTCCACAAGCACTTTGCTCACCGGTGCACCTTCCGAGGTTGTCTGATGTGTCACCAGCCTGGTGCCGAGCATCTGCGCCGTCAGCTTTTCTGCCTCCTCCGGGGTATTGGCTACCTTTATGCCGCCGGCTTTACCTCTGCCGCCAGCATAAACTTGAGCCTTAATTGCCACTCTACCTCCCAGCTCAGCAGCTATTTTTTTAGCTTCCGCTGGTGTAGTAGCTACAGCACCCTTTGGAACCGGTATGCCGAACTCAGACAACAGCTCCTTAGCCTGGAATTCGTGGATTTTCATATCCAGTCATCTCCCTATATGATTTCGGCGGTTAACGGGATTTACAGCGCTCTGGCGGAGGGGGTGGGATTCGAACCCACGTTCGCTTTCGCGAAAACGGTTTTCAAGACCGTCGCCTTAGTCCACTCGGCCACCTGATTGTCACTCCAAGTGACACGGAAGGGCCTCGGGGCAAGGTCGATTCTTCGCTGCGCTGAGGATGACAAATAAAGAACTAAGAATGGCGATGACAAATTGTTAACTAAGCTAAAGCTCCGCCGCTACGCTGGGTTACTGCGTTTGTATGGTCTCGAGTATGTCTTCTATCTCACCTGCGTTTAAGAAAGACTCTTCTTTTATTTCCTTAATGACTCCATCGGCATCGATGAAGAAAGTTCTGGGTATAGGGGTTTCGTCTGGGATGAAGCCATACTTTTCGACAACCACTCCGTCGGAGTCGAGCAGGACGGTGAATTCATACTCTGTATGATCCAAAAGGAAAGAACGCACGGCTTGTGCAGTCTCTGCACAATTAATGGCAAGTATCTTTAAGTCCCCTGACCACAGGGATCGCACCAGGTCGCCCAGAAGTTGACTATCACTATCTTGCCCTTGAATTCACTTAATGTCCAACCGTTTTCATAGACATCTTCCAGAGTAAAGTCGGGGGCGCGGTTGTCAACCTCATAGCCGACCGGGATTATGGATTCGGTGGTGAATTGCTGGTTATCTGCGAGCGTGGCTTCATTTCCGCTGGCATCCTTCGATATTACCTTGAAGTAGTAGGTTGTGCTATCATCCAACCCAGTCAATTTGACACTGTGGTTGGTGGAAAGTTCTGTATTTTCCGTCGTGGTTGAGAGGTATTCTTCAGTCGTTCCATATGCAACCTGACTGGTGGCGCGTTCATCTGTCATCCAGGCGATAATTGCGCTCGATTCATCAATGCTGGAACTACTTACCGCTGAGATTATCGGCGCGGTTTCATCGGCTGCGGCTAAGGTTGTCAGGTTACCTTCGAGTGTGGCTTGATTCCCAGAGGCATCCGTTGATGTTATTTTGAAGTAATAGGTTGTGTTGGGGTCTAGGTTGGTCAATGGGACACTGTGGCTGGTGGAAAGATTCTCATCCAGCTTCGCTGCTGGTACGTCTGTTTCAGTTTTCCAGTACTCAACCTTACCCCTGGTAGGCTCGTCTGTCCCCCAGCCAATGGTCGCGCCTGTTTCGGTTACCGATAAAGTCGGGACGCCCTGGATGCTGGGTGGCATGATATCCACGGTGCCGTCAGGTGGTGACGATGTCTCCGCTTGATTGACGAAATAGTAAATACCGCCGCCGACAAAAAGGCATACGATTACAATAAACATAATCGTAATGCCTCTTATTAGTCCACCCTTCCCAGCACCTGAAACGCCTCTCCCTCGAGGCACAGGTGGCACTGTTTCATACGGATATGGCCCGGCCTGCATTGACGTTGTGCTGGCAGTTGCAGGTGCAACACGTGGTACCGGTGTCTGCATGCCACCATGCGGCATGGTGCCCGGCGAGACATAGCTTGGACGCTGTCCCGAGCCAGAGTAAGGAGGACTATATACGGGGCCTCTATATTGAGGGCTCGATGCCACTGGAGGGCGTGGCGGCGGCGTAGCAGATACAGCTTGCTGAACTATGCGTGGCTTGCCTTTATAAAGCAGGCCGCAACCTGTACAGCGGCCCATTTCAGTGTCAATGCTAGCACCACACCTGGGACAGCTATGCTGACTCCCTGTAGCGGTAACGGCAGGTGGTTGCCGGTGCATGGCAGCCTGCGGCGCAGGTCGTGATGGAGGAGTTTGAGCTATTGGAACAGCAGCAGCTTGTGGTCGCGCTGATGTGGTGGGTCGAGATTGGGTAGTTGAAGTATATTGCTCTGTAACACAGAGGAAGCCACATTTTGGACAGTATCTTGATTTCTCAGGAAGAGGCTCACGGCAATGCGGGCACAGCATTGTGCCGCAGTTCTTGCAGAATTGCTGGCCTGGTCGGCTTCCTGCCGTTTTCTTACCTCTTCTTTTCTATCGTCAGCTTTGCAACGCATATTAAGCATCATCTCTATTATACACTTTACCAAAGCATAAAGCAGAATATCAACTTATGACCGCATACTGAAACCATTCAAAGGCAAAGGAAAGAAGACTTGTTTGGCTGTATTTGTCAAGAAGGAGGCTCATCATGGAGCTCAAGCTTGTTCACCTTGGAGCAGAGAATCGGTTGGGCAATCTGTGAACGAGTCGAGGTTTGGTAGGCTAGTCGATGGATTTAATTGTTTCCTCTATTTGCTCCGAGCTTCCAAAAGATCCGCTCTTGATTTCTCTGATGATTCCGTCTGAGTCGATGAAAAAGGTTGTAGGCATTAAACGAATATTATAACCTCCTTTAGTTATGCTAGGTTGATTGACCAGAATGGGAAACGTAAGCTCGGGATGCTTCTCGATAAAGTTATAAATTCTCTCAACGTCTTTGTCAAGGCACACGGTTATTACAGCTAAATCTTGATACTTAACATGAACATCCTGAATATAAGGTAACTCTAAAACGCAACCCGTGCAAGCAGTCGCCCAAAGGTTAAGCAAGACCTTTTTGCCTCGGAAATCACTCAGTATCACCATTGAATTATCGCCCATCTGCGGTAGGGCCGAATCAGGTCCTCGGAAATCACCCAGTACCACCATTGAATTATCGCCCATCTGCGGTAGGGCGAAATCAGGAGCGAGATTACCAACCTTGGCTGGCTGTGGATAGATTGTTTTGAACGTTCGTTCGGCGGACGTTGCTTGCAATTGGCTTGCATTTTTTGAAACTACTCTGAAGTGATAAACTGTATTCGATTCCAGTCCAGTTAATCTGATATGATGGCTAGTGGCTAGCTTTTCATCCGGTGGTGTGATTAAGCCGTGAACATCTCTTTTCCCGTATTCCACCTGACCAGTGGCGAGATCATCAGTTCCCCAGGTTATTGTGGCGCATAATTCAGTAACGTTGGAAACTTCAATACCGGAAATCTCTGGCGGGGTTGTGTCTTTGAGCTTGAAATAGGCGGTGACGCTTTTGTTCGAGTCCATGGTAACAATTATTGTTCCCGATGAACCTGTGACACCTTCCCACTGATCGAAGGTGTAGCGGTCATAAGGAATAGCCGTAATTGTGACTTGGCTACCTGGCTCAACAGACGATAGTGTAATTTCAACACCAGTCTGATATTGCTCACTGTTAGTAGATGATGGCTCTATCTTCTCTATTCCGATTTTACCTCCGCCTTCCTGAGATACTATTGCCCTTAGTGTGTAACCTTCGACGGTGGAAGTTGAAATTGGGGTGGAGCTTTGTTCTCTACCAGATTGCCCAAGGACTTCCAGAATGAACTTATAGCCATAATAGCCTCCCGTGGCGAGGCCGCCAAGCACAATAGCAACCAAAAGACTTGCCAGGACTGGTCTTATAAAACGCTTTGGCGGGGAAAATTTCCACTCTCTCCGCTCAGCCTTCGCAATTTCAGAAAGAATTGGACTTCGTGGTGGTGCGACGCTCGCTTTGCTCGGTGCCAAGGATGCTGATTTATGTGACCGGGAGGTGATGTCAGCTGTCTTGCTCACTGGTGTTGGAGCGGCACTTACTGCTGGTTTCTGGACATCTCTTCTTCGCATTGGCCCGCTGTACCCGCAACCTCGTTGATTGGGACAAACTCCCCGTGGTGTGTTAACCTGCGTGTAACAACGGGGGCACATGTATTGTGGCTTGTCATCAAGGGGGTCTTTCTGTTTCCTGGATACAAAGCTCCGTTCCCGTGATTTCTGCCAAAGGTGGTAATTAGGATCCTCCCAGCCACAGTACGGACAGATTTTGCCATCAAAGACATGAGCTTTAGGACATAGTCTTGCACCGCAACTCGGGCACAAAAGCTCGCCTAAGTTGTCCTTCTTCACCTGCACGTGGCACTTAGGGCATAATATTATTTTTTGCATGCCATCCTCACTGCGTGTTTATCCCGGATATGTTACTTCGTGTCTTCTGGTAATTCAGACAACATGCTTTTCCTAAATTATACATAGCGGGAAGCCAAAAAGAAATCGCCTAGTGTTGGCGAGTCCATCTGTTGATCCTGTATCGAGAGATCCTGTATCGAGAACGGAAAGTTGCTAATGGGCTGTTATTTTGGTCTCGGTTTGCCGATGATGCTTGTCTTCATAGGGCCAGCGTAGCCGCAACTACGATGGTTTGTACAGCGTCCATAGGCTTTGCTGGCTCTGGCACCACAGCGGGGGCACGTGTATTGCGACATTGTACCTGAAGTTTTCGCTTGCTTATGCTTTGTAGTATCTCGCTGTATTGCCGGTGGATCAACTACTATTGGTTTGCCTGCAGCATTTGTACCTCGGAGATACATATCTTTGTGTTCCATTCCACCGATAAAGCCACACTTAGGACAGCTTCCAAACTGGTCGTGCATTTTAGTTTCGCACCGGGGGCAAGCGTAGCGGGGCTTGGAATCGTGTCTCATCAGCTTCAGCTCTTGTTAATTATCTCCGTGTCCATATATGTTTTTAGTGCTTCAGGCACCTTTATGCTACCATCGGCTTGTTGGTAGTTCTCCAGTATTGCAATGACTACACGCGGCAAAGCCAACCCCGAACCGTTAAGGGTGTGTACGAAGCTCGGCTTCGCTTTAGCCTCTGGGCGGTAGCGAATGTTCGCCCGTCTAGCTTGGAAGTCTCCGCAATCGCTACATGAGCTAACCTCCAGCCATTCGCCACAGCCGGGAGCCCACATCTCGATATCGAATGCCTTAACTGCGGCAAAGCCCAGCTCGCCGGTACATAGCTGTAATACGCGATAAGCGATGCCTAACCGTTTACATACATCTTCAGCATCTCTCAACAGCTTGTCCAATTCCCGATTTGAGGCTTCTGGCTCAGCGAACTTATAGAGCTCGACCTTGTCGAACTGGTGACCCCTTTTGATGCCTCTGGTGTCCTTGCCAGCTGCCATCTTCTCCCGACGGAAGCATGCGGTATAAGCGACATAGTGAAGAGGCAAGGTGCCCGGCGGCAAGATTTCATCACGATGCAAATTAGTCAATGGCACTTCAGCAGTGGGCACAAACCAGAGAGCATCCTCTTCATCATGGTACAGGTTATCAGCGAATTTAGGCAGATTTCCTGAGCCAAGCATACATTCACGCTTCACCATAAATGGCGGGTAAATTTCCGTGTAGCCGTGCTCCTTTGTATGAAGGTCAAGCATAAAGGCAATCAGTGCCCGCTGGAGATGAGCCCCAGCTCCCCTGAGTATATAGAATCGGCTGCCAGAAAGCTTAACGCCCCGCTGGAAATCGATAATGCCCAGCTTCTCACCGAGTTCCCAATGAGGCAGTGGTGTGAAGGAAAAGCCTGCTGGTTCACCCCAGGAACGAACTATTACATTATCCTCTGAGTCTTTGCCAACAGGCACATCGGGCGCCGGGATGTTAGGTAACCGCAGTAGAAGGTCTTGCAACTCAGATTCAATTCGACATATTTCCGACTCAAGCGAAGTGATTTCTTCACCGATTTGTCGCATATCGGCAATGAGTTGAGGTGGCTTATCTGCCATATTTCCTAGCTGCTTACTGACTTCATTACGCTGGGCTCGGAGCGTTTCCATCTCGTGTAAAAACTTGCGGCGCTGCTCATCAAAGCTCATGATTTGGTCAATCGGAGCACTTTCACCACGCTTTTCTAAAGCTTGACGGATCAAGTCAGGATTATCGCGGAGCAGTTTGATATCGAGCATAATAAATCAGCTTTCTTGCTATTTTGCCTTCAGTTGGGGGAAAAGGATAATTTCACGTATGGATTGCTTATCAGCGAAGAGCATTACCAAACGGTCAATGCCTACTCCAAGACCACCGGTAGGCGGCATACCATATTCCAAAGCTATGAGAAAATCCTCATCGATAGCCTCGGCTTCCGGTTCCTTGCCACCAGATTTCGCCAGCATAAGCTCGGCAGACTGTATCTTTCTCTGATCATGGAAGCGTTTCCTCTGTTCTATAGGGTCATTTAGTTCGGTAAAAGCATTGGCCAATTCCAGGCCGCCGATAAAAGCCTCGAAGCGCTCCACAAAGCGGTCATTGTCCCGCTTTCTCTTGGCTAGAGGTGACATTTCTACCGGATAATCTACCAGAAAAGTGGGTTGCATAAGGCTGGGTTGAACAAATGTGGAAATTAGCTCATCTATCAGGCGGCCTCTGTCCTTGTTGGGATCGACTTCCAGCCCCGATTGCTCCATCCTTACCCGCAAAGACTTAACGTCGGGGTAGTCCTCAAAGTCAATGCCACAACGCTCTTTGATAGCTTCACGCAGGGAAATCCGCTGCCACGGAGGTGTAAGTTTAACAAGCTCTTCGCCGAACTTGATTTCAGGCTTGCCCATGACTTCCCTGGCAATATAGGACACCATATCCTCAACCATCTTCATCATATCATTATAATCGGCATATGCTTCATAGATTTCCACCATGGTAAATTCAGGATTATGTCTTGTGGATATGCCTTCGTTGCGGAATATACGGCCGATCTCGTATACTTTATCAAAGCCGCCTATTATCAGCCGTTTGAGATAAAGCTCCAGAGCAATGCGAAGGTACAGGTCCTGTTCGAGGGCTTGATGATGGGTTTTGAAACGCCGAGCCAAAGCTCCTCCTGCTACCGGCTGCAAAACTGGTGTTTCCACTTCAATAAATCCGCCCTCATTCAGAAAAAGTCGTAAAGCTGAGATAATCTGGCTCCGCAGCTCGAAAACAGACTTAAGCTCTTCGTTGGAGATTAAGTCTAGATACCGTTGCCGGTAACGCTTCTCAACATCGACCAATCCGTGCCATTTCTCAGGCAATGGCTGAAGGGATTTGGCTAATAGAGTGAAGTCATTTACCTCCAGGGTGATTTCTCCGGTCTTGGTTCGAAAAAGCTTCCCTTTGGCACCGATGATATCGCCGATATCGATTTCATGAAGAAACTCATATTTTTTCTTACCAAGTAGGTCATGGCTGAAATGAAGTTGAATCTTTCCTGAACCATCGCGAATATCGAAGAAGGCAATCTTACCCATGAAACGAATGGCTGTAATTCGACCGGCGAGGCTCAATTCTGAGCCCATGACAGTCTGCTGGCTTGATTCTATTTGCTCATAGAGGGCCAATGCCTCTTGGGTGGTGTGGCTACGTTGATATGAATTGGGGTACGGATTTATTCCTTGCCCTCGAATTCTTTCTAGTTTTTCAAGGCGCTGTTGGGCGATGTGTTTTAATCTTGCCACCAATACCTAACACCCTTTGAAAAATTCGCTGCTCTTTCGTATCCCATCAACTATCCAATTTGGTGATGCTCCAGGATCTCGGAAAAAATCTAATGCATCTCTGGGTGGAGCTCCTAGTCAAATAGTCAAGTTACATCCATTATGAGGAGTTTAATTATTCCAGCCGGTGTTGCCACCTCAACTTCGTCGCCGATTTTTTTACCCAGCAGTGCTTTCCCTACCGGTGATTCATTTGAAATCTTACCCTCAACAGGACTAGCTTCAGTACTACCTACAATGGTAAACTGCTCTATCTTAGCATCTTGGTTTTGAATAAGCACCTTGTCACCCACCTCCACTACGCCTACCAAAGCTGGCGCCTCTATAACAGTAGCATTCTTGACGACATTCTCAAGCATAAGTATTCTGCCCTCAACAAAAGCCTGTTCATTCTTGGCATCTTCATATTCAGCGTTGTTCTCAGTGCCACCCTTCTCTCGAGCACGCTTAATCTTGTCTGCTACATCCTGCCTTCGTACTGAAAGCAGGTGTTCAAGCTCAGATTGGAGTTTAGTCAAGCCCTCTCGGGTAATAAGGATTTTCTTCTGGCTCATGTGATGTCTCCCTTATCGAAAACTAGTAAAAAAACTGAGAGTTTGGGAACCCTCAGTTTGCGTTAAGGTTCAATACATATTATAGGCTGCTTTAGCTTGGTTGTAAAGAGGGACGCAAGATAATATAATTACAAAGTTCACGTTTGGGAGGTAAAGTGGTTGCTCTATACGTAACGTCTATGGAAGCCGCCGGGAAAACTGCCTTGTGTGCTGGAATCGGCAGAAAGCTACTTGACCGAGGTATAAAGGTGGGCTTTGTTATGCCAGTACGGCTTTTTAAGGCCAGCAACACTGACGGTTATGATGATGTCGCTTTCATCAAGGAAATCTTCGGCTTGGCAGAATCCAGCGAGCAGCTTTGTCCTATTCTTTTATCCCAGCGTGAGTTATGGCAAAACTTAACCGATGAAGTAGAAGACTTTACAAGGAAGCTTAAGCAGATATATCGTAAGATATCACGGGGTAAAGACGTCGTCATTATGGAGGGACCTGGCAATTTGGATGTAGATAAAGTTTCTGCGCTGGCTTGCTACACGATTGCCGAGGCACTGGAGGCTAGGGTGATTATCGTAGTCCGTTACTCGTCTACTTTAAACCTGCCGAAAATTGTACAGATAGGCAAAAAGCTGGGTCAGCAGCTGCTGGGAATAGTTATTAATTTTACGCCTGAGCCCAAGATGGAAATGTTGCAACAGGAGTTGATTGCCCAATTTCATGGGGCTGGGATAAACGTTCTGGGCGTACTTCCAGAGATTCGTAGCCTGCTTGGCGCGAGCGTTAGCGAACTAGCTGAGATTCTTGGTGGGGAAATTTTAACTTCTCCAGAGGCCACTGATAATATAGTGGAGAACATAATGCTAGGGGCCATGACACTCGACTCTGGGGCAGATTATTTCGCTCGCAAGGCAAACAAGGCAGCAGTTATTCGCAGCGAACGTCCTGATATACAGCTAGCTGCTTTGGAAACTTCAACCAATTGCCTTATTATTACCTGCAATATGAAGCCTTCGCCGGCTGTTATCTCTCAAGCTGAGGAAAAGCATGTACCTATAATACTGGTGAAGCAGGATACTACCGCAGCCATAACAGGCATTGAGGAGGCTCTAACCAAATCTAGCTTCCGCAGCCCTCTAAAGCTAAAGATGTTCGGCGATGCTCTAGATCGCTATTTTGACTTCAAAGCTCTTTATTCAGAGCTTGGACTGAAAGCTTAATAGCCTTCATTTTCCTCAATAGCCAAAATCTCTCTAGCGTGTTGAGCCAAAGAGGATGGTACCTGCACCTCTACCTGACCCAACCCATCGATAGTGAGACCGTAAACAATTCCGGCGCTCTCATAGCGAAGCACAGCTGGTATACCTTCATTCTCGAGGCGTCCCTTCACGATTTCTGCCTCTGGTTGTCCATTGGCTATATATACTGTAGTAAGCCCCGTCTCTTCAGGCAAAGTAGCTCCTCTTGCTTCTGGAGATGAGTAACAGCGGGATCCAAGCTAAGGTATCGCGAGCAGATAAACCGCACAGATCCAAACCAAGGGCTTAGCTGCGCTGGTTTTTATAAAAGCCGTGTCATAACACGGCAAACACATGGAATAGAAACCCTGACCGAGGATTAACCCCACCCTCGGCCAGGGCTTCATAGTATATTCCTAATGCCTCTCAGAAAGATACGCGATCTACAGTTTTAGAACGGTGCGCAACTCTGGCTAGCGAAGCAGTTGTCTTGCAGACACCAAGTTAGGGCGCAGCATTCGGTGTGCGGGCAGCCGCTGATTCCCCAGTCGCCACCTTTGTTGCCACCATAGCAATCACTGGTTCCCATGTGATTGAGGTGATTGTCGTTGATTCTTGGATGTTCACCAATGGTAGCGGCACCCCAGCCCTTGTTGGCAAAAGAAAGGCTGACTCCCCAGCAGCCAGCACAATGTGGTAACTCATTCTCGAATATTATTTCCTCGTTGCACGTGCAACAATCAGGACCGGGACACTCACTGATTCCCATTGTTTGACAACCAACCGCACACTTGGAGTCGGCGCATACAGCAGCATCATCGCAACAGGCCAGGCAGCCTTGCTCCACATCACGGCAAGAAGGACATCCGCCAGGCCAACACGCATTGGGGTCTCCATACAACGGGTGATCTCCAGGGCAGTTTGTACCCAGCTGGTTGCATAAAACGTCCGGGCTGCATAGACCTGCCAAGCGTGACATAGCCTGGATTGGAGTTCTGCCCCAATGATTCAAGTAAAGGAAATGCGAGGGTGGATTATCCCACCATTTGGGAATCGGGTCCCATTCGCATTGCATTACCCCACCAAGTCCTTCTTCATCCTGCGCGAATACGGCCGCTGGTACTAGCACCAGAGATGCTGCCAGCACCAAAGCAAATAAAATACCGATGATTTTCAAATTATCACCTCCGTTTCAAGTTTTGCTTATAAAAGGTTCGACCACCCTTTACCAAACGATTTTACAAGGTCAAAACGCTTTTGTCAATAGTCTAGGGGGTCTTGAAAATCATTTTTGCAAAATATACAATTACAGTTTGCTACGCTTGATCCTACGCAGATTGGAGTTGATAGCTTCATCAATTAAAAATCTGAAGGAGGGACGGTGATTTGAATGCTCTTGGAAGACACTTACTACTAGAACTTAAAAATTGTAATCCGGAGGTGCTTAATGACGTAGATTTTCTTAAGCGTTGTCTTCATGATGCCGCTGAGCAAATTGGTGCTACCGTAGTCAATGAGTGTTTCTATGAGTTTAGCCCCCATGGGATAAGCGGTGTGTTAGTTATTTCTGAATCTCATTTATGCATTCATACCTGGCCGGAATATGGCTATGCCGCTGTAGACATATTCACTTGCGGGGATTCTGTTGAGCCTGAGCTAGCCATCAAACCACTTATGGAAAAGCTCGGATCGAAGAGTCCCTCTTTTATTGAGTTAAAAAGGGGCATCTTGCAAAATAATCGAGTTATCTGTGAGCTGAAATGAACGACCCTGATAATCCTGACAAACGTAAATGGCTATATGACGAGGTCAGTGCTGACCTTGCCCAGCTCCATAGAATTAAGAAGGTAATATATTCAGGGCGAACCGAATTCCAGTCTATAGAAATTGTTGATACCAGGAGTTTCGGCGTTTGTCTCGTGCTGGATGGTAAGATTCAGTCCAGTGAGCGGGATGAATTCATCTATCACGAAGCCCTGGTTCATCCGGCGATGCTCAGCCACGCATGTCCTGAGACGGTCTTTATCGCTGGTGGTGGTGAAGGGGCTACTCTACGTGAGGTGCTGGCTCACAAGACCGTAAAAAGGGTAGTCATGGTAGATATTGACAGTAAGGTTATAGATATTTGCCGCTGCTTCCTTCCTGAATTCCATCAGGGCTCTTTTGATGATCCTCGTTTGAAGCTGTGTTTCTCAGATGCCCGAGGCCACTTACAGGAAACTAATGATAGATTCGATGTTGTCATAATGGACCTGGTTGAGCCCCTAGAAGAAGGGCCAGCGTGTTTACTATATACCCGGGAGTTTTATCAGCTAGTTAAAGAAAGGCTGAATCCACAAGGTATCATATCTGTCCAGTCTGGAGCTTCTGGCTGGACTAATCTACAAAATTTCACCGCAATCATTAACACCTTGAGAGGTGTTTTTGCTATAGTTTGTCCGTATCAAGCTTATGTTCCTTCCTTCGTTGACCTGTGGGGATTCGCTACAGCGTCACAAAGTATCAATCCGACTGAACTGCTACCCGAGGATGCAGACCATAGAATTACGGCTCGACTGTTGAATAAGCCAAAATCATACGATGGTCTGACTCACCAGTCTTTATTCAATCTCCCCAAACATACCCGTCATCAGTTAGCCATTACAAAAAGAATCATTACAGACAAGAAACCCATTTTTGTCCATTAAGTTCCTTATGGACTGGGTTTCAGTTTAGACGGGCGGTGTATCTCCATGAGAATGAAGTTGTGGTCTCCACGAGTGAGGTGTCCGAAGGAGGTGAAACCGCACTTCTGAAAGCACTTCTGCGCCTTAATGTTCCAAGTTAAGGTCTTGAGGTAAATCCTTTTCAGGTTGGTTTGCGAAAAGATGTGATTAAGCGAGGTGAGTATGGCATCAGACCCGTAACCACAGTTCCAATAAGCCCGGTCACCGATCATGATGCCCATCTCGGCCTCATTTTTGGTTTCATCTATATTAAAGTAACTAAAATTGCCAATGTGTCTGCCGTCCAGAGTTTCAATAGCGAAACGGTAGCTTCGATTCGTACGGTATAGTTCCTCAATATAACTTTCCAAAAATTCTTCAAGGGAACATAATATTGGAGTAGCAGCATCGAGACTGCATAGCTCAATATCTCGCCGCCAGACATAGTCATTGGCAGCGTCCTGCAAGCGCTTTGGACGTAGCCTAACTTTGCTGCCGATTAACAGCGGTGGCCTGGTTGGGGCTGAAAAAAAAGAGGGTCTTCGCAAAAGTGTATCTCCTCCAAGGCTGATTTGGCTGCCTTACGGATCCTAGGTTGAAGACTCTTCGCCAGCTTGTTCAAGACTTTTTTGGCTTGCTCGCCACCTATTTGACCCAATGCCGCTATGGCTGCCTCCTGAACCTGGTGGTCTTCGTCTTCAACCAACTTCAGAAGGTGAGGCATAGCCTCTTCATCACCAATTTCGCCACAGGCATTAGCAGCCTCGTAACGTATCTCAACTTCATTACTGTCTAACTCCGTCATTAAAGTAGCCAGCCATGCGGAATCGCAATTACGCCCCATGGCATATATTGCGCTAGCTTTGAGCTTGACATCATCTGTATGATAGGCTTGCTCTATAAGTTCCTTAACTCGCGGCAAATTAAACGGGGAAACAGCCTCCAAAGCTCGACGCCTCACTTCAAAAGCCTCTACCTTGTTTTCCAAGACATCTAACAAAGCAGTGTATATCTTATTCTTGTAGTGAGCGGGAATTTTGCCTAGCTCGCCTAGAAGGGCAAATTTGCCTACAGCTACGGCTGCTGCCGCCCGCACTTCAGCAGAATCATCTTCTTTCAAAGCCCGCAGTAGCGGGGTAATGAGAAGGTAGTTTTCTTCTCCGTCTAAACCATTGGTGGCTTGGATTCTAATACCTTCATCCGGGTCGCTGAGGCATAAAACGAAGACGCCACTGAAATCAAGCACAAAGTCAACCTCGCTGAGGTGAACAAGCTGAGAGATGACCTGATGCCGCCTTGCTGCATCTGCATTCAACCAGATTCTTCCCAGGGACTTGAGCTCTTCGCTACTGAGGTAGGACAAATAGAGGAGTTTAGAGCTGGCTACCGGCTTGCTTGAATCAAATATTTCCGCGATATGTTGCATTCGAGAGGATAATTCCGCTGCCATTTTTTAGTTTTCCTCCTCGTCTCCATCCTCGCCTTCCTCTCCTTCATCCTCTTCAACCTCCTCTTCTGGTGGCCACACAGGTTTAGTGTAACGGTCAATGAACTCACCCATAGCTTCAGCGGCCAGTTTCGTCATCTCCTCATCTGATTCTTTGGCCAGCTTGGCAAGTTCTGATAGATTGATGTTAATGTCCAGCATCTTGGTCAATACGTCAAGTACTGCCAGAGAGGCTTTTGGATTGGGTATTCGAGTAGTGTACATGGGTACCTCGCCTAACAGGCAGATGCCTTCGAACCCCATCTCTTTAGCTACGCCCAGAAACAAGCCATTAAGTCCAGCAATTTGAATGTCGCCACGAAGAATTATATCGTATTTTCTCAACGTCTCGAGGAGCTTCTGGTTTGTGGCAGCCCCCCAGACCTTTGGTTTTTCAGCGTGGTGAATTCGGGCAATGGCCGCAGCACAGGTATATACCCTTTTGACTTTGAGTTTTCGACTAACGTCTAAAACAGAGCTAGCCAAATCGTAGCCTTTGAAGCTGGGTTGCTCATCGCTGATAAACAGGACCAGATCCCTGCCGGAGGTGGTGTTGTGCCAATGATAAAATTTACTTTCCGGGAATTGAGGTGCTTCTATTATGTTGCCTTTGACCATAATTCCGATGGGGTCAAAGAAATCGAAAGGTTCGATTTCTCCAATCTCCTCAGCTTTTAGTTTGTCCTTAATATACTTGGCAACTATAAGTGCCACATTACCAATCCCGGGCCATGCTGCAACCAGATCACATGACTTAAAACGTGGCTCTTTATAGAGCTTAACTGCACCTGTCATAATGCTTATCCAGTAATGTCCTGATTTTAACCTGCTTTTGAGGCTACTGACAAGCTAGAGCAGTATAAGCAGGGAGTCAATAGAAAGCCTTCGACCCATCTTGCGTCATTCCCTATTGCTTCAAGCTGTTTTAAAACCCGATACACATTGCCGGCTACCATGGTGTTTTTCACTCTACCTGTTACCTCCCCGTTTGTTATCTTGTAGCCCAGCAAAACATTGCCGCTAAAGTCCCCGTTTAATATGTTTCCCTGCTCCGCACCTATCAGGAACTCTACTACCAAACCCTCCTTTATATCTCTTACCATGTCCCAGAAAGAAATATCACCCTCGCCTATAACCAAGGAGCTTGGTGACGGTGTCGGCACACCAACGTGGCGGCTGCCATTGCCGGTGCTTTGTGTATTAGCTAAAGCTGCTGTCTGCAGGTCATAGAAGAAATGTGACACGGCTCCATTATCAATAAGCGGTGTTCGCTGGCTTGGCACACCCTCATCGTCACAAGGGTAACTAGCCACCTGGTATGGTAGGGTAGAATCATCCCACAAGGAGAAATTTTTGTCAAAAATTTGCTCGCCCATTTTATTCTTCAGTGGTGAAGCTCCGTCAAAAACCAATTTGCCACTGAAAGCAGATACTAAAGGGGCAACTAAAGAGCTAGCCACGCCATGTGGTGTAAAAATCACTGGCATCGGTTCGGTTGATATGCTGACATTCCTCTTGGCTAACTCTAGCTGCTTGATTACCTCTTCAGCCACCGGCCTGAAATCAAGAATCGGGTGACACGAACTATTGCTATCGCCAACGAAAAGCATATCCTCGCCCTTGATAAGGATGCCTTCAAAGCTCAGGCTAAAGAGACTCTTGTTGTAGCTGGCTTCGCCCCCTTCCGAGTTAATGATATGGACTGAAGCAATTCCCTTGCTTATCGAAGCTTCGCACAAAATGTCTGAGGCATGTTGCCTTACTTTGGCGATAAGCTGTTCACCAAGCTCGACCATATCATCGACAGTTACCGCGTCTATCTGTAAATCAAAGGTATCCACCTTTGGGTAAGCCTTTGGGTTGGGAAAATCGAATTTTGCTGGCATGCCAAATTGACATGTCTCCGCTGCCATTTCAACCAGCATCCCCGGCTCGATAAAGCCACTAGCCTGAGCGAAGCCGACTTTCCCGTCTTTGATGAGCCTCAGAGCAGTCTTGGTGCTTTCCTTATCCTGGATTTGCTTCAGCCGATTAGCCTCGAAATGTACGGGAGTCACCTTAGAAGAGACTTGAAACACCTCGGCCTGCTCAGCTACTCTTTTGGCCTGTGCTAGGATTTCTTCCATTAACTACCCCCAACCAGACAACTGCGGATCCTTATATGCGGGCTGCCATTGGAAACAGGCAAAGGTGACTGTTCACGTTTGCCACAGCCACCACCCTGATTCATCTGCAAGTCATTGCCGATAGCATCTATGTTGCCGAGGGTAACGAAGACATTGCCGCTGAGCACTACCGGACGAAGTAACATATAAGCTTCTGCGGCGGAGAAAGTGAACATCTCCAAGCTGGTTGTACCTCCATACCAGTCCTTAGCATAGATGCCTTCTTTGATGTCACTGATAATATCTTCAAAAGACAGTGTTTTGGGTTCAATATAAGTATTGGTCATTCTGACTATCGGCGGAAAAAGATAGCTAATTGCCCGGGCATTGCCCGTTGGCTTTTCTCCCATTATGGCAGCTGTTTCGCGAGAGTGAAGCCTGCTTTCAAGTATGCCTTCTCGGATAAGGTATGTTTTACTTGCCTGAACTCCCTCATCATCATATTTGTAGCTGCCCCGCAGTCCGGGAACAGCAGCACCATCAACAATATTCAGGTGCTTGTCGCCGAATTTTCGACCTAAAACCATTATGTCTTGCAGTCGCTTATTTTCGTAAACATGGTCTGCCTCGGACAAATGTCCGAAGGCTTCGTGGACGAATACGCCAGCCAGAACAGGGTCAAGGACTACAATGTACTCGCCTCCCTTGGCTTGAGGTGCTGAAAGAAGCTCCACTGCCCGCTGTGCCATTTGCTTCACCTGCTCCTGTAATCCCTCGACAGCCGAAAAGTCGCCCTGGCTTCCTAAGCTCAGACCAACCTGCTGGACTTGTCCATCTTCTGATGCTATAGCTATTAGACGCAGGCTGACGTCTACCTTCGTTTGCTCTATATAAGTGCCTTCAGAGCTGGCAAATGTTACCTTTCTCTGGCTGTCACTATAGCCAATATTCGATGTTTGAATCTTGGCTGTGCTCAGGATGATGTCGTTATACTCATCAAACAGTTCCTTTTTAGATGCCAGCGGAACAGTCATCGGATTCTTCTCTATTTCGGCAGTTACCATGTCGGTCAGCGGCTCTGACTGACTAAAGTCGCTGGTTTCCTTGCCGACAAGCCGTGCCTGGCTTACAGCTAACTCTACCTTGTCTCGCAGATTGCTGACACTATTGAAGCTGACGAAGCCCCAGCCACCTTTGACCAAAGCACGCACGTTCCCCCCCTTGCTGGACGTTTTGCCGATCTCCTCCAACCTGTTACCCCGGTAAATAATACGTGTTGCCTTGCTTTCCTCAAGCCTAATCTCAATATAATCGGCGTTGTGTCCCTTCAAAGAATTAGCAATCTCGTCCTGCATTTTATTGCCTTCCAGAGTTCATGTATTGTAGCCTGTGATTGCGGCTTAAAGCAAGACAAAGTAGCTCAATCAAGATGGACAAACAGTTCAACGTCATGGACTTTTTCACAACCTGGTTATATACTTATTGCAGAGGTATTTAGATGCATTCCAGTCTTATTGGAAAGGTCGAGAAAGCCAAACGCTACGCCCAAGAACCAGACCGTGTTACCCTTTCAGAATTCTCCGTAGATTTTCGCGGTGAGCATAACATTTATACTGTGAGCTATAAAGACAACAGATGGCACTGCACCTGTCAGTTCTTTTCTCAATGGAAGACTTGTAGCCATACAATGGCATTACAGCAGCTTTTCGTGGGAGTATTACCTAAAGAGGCAGTTGCTCCTCCTAATGCTGACCTCAATGGCTGACATCTGCCGCTCCCGCCTTGATGACATAATCCATTGCCTCAGCCACAACGAAGAGTGAACCTGTAACCAGAATAAGGTCAGTCTTTTGAGCTGCAGCCAGAGCCTTGGATAAAGCCATAGAAACGTTTTCACTTATATCCACTTTAATACCCAGCTTGGCGAACTCCTGACCCACCGTCGAGCTGGAAGCCGCTCTAGGATGAGAAGAACTTGCAATGATAATGTCGTCAGCGAAAGATTTAAGTTCTTTCGCCATCCCGATAATATCTTTATCGCACGAGGTACCAAAGATAACAAAACACCTATTAAAGCGGAAGAGCTTTTTTATAGCCTCTACTAACTTACTCATTGAATAGGCATTGTGAGCCCCATCAACGACCACCGTCGGCTCGCGGCTCAAAATCTGAAGCCTGCCCGGCCAGTCTAGTTGACTGAATCCTTGGACAATGTCTCTGACCGAAATATTTGCTCCCAGGCAGACTAAGGCTTCTAAAGCTGCCAAAGCCGTAGCTGCGTTCTCCAATTGATGGTCACCGAGCAGATGAATAGCCAGGTCATAATTTCCGGCTTTGCCTCTAACTGTCAAGTTTTGCATATGTAAGTCACCGCCTGTTCTTTGCCAGGTGATGTCTTCGCCAACTTGAATTAGTCTTGCGCCTTGTTGTTTGCAGACCTGCATGATTACCTTAGCCGCCTCATCAACCTGTGGGGAGCTGACTACGATGCATCCGGGCTTGATTATGCCTGCCTTTTCGGCAGCTATCCTGGCAAGGGTGCCGCCTAAAATCTCGGTATGGTCGAGGCTAAGTGAGGTGATAACACATACATCGGCTTCGGCTACATTTGTGGCATCAAGCCTGCCTCCCAATCCCACCTCAAGTACCTGAAAATCCACCCCTCTGTTCTTGAAATAAGCAAATACAACGGCCGTCAATATCTCGAATGTAGTCAGTTCGCCATAGGCAGCTTCCTTGTTTACCTTTTCAACAATTGGTTTAAGTTTTGTTACCAAGGCAGCAAAATCAGCCTCGGAAATCATAGCGCCACTAGTCCTGATACGCTCTCTCAAGGTATAGAGATGTGGTGAGGTGAATAGTCCTGTCTTGTAGCCGGCGGCGATAAGTACTTGAGAAATCATGGCTGCGGTGCTTCCCTTCCCCTTGGTGCCGGCTATGTGCACAGTTCTTGTTCCGAGGTGTGGATTGCCCAGCGGCAGCAGCAGCTTTTCCATCCGCCTTAAGTCATAATTAGCTGATGTGTAAGCTATGCCCGGGATTTTCTCGTAATCTGTGAAGCTTAAGATGTAGTCTTCAGCCTGGCGATAGTTCATTTGAAGTCTCATTATATCACCAGCCAACTGTCAACATGTAGCGCCGGAGATGTCATCACGCCCCAGAGTTCACCTTTGTCATTCTGAGCGTTCGGTTCTCATATTGTTCCGCCCAGGCGATTTGACATCCGCCACATAGTAATGTAAGATTAATGCAAATGATTTGCATTAGCATCGATATCAGAGCACAAAGCTGGTGATGAAATATGGTCGAATCAAGCAAAGGAAGGGACAGCGCCCGGCAAATACTAAATAGTTCGAGCCAGCGGGTAACATCTCAGCGTGCCCTGCTGCTTGAGCTGCTAAGTCATAGCAGCAGACACGTAGATGCCGATGAGTTGCATCGCCGGGCACGAAAAAGGAATTCTCGGATTAGCCTGTCCACAGTCTACCGAAACTTGCAGCTTTTCAAGAAGCTGGGGCTGATAGAAGAGCACCATTTCGATGAGGAGCACCATCATTATGAGGTGAAGTCAGGAACAGAACATCAGCATCTTTTGTGTACAAGCTGCGGCAAAGTCGTGGAATTTGCCTGTCCTGTAAGCTGGAAACTTAGAAGGGACATCGGCAAACAGTATGATTTCGACATCACCGGAGTTGAAGTCCGCATGACAGGTTTATGCCCAAGCTGCCGCAACAAGGAAAGTAAAACAAGACCAGATAGGAGTTAAAGTACATTAATGTCCCAGAAAATACAGCTGGCATTAGGTCAGATGGAAGCCGGGCAAACCGGCACGATAATTCAAGTTCTAGGCGGTCGGGGCTTAATCCGGCGCCTCGATGCCTTAGGCATCAGGCCGGGGAAAAAGGTGACTAAAATAAGCTCCGCCCTCTTCCGCGGGCCAGTCACCCTCAGGACAAACCAAACTCAGGTGGCTATCGGTTTCGGCATGGCCAATAAGATTCTGGTCGAAATCGATATATCCACGTAAATCTTTCCGCAGGCAACGATGAAGATTCTACTCATGGGGAACCCCAACGTGGGTAAGAGTGTTCTCTTTTCCCGACTTACCGGCACACGCACTGTCGCTTCAAATTATCCTGGCACCACCGTCGAGTTCATTAAAGGCTATCTTAAACTTGGCGAAGAGAACGCTGAAATTATCGATGTCCCCGGTACCTACACTCTCGAACCTACCAGCAAAGCAGAAGACGTAGCTGCCGAAATGATGAAGGAAGGGGATTTAGTTATCAATGTCGTTGACGCCACCAACCTGGAGAGAAATCTAAATCTCACCTTGCAGCTACTGGAAAGACCAGTGCCGGTAGTAGTCGCACTCAATATGTGGGACGATACTCATCACCGCGGAATAAATATAGACACCGTCAAACTAGAAGAGCTACTAGGTGTACCAGTCATCCCCACAGTAGGAGTAACCGGACAGGGGATACGTGAATTGGTCAGACGTCTTCCAGAGGCAGCGACCCCACAAGTCACTTATGCTAGCAGCGACGAAAGATGGGCAAAAATCGGCGATACAGTGAGCCAGGTGCAATCGTTGAGCCATCGCCACCACACCTGGCGCGATGTTTTGGAAGATTTGAGCAATCATCCAGCGGGTGGGGCTGCTTTCGCCCTGCTGGTTCTCGCTGCTACCTTCTTCGTCATCCGCTTTATCGGCGAGGGCATCATCGGCTATGTGACCGACCCTCTCTTCAACTGGTTATGGACACCATTGCTGATGAAGCTGAGTCTAGCTTTGGGCTCAGGAGGTTTCTGGCACGACATCCTAATAGGTAAACTCATCAACGGCGAAATAGACTACTTCCAGTCTTTTGGTTTGCTTAGCACAGGCATTTATATTCCACTTGCCGCAGTGTTGCCGTACATCATCGCTTTCTACTTCATGCTGGGAATATTGGAGGATGTCGGCTACCTGCCTCGACTGGCAGTATTGATGGACACAGTACTGCACAGGTTGGGATTACACGGTTATGCCATAATTCCCACTATCCTCGGCTTCGGATGTAACGTGCCAGCGGTTATGGCAACGCGGATATTGGAGAGCCGCAGGGAACGGTTCATTGCAGCCACCCTGATTTCTATTGGTATCCCATGCGCAGCACTGCAAGCTATGATAATAGGACTGGTGGGGCAGCAAGGCATACAGTATGTGGCTATTGTATATGGCAGCTTATTCGCGTCCTGGATTATCATAGGGCTTATACTTAATCGTGCTGTGAAGGGATTCAGCCCGGAACTTATTATAGAGATTCCGCCCTATCGCTTCCCACCGTGGCGAGTTGTCGGAGAGAAACTCTGGCTAAGGGTCTTCAGCTTTATCAAAGAGGCCCTGCCCATAGTGCTTGGAACCGTACTGGTGGTAAACATCCTTTACATTCTGGGGGTCTTCGATTTTATAGCTAACATCGCCGCTCCGGTCCTGACAGGGCTACTGGGGCTGCCCAAGGAGACAGTTGTTGCCTTATCTATCGGTTTCTTGCGCAAAGACATAGCCGTGGGCATGCTGGCCCCCTTGGCTTTAACCGCCAAGCAACTGGTAATAAGCACTACCGTTCTGGCTATGGTTTTTCCCTGTGTGGCTACCTTCGTGATACTGGCTCGAGAGTTAGGTGCCAGAGACATGCTTAAAGCCACCGGAATAATGATAGC